>Ga0209657_1000065_pt1 | contig 74709 bp, 63 predicted proteins | sample SaaInlV_100m_DNA_FD_184650 | JGI IMG/M metagenome (GOLD analysis project Ga0209657, IMG submission 184650) | Marine microbial communities from expanding oxygen minimum zones in the Saanich Inlet - SI037_S3LV_100m_DNA (SPAdes) (version 2) | ecosystem: Environmental > Aquatic > Marine > Intertidal... | reverse complement strand
GTTGCCGCTGAATTTGATGAAAAACCGCAAGTTAAGCCTGACGGTTTTGAGCAACAAGCCGCTGTAGATGAAATGCACTTTGACTATATGGAGGGATTTAATGAATGTCGCAGAAATGCACATCGATTAACTCTTCCTCCTTTTTCTGTTGCTCCGGAGAGTATCAATGGTTAGTATAGGGAATCAACTTTTCCACGCCATTGAACGTGATGACCACATATTCTATATCAATGAAGCAGATGTCCCACACTTGTGGAATGAAAAAGAGTGTAATGTCGAAGCACTATTGAACTTGAGTACATATGCGTTTGAGGTTATTAAAGCACCTCACGGGTGGACACACGAGCATATGACGATTAAGTCAAGCGGCAGGGTATTGCAGAATATTAAATATGACTTTAAACCTATGGATGTTCCGTCTGTAGGATAAATCTTAAAATAAGGCAGATATGAAACAGTTCTTAAAAGACCCAGATAAGGGTAACGCCACGTTATTCTTTGTGATTTTCCTGATTGGGATGATTGCGTTTTGGAGTCAAGAAACGTCAGGAAACGATAAGTTTTCTAACTTTACGAACCCAAGCGCCATCCCACTTGAGGTCGAATATATCGAGACTGTAGATGTGCCCTTCTCACGTTGTACCTGTGATGGAGCCATTTATTGTCTGACAGATGAAGAATATACGATTGTGATGGCCCAACTGGCTGGACGGAATGAGGTCATAAAAAGTCATAAAAAAGGTGAAAATAAATGAAAAAAGGGTTGACAAGCCCTTCAGTCTTTGCTATAATATACGTATAAATTAAATAAGAGGATATATTATGACAAACCAACTTCAAGCCGATATGACTCCCCAAGTTAATGACTTGGTAGAAAACATCAAAACCGACTATTATCGCTGGACTAAGCAGAGTTCGGGTTCATCACCTGCTGGTGAACTTGGCTCAATCAATCAGAAAATGATTGGTGAGTTCAACGAAGGAATCGACTACAAAGTCGGCAAAAAGTACGTTAAAGTGATGACCCAGAATTCTGTTTGGGGATTCGTTGTTAATGTCGATGATGACAAGATGTTCCGCAAAGGTGACATTTTGAAAGCCGCAGGATATAATGCTCCTGCCCGTAACAAACCCCGTGGAAACATTCTTGATGGTGGCTACCAGATTCGCTGGACTGGCCCTTTATATCTGTAGGAGATATTTTGCTTGACATTCCTCAAAACTCGTGTATAATGTACACTATGAATCGAACTAATGAGGTTGAATTTATGACAGATGACCTGCCTGAAGGTGAAGTAAAGAGAAGGTTGCAGTTGCTAAAAACAAAATGTGTAGGACGACCACTATTTGCTGACGAATATCAGGCGTATTTTCAAGAGCAATTTCTTGAATTTGGTATTGAAGTTTCAACCTACCCATATGGCAATGAAATTGGTAAAAATCAAATCACAGCCAATGGGTATTTTTGTTCTCAGGACCTCGAAGAAGAAGAGGATACAGATATCGAGTTGGTATTGGTGTTAAACTCTGAAGACCAAACAATCACTATAAATAATAGTGACTGGGACTTCTTGGAGCACCAAGTCAGGCAAACCCTAGAACACGAAATGATTCATAGAGAGCAGGCAACACAACGCCTCGGAACAGATATTATGCCTATATTCACCCAACATATGGATGATGAGCAAAAGCGAATTGTCTACTTGAGTGACCCGGATGAAATCGATGCCTATGCGAATGACGTTGCTTTGGATTTATTGTGCCATTACACCTATATGGGTGCCTATAGCAGAATGAGAGAATATAAGAAAATTAGACAAGACGAGAGTCCTATCTTCTGTGAGTATATTGATACTTTCGGATGGAATAGTATGACTGTTAGAGTCCTTGTTAAAAAAGTATTAAAGAGACTGGAGACCTAATATGAGTAGTAGAGACAAATTTATTAGCCAGTGTGTAGCACAAACACCGTGCGTTGGTTGGGGAACATCCAATTGTAAGATGGATGATATTCTTAAACAATGTATGACTTGTAAGCGAACACTGGAAGAAATTGCAGAGTGGGAATCAATGCCATTCGACAAACGTGAGGATGTGTGCAAAGAATTACTTGACCGTTAAGGGAAGGGAAAATTTAAGGATGAGAAAAGTGAATAAACAACAGGCATTTCAATTATTGATTGAAGAAAGGATGCAAGTTGGTGTGTCATATGTTGATGCAATGGTCGAGTATATGGTAGAACACCAGTTAGAGCCAAAAGCAGTTGCGAAGTTGATATCTCCTGCATTTCAGTTGAAGATTACAAAGGAAGCAGTAGAGAATAATCAAATAAAAGATGATGATGAACCAGGTAGCGTATTACCATTGTGACAGGATTTGAAGCATATAAATTGTATGTTTCCCTAAAGCAACATTTCAGTATACAAAACGATTATAATTACGTTAAGTATAATGGAAAAATGAGAAGTTTAAATGTTTCGACATACGAACGGCGAAACGATAAGTTCTTTTTTGAAGCATTAGGGAACAAGCAAAAGAAAGATTTGCTACAGTATTTTGTAGCCAATTTCGCATATCACGGGAGTGATGCAGTATGGATTGGAGATTTACATAGCAAGGAAAGTGAAGATGTCTACTTCAATTGGAAGAAAAGAGTTCAATCCCTTTCTTACATATTTGAAGAAGACTTGAAAGAAGTGAATGAGTTCTTAATCGCTCGTGGTTTAGGATTCGATAGATTGTTTGATGTAGAGGATGGTGAGCATCCTGTTATATTCAGATTTGTTCAACAAAGGATGATTGAAGTGGAAAGTTATATTATAATGGATTCGGTGCTGAAGTTCAGCAAAAGAATTGCCAAGAAAATAATTGACTCTTATATCTTCCCGACTGAACAATACAGATATGACAGATATGGTGACTTCCTCAAGTTGACTGATACTACACATTATGAAAACATTATGAAAGGAGTATTTTTAAATGCCCAAAATGAACGATAGCGACCGCACTGAAATTAATCTGTCAAAGATTAAACTCACTGGTCTCAAATACACAGGAGACCATCGAATCGGCATTAACTATATGCTAGATAGTGTTCAAGTAGAAACCACTTTGTCTTACGGGACTCAGACGGATGCGAAAGATGACTATCAAATGCTTATTGATATGCTGAATGCTTCTGAAGGAACTAAAACCTTACTACAGGAAACCTTTAATGGCTCTTAAACTAGACCCTCTTGGAGATGGCGTATCATCTGTTGAACGTCTGCCTATCGCACCCTCTGACCTGCAAGTAGTTAATGCGGCTAGAGTGTCGATGAGTAAACTCCATAAGGAAGTTCAACCTAAAGACACTGGACTAATTAATTATCTGGCCAAGCACCAACATTGGACACCATTTTCTCACGCTCAGTATATGCTGGAACGTAAGATGACGGTTCAAGATTATGTTGTGTGGTGTGCCAAGTCTGCCGATGAGCAATTTGTTCGTTCGGTGATTAGTATGGGAGATGGTGGTGTGCGATTTTACGAACGGGGTTCTCTCTACGCCTTTGTAAAGCACAACATTATTACTGACTCGATGTGGGAAAATAACCCATTGAGTTTGAGTGCATTTGGTATTAAAAGTGCACCGACATCGGGGTCAAACCCATTCTTTGTTGATGATTGGACTCATATGCTGGCAGACCCAACCAATGAATGGTGGGATAAGCAGAATTTGTATGCTGGTCTTGGATGGAATCCTCAACGACTTAAAGTAGCACAGTTTAGAATCAAAATGCCTATCTTTATTGCTAGGCAGTGGTATAAGCACCAAGTTGGATTTACTCGAAACGAAGTAAGTAGACGGTATGTCTCAGATGCACCTGAATTCTTCATTCCAAATGAATGGAGACTCCAGGCGCCATCTGTCAAACAAGGTTCTTCTGATGAAGTGCATCGACACTCTGGTGATATGCAAGGGTGGATTGCCAATGCAACTGAAACCATTACATCTAAATATACAGAGTTAATGGAAGAAGAGAACATATGTCCTGAACAGGCACGTTCAGTTCTACCTCAGTCGATGTATACAGAGTTCGTAGAAACCGCATCAATCGATGCCTATAGACGGCTGATTGAATTACGACAAGACCCTCACGCTCAGTATGAAGTGAGAAAATATGCGGAAAGTGTAAAAAAGTGCTTGACAAAGGGTTAGGTATGATGTATAATATACCTTAAGATGAACTGAATCGAAAGGAGAAGTGTACTTGAGTATCGGAGCAATTCATACAGATGAGGAGATAGTAGTGAAACTATTTGCTCTAATCGGTGACTGTAAAGAAGTTCACGACATAAATAAATTGCAACGTGAGTATCCTAATCGAATTATCGGGATACATCACAAAATAGAGTCTATGTATGCTCTAGCAATGGAACTCGAAAGAGAAATTAGGCCGAAGCCTGATGTTATTAACTAATCAATCTTGAAGGAGATAATGAATGAGTGAAGATGAAGCAAAAGTCGTACAGAAAAACACTGTACGTATTGATGGAAGTGAATATGATGTTGAGACTTTGCCAACTGTGGCCAAGATTGCAATTGAACATTTAGTTTCAATCGACAAAGAGGTTCAGCGACTTGAAATGGCACGAGCAGGATTTGCTCAAGCGATTAAAGCCGTTATGGATGGGGATGAAGCACCCGACCCAGTAGATGGTCCTAAAGAGAAAGCGCCGAAAGCCAAAGAGCCGAAAGTGGAAGTTTCTAAAGGTCCTGAATTAGTTAAAAATCTTAACTAGTCAATCGTTTCAAAAGCAGGTAGTGCCAATAATGGTAACCCTAAAATCTAATATAAAACAGGAGAAACAATATGAGTTTTGCCGCTCTTAAAAAGCGTTCTAAGTCTAAAAAAGACGTAGAATCAATGATGGACAAACTTTCAGCCGCTGGTGGCGGTTCGAAGGCAAGTTATGTAGACGACCGATACTGGAAGTTGGAACGTGACAAGTCAAGCAATGGTTACGCAATCATTCGCTTCCTTGATGCACCAGCAGAAGAAGATTTTCCATTCGTGAAAATTTATTCTCACGGTTTCAAAGGTAAAGGTGGATGGTATATCGAGAATTCTCTCACAACTATTGGTAAACAGGACCCGATTTCTGAAGCCAATTCTGAGTTGTGGAATTCAGGTATCGACTCTAACAAACAGATTGCACGAGATAGGAAGCGTAGGCTTCAGTATATCTCTAACATCTATGTTGTTAGTGATTCCGCCCATCCAGAAAATGAAGGGAAAGTATTTCTCTTCAAATATGGTAAGTCTATTTTTGATATGATACAAGCCGCAGGTGCGCCTGAGTTTGATGATGAGACCCCGGTCAACGTCTTCAATCTATTCAGCGGAGCGAACTTCAAATTGAAGGCTCGTAAAGCAGATGGCTTTGTGAAGTATGACAAGTCTGGTTTTGAAGAACCATCTCAGTGGTTAGAAAGTGAAGAAGAAATGGAGACGTTGTATAACGGTCTGTATTCTTTGGAAGCGGAGATTACTGAAGATAAGTTCAAATCATATGATGAGTTGAAGAAGAAGTTCTTCCGAGTAATTGGAAGTGGTTCTGAGTCGGATGATTCGTTTACTGCGGAATCAGTATCAGCACCTGTAACTAAGGTCTCAGAGATTGCCTCTGAAGCACCTTGGACAGACGGTGACTCTAATACTGATAAAGTGGAAGAGGATGACACGATGAGTTACTTCAGCAAACTAGCCGAAGCATAATCCATCAGGATGTTGTTTTAAAGGGAGCCTTTACGGGCTCCCTTTTTTTGTTTATGCTATTACGAATGATACTAACATCTCAGCACCGGCTACACTCAACGGATTAACCGCAGTAGCATAACGATTTAAGATACCAATATTACCTTGAAATGATTCAACAAAGCCACTCTTCAATATTTCTTGTGGGAAAGTACCCATAATCACTGAAGATGCACCCATTGATTTTTTGTCATCATCTGCTAGTCCAACGTAAGCCTCTACAGCCGCAGGGTCTGGGTTGACATAGTATTTCGTTTTACCCAACTTGTTAACAATCAATCGGTCTGCATTATCTTCATCGCCACCTGTGTATTTGCTTAGTGCTGATATAGCCGCTAATTGCTTATACGGAAGTATAACAAAAGCATCATATGTCCTAAACGATGGAGTGTTCATCTTAATGACAAGTTCTTGAACCCGCTGAGTGACTTCAAACAAATTCAGTTCGGCATTGCCAGCATCGGTCAATGTCAATACTGGAGTTGCTAGTGAATTGGCTGCCAGGAATGCCAGAAAATCATCATTCTCTTCTTTGTCTGTAATTCCCTTGAGTAGATTCGCCGCAATTTTATATCCGTCTAGCCCATACTGATTCGTCAAATCTCGCATTGCTTCCATCGAGAGTCCAGACTGTATTGGATTAGTCGTTGCAGTGTTTATCGTCATAGTCGAGACCACCGTTTCAAACGAATTCGTTGCCGCATTTCGCTTGAGATTGATGATTTGACCTGTACTCATTTTCATAGGAACAACTGCCGCCACTGCTCTCAATAGTGAGATAGTGGGTAATTCTTCAAATGCGTTTATTAGTGAATTAAAACTAAAATCGGCAGTGCCGATGTTAGCATTCGTTACTACTTCTTCTAGATTTTCCATATTAATGTTCCTAAATTATATTATTGAATTCTATTACTATTTATGACTTATTTAATCTTGTCTTTGTATTTCGGGTCGTTTTTGCGTTCAATCCGCTCTTCATCAACATCCAGACCATATTTTGTCCGTATCATCGTATCTAGTTTCAGGATATCCGTCTGGAGTACCCTTATTCTATCTATCAACTGTATAATAATATTTGTCTGATTATCTATTTTTCCTGTTAGTGATACTTGTAACCATTTTATAATCTTCCAAAAACCCCACCCAACAAATAATAAACCAACAATCGGAATACCTAGTTTTTCAACTAGACCCGCTATTTGTTCATATTGCATTTAAAAATCCTTATTTTATCCTCTTGAGCCTACTCCCATATGACCTATTCCAGCCGGGGTCTGTGGTGCGTGAGCGGTGGAACCCGCTTGATGTACGTTAGTATTAGTGACGCTATTGTTAGGTTGATTTACTACGTTTGTCATTTGACTAGCCGTTCGATTAGCATTCTTATCATCTTGCATTGCCCTAGTGACTAATGCCGATTCGAGTTGATTCGCATTTACAGAAGTATCTGCTCCTTTCAAATCTTTCGCTTTATCTAAATTTTCCCTCGGTTTCATTGAGGGTGATGATACACTCTGTACAGTGAAATTTTTCTTGCCATTGAATATAGAATCTTTATCCCCTTCACCATTGAGGATTTTCTCTAGATGTGTATCGTGAGTAAAGATACTGCCTTCCGTTAACATAGCGTTTGCGGATTCATCTTGAAGTTTCTTATCTGCAATTCTTCCTTCTAGCATCTCTGCGGTCACTGACTGACCAGTCGTCTTATCTACAAACTTGCCAGCACCAGCCTGCAAAATTTCCGCACTGAACATCTTTATGGCATCTTGATTTGCCCTCATTTCTGCCCTTCGCCTAGTGCCTCTATTATCTTTCTGGCCTGCTGCCTTATATCCCTCTCTATGTTTCATCTCTTGTGATTTTTTATATTCTCTGAATTTATCATAGGTTTCTTTGTCATTCTGTGCCAATTTCATTGCAGAGAAACTAGTCGCTTGAAGATTATGAGGGTTGTTATTTACTTTTTCTTTTTCTTTATTGACTGTGGGTGCTCCAGGCTTACCAAATTCAAGAGATTCTTTACCAAACCAACCTCCATCATCGTGCGTTATTGTTAGTCCATTTTTCTTGGCATCAAGAACTTTCTTCAGCATTTCTTCATCTGCTTTGGACCAAGTCTCTACGTCAAGAAGAGCCTGAACTTGTTCTGTAGTTAAATCTTTTAACTTTTCTAAGTCATCGATATCTGCATCACCCCATCCAATGTCTACTGCACCAGCATTTTGGGCTTGCTTGGCCAAAACCATATCCATTTCTGCTTTAGTCTCTCCACCTTTACCGCCTTCAGATGCAGACTTTTCTAGTGATGGGTCACCAATTTCTTTACCGTCAAGGAATAACTCTTCCCCTAATTTCTCGCCACCATATTTTCCCATAAAGTAGCCGATTGCTCCACCGGCAAGTCCGCCGAGTAGAGTTCCAACTACTGGAACAACTGAACCAACAGCGGCTCCTGCTAGAGCCATTGAAACTGCCCCTGCTGTTCCAACGTGTTTAGCATTCTTTTCGTCACGATTTAATGTATCATCGTCCTCTGTTTTAAAGCCTTCATATGCAGTTGCGAGAACAGTCAAAGGAACTGCCAATTTAGTTGCAACTGTTGCCGCACCTTTGAGAGCCGTTGTCGCAGTAGTTTTTACGATGTCTGGTGTTTTGTTCGCCAAGGCACTCACTGCTTTACCAGTCATATCTGATGTTGCTTTTCCTAAAGATGAATTTGCAAGGCGAGTCCCTGATAAATTTGGTAACAGAGTCCTAGCGGGTGTAACACCCTTAGTAGCCAATTGTTGAGCATTTTGAGATAATAAGGGAGTAGCACCTGGTATCTTCTGCGGGACACTATTCAACTTTGGAGTCGATATTTTTTTAGACTCTAATTGGAGTTTAGCCTTTTGGTCTGAAATTAACTTGGCATTTTTAGCATCAAGTTTTGCTTGAGCGGCCGCTTCTGCTTTAACTTTCAACTCTAGTTTTGCGGCTTTCTCAAGTTTTAGGTTTCTCTTTATCTCCGCTTCTTGTAATCTAACAGCCTTCGCTTTTGCTTCTGCATCCGCAATGGCCAATTTCTGAGCCTTAACTCTCTCTGCTTCAAGTCTAGCCGCGGTTGCTTTTTTGACTTTAGCCTCTGCTTCTGCTTGGGCAGCCAACTTCGCTTTAGCCTCTTGCTCTAATTTAAGAGCCTTTGATTTTGCTTCTGCATCCGCAATACGTAATTTCTCAGCCTTAACTCTCTCTGCTTCAATTTTATTAGCAGTTACTTTCCTTGCTTTTGCTTCATCCGCAAGGCGTTGTTTTTCTAGTGCGGCAGCCTTTGCTTTTGCGTCTGCTTCTATTTTGGCAGCCTTTGCTTTAGCCTCATCTATCTTGGCTTGCTTAAGGCGTGCTTTCTCGGCTTCCTTAACTTTCAATTTTTCAGCATCTTTAGGGTCAATTTTCATATTGACGCCAGGTATCTTATTAAGTACAGTCTTCAATAACGTAAGCCCAGTTGAAACACCGCCAATTGCCAATGCAATTCTTCCAAAAGGTCCAGCGAGTACGCTTCCAAGCATACTCATAAAGCCTTTACCTTCTTTCATTAGAGTGGGTGAACTTTTCACCTTACCTAAAAGAGCACCACCCTTTTTATCTCTACGGTCTTCTAATGCACGCCTTTCCGCTTTAATTTCTCGCATTTCTCGGCGTTCATCTAACTCTAATTCTGCTTGTTCAATCTCTAGCAACTCTTGTAGAGCAGGACTTGTGACTGACATACTATCGCCATTAATGACACCAGATATAGGGTTGTTGCCCTCTGCTGTAGGACTAGGAGAACCATCATCTCCTGCAGGTGCATTCATTTTGACTTTATTTGGAGTACCTTTTTGACGACCGCCAGTCTTTTTCCTCTTTGACTTCTGGGCTTTCTCAGCATCGGATACCATCTTATCGTTTGTAGCGGTAGCCTCTGTTTCCTCTTGCTCAGTAGCCCCAGCCTTAAATCCTCTAATTGAATCAAGAGCGGCTTGCCATCCGTCTGAGTGCATACGAAGGAATGCTTCATCTCTAGCAGTAGCGGCTATCTTATCTTCTTTACGTTTCTTATCATCCGCTTTCTTCTTTATCTTGCCTCGCAACCTATCGGCTCGTGCAGTAGCACTGCCCATTCCCAAAGCGCCAGCAACTTTATCTTTTTGCTTCTTGAGATTTTCTTTCTGGTCACCTATAAGTTTATAAGTAGCCATCATTTTCATTAATGTGTCAGCGCCTGCCATATCTTTTTCTACCTATCTAAGTTTTATTGTGTCGTTCTTTTTCTTCTTCTAAATGTGCTACCAATAGACGAACATATATGTCACGTTCATATGGTATCATATTCTCTAGGTCTGAAAGACTATAATTGTGGTGTTGCATAAGTTGAAAGTTCGTCTTATAGTGGTTAACTAGCGAATCATAACTTATGCAAAGCCGAAAAAATCTTCTAGGCCCTCCAATTTCACCTCTTCAACATACCCACATTTAGAACACTTATAATCTAAGGTGTGTCTCAATTGCGGTTGCATCTTGAAGTATTCCTTAATTTTATCAAAAACATCTTCCGACAAATTCTCTACAAACTCTGACAACTCTGCCTTAGATGTCTCAGAGCCCTTATAAACTCCTTCTGGGTCAAATACATAATCAATTGAATCTACGATAACCTTAAACATCTTTTCAATAGTGTCTTCTTCATTATCGTGATACTGTAACTCTGCCGTAGTTAGGTATTTAAATTGAATACCAACGTGTTCATTCAACATTATCTTTGAGTAGTCTTTATCAGGAAACTCAATCTTAATATCGTCAATCTTAATCGGGAACGTATCTACACTACCACAAGTTTTACCTTCATCACCGTCTGGTTGATTACACGTAAATGACGGTTCAATAGTATCTCCCCTACTCTTTGCCCTAATGTTCAAAAACAGAAAGTCTACATCAAATGGTGGTAGTTTAGCACCATCAATCTTTCCATCTGTACAATTAGAGATAACCCTTACAATCACATCCCTTACTGCATTAGCAAAGTCTAATCCCTTTAGTTCTTTTGCTGTCTCCATTGCTGTCAAAAGAATTTTCTCTTCTTTCACAAGAAATGGTCTATATGTTACACTGTCTCCAGTAGACGGTAATTTCAATTTGTAAATCGGTGTTTCGATTTTAGGTAAAGCCATAATTATCACTCCATAATATTAATTAAATTTAGGTGGCGTCTTGCAGAAGTTTAGAATTGCCTGCTTTTAGCCAAGTATCTTCAGTCTTGCCAGACCATACATAGTCTCTGAAGGAAAATGTTACATTGAAGGAAGCAACTTCAGAACTTTCTCCCCAAGCGAATTCTATTGGTCCCACGTTAGTCGGATATGCTTCTTCTAATGTTACGTGTACCGTATCTTCCTGGCCTTGTCTGTTTAAAGGTATAATATCAACTGCTCCAACATAAGTATCGTAATATGATAGGGTGTACTTTTGTCTATCTGTCTCTTTTACACGACCCATAATAGCAGAAATCCATCCCTCAAAGAACCTGTGTTCTAGATGATTAGGACTACATACAAAGGAAATTGCTACCGTGTCTACAATCAAATCATTTGCAACTTTAAATACTGGTCCGAATCGTCTTGCCTCAATAGTACCTAGAGACTTACCAGGTAGAGTCACACTTTTCGCACGATACGCCAAGTCGTTTGTAGTGATTGATTTCTCTGTTCCGTGGTAGAAAGCCACACCCGCTGGCTTGGTTATCTGTACAGAATATAAATTCGTTCGGGCATAGTCGCCACGTTCTTTCATTTGCTGATTAAATTCTTTTACGTTCATTTATTTGCCCCAAACTGATTTAGCAGAAGCGCCAACAAATTTCTGATATGGGAGATATATAACATTTTCCCATTCATTCGCTGGTGCCTCTAAAAGACTTGTCTTTACGTGCCCATATAAGTATTTATGTATCATCTTCTCGGCCCCGTTAATGTTTCTCACAGCATCCCAACTCAATTTAAAATGAGCCTTATCAGACATACTATCTGTATCGCCCTTTTCACTAGCAAATTTCATTATTTTAGATAGAAATTTCGCACGTTCTACAGGAGATAGATAGTGAAAATTGAGTCCTATGAAGCCATCCTTATATACATCTAATACTACAATGAGAGGGAATCTATCCCAGTATGGTAGTGTTTTCTTATGTTTTGCATCATATCCGAATGTGAACATTCGTCCTGGCTTGAGAACTGCACGTTTCTTCATACCCTTAGCGGATTCACCAACTTTAGTCTTAAACCAAGCGGCACTCCTCTTAGCCTTAGTTGCCTTAGAGCCTCGTTTAGGAGTTTGTGCTAATGTGTTTAACTCTGCACCAATTGCCTTACGAGCCATCTGACTTGTCTTACCAGACTTAGGATTTATCTTACCCCATTGCTTACCGAGATAACGATATTTCTGCCCATCACTAGCGACCTTCTCAGTCCCTACAGCGATTTGAATTAGTTTCTTTGCGACTGCTATTGCCATATTACCTTACCAGATGGTCCTCAGTGAGTATTTTAAATTCCCATTTTCTGTCTTCACAAAATTCTCTAGCCTTATCCCACTTTGCTTCATTTACTTTCCACGTTTTTAACTCTCTCAAGTACCTGTACTTGCTTTTCGCTGTCTTGCCCATCTTAGGTGCTTGACACTGTCCCTTTGGTTTAACTTCTATTATTATATTACTTATCTTTCCATCTTCACTTAATGATTGAATCCAAAAGTCTGGGAAGTACCTATGAACTTTACCATCAACTGGGCTTACGTATGGAATTACGAGTTCTTCGCTATTCCACTTAATTACCTTCTTGCTCGTATCAGCGTATACCATAAATCGTCTTTCCCACGATGACCGATATACTACGTTATCAACTGCACCAACGTACTTTGAGCGATTCTTAACTTTGTACTTACCTTTATGTGCCATTACTATTATTTATATAAATAGTTCAAAGAGTATCTTTCTAGAGGAAATCGACAATGAATTTAAAGATGGAGTATGAATTATGGAAATAAATGGTTTGAGTGGAGGAGCAATGGGACCAGAAGCAGTTCTCTCGCCATCCACAAAACGGCCCCAAGGCGCAGTCCCATTTAAATTCCCTTTAGAACCTATTAGTGCTGGCAACTTCTGGACAAAAATCACAGTGAGTTCTTGGGCCCCAAAAGGGGTTACTGCAGGAGTTAAGGGACAAAATCACTCATTGGCAGGATATCATCTAGCAGACATTTGGTTGCCAATGCCACTGACACTTGGAACTGGATATAATCAGAACTTCTCTGAAGCAGGAGATATGATGGTCAATAGAGCAATTGGCTCTGGTGATGGTGTCGTTGGCGCACTTGAAGCCGCACTTGGTACTGCTAAAGCCACAGGTGCTCAAGCAGGAAAAGAAGTAGTCAATGTTGTTGAAAACTTAGGTGTTTCAATGAACGCTTCCGCTAAGATGAGTCACGCTTCTGTAATCAATCAGAATCAAGGATTAGTGTACGATGGTGCTACATTACGTAGCCACACATTATCTTGGAGAATGACGCCAAAAAATGAAGACGAGCAAACGGCTATCACTGAAATTGTAAACGTATTGAAAGCATACGCAAGTCCAGCCGTTGCAGGGTTTTGGGGTGGTAAAGACACTACAGAGGAGGCAGCCGCTAAGGCTAAGGCTAAGAAAGACTCTCTCCAGAAGGCAAGTGGTGATAATAAAGAAATATTCAGAAAGATGGGCAGGCTATCAATACCCCCTACTGTCGCAGTTGAATTCTGGTATAAGGATGATATTAATCCTTTCTTATTTAAAATTAAAGATTCGTTCATATTGAGTGTTGAAGTGAATTATACTCCAACAGGAACGTGGAATGCTTATGAAGATGGTGCACCTGTTGAAACACAACTGACACTCAACATAAAAGAAAATTCAATAGTGACACACGAAGAAATAGAGGGAGGTTACTAATGTCAAAATATACACATATGCTCCCTAAGTTACAGTATAATGGAGTTACTATAGCAGACATTACTCATAGAATTGATATGCTCAAGGAAGTATCAAAATTCCAAGCAATGTACTATGAGATACGAATTTCAGAAGAAATGACTCCTGAGAAGGTAGCAGAGGACGTGTATGGTGACCAAGATTTGTGGTGGGTTGTATGCACAATCAACAAAGTCATTGACCCATTCTATGATTGGGTTAAACGTGAACACGAGGTATATCGATATACTGATTTAGCATATGCCAATAGGTATGATATTCATCACTATGAAGACCAAAATTACGTACAGTATCCCACTGACAGTCCTGAGAACGATAGAGTACCAATTACTAATTTAGACTGGGAAATTTATAAAAACGATAAACTAAGGAGTATAATGCTTCTCAAACCAGAACACATTCCAAAGGTTGTAGAGGAATTTAAGAGTTGGATGAGAAACACTAAACCTCAAGTACAGGAATAATATATTATGGCAGAGAAGAAGTTTAATACACTTAATCCGAAAGCAACATCTGAATGGAACTGTAAGTTCACTAGCATAATGGGAGACAGTACAGAATTGGCTGGTATTATAGACCAACTGTCTATCTATGAGTCCATATTCACTAATGCAATGCACGGTATCATACAAATCCACGATGGTGTTGGATTTGTAGAAGCAAATGGTATTATTGGTAGTGGTGAAGAGAAAGTCCACTTTGAGATAGACACATCTATGTCCACTGATGCGTTGGGAAAGACTGCTAACCTAGAAAAAGAATTTGCGGTTAGTTACGTAACAGCGGGTCAACGCACTGAGAAACATACTGCCTATCAGATAGGCATTGTATCGCCATATGTTATCGCTAACAATAAGAAGAAAATCAGTAGGTCATTTACAAAATCGACTGCTTCTGATATAGTACAATATGTAAGCGACAAGGTTCTTATGTTCGGCACACTAGGTGGTGATGCAAAGGAATGGACTACGTGTAAAATAACTCCATCGAAACATCCTAAAGAGATAGTCGTACCTAATTGGAATCCATTTCATCTAATCAATTTTCTTGCTAAGAACTCTGTATCCGCTGAGGGCGAATCCAACTATCTATTCTTTGAGAACAACGAGGGATTCAAATTCGTTACGCTTGATGAGTTGCTAAAGGGTAAGTCTAAGAGGGAAATGATACTGAAAGATAACCCACTAAAATCTTCTCAGAGTGGTGATAGCGAGATAAATGTCAATGACGCTATTATGGAAGACTATAGCGAAACACAACGATTCAATATCCCTAACAGTCAAATCAACGGACACTACGGTAGTTCCATATTGACACATAACATCCTCGAAAAGAAACTAACTAAATATGAAGTAGAGTATGATGGGGAAAAAGATAAGGTTCTAGCAGAGGGTATTGGTCTGAACGGTACTCCAGGCAAACCATTTAAAGATTTCAACGTAGACCAACACACAGGACTTATGAGTGACAATTATTTGTATCAAATACACGATAAGGGCGAGAAGAGCCACTATCCTCTGCACGATATGAAGATGTCCCAACTACGAACAAACATTGTTAAATTCAGTATGGCAGGAGACACGAACATATTTGCAGGTGATGTTATTACACTAAAGATTGCCTCTAGTATAAGGGATGAAACTGTCACTGAAGAAGAAGACCAGTATTCAACTGGTAAGTGGCTAATCACAGCCATACATCACAAGATTAATAATCACGAGTACACAATGACTCTTGAATGTATGAAAGACGGGTTCTTTACAGACCCAGAGATAACAATACCAGCGAGGGGTTAATATTATGCAGTTTATGGGATTTGATGGATTTATTTGGTTTACGGGTGTCGTAGAAGACAGACGTGACCCTATGAAATTAGGACGTATGAAGGTACGTATCGCTGGACTACACACAGATAAAACAGTTCAAGCAATCGATACAGGTATACCTACAGCCGATTTGCCTTGGGCACATCCAATGCAACCAATTACTTCAGCCGCAATGAACGGTGTTGGAACAACTCCATTAGGTTGTGTTGAAGGAACGTGGGTTATAGGATTCTTCAGAGATGGGCAGAACGCTCAAGAGCCTATTGTAATGGGCACATTCGGTGGGTTCCCTATGGAAGCACCAGTAGCCAAAGTGGGATTCAATGACCCTAATCTAGTGTATCCTAAAGAAACGCACTTAAAAGAACCCGATACACATAGACGTGGAAGAGTAGACTTTAAAGAGCCTGTAAAAGGAGAAGAGATTGTTTCAAAACCCACTCCTCTTGATACTGCTGGTGGTCGTGTAGAAGATAAAGAAGTCTATAAAGCACTAGCAGACACTTGGGATGAACCTGAGAACCCCTACAAAGCCAGTTACCCATTTAATCACGTTAGAGCAAGCGAAAGCGGTCACGTAGAGGAATGGGATGACACAGTAGACAACGAGCGACTAATGAAGTGGCACAAGTCAGGCACATTTGAAGAGATACGAGCGGATGGCACAAAAGTAACTAAAGTACAGAAAGATAATTATCAGATTGTCTTAGGAGACGAGTATATACACATTAAACCAAATCCAGTAGATGGTGCTGGTGGTAATATGTCCATAACCGTTGAGGGAGATGCTCACTTATCAGTAAAGGGAGACTATAAGACACACGTTGAAGGTGATTGTATTACAGAGATTGACGGTAAATGGCAAGTATATGTCGGTGGTACTACAGAAATTCAAACAGGTGGCACTAAACTAGACCAATCTGCTGGAGTCCATACAATCAAAGGCTCTATTATTCACTTGAATCCATAGGAAATTATATAATGTTTGAGCCAAATCCAAAGATGAAGATTAATGTCGTACAGATTAGTAAGGAGCGAAGGGTTGTTGTGATTGATGATTTCTACAAGAATCCTGATGAGATAAGAGATTTAGCCCTATCAATAGACCATAGGACAGAGGCTGATTTGATACACAACTTGCCGGGTGCAAGAGGTGTCGTAGAGACTGCCGAAGTTAAAGATTCCCTGCATAAGGTATATTTTCAACTATGCAAATTATACTTTGGTCACTTTGAAGAGAAACGGTTCAATGAGCATTGGGACAATCAAGAGTTTATGGTTAACGTGTTAAACGATGAGACACTATTAAGAACGCCTGTTGGCATTATACCTCATCAAGACCATTTCAAGATGCAAGATGGACCTGGATATCAATTCGGTTCTGTAGTGTACTTAAATACGGAAGAAGAATGTGCTGGTGGTACCAATATGTACAGTCATATGGGTAATCTCAGTATAGAGAACGATTACACTCCTCAATGGCTAGAAGACGCCAATGTAGGAGATATAAATTTTGATTATGTTAAATCAAAAGTAGACGGCGGAAGACCCTATGCTTGTGAATATGAAGCGAAAATGGCATATAATCGAATGGTATTATATCAAGCGGACACTCTACACGGACAAAATGTAGACCTTGGTATGTTCAGTGATTATAATAGAATCAATCAAGTATTGTTTATGTAAGGGGCATTAAATGGTCAGTTTTTCAACAAGTGGTGTAAGTGTAGTAGATACAATTAAGTCTGCCACTGGTACAACTTCCTTTGGGGGCGGAATCAACGAGGCGTTAGGTCAAGTCGGGGATATGTTACAATCGCCTGCTCATACTTCAGCGTTTAAGATGAAGACTGCGGCCAATAGTCTGTTTATCACAGATAAGGTAGACCCAGTAGCCCTGCAAGCCGCATTCGGACAAGATGGTGTTCAGTTATGGCAAGCATTGAGTGAGGTTCAAGACCTCTCTGACTCATTCACCACCTGTGGTGATTTTGCATTGAATGCCGCAGCCGCAGCCGCTACTGACTATATTAAGAATTCAGGTATCCAACAAGCAGGACGAGAACTAGCAGACTTGCTAGGCAATTACGAATCAGAGATTGATTGTGTTGCTGGCTTCGCCACATTGTTCGATGGTGCTGGTGTCATTGATGATGCTCTTGGACTAGGTGACTTGAAACAGATTCAACGCCGAGTGAATAGAATTATCATAGATAGCACCAATCCACAAGCAATATCTAATATGTTAGCATCTGCCGATGTTGTACAAGATTTAGTTGCTGATTTCAATGGTATGTGTCAAGATATGATGGGTTCTTTGAATGCACTCATCCAAAAAGACCTTGATGCAATGCAAGCCGCATTGAACAAACTAGCACAATGGGCCGCATTCGCTAAGTTGGCAACAGGTGACCCTTGTGCCTTGGTCAATAACCATAAGATGTTGAAGCATATTGCGACACCTGTTATGGATGATATCGTCACATTGTATCAACAAGTCACTGGTATTACAGCGAGTCCAACCAATCCTATTATCCCATTAGGTGATTTCTTAGGTAAGGTGTCTGGTGGACTACCATCACTACCCAAATTCAAGCAACAAGCACAAGGCGGACTTCAGACGTTTTCTACCCTTTCTGCAAGTATCCCTACAGGCACAGAATTAGTCGATGCAGTCTACTCCTCTGAAGAGATGGAGTATGTCAATGGTGTCGGATGGACAGTACCTGAAGATGCTGTTACAGACTTCACAAAGGAAGTTTTAGCAGGCAAGACCCGATTCAGTGGTTCTAAAAACGAATTCATTAAGAACGCTAAGGCTAAGGCATATGAAGCAACCGCATATAAGAAGAACGCAGTAGCAAAATTACACAAAGTAGGATGGTGTACAGGTGGTACAGACACCATTAGAAACAGAGACAAAGCCGCGTGTGAGGCCACTAAAGGTGACTGGAACGTGAAAGAAATGACTGATAATGAAGTCAAAGTAGCAGGTTCAATAGAAGCCGCAATGGGCAAGATTGCTGTTACTCTCTCTGATGCGTTTAGTTCTATAGTAGGTGACCCACCTCCAAGTAGTCCAGCATCACAATCTGTATCAGGTGCTCCTGTAGTATCAACAAAGGTTCGAGATACTTTACCGGCAGCCTCTAAGTTTGCAGGAGATAAAGCATCCCCATTTAGTCCAGCACCGGCAGCCGCGGCAGCATCATCCGCAGACCCGAACTCTCCTACTCCATTTCTTCCGCTTAATAGTGCCTCTTTCGTGCTACCAACTGAGTTACCTGGCAATATCAACTATGGAATGGGTGCCTCTGTAGCCGCTAATTTCGCACAGCAAGTATCTAATATCGGTGGTGATATCAGTGAATATCATCAATCAATGGAAGTAGTAGAACGAGCAATGAAGACAGGTGATTGGTCTCAGGTAGAAACCTGTACCTGTGAGCCAAAAGCCGCAAAGGCTTCCACTAAGGAAGTAGGCTCTTGTGACTTCACAAACCTAGGATTCCCTGAGGGATATAAGTTAATAGAACCTTCCTTCTATACACCCGAATTATTAGCCAAAGTCGATGCCGCAGAGAAATCAGGAAGCAAAGAATACGTTATGGGTGATGACAATAATATCTATCAATCCGCAGAGGTTGTTGTATTAGCCAAATGGGGTGCGACTAAGGTTGACCCTTATCTACCTGGCAAGGCAGCCTGTATCAAATACAATGGTAAATGGGTGGTCTCTCAAGCCGCTGATTCTGGCTCTTCTGGTGGTGGTAGTTCCTTTGATGTCACTAATGCTAAGTCTAAGGAAGTTTGCGAGAACGCTAATGGTTCTTGGGTATGTCAACAAGGGCAAGTAGGCAGTAGTAAAGGCAATAAGGCAGTAGAGTCCTATGGCAAATTTACTAACAAAAAGAACGTCAATACCAAATCTAAACTACCTTCTCAAGAGGCTTTCGACACAGACAAGTTACCTTCTATCCAATTTGACAAATTTAGGAACGTATGATATGACTATTAACGAGACTCAAAAGCCCGTGAATGATGCCTATAGAGACAATTACGACTCTATCTTTCGGTCAAAAGAGCCTGAAAACCCCACTTTTTTCGCAAATACCACCGAAAACGCTAAAAACACGGAAATAAAAAAAAGTTTTATTGGTACAGCGAAGAGAAATTTTGTGAATAGCGTGAGAGATACCCTCAAATTCAAGAGGTTTAGACCCTAATGCCAGGTACAGTTCGATTAACCGATATCTGCACAGGTCACGGGTGTTATCCACCTAGAGAGAATGCAGGAGCATCAGGCAATGTTTTCGTGAATAGCCTTGGTGCCCATCGTGTAGGAGACCCTTGGCAGACTCACGGTTGTCCTGTTTGTGTACCACACGGAGCAGCCCAGGCATCAGGTAGTCCTAACGTCCTCGTGAACTCCAAGCCATTAGCAAGGATAGGTGATGCGATTGACTGTGGTTCGAGTAACCAAACAGGTAGTGGAGATGTCATTACAAATGGTTAGACGAACCTATTCGACACGCAGTATAAATATAGTATATACAGAGGAATTCAAGCGTTATGCCAGAACCCATTAGAACAACGAGAGTACGCAAGTTCAGAGACTTAGACCTTGATATGTTGGTACATCCATTGACCAATGATATCGTTGGTCGTTCGGACGTTGATGCGATTAATGGGTCCATCATACATATTATTAAGACTCAGAGAGGTGAGAGGGTATTCCAGAGTGAGTTCGGCTCTACTATCTACCATTCGCTCTTTGAACCAATGATTACAGAGACACGAGTTATACTGACTGCCGCAATCAAGCAGGCCATTAACACATTTGAACCACGTGTAGAGTTGATTGGAGTTGAGGTTAATGCTGATGAAGATAGGAATGGCTATGATGTTACTATAGCATATACGCCAGTCAACGAAGGGTCCCCAGTACAATTAGATTTCTTCTTAAATAGATTGAGGTAGTAAGAGATGGCACAGAATAAGAAAGCATTAAACTTATCGGACCTAGAGTTCGATGGCATTAAGAAGAACATCAAGACCTTTATGAAGGGTCAGACTGAGTTCTTGGACTATGACTTTGACGGCTCTGGTATGAGTGTAATGCTGGATGTAATGGCATACACTACACACTATATGGGTTTCCATACGAATATGGCAGTCAATGAGGCATTTTTAGATACCGCAACGCTCCGAAATAGTGTTGTGAGTCACGCTAAGAGCATTGGATATATACCTAAGAGCGTTACAGCCGCTGAATCTATTGTTAAACTAGAGTTTGATACGACTGGATATGACCCAAGTTACATTATTGTAGAGAAAGGTACTCAATTTGTATCTAATATTACTGGTGTACCTCTTCCATTTACCAATTTATCTACTGTTAATGTGTTTGCAGACGAGGGTGGAGAGTTCGCTGGCGAAATTAAGTTGCATCAAGGGACATTAAAAGGCCTTGAATGGACATATGACGCTACTGCGGAAGCCCAGTCCTTCTTTATTAATGATGCTACCTGTGACCGCTCTACTATTACTATGCTTGTTAATGACAAGCCTTGGGAAGTCAACAAAGTATTAAGCGAATTGACCCCTACGAGTAATTCATTCTTTGTTCAGGAAGGCCTTGATGGAGTTAGTGAGATATACTTCGGCAATGGCATCTTTGGCAAAATACCTCTTGATGGTCAATCAGTTAAAGTAACTTACCTATCTACGGTGGGTGCTCCAGGTAACTATACCTCTACTATTAATGAGCAAGTGTTCGCACTTGAATCGACTATAGCCAACGTCTACACCGACTCCCACGTGACGGTGGACACTGTGGACATCTCTTCTCTAGGTGCGAGTGCAGAGACCACTGAAAACATTAAACTTACAGCACCAAGAGCCTATGAGAGACAAGATAGGGCAGTGACCGCAGAGGACTATAAGAATATATTAATAGAGAAGTATCCTAATATTGATTCAATAGCCGTATGGGGTGGTGAAGATAATGACCCTCCTCAGTATGGTGCAGTATTCATTTGTATCAAGCCTAAGCACGGCCTAGAGTTGTCACCATTGACCAAACAAAAATTAACGACTGATATATTGAGTAAATACAATATGTTAGCCATAAACCCTATTATAACAGCACCAGAGTACACCTACATTGATGTTATTAGCACAGTCAAGTATAACCCTGTCTTAACCAGTTTGAGTGCTGGTGAGATACAGAGTAAAGTAATAGCAGACATTCAGGCCTTCTTTGAGGAAGAGATATCTGCATTTAAAGTGACAATGAGGTATTCCCGCCTTGGTAATACTATTGACATTGCTGATGAAAGTATATCAAATAATTTAACGTCTGTCAAGTTTTATAAGAAGTTTTTTATTCAAGCATCCAATACCGTTGGTAACTATATCTTTAAGTATGATAATGCTATCACACCTGGTACTGCCGTGTCAAGTGTATTCGGTAATACAGATACGGGGTCCCAGTATGCTCTATTAGACGATGGCCAAGGCAATATTCTATTATACGACATTGTTAATGAGCAATTCCTCAATACAGAGCAAGGTACCATCGACTATACCAATGGAATCATAGAGTTAATTGGATTTAGACCCGTGTTAGACACTAATTCAGTAATAAGTTTGTACGCTACTCCGCAATCAAATGATATTACGGCAATCCGAAGTAATCTACTCGTACTAAATACTAGTAGTGTAACGATGCAGAGTATCAATTGAACGGAGATACAGTAACAAATGGCTAACGATAAATTTACTAAATCTCCTGCTAAGTTCCTATCGGTCTTTGTTGAGAGAATGGTGCCCGACTATGTACGGGAAGACCATCCTATGTTCATCACTTTCCTTCGCAAGTATTTTGAATACTTGGAACGAGAGACTGGTGTTAATGGGGAACTAGGCGAGTACAATCAAATAACTGATTTGATTCAGAACATTGATGTTGACCACGCACTAGATAATTTCATACCAGAATTCGAGGCTAAGTATCTCCACGGTACACCACACACCTCAATAGACCCAACAGTAGAGACTACTGACAAGTCCTTCCTTGCTAAGAATATCCAACCTGTCTATAGACAGAAAGGTACTACTTCTGCCCTAGAGTTTCTATTCAGACGAGACTTTAATACAGACGTTGATACGATGTATCCAAAGCAATGGATGATGAAGGCGTCTGGCAGTGTATGGTATGAGCCACAATGGATTACGGTACTAACTGACCAAGCCACACTAGATTCTGCATCGCCCTATTTCGGCAACACGAATAACTCACACGTGGCCGAGACGGTACGGTCTATCTACAACAAAAAAATCCGTGGCCAAATTAGCGGCGCAACGGCTTTCGTGGATATGGACGAATCAGTCTCTACTACAGACTACGAGCGACTCCTATTAACCGAAGTAAATGGCGTATTCATTAAAGACGAAGAAATCTGGGAAGACGTTGGTACATCTGGCACTATACCCTATAAAGCACTAATCATCTCTGACGGTATTCGGACAGAGGGTGAATGTATTGTCAATGGGCACAAATGGACAGATAAATGGATTAATATTAGTGGACATCCAAATGAAGTTCATTACCTACACGCGGCAGGGGTACACAGAGAGGGTGGTTCACTAATAAAAGGATTAACCTCTGGTGCTACAGCAACCATTGATGGTACTGATACTGACTGGACAAAACTTAACCTATTAGAAGTAACTGGTGAGTTTGAGTTAGGTGAGAAATTATTTAACGTGGCGGCGAACAACTATTGGGAAAACCCGAGCCAATCATTCTGTAGTATCTCTACGGATTGGCCAGTTCTTCATACGTTTACTACTGAGGTTGATTGTGTGGCGGCGTTGCACCCGGATGGGTTAGACAAGGCGAGCCCCTATTTCGGAGAGAGTGCGTTTCTTTCGTGGTACCCAGTAGTCGATATTACTAAGACCCTTCAAGACGTAGAACACAATATACTATTAAATGTAAGTAGTCCTCCTTTGACACGAGAAGAGTGTGATGCTCTTGTTAATATCGAGACTCAACCTAATGTCAAGACGGCCGTTTGGAAAACAAATGGTTACTGGCTTGACTCTGGCGGCTTCCTGTCTTCTGACAGAAAACTCCAAGATAATGACTACTACCAAGATTTCTCTTATGTTATCCGAAGTGATGTACCTATTCAGTCGTATAGAGAAGTTCTTAAAAAACTAGTTCACCCTGTTGGACTGAAATTATTTGCTGAGTTCTCGTTTAGGTCTACAGTTGATTTGGTAATCGAATTACCTACCGATTACGTCAAGATGATTATTGCGATATTCTCTTATCTTGATGTCGCGGTTGATATCTGGGACCAAGAGAGCGAACAACACGGTTCAGTCGGAAGGGCTCATACTGGATTTGGAGTCTTCATTGAGAAAGGCTTTGACGAATATATCATTGAAATGATGGGTAATCTCGATTCAAGGGCTGCCTTAGTAACTCCTGATAATTGGGGTGCTCCTGGTGAACACGTAGGGGTTGATATAGTAACTGATAAAAATGAAATCAAGACTATTGGTACCAAACTTACAGAGAAACTCTATCAAATTAATATTCTCCGTGATGAAATCAAGAACCAGATTAATGCTTGGCCTGAGAAGGTTGTATTTGAATTTACTAATCTTCTCCGAGTTCTACCTATTGAAGAGTTCCCACCTTCTGTTACTGAATTAGGCATTGAGGATAATCTAGAGAATACCACAGACGGTAGAATGATTTCTTGTGACGTTTATGAATTGTCCGTATTCAAACATCTTTCTAGAGTTGTTGAATGGGTTGAATCGTTTATGCAAGAAGCCGAATACGCTCCTGAAAAGAGTTACGGCGCATTCGAGAGTGGTCGAGAAGACACACTAGTTAAAAAAGTATACGGGAATACAAATGACGTTATTGATGCGGTTCAGATACAGGCGTTTGATAACCCTAATGTAATCCATTCCCACGGAAGAAAGAATGGTTTCGCACCACTAGTATCTACAAGTCTTACTAAAGGACTTGAACTTCCATTGATGAGTGTTGGAGCGGCAGCGTTTCACGTTCATAGTTTTGATGGAAGTGCAATACCTAATTTAATGGTTCACGGAAAAGAAGCAACGGCTCACGGACTAAGTTATTCTCAAGCAAGAGCATTAATGAATTCTGATGCTTTTGAAATTCCAGAATTCCTTGCAGATGTTCATACGACTGCATTCTTGCCTGAAGCAACGGGTCACGTTCATAGATTTGTAGATGGTCAAATTGTAGACAGACAACGTGGTCGTGTATCTGACCCTCTATCAAGAGCCGATGCAAGAAAATTAATTGACGGAGATATCACAGACGTAACTCTTTACGATAGTATCGGAATAACTACCAACGGGGTCCCTGAGACAGATGAAAATGGCGTCTTCCAAGGCGGTACGGTAGCCGATTCAAATGGAATTACCTCTGCACATTATCACGAGTACCTAGTCACATACGAATCAGACTGGGAAATGAATACTGACTTTATGGGTAATCCTTGTACGCACGGATTTAGATATACGCCAGTTACTACGTGGATATGTTATAACTATAAACCAGAACTTGTGGTTGACCCTAGTTTAATTGACGGTGTTGATTATTCTGGTAACACAATGAATCTCGGACAGAATGTATTCAATGAACTTGATGATGCCACGGTTGCTACTGCAATTGGTGAAGCATCATTTACATTCCAACACGCACAGACTTTCCCTGCTACGCTAGTACCTAATGTAGACTGGGTAGAATTATATTCATCTAACTATATTCAACAAGTTCCTGGCTCTGGTGATACTGGAGATTTACTAGGGGATGTTAAGATGGGTACAGGCACAGACATTGCGACTATTGTAGCGTATCCGATGGACCCAGATAAAATCTGTATTGTAGACCAATCTGGAATCATTCACTTGATGGATACTACGTCTGGTGTCAAATCATTATTTTTCGACTACACTTCTCTTAATCTGACTATCGGAGTCGGGCCATTCGGTGCATATGATGAACGTGGCGCTCTAGGACTTGCATTCCATCCAGATTACGCAACAAACGGACTCTTGTATGTCTATTATATGACAGAGCAAGGTCCATCTACTGGCTCATACGGATATCCTCTTTCAACTTCAATCATTGCTGAGTTCACGGCTGACGTTGCGGCAGAGACAGTTGATATTACTACTGAACGAATTTTAATCACACAGCCACAACCTGATATGAATCATAACGGTGGTCAATTAGTATTTGGCCCAGATGGTTATCTCTATATCGGATTCGGTGACGGCGGAAATGCGGGAGATACTTCGAGTTCTAGCGGTCACGGCGGACACGGAGTATATGGTAATGCACAGAACCCTACTAACATATTGGGCACAATTCTTAGAATTGATGTCGCACCAGACACAGTTAATAATAAACCTTATTCCATACCTTCCGATAACCCCTTCACTGGTGTAAATGCAAAACCACACGGTACTGCGGGTGCAATGTTTAGAGAAGAGATATGGGCATACGGATTAAGAAATCCTTGGAGATTCTCTTTTGCTCCAGATGGTAAACTATGGGCGGCTGATGTTGGACAAAATAAATTTGAAGAAGTAAACATTATCGAAAAGGGCGGCAACTATGGTTGGAGAGTAATGGAAGCATATCATTACTTTGAAGAAGACCAAGCAACTATTGACCAAATGGCATTAGACCAAGGCTATGCAAATACTCAAGCATTTCTTCTTGATTTAAAATCACCTATTCACGAGTACAGTCACGGAACTGGTATTTCTATCTTAGGTGGATTCATCTATAGGGGAAGTGACTTAACTGGACTTCAAGGCAAATACATATTCGGAGATTGGAGTACGAGTTGGGCTGGTACTACTGGTCATCTCTTTTCACTAGAAGAAAATCCTGATGGACTTTCTGCACACTTCACAATAACTCCTAATGCAATCAATGGAGCAAATCATAGTCACGAGGCTATATTAACTCCGAGTCAAGTTGCGATGGCTCAAGCGAATCCTGGAACACCAATTGTTGTTGTTCAGAGTGATACGGTTCACGCTGAAAGTTATACTCACACATTCTCCATTATATGGAATGCGGCTTTCAATACTTGGAATCTGATAGCACAAACGAATATGGAGAACCACGATGTATTCACATTTATCGAATACAATGGCGATGTAGGATATACAAGAAAGAATTTATCTTTCTGGGACCCTGCAACATCTGTATTGAACTTAACAACTCACGACCAATCTATATTGACATTAGGTGAAGACACTAATGGCGAACTTTATATGGCTACAAGAATTGGTATTGATAGTTATCAAGGAACTGGCCCACAGAATTGTGATATATACAAACTAACTGATACATATGATTCCTCTACAGAAACGGGTGCATCTTCACAAATCCCTGCTTCTGAAACGGCTCACGTTCACGGATATAAAGTAGTATACGACATTAACACAGAATTATTCTCTGCAACTGAGATATCTGATATTGAAATGACTGACTGGGATGCTTTCTTCCCTATATGGACTTATAATACTCCTGTCTCTCACTTGCATCCTGTAATTACTTCGTGGACTGGAATAGTAGATGAAAATATTCTTCTTGGTTCATCTGCTGGATGGCATTTGAATCCTCTAACTCTAGTTTGGGAACCATACGACACAGGCTCTGATACGCCTTATCTTGCTGTCGATGATGACGATGATGACGGAACATTTTATATTGAGACTGCTCCCGTAGTAGAGATACTTGGAGCAAACGAATATGGCGAGAACGCTCACATCCACTATTTCAATAGTGAGACACTAGATACATTTGGTGCTAATGATGGTAGAACGGCTGTACCGATTACGAGAATACAAGCAGAAGAACTTGCTAATGGAGTAGTAAACGCATTTTATGTTTATTCTTCTATTGAAGATTCTGGCCAGCATCAACATTATCACGTATATAAAATTATGTGGAATCTTTCTACGCAACAATTTGTTGCAGACGAAATGGCTGAGATGTGGGATGAAAACGGTACTGGAGAATGGGAAGCAGTAGATACACATCTACGAACTCACGAGCATACCCTTTTAGTTAATGGTATAACGACCCATCTTGGTTGGAATGGTACACCATTGTATACTGCTCCTGATGTTACATTATCAAATGCACACGATTGGCATAAATTAGAAGGCTCTGAACCAGACCATCTACACGCATTTAACGGAACAACATTAGACACTCTCGGAACACACACTGGCAGACAAGCATTACCATTAGATGATAATCAAGCAACTGATTTGATTAATGGTGAAGTGACTGAAGTAAAAACATATACATCTATCTCAGGCGGAGACCATTATCACGGAATCACAATTACATACGACCCAAATACATTAAGTTTCGTTGCGTTAGATACTGAGAAATGGGAATCATCTGACGGACATCAATTCTATTCCGCAGACCCAAGGTCACACGCACATCCAACGAACATCTCTAATCTGTTTTCACGACCAGGTTATAATGAGATGATGGAAATTCTACCGACATTTGCTTCTCCTGGATATCCTTATCCAGGTGGTTCTCACCCTCACTTTCATAATGATACAGTTGTGGGACCATTTGCAGAAGGGGCTTTGACTGGACAGATTTCTTACGCTCACGGAATGACGATTGACCAAGGTATGCAACTGATTGATGGTGTTGTAGATAGTGTTACTATTTACGATTCAATTGAGGGTGCTCACTTTCACGAGTACAGAATTAAATGGGATACTAATTATAATATATTCTATGCTGATTGGTCAGTGACTTGGATTAAAGGTGGCATTGAAGATTCACTTCAAGACCCTACTAAATATTATGTATCTGTAGTTGAGAATGCGGCTGAAGGACTTCACTGGCATAACTTGACAATTGACTGGAATCCAAATCTAGTTGCAATACCACAGCAAACTGGTGGTAGCATATATATAACGAAGACTACATCAACTGATGAAGTTCTTTCTGCGGCACCGAGTGTTGTTGTTACGCAGGCTTCAACCGAATTACTACCAGTCACAACAACGTATCCAGATACGCCTGCGACTGGTGATACAACTATTATCGTAACATATAGTGATTTAATCACAACGACAACAACGTCAACGGTCCAGATTACAACGACCACGACTGATATTATATACTATTCAGATTATGGTACTGAAACATCGGTTGGTGACCCAGTTATTACGTCTGAAGTTACGACAAGTCAAACAACTTCCGAAGTGGAAGACTTAACGGAAAGAAAAACTTATGTAAATAATGTCCTTCAGGCAAACAACCCGCCCATTGTTCAGATGCAACCATCGTTTATTGCTGGTATCGGAAGTCACGACCACCTGCTTTATGATGGATGCTCTTTGGATTCAGCGGGAGTTAATGTCGGAAGAACGTGTGAACCAATTACTTTGGCACAAGCAAATGATTTGATTAATGCTCAGAATGCCAACTATGGTATTATATTCTTTGATTCTCCAAACGGAGCCAGTTCCCACTATCACGGATATACGATAAAATTTAATCCCAATATGGGAGCAAAGGGAACATTTGTAGTTGCTGGTATTTCACAATGGGATATTATACCAGGAACATCTACATATGTGCATAAATTCTCTCTAACTGGTGGATTCCACGACCACGATTACTGGATAAGTGTTGCAGATTATACATCCTTGATTGGTGGAACTTATGTAACTACACCACAGAGAGATAGTACACACGCGGCCGTATACACTCACGAATTAGTATTAGAGTGGAATGGTTCTACTTATAACATTATATCACAAACAAGTGACTATGACAACCACGATACAATATCATATTTGGGAAGTGTTCCAATTGGTGGTCAGTGGTCACAAAACACACAGGGCTCTGGAGCAGGCGACCACGTCCACTCTACTACTGTAGACGATAGCAACGTATGGCCAGTACCGGCATAAAGTTGTGAATATTTTAATTAAACAAACGTATAAATAGTTCTGATAAATATCAAATGATAGCAGAACATAATAATTTAAGGAGTTAGTAAAATGGGTGCAATTGTAACCAGTAAATTCAGAACACAGAACTTGATGGTTTTCATCGACCAGTTCAAAACTACTGGTTCTGTTGACGACAACTTCCTGTATCTAGGGTTTGGGCGAAATGACGCTTGGCCTAATGATGCTCAAGGAAATGACGAAAGTTCAGGTAACTTTACTCTACCTGACCCTCTTGATGAGGATGAATCACAATATTGGACTGACATTGTTGGTACCAAGCGAATTCAGAATGATGATATCTCACCCGTGCTTCCACGTATTAACTGGGAAACAGGTGATACTATCGCATTTGACGGAGATGCCGCAAACGGCATCACAGGAATTGATGAACCTGGCCGTTCTTTTGTTTCAAAAATCGGAAGTCACAGTATTGTGATGAATTCTGAATATCGAGTTTATATGTGTACAGGCGAACCATCTGGCGGAAAATGCTATATTGGTGGAGTCTTTGATGGCGGAACTGCTGTTTCACGAACAACTTGTGAAGGTACTTTAGGTGGACTTTGGTTACCTACTGGTGCTTCTGAAGAGCCAACTGGCTTTACTGGAGATGCCGCTGGACTAGTTGCTCAAGCGATTACTACATCTGACAACTATACGTGGACATTCTTATATAAACTAGAATTGAACGACATTATTAACTCTACTACCAATGACTGGATGCCAGTTATTTCAGGTACAGGAGTTCTTGCAGGGTCTGAGCAGGCCGATTTCGGTGATGTAGATTCTATATTTACAGCGAAAACTCACCACGGATTGATTCACGTTAGACTTGAGACTTCAGACGGATTCCCAGAGAACGATGACTTTCGACAAATCGGACTCTTGCGTAATCCAGAACTTGCTGGTGGCGGAACGAAAGCCCAAGCATCCGTATATGCTGATGCAGACGTAAGTTTAGAAAGCGATAGTGGACAGTTGATTTATCTTGAGAACAGGCGTGCTATTACTCGTGCATCTGACCAGATTGAGGATTTGAAACTCGTAGTAGAATTCTAAGAATACTTTAGGATGTTATATATGTTCTCTCTCCAAAAGTGGGGAGGGAACATTAAAGATGATAGGAACATATTTAGGATAATAGCGAATGGCATATAACTTCAACACATCTCCATATTATGATGACTATAATGCGGATGACAAATTTTTAAAGATTCTGTTTAATCCTGGTCGAGCAGTTCAGGCCAGAGAATTAACTCAAATACAATCTATTCTTCAGAATCAAATGTCCGCTTCTGCGAATCATATATGGAAGAATGGCTCTGCCGTTGTAGGCGGAGAAGTTAGTGTTGCTAAAAGAGAATGGATGCAACTTGCTGTGGTTGATACCTCTTGGTTGAATCGTATTGTTTATGGTGAAACATCTAATGCAGTTGCAGAAATTACTCAACTTCACGATGATGAAACGCAACCTATCTATTACTACAGAATACTTTCTGGACAATTTCAAGCAAACGAAAATCTATTAAGTTACGATACTGTTTGTGAAGGCGGCTTTGATGTAAACGGTGAATGTGCTGATAACAATTGGTACGATGCGACTCAAATATATAAAGCAGGCGTCATCGTAGGAACAGGACAAGGACTAGAAGCAAGAGTTGATAACGGTGTTTATTGGCTAGATAATTTCTTCACTCCTATTCTAGCACAAACTATTTTCTTAGACCCAATTTCTGCAACACCAACATTAAAAGTTGGATTCGATATTGAAGAAACTATTGTAGCATCAACGACTGACCCAAGATTGCTTGACCCTGCTTCTGGTTTCTATAATCAGAATGCACCAGGTGGAGATAGATATCAAATTTCTCTTACATTGATTGCAGAGGCCAACTCCGCTGAATCTAATAAGTGGTTGTGGATGATGGATGTCACGAATGGCATCATTACTACTAAGTATGAGGCTACTGACTATTCACTTCTTAGTAATGAAATGGCTCAACGAACATTCGATGAGTCTGGCAACTATACTATTAATCCATTCCCAATTGAATTTAAAACGGGAAGTACGGTTGATAAGTATTCTATTAAAGTTGACCCATCTAAAGCATACATTAATGGATATGAACACGAACTCTTAGTTCCTCTAACTGTAGAAGCAGATAGGGCAAGAACAACTCGCCACGTAGCGAATGACCATATCAATCCTGAATTTGGACCATACTTTGAAGTAGCATCTATTGATGATATGCACGGCGTGTTTAATGTTGTGAATAAAGAATATGTTATCCTTGTTACTGACACGGGTTACACTTCTGCAACGAGTCCAGTTAATACTATCGGAATAAGAAAACGTATCACACACGTTACAAAGTACGGCAACGCATTCAGAATTTATCTAGAAAACAATACTGGCCTCGATGCTATCGCACCCGCTCAATATATTGTTTCTGAAACGAATGCCGATGTATACGCAAAAATCTCTCGTCCAACTGGTATCGCAGTTAGTAAGGGTGTTAATTATCCTTGGATTTATAAGGTCCATTCAATTACTTCTGCACTATCTCTAGGACAAGTAACATACTCTACACAAAAGAATTTAACCGCTATCTTATCTGGAGCAGTTGCTTCAGTACCCGCAGTTTTCAATGATATGCACTGGGAACGAGTTCTTTATATCTGGGACGAATTTACAAACCAAGTTATACCTCAATATGGTACTGTCGCTTCTGGTGATACGTGGAGGGCTGACTTAACAGGAAATACAACTGCACTTATTGAAATAGTAGACCAAGTCACAGGTAACACATCAACGAATTTGTCTGGACATAATATCTCTATTATGGCAGATATGTATATGTCAAATGCTTCTTGGAGAGCATTGACAAAATCTACAACATCAACCGATTATGTTCTTTCACTTACTGACACATTAACAATTGCACACGCAGTTGAAGAAATTGTTTCTATTATCGCACCTGATACTACGGATGTAACTTCATCATTTACCTTCACAACTGGTGATACTGATACTTCTTTGAACGATGCACTATTAACTTGGAACGATGCAGTTAACCCAAGTCAACCTGGCACATATACAGTAACATATAAACATTATATTCTTGGTAATATCACAACCGCTCAATATAGATGTGTAAACAGTTATACAGATTCTGGTATCACTTATGATGACATTTTTGGATATAGAGACTCAACAGGATTGAGTCACCCTTCCGCTGATGGGATGGACTTTAGAGCATCGGATGACGATTACGCAGTTGGCACATATTTGCCACTACCTTCTTCTAACATCTCAGTATCTTATGATTTCTATCTCCCACGAAAAGATAGACTGACAATTAATGACGATGGAAAGATACAGATTAAACAAGGCTTCCCTTCTACTGAACCAGTTCTTCCTACTGAAGAATTGAATGAGATGACCTTGTATAATATATTTGTACCAGCGTACACATATAACCACAAGAATATTAATGTATCTCACGTAAAGAATAAAAGATTTACGATGCAAGATATTCGTGGCATAGAAAATAGACTTGAAAATTTAGAATACTACACTGCACTTAATCTTCTAGAAAAGACTACTGCCGATATGCAGGTGCTTGACACGGCAGGATTACTAAGATATAAAAATGGTATCTTAGTTGACCCGTTTGTTGACCACGGTATTGGTGATGTTATCGATGAAGCATATTATTGTGCTATTTATCCAGAAGCAGGAATATGTACTGTACCCTACGAAATGTATGGTATGGATATGGTAGGTGGTGTAAAATCTAATGTTAAATTAAATAATCTGACATATACTCTAGACTTTGATGTTATTGAAGCGTGGATTACTCAGCCGATGGGGTCACAAGTTATTAACTTGAATCCATTTGCTCGTAAATCTTGGGTTGGATTCTGTACATTAACTCCTCAATCTGATACTTGGTTTGAAGAACTTTATATGCCAGATGTTATTATTCAGAATGAAAATAACAATGCTGTAACTCAACAAGTAGAAACTTTTGGAACACAGACTCGATGGAATGCTTGGCAGACTCAATGGTCTGGATGGGCAGACGTTGGTGGAAGACAGAATGTTCGTGAAGGTGCGGAAACAATCACCTTTGGTGGTAATCTTAGTTTTGGTGGTGGCAGTGGAACTACTGAACGAGCATTTGAAACTGGAAGGCATTGGGGCTCGGGAACCATTAATAATCGACCTACTCGACAACGGACTGTTTGGAGACAAATTACAAAGGTTGATACTTGGGACCAGAATCAACAACAAACAAATAATCAATTACGAACTGGTACGAAGTCTCATATGGAAATCAATGATATTCGCACACAAGTCGGTGATAGATTTGTAGACAGTTCTGCTATTCCTTGGATGAGAAGTGTACCTGTAACTATCGATGTAGATAAATTACGTCCATCAACTCAGATGCACTTTGAATTTGATGAGATTAATGTCGATGCTTATATTACTCCAGACGGAGGAGCAATGGGTGACGCTGTTTGGACTGATACTGCTGGTAGACTAAGAAACGCAGTATTACAGATTCCTTCAGAAGGTGCAGACGGAGTTAGAATCAGAACGGGTATGAAGATACTCGCAATGAAAGACAATTTCACTTCACCAGAATTAATGACTACACAAGCAGTAGGAGTATTTACATCTGCTGGTACTCTTGATAGACGGCAGAGAGATATTCTATCTACACTAGAAAGTTACAGGGTTGATGAAGCCATAAGTGATACTCGGGCTATATTAGGTGAAACCAGAACAATTTCTAGAAGCGATACATCTGGAACAAGTAGAACAACAAGAAATGTAACAGAGTGGTATGACCCAGTAGCAGAATCATTCTTAGTAGCAGACGAAGATGGTGGAGTATTTGTAGACTCAATCGATTTATTCTTCTGGTCAAAAGATGACGAAGAGACTCCTGTTCGAGTAGAAATTAGAACAATGTCAAATGGTTATCCGACTACAACGGTTGTGCCGATGGCATCTAAGATGCTTTATCCTGAAGATGTTTCTACTTCCACAACGGGAGCAGTAAGCACACGATTCCAATTCGATGACCCAATTTATCTAATGAACGGGACTGAGTATTGTTTTGTTGTGATATCGGATTCCCTAAAATATAATATGTGGATTTCTGAATTAGGAGAAGTTGATTTGCTAAGTGGTAAATATATTAGTGAACAACCATATCTTGGAAGCCTATTTACTTCTCAGAATAACACAACTTGGACCGCAGAGCAATTAAAAGACATTAAATTCGATATGAATAAATGTGCCTTTACCCCTACTGGCGACCTCCAACTTGATATGAAGCCATACGGTGATACTAAATTAGCGGCATCATTTATGCCCAATTTTCAACCACTTGTTCTTTCGGGAACGAGTTTAGATATAGAGGGTGTTGTTAACGGAGATATTAATAATATATATGGTGGAGTTTTAGATAACGAAGATGTCATACTTGAAAATGTTGTATCTCTAGACGGTAGTCATACGATTGCTTCTGGTTATCAATATACTCCAATATCATACAATACTACATTTAAAACCGATAATACTAATCTTACTCCTGTACTAAATAAAGAGAGATTAAGCACAGTTCTAGTCAATAATATTATTTACGATACGGCTCCAACTGTCAAGAATCAAATGGGAATCTATCAATCTAAGGATGTCAAGTTGGCGAATTTCGCTAGTGACTTGCAAATGTTCCTTAGTGTACAAGAAGTTCCTAATACATACGTCAAAGTTTACTACGATACAGGTACAGTTATTCCAAGATATATTACTACTCAACCATATGCGAATACCATCACCCACGGTGATTACAACGTGAATGATTTTGAAGAGTATTACGCACACATTTATCCTTCTGGAGCAAATAGTCCTGAAAATACTATCACGGCCCAAGGCTCTGGTATTGCTAACTGGAACGGAGTCATAGCGAATCCTGGACAGGGTGTTAGTGCTGAAGTCTCTACCGCATATGTAGATGGTGATGACGACCCAGCCAACTTAACGATGATGCACCTAGTTGACATTTCAAATATGAAATCAATCATTAGAACGTGTTTCATAAGTCGAAAAGATTTGGCAGGAGCAACTTCAGACGTAACCACATCTGGTCAAGGTGCTGGAACAGACCTCTCATTATATGATGTTGGAGATGTTTGGTTCGGAGTTTGGGATGATGATTTGAATAGAAAGTTTTATGAGAAAGTCATTAATGCTGATGGCACATATTCTAAACAAGAAGTTCCTGTACTAGAGATTGATTCAATTGTTCCAACGGAACATCCTGATTATCCTATCGGACTTGCTGTTATCGAAGAAGAACCAGTATCGTGGAGGGAGATGAAAGACAGTGGTGTGACGATTACAAACTCATCTATCCAAACTAATATGGAATTTATTGAGCATACCTTCACTCCATTGAAGAAAGTGTCTCACGAATTTGACCATTTTAGAGTTAAAATTGAATTACATACGACTCATCCGTGCTATTTACCAGCAGTACGAGAGATGAGAGTATTGACACTGACATAGGAGATAGATTATGGCGGAACCAACATATACAAAAGACCCAAGAACTGGCGCAGTCATATTTACTGACTCTGGAGCATATAAACAACGCAAAATTGCAATCAAAAAGCAGAAAGAAGCACAACAAGTTCAAACGGATTCTCGAAGAGTTATAAATAGTATGAGAAGCGAAATAAAGGGACTAAAAAAACTTGTGTACGATTTGATTGAAAACCGAGGGGATTAAGACTTTATGGCAACTGGAACCACAACTATACCGTACGTAAGAAAGGATGAAACCTTCAAAACGTGGCGTGAACGTACCAACATAATGATTCAACAGCAAAATAATTTTGTTAGGATGCAAGAATTTGAAATGTTAGGAGTTAGTGACCCGTATGTTACCACCTCTATGCAGTTGAACTACACCAGCGAACTAGCGTCCGAATAATTTATAGGAAATAATATAAAAATGGCACATTATACAGGTCACAAATTCAGTCTATTAGAATTAAACACTATAGAGCAACAGAAGAGTTCCTTCTTGGACTCTTTGAACATTAAATTGGATGCTCCTGACCTTCTTGTTAAGGATTTGGCTCTTATGCTGAAGTCTTTAGAGGTAATGGAAAACCTAGAACATTTGCCAGAATATAAAGATTTTCTAATTAATGTCGCAGGCCGTTCACAACAATTCGTATCACCAACAGAAATGATTGAGAATGGTGGTCTCGATATAACATATGAATCCTCTAACCTTGTTCAAAATAGTTCTTTTGCCGCAGATGCGTTTGAAGTTGAATTGCTCAAGAATAGTGGTTTTGATGAACCAATTAACGTAGCAAGTCCTTGGGCGAATGGTATTGCATACCAATTCGACAGGTTCTTTACTGAGGGAACTCAGATTGTTGATGCTTACACCGATGGTCAACAGGTTGCTCTTGCTTGGTTTGAAGCAAATCTTAAACCAAATACTCAATACAAATTTTCATACGACCTTACAGTTAATGATGTTAACTGGGACCTTATTTCAGGTGCTAAAAATATGGTCGATATGCTTGCTCCTGATACAGCGACTTTCTCAGAAGTTGGTGGTGGACCAGCCCCAAGAACATTTGTTGCTTCTGTAATAGAAGACGAACTTCTAGTTCGTCCTACTTGTAGCAGTTGTTCTAATAATCCTTCAATCTCTGACCAAGCAACTTGTGAAGGTGTTGGCGAGACTTGGACAGTAATCACACCAGAATATCTGACTTCAATTGTCGCAATGGAAACTGCTTGTACAAGTACAGGCGGTCACTGGTTCGAAGGCGCAATTAACGACCCGAACACACAAACACATATTCTTGTCCCTTACCATCTCGAAGCGAGAGAAGGCGACACAATCATATTTAATAATCCAGATACAAACATATTGGTTCACAATGCTGTTTCTGATGATAATATATCCTTTGCTTCTCCTGACCTTTCACCTGGTGAACAGTGGGCTTGGGTAGTAGATGGATATCACGATTTATATTTTCACTGTACTTTTCACCCGCTCGAAGAAGGAAGATTGTCCAGTACGACTAACCACAGATTTGTTTATTCATTGAATCACGGACTAAACCCCGGCGATACAATCAAGATTCCTATTAACTATGGCGCTAATGTAGCCTTACCTGCACTATCTAATTCTTATAATATTAGCCAGATAATGCCTCAACTCTGTACCTCAATTGGTGGAGCAGGCTCACAAAACGTAGTAGAATCACTTTATCACGACCTTTCACTTACTGACTTAGTATCATTTCAGTCTGGTGACGTTGAAACTGACCCGAATGCTACTGTTCCAGTTGTTATCACCTTCCAAGGTGGTAATGATTCTAATACAGTAAATGCTTCGGCAGATGCGACAGTTGTTGGTGGTGTAGTAACAGCATTGACATTAAATAGTGGTGGTTCTCAATACACAAACATCCCGACAATGTATATCTCTGGCGGAGGTGGTGCTGGTGCAACTGGCACTATAGGATTTGATGCTTCAGTCACGGGTATTGTTATAGACGAACCTGGAACTGGTTATCAATCTGTTCCTACTATATCTATTTCTGCTCCATTCGGAGTATTAGTTGCTGATGGTGGAACTGCGATTCAAGCCGAAGCGACTTGTACGATTGATGCTACTGGATTTGTTGATACAGTAACAATAACGAATGCGGGTTCTGAATATACTGGCCCACCTGCTGTTACATTTGTTGGTGGTTCACCAACAGTCAATGCTTTAGCAACAGGCTCAGTTGATGGTAGTATTACTTCACTTACTCTAGAACAAGGCGGTACTGGTTATGGTTCAGGCGGAAGCACAACGGGTGGCGGAGCAGTAGTTGGAGTTGGAGAGCGTAAATGGGAAGATTATATTATCACCGCAGTACAAAAAGGTGATGCACGAGTCGATGTATTCTTTGATGACGTTAATGTTATCGGACACATACACACTGGTGAACTCACAACTGCCGAATACGCTACTATTCAAACAGGCACAAACGTAATTTCAATGTCAACGACAGACGGAACTGGCTCTGGAGATAACTCTCCTCACGCTCACTCTGTTACATATAACTGGGACCCTGCACTAAACAATGGTGCTGGTGGAATGTATATAGTTGGAATGACTGGCTCACATACTCACGGTATGTCTGAATACTATGTTATCGAAGGCGGAACTAATATTGAATTGACTAACTTTGGTCATTATCATCAATTGCTCCTTGACATAACAGACGAAGCGACACTAAAAGCAAGTCCATTAACTGGAGTCACACAAGACACTGATGGAACTTGGAGTCATACGGGCGGAGCAACTAAGATTGGAACTTCCAATTACGGAACTTCTGACCCACAGCATTTCCATACAGTAGAATTTGGATGTATCGACCCTGCAAATGACACATATTTAATTATTTCGATTGACCAACATATTCACGATTTTGATAGAGTATACTATCCTGGGTCAAGTCAATTCACAGTTGGAAAATATGATTTCGCTTTAGGTGGCGATGATTTGAATCCTTCTACAATCGCAACGCCTTTCACAGATATCGCAGGATATGTTAAGAAAGAACGTGGTATTGAATCAGACGGACACCAACTTAAAGCAGGCGACAAGATACACTATACTAACGTATATAACGGAATTCATCACGGTAATACAAATTACTTTGTTGACTATGTTATCGATTGGGACCACTTTGCATTAACTGAAACAGTAATTTATCCTCTAGAGAATGCGCCAGGAACTACTCCAACTTTCTTCAATGTTATTGAGAGTTATGAAGTTGTTGCTGATATGGCATCCTTTAGATACGAAGTTGAACGAGATTTAACTAACCACGTTGGTGACCCGTTCATCTCTGGTGTAGAAGTTCTATGGTCTCGACCAAGAACTGTTAAATCAGTCAATCACGCATTATCAGTTGGTGATGTTGTTCAGTTACCATCTGGACCACAACCATATACGCCTACTGAATTACCTGGCGCAATGATGAACCATACAGTTGTTGCACTTGGCGATGGTTACGGACCCACAGACGGATTTGAAATTATTGTCGATACACAATCTACTATTACAGCCGCTGACCCTGGCCAGACTACAGTTGAAGGAGCACAAGATTCTCCTTGGTTCTGGTCTTGGCACGATATGTCAAACATCTCTTACTATCCTTATCAAAGAGACATTGCAGAACACGAAGCATTCGGTGGTAACGAAGGAACAGCAGGAGGATTCGACTTATTCCGTGGTGGTAAATATACATTTGTAAATAATGCTTGGAGTTCTTCAGGACACGTTACTGCTCCTGACCCATTCACTGGTGTAATGCAAGATATGTATATGCACGCCGCTGGTATTAAAGCAATACCTGGTGGAGGCTGGGATAACCTAGTTCAAGCGGGTATGACACGAGGCTTAGGCGAACCAAATGAGGGCTATCATTGTGTTAATAAAAACGCAAGTCACGGATTAACCATTGAAACTGGGGCTCTAAACGACTTTGTATCTCTTGAGGATAACCCAGGAACTTGGGTTTCAGACCAACCATTCCCAGTTTGTATGGGATTGAGTGGATGGTGTGAAGAACTAGATGTAACTGGTTGGTATTACAATGGAGTCGATGACTACTCAGTATGTACCGCATTAAATCCAAATGAAGATGTTGGACTAGCACAATGGAGAGTGTCACAATGGATTGGTAACTTCTCGAAAGAATTTACTTGGAAAATCCCAGAAGATTTCGGTCTAACAGGTGCTGATGGAGTATCTGGATTTGGGCCATTCGTACCGCCAGGAGAAACTAATCTCTACTACGCAGTAGAAGATGATGGCGGACTATACAAATTTGATAAAGAAGGAATGATTGAGGGAACAAACAGAACTCTTAACTTATACAGAGGTGCTACTTATAGATTTAGAGTCAACGCACCTGGTCATCCATTCTATATAACTACTGATGACGGAAGTCACTTTACCCCAGGCGCTTACTTCGGTGAGTATCTATTGGGTGTCACGGGTTCTAGAGGAGAAGAAGGAGCAGGGGTTCAAACTGACCCAGGTTCTAAATTCGGACTAGATGCCGCAGGAGTTCCTAAGTATGAGATTGTAGAATTTACTGTACCTTCAGTTGCACCAGACACACTGTATTATCAGTGTGGTTGGCACGCATCTATGGTTGGTACATTCAATATTATTGACATTCCAGTAGTTAATGCTGGAGATGATATCGTAGTTTATTATCATCACGGTCAAGAAAATATGTACACTCCATTACACATTAAAGATAAAATTCAAATAGACAACGGAACAGGAAATGATTACTTCCAAGTACAACCAGAACCTGCAAATGCGTTCCCAGTAGCGGGAACTCAAGCAGACTTGTTACAACTTGGAAATCTAGTAACAGCAACTGGACTTGGAGCACTACCTAAGATTCAAGCAATGAATATTGAACTTGGTACTATCCAATATATTGACCCAGTTACAATGATAAAAGGTGCTAATTCAGAGCAATTCCTTGTAACAAATAACCACGAGGGACTTGCTAAAGTTTATATGAGTGTTGATATTAATCAGCGTTCAAATATTCTACTCGACAATGTTTCATTCAAAGAAGTTGTTTGGACAGAGACAGGTTCTTGGGAAGTAAACGGTGGTACTGCACATACAACTGATGGCACTGCCGCTCATATCGAACAACTTGTTACTGGAACAGTTCAAGACGGAATCACTTACGAAATTCAATATGATATTATTGAGTCGTTTAAAGATGTATTCGGCGCAGAGAATGGAACACTTACAGCATCCTTGATGGGCGATACAACGATTGTCGGAACTGCAAATACACTAGTAGGACATTATTCTGAAACTGTAGTCGCTCCTAATAATACTGCAATACTGAGATTGTCTAACACGGGAATAGGTAAGATTGATAATATATCAATCAGAGAACGTGTTACTGGACAGAATGCTTGGTATATGGGTGAAGGATGGCAGTCAATCAACGGTAAAGCGTATCTTGACGGAACTATTTTATCTGATACTGAGATTAATCAGACAGTAGTATTTACTCCTGGCAAACTATATGAAGTTAAGTATACCTTAGCAGATATGGACCCAAGTGATAATGGAATGACTGGGCGATTAAGAGTTGCTCTTGGTAGTGATACTACTCATAAGATTGCTAACTGGAATCTTGATATAGTAGACCCACTTCAAATCAATTGGACTGCTTCGGGTGTTGATGTTTCAATTACTAATGCAGTGATGAACTTTAACTCTTCTGTAAATGGAACAATGACATATACTCTAGAGAATAATTTAGTCAAAAACTCTAGTTACGAGACTACATTAGATTGTGTTCTTGAGACACATAATATTCTTACTTTCCAAGTTGGGCCTGGTCCTAACGGAAGTCACTCACATCAATTCCAGATTACACAGGTTGATGCTGATTGGTTGATGGCTGATGCAACTCGCACAAGAACATTCCCTCAGACTGATGCCTATCACGCTGATACATATACTCACGAATTCACTATTAGTTATGATACTGGAAGTTATATTCTAGTTAGTCAAACTATTCCTGAAGGACACGAGACACTAGCATTGATTGGAACATCTGCTAATAACCCATCAATTGAAATCTTGATTGGCGGAGTTCTTCAGAAAACGATTACTACATCTGGTATTCATCATCTCGATTTGATAGGTGAAGCCAGTGACCAGTTTGTTCTACGAATGAATGGAACTGGATTAATCAATTCTGTATCATTACACGAAGAAGATATCCCAGTTCTTGATGCTGATACAACTGGACTTGTTCCAAGCGGACAACGTACACATCACGTTAGAGCGGGTTCTGCGGATAGCAAAATTCACTTCATATCTACTGTAGATAATAATCGACCTGAAAATTATAGTCCTTATTATACTAATACGGGATTTCAAGGAAGTATTGATGATGTTTCTGTTAGAGAAATCGAAGAGAAATGGACATTCTCACCTCAGCAAGGTGCAGAGGCTTATGTAAATCAAAATACTCAACAAATATATACATCTGGTGTCGGTACTTCTGCAAGAGGTATTGCACATATTAGTTTTGAAGTTACTGATAAATTGAATTATAAAGTATCATTCGATATTGATAGACCTACTGATTCAATCGTTAAGATTGGTCCTACGCCTGATTCAGATGCGTATGGAAGTATGGTGATTGCGGCGAACGACACAGACGGCTCTAAAGACTTTATCTTTACTGCACCTGTTACGGGTAACGCATTCTTAACTCTTTCAACTACTGGAAATGGATTCACTTATTGGGATAACATCTCAGTAAAATCTGTTCCTAATCTTTCATCTGATGAGTATCTATTGTTAGCACGTTCAATGAACGTCTTCGGAGTTCCAATCGGAGGAGAAGAGCGATGGGCAAACAACCATCTTGATATGAAGAATGCAGATTACGTTGGACAGCCAATCGCTGGAATGCGTACTCTTGAATCATTCGGAGAATCTGTAGTTGAAGATTACTATGACGTTAACAAGCGTTCTAATGAAATTCTTAATCCACCAATTATGATTTCCACTATGAGTATTGAGTTTGGTAATAGAGCAGTATCGGCAATAACCCCATCTTGTTCTAATCCATTATACTACAACTCTGTAGATTGTGAAACAATAAACGGTGCTTGGACGGGACTCGCAACAGAATTCTGTTCTGATGGAATTTATACTACTGAAGCAGGTTGTGTAGAACCATTCGGAACTTGGACTGCAGGAAGTTGTTCAGCATCGGCAAATAATACTGAAGCAGATTGTATAATGGAAGGAACTTGTTCTAATCCAGTATATAACAATAACGAAACTAACTGTCTGGCTCAGGGAACTTGTTCTATCGGTTCTTACTATGACCAAGTATCTTGTGAAAATAATGCAGGTACGTGGACTTCAGCGAATAATACTTGGACTTCAGCGAATAATACTTGGACCCCAGGTACTTGTACTGACGTTTCATATACGACTGAAGCAACTTGTATCGCACCAAGAGGCACTTGGACTCCTGAAGTTCCAGCACATTGTTCTGATGCTAACTTCACGACTGAAGCAGAATGTATTGCACCAAGAGGAACTTGGGATACTACAGTAGTCTCAGCAATGGCGGGAGATACAGTCGAAGTAGTTGGTGATGGTATTGACCCATTATGGACAATCACACTCGGTGGAGTCGAACAGGTTTCACAAGCAGTCTTGTTGCCTACTAAAGTTAATTTTGTTATCAATCCTCTAACTCCACTTGGAGACCAAGAGTTTATAATTACAAATACTGATGGAGATACCGCAACTGCTCCAACCTTATTCAATGTTAGAGATACATTAAGAATCATATCGGTCACGGAGATAGACCCGTCTAATTGGTTTATACTTGGAGCAGGATTTGTATCTGGTGGAAATGGTACTGTAGTGTGGGTAGAACTTACTAGCACTCCGGGTACAGGACCAGTGGCAAATAGTCCAAGTTACCAGTTCACAGATGTTAATAATCTGGCAATGGTCGATGACCAAGGTGGACTGGCTTCTGGAACATATGATGTAATAGTTGAAAACGCAGACGGAACTCAATTTAGAGAAGTATCTTCTCTAGTGATTCCATAATATACGATATGATTATGAATTTAGTTCTTATAAATATATCAGAAGAATACAATTTTGGAGATAAAATACAATGTCCGTAACACTATCAAGCATAACTACTGCGGTTGACCCGTTCAATGACATACCAGATATTACATTTGATAGTGTCGATGTCACGGCGTTTACCGAAGAAGTAGAGATATACACAAATACACCAGCGGTTATGATACCGACTAAGTTGAATGCGATGGCCGCATCAATGAAGAACTGGTTGAATGATAATATCTCAACTCCTTTAGAAAATCAACAGAATACCTTCAAGAATGAGGTAGTTGTTAGAACAAATACGGCTATGAACGCTGTAGAAACCTATATGAACGATGAGGTTCAAGGATTCGTCAATGCAACATTCGTCCCTTGGGCCAATGATGCAGGAAATGTTCTATCAAATCACGCTAATACTCTTGAAACGAATTTAACAAACAGCCTATCGCAATTAACGACTGATTATACTGGTCACGTTGCGTATCAGGATTCTATTATTGCTCAAGCACTAGCAGATATGCTTGCGAACTTATCGCAATATACTTCTGGCGCAGCCGATTCTGGATATTCTATCCATCAAACGAATACTCTACTTTCTGAAGTCACGATGACTAGAGAAATCGGATTTACTGATTATCTCTACAATGCAGAAGGTAATATTACGTTTGCTGAAGAGGGTCCTAATAAGACTCACCACATTTCATATAATCCAACATCTGGTGCAATTGTATCATTTGGTGAAAGTATGCAGATTGTAGGAGAGCCACGACCATTCCAACATCACTTAAAACTTGATATTGAAACGGCTACAGGTTCTACCTCAGTTACTAAGATTAAAGCATATGATATTAACAAGAATACCACAGTTGGTGGAGTTACTACATTCAGAGCAACGGGACACGAAATTAATGGTGACCCTGCAGTAGACTTAACTATTCTTAATAACACTTCTATCCCAGACACAGACAACCCAGAACTTATTCTAAGACGTGGCGCAGATGCCGCACTTATGTTTGGTGGAGTTGACAGTGGAGATTATGTCAAAATTACAGACATTACTGGTAATACTGTTTACAATAATGGTGTAACAGGAAACTTTGCAGAACATTACGATACAGTTCTATTCAAGCCTTTCCAATCTTATTGTCACGATGCTACAAGTTCAGTGACTGGTTGGGGCGTGACTGCAATGCACAACGCATCGGATATCGATGGTTCTGGTGGAAGTTATGATACTCCTACTACTTGTGAAGAATATTTTGACCCAATTGTCGCACTACTTGACGATTTTACACGTTCTTATGAGTATAATATTTCAGGCGAATCATACGTAAAAGAATTATCAGACGGACTAATTTATAAAGTGTTCATCAATGATGACTCTGGATTTATTGATTCTTACGCATACACAGTTGATGCAAATGGAAAACAAGGAACTGGAGCAATACTTAACGCAGTTTATGATGATGGTGTTTCAGATGTCGTAATCACAAACGGTGGTACTAAATGGTCAGCAAATACTTCAGTACGAGCATTTGATAAGGGAGCAGTTGATGTAGCGGGCTCAGTAGAAACTAAAGCGGTTTCTTCATTCACATTGAAAGATGGAATGGTAGAAGAAGTTAAAGTTGAAACTCCTGGTGCAGGATATACTGGATACTATGAAGTAGCGGTTGCCGCAGTACCAGGTGGAGATGGACATACTCATACAGTTCATCTAACCCAGACTGAAGTTAATCTTATTAAATCGGGAACTCCTGTTCTATCAACTACGGTTGATGCGGGTCACACTCACGACCAAACAGTATCTTGGAACGTATTCAATCAATCATTTGAATTCACTGCAACAAACGGTGCTCACGTTCATCCAAGGGAAGTTACTACTCACATTGTTAATCCTACTATCACGCTTACTTTCACCACTTCAACTGGTGGACTTGCGGCTGGATATGTTACTCTTAAAGAAGATGACAGTGTAGATTTTGTAACAATTACAGATGGCGGAGCAGATTATGTTGTCGCTGACAGTGTTGCAATTACAGGTGGAACTCCTACTGTGGCAGCCGCAACTTCAATGTCACTAGTTGACGGCGGAATTGCTGGATTCGCAGTATCAGTCGCTGGTACAGGATATACGGATACTACTGCTAAAACAGTAAGTGTCGATATTCAGAACAACGCTTTTGTTCCATCTATTATCTCTGCTAATGTTGGAGATACTCTAGAGTTTACAAACTTAGATATTCAAGCACATACAATTACTCACGCAGGTGGGATGTTTGATTCTGGTGACGTACCTCAGAATGCTGTTTTCACATACGTAATTACTAAAGAATGTGAAATCACAGATAAGTATGACCTCTATGATGATAATGACACAAACATTAAAGCAACCCTTTGGGTACGTGATAATAGCGTTTTTGTTGATATCAATTCACCTACTGGTGGAGGAGTTCGAGGACTTGCTACAGTCGATGCCGCAGGAACAATTATCAATATTGCTGTAGACAGACCTGGACAAGGATATACACTTACTGATATAGTGAACATAGTTGATGTATCTGGGCCAGGAGAAGGAGCATACGCAACTGTAGAAACTAATCGTTCTATTGCCTCTGTTGGTGTAGCCAATCGTGGTACAGGATACTCACCAGAAACTAAAATCGTTGTGATGGACCCTACGGGAACTCCGCAGTATGATATCACAGGCAATATGACTGGTACTCTATATGGTTCAGGTGCAATTGTTCGACCAGTTCTAACTACTGAAGCAGTACCAGGTTCTTGTTCAGATGTTGCATTCTCAGACGAAGCAACGTGTGTTGCTGGTTCAGGTACTTGGACTGCACCAATTACGATTGGTGAAATTGTTTCAATAACTGTTGTTAAACCGGGTTCTAATTATGTCGATGTTGAGTTTACTATCAATGACCCATTAGATACTGGTTCAGGCGCAGTTCTTACTCAAGACCTTAATAACGTAGTAACTGACATTGTATTAACTACACGTGGAACTAACTATGACGAACCGATGATTGTAGTTTCAGATGCTGGTGGCCTAGTTGGCTCAAGCACTAAATCAGTCGGAAGTGGTTTTGTAGGAAGTGTATCTCTTAATAATGGTATCGGGGCTGGAACGATTGTCGAAGATTGGGCAGATTATGTTCCTGGCGAAACACGAGTCATTGTTGTAGATGAACACGCAGAACCAACTGGTTACGGGGCAGAAGGAACGGTAGTATTAGGATTGAATGGTAATGTTTCATCTATCGAATTCACTAATCCTGGAACTGCATATAAGACTCCTGTCATAATTGTTGCTGGCCCAGTTCTATTGCAAGGCGCATCTATTAATAATGTCAATGTAGACTTAGCATTGTTTGGACCAGAGGGCAATACGAATGATTCTGAATTCTCTGCAAATAACACTGCTGGTACTAACTACAAGAATGGTATTATGATTCAGTTCGAGAATCCAAACGGACACACGCTGAACGACTCTTGGTCATTCAAAACTCAATCTTGGACACTAGGAACTCCTGCGTCATTACTTTACACTTCTAGTAGATACGATGGCAACCTTGAGAATATGAGGGGTATTATTACACTCAAAGATGTTTGGGAAGTATAATACTACTAGAAACTTAATATAAATATTTAATATAAATAGAATTGAATATGAAAACACTGGAGATTAAAAAACGATGGATATTTTAACACTTGGTAAAATGAACCAAATGGCGAAAGATGTCGACCAAACCTTGGAATATCTAGCCAATGCGACATTTACCGCCCTAAAAGACGTTTGTGACTTGCAAGAGTCACAAGTCGGAACACTCACTCAGACTACCGCAGACGGTGTAGCAGAGTTGATTGCCGCTGGTGGTGGACAAGGTAGTGGCCCAGAACGTGTACTATACGTTGGTTGTAACTCTGGTCAAGGTGCTACAGGTCAAGAAGCAATTAATTATAACGGACATCAATGTGCTTGGACTGTACCCGCAGACACTAAAGGAATTAAATTTGAAATGTACGGTGGAGGCGCTTCAGGATGGGGTGCTTGCTGTTGTATGATGGTAGGACTTCCTGGTGGTGCTGGAGGATATGTTGTTAAACACTTAAACGTAGATGACGGAGATTTCGTTGGAGATGGTACAGACGTTTATCAAATATGTTCAGCAGGAACTGGATGTTGCTATCCGGGAAGTTCAATCGGAAGAGGCCATACGAGTTATGTAACTGGACCGGGACTATCAAATTATTGTGCAATGGGTGGACACGTAGGGCAAATACAATGTCATAGTTTCAACTGTTACACTTGTTGTCATACTTGTTTTAACTGTGCACCAGTATATGGTGGAGATTACGGTATGGGTGGCAGAAGTGCTTGGTTTCACTCAAATCATTATTGTGCTGGCGGATTGTGGCAAGTTGCTCCAGGTGCCCCAGGCCCTCTAGGAACTGGAGATGCTCATTCACCAGATGCTTGTACTTTCGGGATGCACTCCGGTGGTTCTCCAAAGAGTCCAGGTGTAGGCGGATATAGTGGTATGACTTCGGGCGGTTGCTGTTGCGGAAAAGCAGGCGGCGGTGGCGCAGTCGTAGTAACGTATTGGTCGTAAGACATAACAAAGTTATTAAAAAAATAATTAGGAGATATATTAGAAATGGCTAAATTGAATATTGAAATGACGTATCCAGTGCCGGATAAGTATCTATCCCAGAGTACGGCTGCCGGTAATACTGCTAGTATGTCTTATCTAGGGCCAGACACTATCTGGGTGCAAGTCAATAAAGAAGGTGATAGGAAAGGCAAATGGAATCAGAATCCAATCAAAACGAATTACGCTGATGATGGCGATATGGAGAATGGTTCTGAAGAAGAAATGGCAGATGCTATTAGGGCATTACCTGTTCCTCTAGATGCAGAACGAATTGAAATCGACTGTACAACTAATCCTCATATATGTGCTATCTGGACAAAACCTGAAACAGTAGGAGATGATTCTCCTAACTACGATAAACTTCCTCAACAAGAAGATAAACTCGCTGACGGAACAGTATATTACTCTCGACCAGCAAATGATAAGATTCCACCTGACCACGTATGGAACCCATATGAGTGTACTTGGAATTTTGATACAAAAGAGTGGGATTTAGTCTTGAGGACACCAGCAGACTTTGGTATGCCAGAATCTTGGGATGAAATTAGGGCATATCGTGATATGGAACTTGAGCAACTAGACGTTAAAAACCTTCTGCCTGATGGGCCAGAGAAAGATGCCTGGGATGCTTATCGACAAGAACTGAGGGATATCCCACAAAAATACGCGGATGCTGAACTACATACAGTAGCACATCCAGATTCTCCCGAAGAAATCAAAAACAACGCGGCGAGAGCCTTGAGGGGAGAAGAATAATGGATATTTTAACACTTGGTAAAATGAACCAAATGGCCAAAAATACTAACTCAGCGTTAGATTTGATGGCCAATCACGTATACGAAAGTCTACAAGAAATAACTGGAGTACAAGCAACTGCAAATACTACAATTGATTCGGCTGTTGCCAGTGGATTGGCAAACATTCAGACGTTGATTGATACTGGTGTTGGTGGTGACCCACAAAGAGATTTTTACATCTATAACACGAATCATTGGTCAGTAACTAATGGTGGTTGTTGTCTCTCTTGGACAGTACCTACTGGTGCACAGATTATCAAATTTGAAATTCTTTCTGGTGGCGGCCCTGGTGGCTCTGCTGGACACGATTATGATATCGGACACGGTGGTGCAGGCGGAAACTATAACGTAAAGACTATCTGTAAAGATGCGGGTGATTTCATATCAACTGCGGGTTCAGAATCAACATATACGCTATGTGCTGGTGGAACTTCACAGTGTTCTTGTTGTACAACTTGTAACAGAGCGTGCCGACACGGTTGTTCTTCTTATGTAACTGGTCCTGGACTATCTAACTTCTGTGCAATCGGTGGTCACGGTGGTTCTACTTCTTGGGATGTAATGTCTAACTGTTATAACTGTCATATCGGTAATGCTCAGTGTGACAGAGGTAACTATAACGCAGGTTGGGTTTCTCATAACTGTAACGAAGCCACGTACGGCGGCGATATGTGTTTCAGAGGAATCAATTCGTCTTTCCACAAAGAATACGATTGTTGTACTCATATGGCAACTACAACTGGTGGCCCTGCTGGACCATTTACAGTCTCCGGGACTGGTGTTGGTAAACAGTGGTGTACTGGTGGCGTTGCTTGTTGTTCTGCTCACAGTGCCTTCCCTGGTGGGGGTGGTTCAGGAAACTCTGTCGGTGCAGGAACTGCTTGTACAGGTGGATTTGGCGCAGGCGGATTAGTCAAAGTGACTTACCAATAATTAATATGAATTTTAGGAGATAGAATAAAATGGCACACGTACAAAAAGTCGTAACTTATGACGTACCAGACGAGTTTGAACAGGCTGTCCCAACAAAAGCGTTAGGTAAAACGTCTACGCAAAGTTATGATGGGCCGTCTACTCTAATCCTCTGGATTGACAAAGAGACTAAAGATATTGAACAAACTTGGGATAAAGACGATTATACAGACCAACCTGTTCCTTTGAATCTTGAAGTCAAAGAACTTAACGCTGATACAGATGAGAATACAATTAAAATTGCACTTCTCTTCGGCGGATTCGCTGAGAGGAAACTCTACGAAGTCGCTGTAGGACCTGTAGAAGATGATAATGCAGTTATTGTTGACCCATCTGACCCACGAATGATTTTTTCAGAGAATGATATCATCGATGATTATACTAAGCCTCTAGTGTTTAGAACTGATTTTCGTAGACAAACTGATGAGTTTATTAGGGAAGAGCGTAACGCTAAATTGAAACAGTCTGATGGTCGTATCGCTGATGATATGCCTGAGTCTGTTAAAGCAGAATGGATGGCATATCGCCAAAAATTGCGTGATATTCCTGCAGATTGGTCGGCTGTTCCAAATCATTTGATTAAATGGCCAACTGACCCTGATGGCGAGTATGATGAGCCGTATATCCGTGACGAAGACCCAGAGCATAAGGTTATTCGGATAGCCGAGCGTACTGCGGATGATGCAGATGCAATTGCTCAATTGGCTCCAATCACTGGCGTTGATGAGTAAATAATTCAATAAGAAATCAAGAAAGGCTCTCTATTCTTCGGAATTTAGAGCCTTTTTTATTTGCATAAATAGTTACATAATTGCTTGACAAGCCATAGCAGTTATGCTATAATACGTTTAAGTTTAAGATTATTTTTATAATTAACAGTGAGGTGAAGTGATGACAGTTCGTTCAAAAGCGTTCTTTATTAATGGCGGTGCCGGTAGGGTACTATGTTCAATTCCGGCATTTGAGAAATATGCCGAAGAATCTGGTGACGAAGATTTCATAATTGTCTGTGAAGGCGGTATGGATTTATACAGAGGACATCCTGTTCTCCAAAATAAAGCATATGAAGTATGGCACAAGGGTCTATTCAGCGAACATTTGAAAGACAAGGATTTGATTACGCTAGAACCGTATCGAATTAACGCATACTTCAACCAAGAATGTTCTCTGGCTCAAGCGTTTGATATTGAAATCAACGGTCTTGATGCACCACGAGAACTTCCAAAACCCACATTAAATCTCAATAAGCAAGAGATGGTGACTGGCTATCAGTCTATTCAAGAGATGAAGTCTGGATTGAATAAAGACAAAATAGTCGTTATTCAACCATTCGGTCGTTCTGTTAGTCCTATGGGAGACTTCTTAATTGACCCTACCTCACGTTCTTTTGAAGTGCAGAATATTGTCAACATCGTTGATAAACTTCGGGTAGATTATGGTGTTGTTATGATGTCTGAATTGCAGGTTCCTCTTACGTCAAATCCAAAACACCAAGTTGCTATGCCTAAAGAACCCAATTTACGTTTATGGGCTTCTATGATTATGAACGCAGACCATTTCTTGGGTTGCGATAGTCTTGGTCAGCATTTAGTTCGAGCATTCGACAAGACGGCTACAGTTGTTGTTGGTTCTACTGTACCAATTAATATCAGTTATCCAGAAGTTGATGAGTTTGATATTATTGACGTTGGTGCAAGAAAGGGCAGAGTATATTCTCCAATCCGAATCTCAATGGATGATGAATTAGACAGACAGAATGATAAGGCTATGATGCTTGAGGAATCTGAAGAACAAGAAATTATTGATTCTTGTAAGTCATTCTTAGGTGAAGGCGGAGAGTTTAAAGGTCAAAAGCCTACTCCGATGCAAGCACAAGGCGGAAGTTGTGGAGTTCCTAACGTAGAAACTGCACCACCACCAACGCAAGCACCAGAAAAATCAGTCTACGATTTCGATGCCAAGAATCTTCTAGAGGATAAATAAATATGGCAGTCTGGATTGCAGGCATTGCGGTAGGCCATAACGCTGGAGTTTGTTTGTTGAAAGATGGTGAAATTGTTTTCTCTATCGAAGAAGAACGGCTCTCTAGGTCAAAAGCCGATGGTGGACCTTTGCTTAGTATGTTGAAGATATTAGACTACACAGATAAATTAGATTATCTAGTGGTGTCTGGTATAGTCACAAACACACAAGATGAACGCTCATATCCAGTCTTTGATTATACACGAGAAGATATATGGCAAGGTACAGCAAGACGATTAGGATTAATTGAACAGACCGACCAAATCGATATACAATCTCCACAAGTCATTAAGATGTTTGATAATCATCACAGACTCCATTCAGCGATTGCCTTCTATAATTCTGGGTTTGAATCTGCTACAAGTGTCATTGTAGATAGTTGCGGCAGTGGACGGGAATTGGGAACGGATGAGGAAAGTGGTTTGTATTTTGAAGTAGAAAGTATTTACGACTGTTCCTATTCAAAAGGATTCAATTCTCGATATAAAAAATTAGGATGTGATAAGGGAAGAAGTTATCACATACCAGAGTGTCACGATAAACTATTAGATGAGAAATTTATGCTGATAGCAGATGATGGCGCAGGAATTGGAAAAGTTTGGGATGGAGTCACAGATTATTGTGGATTTCACATAAATGATGCAGGAAAGACTATGGGCTTATCTGCATTTGGTAAAGAGAATGATAGCCTACCTTACTTGTTCCGTGGTAATACATCTAATAAAGATTTGATAAAGTCCCAATATCCACATCGTACAAGTCTTAATATATCTAAAGATGAATTTGAGTTTTTGAATGATATGGATTGGAGCGAAGATTTATCCAAATCTAGTTTTAGAAGGGATATGGCATTCAAGGTACAAAAAGATACACAAGAACAAGTATTAAATCTAATCATCAACGCATCCAAGATGAATATTAATAAGAATGTTGTATTAAGTGGCGGCTATGCCCTCAACTGCGTTTCTAATTATTATTACTTAGACAAGTTAAACGAACTTGGCATCAATTTGTATGTAGAGCCAAACTCTTCCGATGCGGGAACTGCCACTGGCGCCGCTTTACTGCAACACTATTTGGTGACGAAGGATGACGTTGTTAGGAAAAGAAATGATAATCTATATTTAGGACCAGATTATAATTATGATGTTGTGGATATACGCCAGAAAGTTGAGAAATATGGTGGTGAAATGGAAATTGCTTATGCGGAAGATGTTGCGTATCTGATTAAAGAAGGGAATATCGTTTCTATATTTCAAGGCCGTTCTGAGTCTGGACCGAGAGCATTGGGTAATAGAAGTATATTATTCAATCCTACTATAAAAAATGGTAAAGACATAGTGAACAAAGTGAAGGGTAGAGAATATTTTCGACCATTTGCTGGTTCAGTATTGAAAGAATATGTCCACGAATGGTTTGATATGAAGGGACTAAAAGAATCTCCTAATATGATGTATGCGGTTGATGTTAAGAAAGATAAGGTAGATTTAGTGCCATCTATTTGTCATATAGATAATACGTGTAGAATACAGACAGTAAGCAGAGAGGACAATAGTAATTTCTACGAACTCATTGAGGAGTTTCATAAGATTACAGATGTACCAATATTATTCAATACATCATTTAATTTGTCGGGTGAACCATTAGTAGAGACTATTGATGATGCCCTAAAGACATTAAGTGTTTCCGATATGGAATATTGTTGGTTGCCAGAAATAAAAATTCTAATTAAATTATATAATGGAGTACAAAAATGAGTTTATGGATTGCAGGCGTTGCCCGAGGCCACAATGGTGGGGTATGTTTATTGAAAGATGGTGAAATTGTTTTCTCTATCGAAGAAGAACGCCTTTCAAGACAAAAATATGATGGTGGTCCTTATGCCTCCCTTGTTAAAATTCTAGAATACACCGATAAGATTGATTATCTTGTTGTTAGTCACACTCAACCAGATGAAAGTCGAGTAGAATTTAGTGGCGATAAAGTGATAGTAGGACTTGCCAGGAAATTGCGACTAATTAACGACCCGAACAACCAAGTAATAATGATGGATAAATGGCATCACAAGATGCACGCCTCTTGTGCGTTTTATCGAAGTGGATTTGAATCTGCCGTTGCTCTTATTGTTGATGGTGCAGGAACTTTCATTCCAATGAATATTAATGGTGCAGAAGAAATGACTTGGGAACTAGAGTCGATTTTTGATTGTGCTTATCCAGACAGATTTAAAACTCTTTATAAACACCAGGGTGGTCGAGGCCCTTGGCCCTCTGTTACTGTTAAAGATATGGATTCTGGTCGAGAAGCAGAAGAAGGCAGACACGAACTAGTTCTTGATGATTCTGGTGGTATCGTAAAAGCATATGAGGCAGTTACACAATATTGTGGATGGCAGCCCATTGAAGCAGGAAAGACTATGGGTCTTTTCCCTTACGGAAAATATAACGAAGATATTCCTGCAATTTACACAGATGGCGGACCAAGTGGAAAGTGGTTGACTACTGATAGAAATGTCATTATTCCAACTTATCCTAATGGTGCTCTTGTCAATGAAGGCAGATATGAATCATTAACAAGTACAGAAGAGGAGATGAAGGGTGATGTAACTCTACTACAAAATCGTAGAGATATGGCATATGCTATTCAAACTGAATCTCAATCAATGGTACTTACGCTCATTCGTAAAGCCGTAGCAATGAGTGGCAATAAAAATGTTGTCATTTCTGGTGGTTATGGTCTAAATTGTGTTGCTAATTATTGGTATCTTGAGCAATTAAAAGAAGAAGGCATTAATCTATATGTTGAGCCTATATCAAATGATGCTGGTACCGCTATGGGTGCGGCATTACTTATTCACTATAATGTTACTAAAGACAAAACAGTTCGTCCGTTTGGTGAGTCATTGTTTCTTGGTCCAGAAGTGAAATCAACTGATGATGAGATTGTTGAGATTGCGAAAGCCTATGGAGCAACCGCTGTTACAAATAATCAAACTCCAGAAGATGCTGTTAAACTAATTTTGCAAGGGAATATTGTTACATTGTTTCAAAGCAAGTGTGAGAATGGTCCACGAGCATTGGGTAATCGTTCTATCTTATATGACCCAAGAACACCAGAAGGAAAAGATTACGTTAACTCAGTAAAACATAGAGAATATTTCCGGCCATTTGCTGGAAGCATTCTTCACGAACACGCCGATGAGTGGTTCGATATGAGAGGAATGGAAGAATCTCCTCATATGATGTACGCAATGAATTGTGCTACTGAAGAACACGCGGCAATGATTCCTGCAATTATCCATATAGATGGTACGTGTAGGATTCAGACTGTTAAAGAACACCAGAATCCAATTTACTATGCAATGATAAAAGAATTTCACATTCAAACTGGAGTACCTATCTTATTTAATACATCGTTTAATTTAGGTGGTGAACCTCTGGTAGAAACAATCGATGATGCTATCAGAACTTTACGAGATAGTGATATTGAATATTTGTACATACCAGATAATAATCTAATTATTGAAGTGAAAAACAAGGAGAAAACAGATGACTGATAAGAAAGATGTTAGCCAACTTACTAATGAAGATATGATGAATATCAGAGATGGTCACGTAATGGGTGATGACCCGAACCACGATTTGGATGAAGAGAATGAGGTGTTAGAGGTACACGCCGCACCACAAACTGAGGAGTTAATGCAACGTCCGCCTGACCCAGAGGAACACGCCGCTCCAGAAGATGCAATCGGGCAGTTCGGTGGCGATAAATTAATTATCGTTACTGGTGGAGCAGGATTTATTGGTACTCATTTGATAAAGAATTTGAATGCACGAGGACAAGAGAATATCATTCTAGTTGATGATTTGTCTGACCCAAGAAAAATTCATAACATCAAACACCTTAAATTCCAAGACTACATAGACAAATCTAAATTTATTGAATTGTTCTCATTTATGGTGCAGAATAAAATGGTAGAGTGTCTTTATCATCTTGGTGCTGAAAGTGCCACTACTTGTACTGATGGGAAATATTTGATGGAAAATAACTATCAATATACCTGCAATCTTATGGACATTTGTGCTATGAATAATGTTCCAATGGTCTATGCTTCTTCTGCCGCTGTCTATGGGGATATTGATAAAGAGTGGGCCGAGTTTGATGATAAGAGTGATGATTACACACCAAACAATTATTACGCATTATCAAAACTTCAAGCAGATAAATACCAGAGGAAATTTGATTCTCTTGACAAAGCAAAAATTGTTGGTCTAAGATATTTTAATGTTACTTCAGATGGAGAACACGAACAACATAAAGATGGTATGAAATCTGCGACTTGTTGGATGAAAGAACAATATGCTAAAAGTGGTAAAGTTAGTTTGTTTATTGGTTCAGACCAATTCAAACGAGACTTTATTACCGTTGAAGCGGCCGTGTATTGTACAATAAATGCAATGAGTCAAGCACGAAGTGGCGTATATAATGTTGGTATGGGTGAGGTTCGTTCATTCCTTGAATTAGCACTAGAAGTGGTTGACGGTGATGAAGATGCTATTCGTTATATCCCAATGCCTGAAGAATTAGCCCTGCATTATCAAACGTACACTTGTGCAAATATGGATAACGCAGGATTCTCTATTCCTGCTAGACCATAATGTCTCGTTTTTCTCCCCTAGTATAATCGCCTGGTTTTATGTCCTCTTGGACAAACTGAGTAGGTCTTTTTCCTAGTTTCTGAGAATCTCCAGGTGCAATACGATAATTATCCTCGGGTGTGTCTTTACTAGATGCCTCGAGGATAACTGTTTCTGGGATTAGATTAGTTACTTGATGAGGAGTCATTGGCGGTATATGAAGCGTATCTCCCTCTTTTAAAATAATAGTTCTAGTGGTCGCATCTTTCATATCCATCATTTCAACTGAAACAGAACCTTTTTGTATTAACCAAGTTTCTGTTTTGTTTTTGTGGAAGTGAAAGGATGATTTGTGTCCCTTTGCAAAGAAACAGAGTTGTTTCATACAGTAGGTTTCATTGCTTTCAATGATGAGTTCGTGACCCCATCCTTTAATAATTTTATCTGACATATTTTGCTCTCTCTATTGTTTCACTTGTACTTTTGCCTTTAATAGTATCGATAATCTTGACCTCTGCTAAATCGTTTCCGACAACTTGGTCAACTGTGTAATCACCGCCTTTCACTATTATATCAGGTTCTAATGATTTAATCAAGTCATATGGTGTATTTTCTTCAAATATAATTACATTATCAACTCCTGTAATTGCTTCTAATACTTTTTTCCTTTCTTCTTGACTATTAACAGGTTTTCGTTTAATTCGAGTCATCGAAGCATCACTATTTAGCCCTACCACCAGCCTGTCTCCAAACGAAGATGCCTGATTGAGCAAGGAGATATGTCCTGAATGAATGATGTCAAAGCACCCGTTTGTGAATACTACAGTCTCAACAACGGCCTCCTTGTCTGGAATCGATGTACCTAATTTAGTTACAACATTACCAGCGGCCCTATTTGCTAAATCCATAGCAACTGTAATCCCTCTATCTAGAAATAGACCAAAGGTTGCGATTACGGTATCTCCTGCGCCAGTAACATCTCGAACTTGGTCGATTTCAGGTACTGGTCTTATAATAGATGTGCCGTCTTTACCAATCCACCACATTCCATTTGCACCTAGAGTTATTAGAATTCCTTGTATATCCAAATCTTCTATAACCTCTGTAGCGTTTTCAAATGTCAATTCTCCATACGCATCTTCAAATTCTTTTCTATTAGGAGTTATTGCGTAGACACCAGTGTACTTTTCCCAGTTTGTTCCTTTTGGGTCAACTAGAATAGGGCAGTCGTTATCATAGATAATCTTGTCAATTACTTCAGGTGTTATCGTACCCTTGCCATAATCGCTTATTATAACAACGTCTGGTGACTCTCCAAATGAGGGAGGAGCGTCTTTAACGTACCCACTGTCTAATCGACAGAGTTGTTGGTCATTCGACAGTATACGTGTTTTAGTGACTGTTTTTGACTCTGGGCCCAGAGCCAAGTTGTTTGTGATGTCGCTATCAGCAAGTAGTTGGGCGACAGTAGCACCCTCTCTATCCAGACCAACCACAGAGTAAAGCACTACATCGTCTGTAAATACTTTAAGCGACTGGCAGACGTTACCAGCGCCTCCTAGTCGATTTTCTATCTGCACATCATCTACTACTGGTACGGGACATTCAGGCGAGATACGGGTCGAGACTCCTGACCAGTATGTGTCTAGCATCACATCACCCACTACATAAATTCGTTTATTCATAATATCATCTCCAACTCACACTTTTATATAAATACTATTATAGCCACTTAGAAGAGACTATTTAATTTTAAAGTAACACAATTATATATACGTTAGGGAAAATATGGACACAGGAAGAGAAACGCTAGAAAGACTGTGGTCCGGTATTGATAATATGAAAGAAAGAATTACCCGACTTGAAGAACAGATGAAAACGGTTTACAACTCTGTGGACCGCATCGAAAAGAAGTTGGATAAACTAATTGACCAAACCGATGACCAACAGGTAGACATTTCTACTAGCAAAATGCAGATAGGTAACGGAGAGAGGCTCTTTTGGCTTATATTGTCCGCTGGCATTGGCCTGGTGATATATTGGATTAAGAGCGGATGAGACTATAATGGATACAACAATAATTTTTGAAGTCGAGAAATATCTCTCAATAATAGTAACAGCCCTAGCCTTCGGAGCATTCTTCTTTACATTACGTCACAGAAAGTATTATTCCTGTTGGGCACGCTCTGCAATTTTGCTCGGAGCCCTCATAGAGTTCTACAGTTCATATAACTGTTTCCTGTGTTATACAGATTTACAAACGATGGCAATGATGGCCGTAGACCAACAAGGACAACCACATATGATTCAAGCCGTAATCCATATTGGATATTCACTCACAATTTCTACGTTTATCTATACGATACTAAGGTTCAGATGGTCCATAAGGAAGCAGTACAAGACAATTATGAAAGAATTGAAACAACATAAATAGAACAAGAAATGAATACGAGGTAAATTATGGCAAAAATACAGACAGCACAGGAGTTAATGGATTACGCTTTTAGGAAACTAGGTTCTCCTAAGATAGAAATTCAAGTCGAGCCTATACAGGCATTCGACCGAATTGATGATGCGATTCAACTCTTCATTGAGCGACATTTTGATGGTGCAGAGGAAAAGTTTCTTACTGTAGAGTTCACGGCGCTTGATGCTACTAATCAGTATATTACGCTAGATGAATCAATTATAGCAGTAACTAGGATATTTGAGCCAGGACGATTCTCCTCAGAAGCAATGAATGATGTCCGTTACAAGATTATGGCGGATGAGATGTTTGATATGACCAAAGTTAGTATGGCATATTATGAAATAACAATGCAACATTTAGATATGGTTGCCAGTTATTTTAATCCAGACAGAACATTTTCTTTCAATAAAGCAACAAATCAATTACACTCACACTCTGGCAAAATCATTGGACCAAGTTGTTCAGATGATACGATACTAACTCAAGCCGCTTGTGAAGCCGCTTCAGGTACTTGGACTAAAGGACACTCTATGCTTCTAAGGGCGTGGAAAGCAGTTACTCCAGATGAAGCAACCGGATTCGCTGTAGATGTATATAACGATGAATGGGTGAAGAAGTATGCCACTGCTCAGATAAAACAGCAATGGGGTGCAAATATGAAACAATTTGACGGAATGCCATTGCCTGGTGGGATTACAGTAAATGGGCAACAAGTTTGGGATGAAGCGAAAGAAGAGATTGAGAAACTTCAAGAAGAATTTTCACTTAATTATGAACTTCCGGTTAATTTCTTAGTAGGATAATACGATGGGTATGTTCGATAATATGTCCAAATCGCCAATGATTAAGGATATCGTTGAAGAAGTAGTTGCCGTAATTGGGTTTACTGCAAAGTATCTTCCGCGGAAGTATGGGACTGGTCTCGACCCTGTTTTTGGGGAAGACCCCACGAGCAAGTTTGATACTGTATGGCAGTTTAATATCCTGATTGACGATTACCAAGAATACGGAGATGTCGGAGATTTCTACGGCAAATTTGGTGTGTCTGTTACAGACGAAATGAAAGTTTCCTTTACGAAGGCATCATTTGCAGAACAAACCGCGGCTACAGACGATGATAAACCAATTGCAGGAGATTTGTTATTCTTTGCAGATGCAGAAGCATTATTTGAAGTAACATTTGTAGGCAATGACAGTTCATTCTATCCAACGCCAGAAGGACCACAACACGTGTGGACTTTAACGCTTAAACCTTGGGAATATGGTGGTGAAGCAATTGATGTTGTTGATGCTGAAATAGAAGGCGTAGAGGCTGAAATACAGGCCGCAATCGACAGTGAACTTGGTACACCAGATTGGGATACTATGGATGATGATGTTTTTGATTTATCAGAGATGAATCCTTTTGGGAGTACTAACTAATGTTCGGAACTACTTTTTATCACGGAACAACGAAGAAACTCATTATTGCGTTCGGCTCAGTGTTTAATAATATTCACGTTCAAAGAACCGAATCAGATGGTACATTAATTAAAGATATTCGAGTACCTCTAGCATATGAGTCTCAGAAGAAATATCTAGCAAGGCTGATTAAAGATGCCGCTACAAACAAACAAGTCCCTAGAATGGGATTTATTCTTAACGGTATTGAAGCAGATTACTCCCGTGCGGGTAATCAGATGCAGACACATAGATTTAATAAGACTGGTACAGACAAAGCACATACGATATTATCGCCAATCCCATACAATTTCACATTTACACTTGATGTATATTGTGATTTGATGGATGATGGCTTACAGATTATAGAGCAAATTGTACCATATTTTCAACCAGATTTCAATGTCGTTATTGAAGAAGTTCCTGAATTAGATATGAAGAGAGATATTCCTATCGAATTAACAGGTGTCACAATGACGGATGAATTTGAAGGTACTTTTGGCGACCATCGAATTGTCAATTGGCAATTAGACTTTTTAATTCGTGGTTGGTTATATCCACCAATACACGAGCAAGGAATTATCAAAAAGGTTGTTACAAATTATATGGTTGGTTCGCTAGACCCAGCAGATGGGGAAGCGCCACTCGAACAAGTAAATATGAGCGTAGACCCTTGGGGTTCTGATGCTGATGATAATTGGACTGTGGCACTTGAAGCAGGGCATCCAGATGACCCAAATAACACAGAAGACGTAGATACTATGGCGCCAGTGAAGTGGCCGCTTGATTGATTAGGAGTTTTAGATTATGGCGAAGAAAACAGTAAACGCTAGATTAGATGAAGAATTGAATGCGAAGGTTGATGATATCATAGAACAATATGAGCAACCCGACTATCCAGAGATTATACCCGCAAAAGACAGTGATAGGATAATGAGTGTTCGCAGGGAGAGAGGTTTAACTCCTAGGTCGGCTAAGATTTCTGACTCACATAAGGGTGATTTGGATACAGATTATGGATACGCAAGAGATAATCTTTATAATCTCATTGAAAGAGGTAATGAGGCCCTTGAGGGAATATTAGAACTTGCTAAAGAAATGGAACATCCACGAGCATATGAAGTCGCTAGTGGTCTAATAAAAAATGTTTCCGATACGACTATGGAACTACTAAAGATGCAAAAAGAACTAAAAAATATGAGAGAGGGCGAGGCACCAAAAACCAACGTCAACAATCTATATGTAGGTTCAACGGCAGATTTGCAGAATATACTAAAGGGAAAGACAATAAGTGACGATAAGATTAATGACTAGAGTTATTTATTCCCTATGACCCAAGAGGAACCTACAATGCAACAACAAAGAGTAAGCACAAACATCGGTACAATTCAAACAGTGGTTCAGGTCATATGCGTTGCCGCAATAATATTCGGTATCACTTCTATGATGGATATGATACGAGATGTTGAACGAATGGTCGTTTATATTGAAATGAGTGAAAAGACTAATTCAGAGTTTAATAATAGACTATTGCAAATTGAGGCCCGAAATAAACAAGATGCTGAGTACAACAAACTATTTGATGAAATGGTTATCACTCAAAAAACTTTAAACACTAAACTAGATAAACTAGACGATGGAATGAAATTCCTGATGCAACAGATTATTGAAAAAGACGGTGTTGGAGAAAAAACATCTGAATAAAGGTAACCTTATATTATGACGATTACTACTTATCTAGGGAATCCCCTACTTAAACGTGTTAATGTACCTATAGAATTTACCGAAGAGGAAATTCTAGAATACGTAAAATGTAGAGATGACCCGATTTATTTCATTAAACACCACATCCACATTGTTAATGTGGACAAAGGGTTGATGAAGTTTGAATTGTGGCCTTTCCAAGAAGAATTAATCAACACTCTAGTTGATGAAAGATTTACTATAGTTAAGTGTCCAAGACAGTCGGGTAAATCCCAGACTAGCCTTGCGTATATGCTCCATTATGTATTATTTAATGACCAAAAGAGTGTAGCAATTCTTGCCAATAAATCTGCAACATCACGAGAATTGTTGGGCAGACTACAGATGGCATATGAGAAACTCCCGTTGTTTCTTCAACAAGGAGTTTGTGAATGGAACAAGGGCTCAATAGAACTTGAAAATGGTTCAAGAATTCTTGCTGGCTCAACATCATCCTCCTCTATTCGTGGATTCTCATTCAATCTAATTTTCCTTGATGAGTTTGCATTCGTTCAACAGAATATGGCAGAAGATTTCTTCCGTTCTGTATATCCGACTATCTCTTCTGGTAATACCTCAAAAGTTATCATCGTATCTACACCAAATGGAATGAATCATTTCTATAAGATGTGGACAGATGCCACTGAAGGCAATTCACATTATAAGCCATTTGAAATTAATTGGTGGGATGTACCGAAGCGAGATGCGAATTGGAAGAAGCAAACCATATCAAACACAAGTGAAGAACAATTTAGGCAAGAGTTTGAATGTGAATTTCTTGGCTCAGCCGGGACGTTAATATCTGCAAGTAAACTTGCCTCATTGGCAGTTAAGAATCCAATAAGTCGCATAGACCAACTAGATGTATATGTAGAATGCGTTCAAGAACATAATTACTTTATGACAGTGGATGTAGCAGAGGGTAGAGGACAAGATTACTCTACTATGAATATAATTGATATATCAGAACTTCCATTCAATCAAGTTGCTAAGTATAGGTCAAATACAGTTTCACCTATGCTTTTACCTACACTTGTTTTACAAGTAGCCCAAATGTATAATGATGCGACAGTTCTTATAGAATCAAATGGTCCTGGGGCTGAAGTTGCAAATATACTACACTATGACTTAGAATATAGTGAAACTATCAACGAATCTGGAGTAAAAGACAAACTTGGTATGAAGATGACCAAGAAAGTCAAAGCGATTGGATGTTCTAATCTCAAAGACCTTATTGAAAATGATAAACTTATCATTAACGATTTAGAGACTATATCAGAATTAGCACAATTTATTGTAAAAGGGACTTCGTGGGCTGCCGAGCCAGGAGCAACGGATGACCTAGTAATGGGGCTTGTGATGTTTGCCTGGTATTCTACTCAGATGAACTTCAAAGAATTAAACGATATCGATTTAAGAATTAGCCTAATGGCAGATAAGATAAAACAAATAGAAGATGACATAGCCCCATTCGGGTTTATAGATAATGGGGAGGATGAAGTTGAATATGTACGAGAAGATGGAGAAGTCTGGGCAATAGTAAAATAACACCTAACTCAAGGAGACTCTTTTTAGAGCGAATGAATACCAATATAAAGTCCCGTTACTGTAGGAAGTGTGATGCACAATTTAGATGGCAATGTGAATGTAATCCCCGAGGAGCAATGGCTTGGCAGAGAGAAAATGTATTTCATATGGGAAAACGATATAAAGGCAAACTAGCAAAACTAATTTGCGAAGGAATGGATGAAGAAGAAGCGGAAAAGCAGTGCCAGAAGTGATAGTAGAGGCTTCTAAAGACTGATATTTTATAAATATGTGTAATGATGTAGAGACTTCCACGGATGAATCGCAAGATAACTGAATAACGGTACAACGTGTGGGGAACCTTAGTCATAGATATAAAATATTACTTTTAATATAGGAGAAAAACGATGGGATTTCAATTAAGCCCAGGCGTACAGACAAAAGAAATCGATTTGTCCACGTCTATACCCGCAGTTGCTACCTCTCTAGGTGCTACCGTAGGTCGTTTTACTTGGGGGCCGGCTTTCGAGCCATACTTGTGCACCTCAGAAGCCGACCTTGTAGCAGTTTTTGGGCAACCAACTAACGATACATACCCTGCGTTTCTTTCTTCTGCCGCTTTCTTGAAGTACACGAATAGTCTTCAAGTAGTACGAGTTGTTGACTCTGGAGCAATGAACGCCGCTCCTAATGGCAATGTTACTCAGATTACCGGTGCAGAAGATTTTGACACGCAACTCGATTCAGGTACTTTGACAGAAGGCTTTTATGCTCGATATCCTGGTACTTACGGAAATGGAATTTCTGTAGAAACTCACTCTGGTGATGCTACTTGGGATGCTTGGCAATACTCAGGCGCTTTTGATGTCGCACCTGATGCCTCTAATAACGAATTAGCAATTGCTGTAATTGTTAACGAAGAAATAGTAGAACGCTATCTAGTGGGAGTGCTTCAAGGCACTAAAAATGCTGACGGTGGAAACATCTGGGCAGAAGATAAAGTAAACAAGCAGTCTAAACTAATTTGGGTTGTAAGTGACCACGTTGATACTACTCCTGGTCCTGTATCAGTCACGTTCAGTGGCGGAATCGCAGTATCGGCTGGAGTTCCTGCTCATTGTGATGATATGAGTGCAGATGACCAAGCAACTTGCGAAGGCAATGGTAATGCGTGGGTCGTTGCAGTATCAGCCGGGACAGTTGGCGCTAACGAGTATATGCAAGGTTGGGACAAGTTCCAAAATGCAGATGAAATCAATGTTAGCCTACTAATCGCTGGTGGACTTTCTAACGAGAACTCAGCACAGGTTGCCATCGTATCTAAGTATATGATTGAATCCGTTGCAGAATATCGTAAAGATTGTATTGCAATTATATCACCTCCAAAAGAAGAAGTTGTTAATGTTGGCGGAGCCACAAACTCTGTTAATAATGTAATTGCTTGGAGAAAGGATGTTTCCTTTAACTCTGCATCTTCATACGGAACTCTTGACGGTAACTACAAGTACGTTTATGACGTTTATTCTGATACTTATCGCTGGATTGGATTCAGTGGTGATATTGGTGGACTTTGTGGTCATACTGATTCAGTTCGTGATGCGTGGTGGAGTCCAGGTGGACTAAATCGTGGTCAGATTAAGGGAGTTGTAAAACTTGCTTATCAACCATCTTTAGCACATCGAGACCAGTTGTATATGCTTCCAAACGGTATCAATCCAATTGTATCTTTTCCTGGTCAAGGAACAGTTCTTTGGGGAGACCGCACGTTGCTAACTAAACCTTCTGCATTCGATAGAATCAATGTACGTAGGTTGTTTATCATACTTGAGAAAGCAATCTCAATCTCCGCTAAATACTTCTTGTTTGAATTCAACAATGAATTCACTAGGACGAATTTCAGGAATATGGTTAACCCATATCTCGCAGGAATTCAGGCACGACAAGGTATGTATGATTTCTATGTTCAATGTGATGCAGAGAACAATACAGGCGAAATCATCGATGCTAATCAGTTCGTGGCTAGTATGTTTATTAAACCCTCCAAATCAATCAACTTTATCACTCTGAATTTCGTTGCTACGAAAACCGGTGTTGATTTTGCTGAAGTGATTGGCCAAGTATAAGGAGACTGATTATGGCTTTTAATATAGAGAACTTTTCAGCACAATTTGACGGAGATTATGCCCGTAATAACCTTTTCACGGTTACCATTTCAGGTATGAGCGAGAGTCCAATGCTGATTAAAACAGCAACACTGCCCGAATCTACGCTTGGTATGATAGAAGTACCATATCAAAATCGTAAATTGAAGGTTCCTGGAGACAGAACTTTCGCTGATTGGTCAGTAACAATAATGAACGATGAGGCTTATGTACTCAGGAAGCAGTTGATGGACTGGCAGAAAGATTTGTCAGGATTCACTAATTTCGGTTCTCTTGTACCTGCGGGTTCAAGTCACAAGGCTATGGAAGTTCAGCCTTATGGTCGAGATGGTGAAATATCAGCAGCCGCTGGAGCGAAAGTTATTCTTTATGGATGGCCTTCTTCTATCGGTAGTATTGACCTTTCTTGGGATACACCTGATTCAATTCAAGAATATACTGTGACATTCGCAATTTCTTGGGATGATGGTGGTACTGGAACCTCAGTCACTACTTTGACACCGTAATCGTTTGAATAGTAACCCTGTTAAGTGAGTATAAATATAGTTATGAATGCTTACTTAACAGATAACAAAGAAACGTGATATGGAACTATTTGGTTATAAAATAGAGAAGAGAATTGGCTCAGCCACGGTAGAGAAAGGCACTAAGTCCTTTGTCGCACCTGATATGGATGATGGGTCAACCGTTATTGACGGTGGAGGAGTAAATGCCTTCGCCGTCAATTTCGACACTGCTTTTCAAACACAACAAGAACTGATTGGCAAATATAGGGCAATTGCTCGACATCCTGAAGCCGAATCGGCTATTGATGATATTGTCAATGAGGCAATCGTACTGGACCCATATAAGGACCCAGTATCAATCTATCTTGATAAATTAGATGCAGTTGATGTGCCTAAGAATATCAAGGAAATGATTAGTGACGAGTTTCAGGTTATTTCTAAGAAATTAGAATTTAATCAGGCTGGACCCGACATATTCAGGAGATGGTACACGGATGGTTCTATACATTATCATATCATTTTTGATAATGATAATATCAAAAAGGGTATCAAAGAATTAAGATATATTGATGCAACCAACATCAAGAAAATTAAAGAAGTAATTAAAGAAAAAGATAAGAATGGCGTAGAAGTTGTTACTGGTGTTGATGAGTATTGGTTGTATTCTAAAGAAACACGAGGAATGTCGCAAACTCTTAAAGTTGCTGTAGAGGCAGTCGCAACGGCTGATTCTGGATTGTTTGATAGTGATAAAGAAGTAATTCTTTCCTATCTACATAAAGCAATGAAGCCAATTAACCAATTGCGTATGTTAGAAGATGCAATGGTTATTTACAGAATTACAAGAGCACCAGAACGAAGGGTGTTCTATATAGACGTTGGTAACCTGCCTAAGACTAAAGCAGAACAATATCTACGAAACATTATGAACAAGTTTAAGAATAAAATGGTTTATGATGCTTCTTCTGGTACTGTAGCAGACGGCAAAGATACAATGTCTATGATGGAAGATTTTTGGCTACCTCGTAAAGAGGGTGGTCGAGGCACTGAAGTACAGACGTTACCTGGAGGTCAAAATCTAGGTGATATGGATGATGTAGTATATTTCCAGAAGAAAGTATTTCAAGCCTTACACGTACCTGCTTCTAGAATGGAATCAGATGCTAGTTGGAGTATGTCACGTACTGGTGAAATTACAAGAGATGAAATTAAGTTTACTAAATATGTTACGAAACTAAGAAAAAGTTTCTCAGATTTACTATTCTCTCTACTAAGAACACAACTTCTTGCTAAAGGAATTATTGACAAGGGTGAGTGGAACGTATATCAAGAAAATATAACTTTCATTTTTGAAGATGATGGTTACTTTTCTGAACTCAAGAAACTTGAGATAATGAAAGACCGAATCGAGATGATTGACACTATAAGCAGTGGAGATATGATTGGTCGTTATTATTCAATTGATTGGGTAAGGAAAAATGTATTAATGCACACTGACGATGATATCGAATTATTAAATAAACAGATGGCTGACGAGAAAGCCGCCGTCGGCAAAGACGAAGATGGCGAATCTGATGACACATATTAGGAGAAATGAACAATGAATGAAAATTTACAAAACTTAGTGCAACTTGCAAAGGACAAAAAGGCAACTGAATTTAAAGCCGTTCTAACGACTGAAATTGAGTCCCGTTTGTCTAGCAAAATTGCGGCAATGAAATCTGTTCTTTCAAAAACTATGTTCTCGAAGAATTCAGTTAATGAAAGTTCTAACGAACCTGGTGAGGCCCCTAGCCCATCCAGCGTAGAACATACGCACGATGACGGCACAACTCATTCGCACGTAAATGGCGATGAGAAACACGTACACGAAGGTAAACTTCCTCCTGCACTTCAGAAAGCAGTCGATGCCAAAAAGGGCAAAAAAGACGATGATGAAGATGAAGACGAAGACACCAAAGATGAAGGTACACTTCCTCCCGCTCTTCAGAAAGCCATAGATGCTAAAAAAGGCAAAAAGAAAGACGATGATGAAGACGAAGATGACGATGACAAAGAACAAGATGAAAACATCGCCAATTTCGGTAACAAGAAAGCAAAACCCTTTACGGATGATGACAACCCGACTGATAACAAAAAGAAAAAGGTTAAGAAAGAATCCCTTGCTTCTAGAGCCGCGAACTTTCTTGACGAAGGCAAAGTAACTGTACAAGTAGATTATAATATTGACCGTGAAGACCCAAAGGTACACGAAAAATTGATGAAGAAACATAAAGTAAAAATTTCAAAGTCGGTCTACGACCACGGTTCTTATCAAGCAAAAGTTACAGGTGATGAAAAGAACATTAGGGCTTGGATGTCGGATACTCCATACCGAAAAGGAGAGCCCCTTTTTGACAAAGATTATATTGATGACACTTTAGAAGACGTATAAAGGAGAAATATAACAAATGAGCCTTATCAAATTTAAAGATTACACAAAGCAGATATCCGAAGGGATGGCTGTAGAAGTGCTTGGCGAAAATGATGAGGACGTTGTTGTTGTCGAGTGGACTGAAGATAATTGGAAAGCATTGAGCATTTCAGAACGAGCCGAACTAGAAGCAGAGGCTGTTAATGGATGGGCAGTGTGGCAAATTGGTGAATTAATTGAGAGGAATTTTGATTCTTCTGGAATTTTTGAAGCCGATAAATTTCTTGCAGATTTGAGTGAAGAAGAATGTGATGTATGTGGCGATGACCCTTGCAGTTGTGAGATTCCTGATGCCGACAATTCTGATATTCCAGAAGCAAAGAAGACAAAGTTACCACCACATCTTGCAAAGTTCTTTGATAAAGATGGCAACTTGAAAAAAGATGCCGCAGATAGAATTGCAAAGGGCAAAGCGAAGTTAAACTGGAAAGATGTTACTCCTAAAGGATATGGCCCATCTGAAGACCTTGAAGAAGCAATGAAGCCAATGTCTAAGAAAGGCGATTATGAATTTGGTAAAGACACTAGCAAAAATATTTCGTATGTTAAATACAAAGGTAAAGTAATTTCTACTGGCGATTTTGATTCTGGTGCTGATGCTTGGTTTATGAATATCAAAGGCGAAAAAGGTCAAAAGAGTTTTGATAAACCTAGTGAGGTTATTGCATACTTCACCAAGAAGAAAATTACAGAAGAACTTACAGAAGAAGAGTTGGTAGAATACAAGGCACGTAATACAATGCAACGCCGAGCAACTCAAAAGAACAAAGATAGACAAAAATTTCAAAATCGGGCAGCAAAAATTAAGGCAAAGATAGAACGCAAAAAAGGCGGCAATAAGGTAAAGCGTATCAAACTGCGTAAAAAGTGGATGCGTAAGAATAAAACCAAAATCAAGAATGCTAATAAAGTTTTTGGTGGCAAAGTGAAGTCGAAATTCACTAAAAAGTAGGGGGACAGCAATGAGACTGATATCAGAAATAACAGAACACGTAAAGTATATTACTGAGGGTAAGGGCAAGGACCTCTATATTGAAGGTGTATTTCTACAGGCAGATTTAAAAAATAGAAACGGACGTTTGTATCCCGGTGCTATTATGGAAAAAGAAGTAAAAAGATACACAGAAGCATATATTGACAAGAAACGTGCATTTGGAGAACTGGGACATCCTGAGGGACCTACCATTAATCTAGACCGAGTTTCCCATATGATTACATCTCTCAAGCAAGAGGGCAGTAACTATATCGGTAAAGCGAAGGTTACAGACACTCCACACGGTAATATTGTCAAAAATCTTATTAATGAAGGAGCCCAACTTGGTGTTAGTTCACGAGGAATGGGTACTTTGAAAGCAAATAAGAAAGGAATTCAGGAAGTACAAGGTGATTTTTACCTTGCTACGGCCGCAGATATTGTCGCTGACCCATCTGCTCCAGATGCCTTTGTAAATGGCATTATGGAAGGTAAAGAATGGGTCTGGAACAATGGTGTAATCGCCGAGCGGCAGATTGCAGAATACCACGGAATCGTAAAAAATGCGAGCGGAAAGCGATTAACATCGTTAGAAGCGACTGTTTTCGAGGATTTCATAAGCAAGTTGTAGCAAATCGTAGTGATTTCTATGATGTTAAAGTAATTAGTTTTATAAATAATAGTAATTAGATTAGAAACTAGTTAAAATTTATCAATTGGATTAGGAGAACCCTGATGAAGTTAAAAACAGAAACTGGCGAAATGTTGGTTTTGGATGAAAGCAATAAAGTCTGGAAAGGCGAAAATGCTGAGTCCGATACTTCTATTACAGTGTCAGAGGCTGATGAACTTTTAGAAAAAGGGGACCTGGAAATGGTTGCTGAAGATTCTGAAATTTCTAAGGCTGATTCTCTTGAAGAAGCAGAAGCACCTAAGACCACACCTTTGACAAAGAAGAAGAAAAAAGTAGAAGGAAGTGGCGAAGTTGAAGTCCTCGAAGACGATGACGAAGACGAAGACGATGGTGATGAGGCGGACGAAGACGAAGATGACGAAGTAGAAGAAACTAAAGGCGCCAAGAAAAAGAACGAAGCATTTGAAGTTGAAGTAGATGTTACCGAAGATGTTAACGCATTGTTTGACGGTCAAGACCTTACTGAAGATTTCAAGTCTCGCACTACTCTAGTATTTGAAACTGCCGTACAAGCGAAAGTTAAGGAAAACCTTAGTCTTATCGAAGATAAGATGGAAGCCCAATTAGCCGAGCAAACTGCGTCAATGTTGACAGATATTACTGAGAAACTCGATGGTTATCTAGACTATATGGTTACTGAGTGGCTAGAGAAGAACGAGCAGTCCGTAGAACACGGATTGAAAAACGAAATCTTAGAAGGTTTTGTTAGTGGAATGCAGAAGTTGTTTGCAGAAAATTACATTGAAATTCCCAATGAGAAGTACAATGTAGTTGACGAGCAGGCTAAAGAGATTGCATCTCTTAAGGAAAGTCTAGATGCAGAGACAAATAAAAATGTCGAAGCGAAAGGCCAACTAGCAACTGTTACTGCTGAAAAGATTTTCAGAGAAGTAACTGAAGACTTGAAAGAAACTCAAAAAGCAAAACTTGAAAAACTTGCTGAAGGTGTTGAATTCGATGATGCAGTATCATATGCTGAAAAACTGAATACTTTGAAGGAAACTTATTTTCCCTCAGAGGCAGAGAAAGAAGAAGTAATTGCAGAAGAGGATGCCAAAACCGGTACCTCGGATGGAGTGATGACTGATGCAATGAAGAAGGTTATGGCTTCCCTTTCACAATCTAGAGAACCGAGCATCCTTGGTGCTTAAACACATTTATATTTAATAGGAGAACATTCAATGTTTTTAACTGAAGAAATTAAAGATAAGTGGCAGCCTGTAATGGAGCATTCTGAATTGCCTGCAATTCAAGATGCAACAAAACGTGCAATTACACTTCGTCTTTTAGAAAATCAAGAAAAGGCTTTGCAAGAAGCCAACGTAACTGGCGGCAATATTGACAACTGGGACCCAATCCTAATTAGTCTTGTTCGCCGTACTATGCCTCAACTTATGGCTTATGACACAATTGGCGTTCAGCCAATGAGTGGTCCTACTGGACTTGTCTTTGCTATGAAATCTCATTATACTGGCGAAGCATCAACTGGTGCTGAAGCACTTACGCTTCCTGCTGGTGCACCTGATGTTGATTTCTCTGGTAACGATGGCGCAACTCCAGCCACGAATACTTACGAAACTGCTGATGGCGAGGCTTTAGGTGGCTTTGTTTCTGGTGGTGGAGCGTTCAAAGAAATGTCTTTCTCAATCGAGAAATCAAGCGTAACTGCTAATACTCGTGCGTTGAAAGCCAAATATTCTTTGGAACTTGCTCAAGACCTTAAGGCTATTCACGGTCTAGATGCTGAAACTGAATTGTCAAATATTCTTTCTTCAGAAATTCTTGCTGAGATTAACCGAGAAGTTATTCAGAAGATTCAATCACAGGCTACTGCTGGCGCAACTGCTGGCACTACTACTGCTGGTACTTTCGATGTCGCTGATGCAGTTGACAATCGTGGTGCTCGTTGGGGTGGAGAGCGTTACAAATCACTATTGATTCAAATCAATCGTGAGGCTAACCTGATTGCTAAGAATACTGGCCGTGGTGCTGGTAACTGGCTTTTAGTATCTCCAGATGTAGCGTCTGCACTTGATATGGTTGCCGGACTTGCTACTCCTTCAATGGACGTAGACAATGGCGGACAGCCTGATATCGCAAACAACCTGTTTGCTGGTATGTTGGGAAGTAAGTACAAAGTATTTATTGACCAGTTTGCCGCTTCAGACAGCGTAACAGTTGGTTACAAAGGAAGCAATATGTATGATGCGGGTCTCTTTTACTGCCCATACGTACCACTTCAGTTGATGAAATCAATTGGCGAAGAAGACTTCCAGCCTAGGTTGGGATTCAAGACTCGTTATGGACTTACTCATAATCCATTCGCTACTGGCAGTGACGGTGCTAACCCTTACTTCAGGAAGTTCACTGTAACTAACCTGTAAGGTTCGATTAGTCTTGACTAGCGCCATTCGTGTAAGAATTTCGCTACCTTAGGGCCAAGTCAATTAAAGAGGCATCTAGAGCAATCTAGGTGCCTTTTTTCTGTTTGTTGTTTGTATAAATAGTAGTATGACAGATAAACAAAGAGTTGCACCACAGAAAATCAATCTCGCTAAGAGTACCAATTATAGGTTGAATCTCAGCATTCTTCCTGGTACGCAATTTTGGTTGACAACCTGTAATCTTCCTACAATGAGTGTTAATGAGATACCTATTCCTCATCCTCTTCACGGGCACGTATATCGACCAGGCTCTACCATTTCAAATGCTCCTATGACGGTGACATTTCTAGTGGATGAAGATTATCACAATTATATGGAAATTCTCGGATTGATGTATAAAGCGGCAGGCCCCGAAGCCAAAAACAGATATAAGAAGGGAGAAGCGACTGGCCACGATGGAAGCATCCATATTCTCTCCAATAACAAGAATGTAAGTGATAAGGTCTTCACTTTCCATAACTTGTTCCCTACCATTCTAGGAGAACTTCAGATGACGAATGAGTCGGCTGAACCCCTCCTAACTGACCTGACTCTCCAATACGACTTTATGGAAATGGCATCAGGTAGACCCCTATAAATTTATTTTAAGAAAACGCTTGACATACGCTATACAATGGTGTATAATGTATATAAAATAATAGTATGAATGGAGTGAATGAATG
>Ga0209657_1000061_pt1 | contig 76725 bp, 87 predicted proteins | sample SaaInlV_100m_DNA_FD_184650 | JGI IMG/M metagenome (GOLD analysis project Ga0209657, IMG submission 184650) | Marine microbial communities from expanding oxygen minimum zones in the Saanich Inlet - SI037_S3LV_100m_DNA (SPAdes) (version 2) | ecosystem: Environmental > Aquatic > Marine > Intertidal... | reverse complement strand
CCGCAACGTAGAAAAACATACGGTTTTTTGCTAATAATCACAGCGTTAATAAGCCAATTTATATTTTACTTTAATGATTGGTTGAGTGTCACAGCCGGTGCCGTGCTTGTGTTATTCACTGGAATATCTATTCTTTTTATTAACAACACAATTGAAGTAAAGCAATCACATGTTATCCAAACAGTATCAAGCTATATTCCACACTCAATTGGGTATTATTCTATAGCTTTAACTTTTGAGTTTGTTAAAAATTTATTTTTTCTAAAACCCGTATGGACTGTTATTGTTTATGATCACAACAATCCACCTACGAATAAAACAATTATAGAAATAGATGCGTCTACAGCTGAATTAGTTTCTGAAATATATACAGAACCTATTAAAAATGCTTGAAAAATATTTTAAACCTGCATCCGAACAGTTTGCTAAACCGTTTATCAAACTTTGCATTCTGTTAAAGATACAACCAAATGTCCTTTCTGTCATCGGTATACTGGTTGTTATCCTGGGATCTCTTTTCTTTCTTGGAGATAATAAAAACTTAGGCATTGTATTAATCTTTCTTGGCAGTGCTGTAGATGGGTTAGATGGACCCTTAGCTAGAACGTTAAATAAAACCACAAAAAAGGGAGCCCTCCTTGACTCAACAATAGATAGAATAGGTGAACTATTTATTTGGGCTGTAATTGGTATTAACTATGTAAGTTCAAATATAGAACTCTTTACAATCTTTTCTATTGTCACATCATCAAGCTTGATTCCTTATTTACGTGCTAAGTCAGAAGTTCATGGTATTGACAACAAGGTTGGTATAGCTGCACGTCCTGAAAGAGTATTGTTTGCTGTCTTTTACATGTATTTTCAGTTCTCTTTTAATTTCGTATATTTATTTGCACTATTTACATGGACCACAGTTTGGCAACGTTTTATCAAACTTTATAAAGCTTTATAGTGAAAAATATACAATTTTACATTATTAAAACACTTCATTTAGTACTGAAGGGCTTAAACCTCTCTACGATATTACTTGTTGCTTATCTGATAGGACCTCTATATTATATTATTTCATTTCGCAACAGCTATAAACTCAACTTCCGTAAAGCAAAATTTAACAAGCAAAGTGATTTAAATTACAGTCCGTTAAAAGTAAAAATTAATTATGTAAAGTATTGGCTCGAAACACTTTGGTTAACTAAAGAAAATTTCGAACAAAATATTATGGATGAAGTAGAGATAATAAATGTTGACTACATCGAAAATCTAATGAACACCGAAAAAGGTTTAATTTTTGCACTACCGCATTTAGGTAACTGGGAGATGGCTATTCCTGTAGGTAAAACTATAGGTTTAGATCTTGTTGCTGTTGCTGAACCCTTAAATAATCGAAAAGTATTACATTGGTTTAAGTCCTTAAGAGAGGATTTAGGATGCGAGATTATTATTGGTGGCAAAGGACAGAATACTTTTAGTTTGGTTCAAGATAAGATAAATAACGGAAAACACGTATGCCTACTTTCGGAGAGAACCATCAATAAGCATGGTGTTGGAGTTGAGTTTTTTGGTGATATTGCCTCTTTCCCTAAAGGTCCAGTAGCACTTGCCTTAAAAACAGAAGTACCAATTATCCCAGCTGCTTTTCTTAAAATTGATGGTAAATATACGCTTATTTTTGAAAAACCATTCTATGTACCCCTTTTTGATAATGAAGCCCAAAGTATACAACAGGGTATGAAGGTACTGTCCAAATCTTTTGAAAGATTAATATCAAAGGACATAAATCAATGGCATTCCATTCAACCTGTCTGGGTTAATGAGTATTAAAATTCTCTTAGTGTCCCCATATAGTATGAACTTTTTTGGGGGAGTTCAAAATCAAATTGATCTTATTAAAGCATCTTTAGAGGAAAAAGAGTATAAAGTGAAGGTTTTGAGTCCTGATTCACCAGACTTCAATATAGGCAAGGCAATTAAGATACCCTTTAATGGTTCGATAGCCCCAATAAAGGTATTGCCTAAAAGAAAAATTATAAGAGAAAGTTTAAACTGGGCTGACATTATTCATATTCATGAACCTTTTATACCATTATTTTTTTGGCGTTTTCCAGTGAATTCTAAAACTATAATTACACACCACTCATCCCTATCAGTGTTGATGAGTTTTATCCAGAAGATATTGATTAAAAACGAAGTAAAAGCAGCGAAGATAACAGCTGTGAGTAATGAAGCCTCTAAAAATGTGGTTCCAGGCCTTGATGTCAAGATTATACCGAATGCAATACCAAACCAACATATCAATATAGAATTCACCAACAGTCAAGATTTACTTTTCATAGGGAGAAATGAAAAACGAAAAAATTTTAAACTTTATTATCAACTATCTAATCTATTAAAAAATTCAACCTATAGTTTTCGTGCAATTACAAATAAATATATTTATTCACCAAATATTGAATTATTTATAAACCCAGATGATGAGATTAAAAATGAGGTTTTAAAAGGTTCATCTATATATCTAGCAGTCAACACTCACGGAGAAAGTTTTGGAATTACTATTCTTGAAGCTATAAATGCTGGTTGTACAGCAGTTTGTAGTGATATCTCAGCATTTAAGGATCTGCTTGGTGATAGCGGTGTTTATTTTAAAAACAATAATTTAGAGGACCTTAAACAAACTGTTGAACAATTGGATACAGATGACATACAGACAATTTACAATAAGCAAAAAACACATATTGAAAAATATAACGTAGATAAAGTAATGCCCTCTTGGATTTCACTCTATACACAGATATAGTTAAAATTATATTATGAAAACTGAGTCAACATTTAAAGTAAAAAAAGGATTAGCCGAAATGCTTAAAGGCGGTGTCATTATGGATGTCGTCAACGCAGAACAAGCAAAAATTGCAGAAAAATCTGGTGCTGTTGCGGTTATGGCGCTTGAAAGAATACCAGCAGACATTAGAGCTGAGGGTGGTGTGTCTAGAATGTCATCTGTAGAGGTAATTCAAGAAGTAATGGATACGGTATCCATACCTGTCATGGCAAAAGCTAGAATTGGTCATTTCGTAGAAGCACAAATGCTTGAAGAGTTAGGTATAGACTTTATAGATGAAAGTGAAGTTTTAACACCAGCTGATGATGTAAATCACATAAGTAAGCATGACATTAAGACTCCATTCGTTAATGGAGCTACAAATATTGGTGAAGCGTGCAGGAGAATTGGTGAAGGCGCAGCAATGATTAGAACTAAAGGTGAAGCTGGAACTGGTAATGTTATTGAAGCCGTTAGACACATGAGAAGTATGACAAAGGGTATTAGTAAAATCTCAATGGCTGATGAAAATGAACTTATGGCCATAGCTAAAAATACGGGATCACCCTATGAGGTTGTTAGAACCATTAAAGAATTGGGAAAGTTACCTGTTGTTAACTTTGCTGCTGGAGGTATAGCTACACCAGCAGATGCTGCTCTTATGATGCAACTCGGGTGTGATGGGGTATTTGTCGGTTCAGGCATATTTAAGAGTGGCGACCCACTCAGAAGAGCTGAAGCGATAGTAGTGGCAACAACAAATTACAACAATCCATCCGTTTTAGTTGAGGTATCTAAAAACCTCGGTGAAGCAATGGTGGGAATCAATATTGATGATCTTGATGAATCGGAGAAATTAGCCAAAAGAGGTTGGTAATTGAAAACTGGAATACTAGCTCTTCAAGGTAGTTTTTACGAACATGCAACAGCTCTAAAACAAATTAATAGAGACTATATTCTTATAAAAAGACCAGAGGATTTAAATAAAATAGATTCACTCATTTTGCCTGGTGGAGAATCAACAGCAATGTTGAAGATAGAAGAAGAAAATAACCTCTTCGAGAATATTAAAACATTAATAGATTCAGGTATACCAACACTAGGAACCTGTGCAGGATTAATACTGCTTTCTACAAACGATGTACAGGGTAAAGAAACGCTACAGTCAATCGATTGCACTATTGAAAGGAATAGTTATGGTAGGCAAAATCAATCATTTGAAGCTTTAGTTAAATTTCATGACTTCACTGGTATCTACTGCTTCATAAGAGCACCTAAAATAATCAATTACGGTGAGGATGTTAAGCCGATAGCTTTTTTAGACAATGAAGTTGTTGGTATTCAAAAAAATAATGTTGTTGGATTGAGTTTTCATCCCGAACTAACAAATGACGTACATTATTTAGAGTGGTTAGAAAGTTTTATATTGAAAGGTTCAAATGTCGGGACACTCTAAATGGTCAACCATCAAAAGGAAAAAAGGAGCTAATGATGCAAAAAGAGGTAAGCTTTTTGCAAAGTTAATAAGATCCATAGAGGTTGCAGCTAAAAATGGCGGTCCAGATCCAACTAATAATGCATCTCTTTATCAAGCAATCTCAAAAGCTAAATCTATGTCTGTCCCAAATGATAATATTGAAAAAGCGTTAAAAAGATTAAGCGGACAACAAGATAGCGATGACTTTGAAGAAATCTTTTATGAAGGATATGGCCCACACGGTATAGCGGTACTTGTTGAGTGCCTTACAGATAATAGAAATAGAACTTCTGCTGATGTAAAGTCTACATTTTCCAAATATAATGGGTCAACTGGAGCCCCTGGTAGTGTTAATTATTTATTTGAAAGAAAAGCAATATTTCAGTTTGAAGACTCTAGTGATGATCTTATCAATATAGCAATTGAAAATGCATGTTTAGATTTTACAGAAAATTCCTCTGGTGTAAGCATAGAATTTACACCACATGAATTTAAAAAAATGAATGAAATCTTCGAGCTTAATAATTTTAAAAGTGTGAACGCCGAAGTTGCTTATGTACCAACAACCCTTATTATGCTTGACTTAGAACAATTTAAATCAATTTCAAGACTTATTGAAGCATTTGAAGAGCTCGATGATATTCAAAATGTTTATACGAATTTTGATATTGATGAGAAACTCCTCGATAACACAATAAAATAAATATTATTGTTAAAATTATCTAATGGTAAACAAAGCTAAGAAACAGGGTACAAACTATGAGACAAACATAGTTAATAGATTAAACAAAATCAATAATTTGAAAGCTCAACGATTCGCTGAGGGGGGTTCCAATGATTTAGGAGATATTCAGCTTTTCGTTAATGATGAAGAATTTTTTATTGAAGCTAAATCTAGAATGAATTTAAATCTCCATCAAACATTAGATAAAGCATTGAGTAAATCTGGAGATGAAAACACTCTTGTTTTTTGGAAAAAATTAAAAAGAAAAACTAATAATGAACGTCGTACAAATGATGGAGTTCCTGAAGTCGTTTCTATGTCCTATGATTTATTTATAAAACTTTTACAAAAATAATTGCATAAAACTCCAACTTCAGATCTTGAATATGTATTAGATGAATCCTCTATTGCGCAATATAGATATAAAGAACCTGCTAATTCAAAACTGCTAATAGCGTCAACAAATGAGATAGTAACCTTTAAGAATTTTCTGAATGAACTAAAGGATAAAAGTGTATTTGTATTCAATAAAACTACAATTCACAACGTAAGGATTGAGACTACAAAAAGTCATTCAGGTGGAAAAATTGAGTTTTTTATATTGAATATTTTGGATTCAAACACTGCTGAAGTAATGATAAAGACTTCTTCTAACTTGAAACCCTCAGATATAATTGATACTCCTATTGCTACAGTCTCCATATTGGATAAATCGGAAGGCATATTTACTGTAGACTTTAAAAAAGATGTCAGGGAATTAATACAAAAATTTGGCAAGGTTCCATTACCCCCTTATATAAACGATGATTCATCTAAATATGATGACTATAAGAATGAATTCTCTGAAGGTGGATTTTCTGTTGCTACATCTACAGCTGGTTTACATTTTACTTTAGATATGATTGCAGATTTACAAAATAATGGACATAAAGTTTTTTTTCTTAATTTGGATATAAATTTAGGTACTTTTAAACAAATTCATACAAAAAATATAGAAGATTACGAGATACATTCTGAGTTTTATAAAGTGTCTGATGATGAATTTAATGAAATATTAGATTTAAAAGAAATTGGATACAAGGTAGTAGCAGTTGGTACGACTGTTTTACGTACTCTTGAAACTGTATTTACTTCAGGTATCTATGAAGGAAAAACAAATCTGTTCATTACACCTGGTTACAAGTTTAATATTCCAGATTTTCTCATTACAAATTTTCATGCACCTAGAAGTAGTCTGTTATCTATTGTTCAAACAATTTATGGAAGTGAATGGAAAAAACTTTATGAATATGCACAAAAAAATAATCTAAAGTTTTTAAGCTTTGGGGATGCAGTATTATTTAAAATAGATGAGCAATCTTAACTTTAAAATAGTAAATACCGATGGGAATGCTCGGGCAGGTATTTTAAACATTAACAATAAAGAGGTACTAACTCCTACGTTTATGCCAGTTGCAACTAAAGGTGCACTTAAGTCCACACCACACGAAATGCTAGATAAAACTACTGTATTACTAGCAAACACATATCATTTATATCTACGACCTGGTGCTGAGATTATAAACGACCTTGGTGGTTTACATAGGTTTATGAATTGGGATAAGGTAATTCTTACAGATTCTGGAGGATTTCAAGGATGGTCTCTACCTACTAAGAAAGTTGACACAGGAATTCAGTTTAAAAATGTATATGATGGTTCTCGTTTTTTAATGACACCTGAACTGTCTATAAAGACTCAAAATTTGCTGGGAAGTGATATCGCAATGATATTTGACTATGTAGTAGATATTGATGCAAACAACTATTTGCAAAATGAAGCAATTCAAACAACGGAACACTGGGCAAAAATAGCTAAGCAAGTTCACAATAATGAAAATCAATCCCTTTTTGGGATTGTACAAGGTGGGCTTGTGGAAGAATATCGTGAAAAGTCAGCATTATCGATGGTCAATTTAGATTTTGACGGATACGCAATTGGAGGTCTTGCTTTAGGTGAATCTAGAGAAGACAGAAAATCTATAGTAAATTTCACAACAGATTTTCTGCCACTCGACAAACCAAGATACGTCATGGGATTAGGAGATACCTTAGGACTAATAGATTTGATTTCGGAAGGAATAGACATGTTTGATTGTGTTTGGCCAGCTAGATTAGCTAGACATGGAAAACTAATAACAGGAAATACTTATATAAATATAAAGAATCAAAAATTTATTTCTGATCCAAGACCAATAGATGATTCCTGTCCTTGTTTTACATGTAAAAACTATTCAAGAGCTTTCCTAAAACACTTACTTAAAAATGAACAAACAACCGCTTGGCTTTATTTAACAATTCATAATTTAATTCAGACTGAGATTATGCTTGATGAAGCTAGGAAAAGTATATTAGAATCAGATTTTGAAAATTTTAAGAAAAGATATATAAAATGAATGAATTGATGAGTGTTTTACCCTTAGTTATTGTATTAGTTGTTTTCTATACAATATTATGGGTTCCTCAAAGAAGGCGCAATAAAAAACATACACAAATGATTAATGATCTAAAAATTGGTAATAATGTTATAACTGATTCAGGTATCCATGGCAGGGTAGTCTCATTAGATGAAGATACAGTAACTTTGGTGCTTAAAAAAGGTGAGATAGTTGTCTCTAAGGCAAAAATCGATGGTTTGAAATGAAAAAGTTGTTTAAAATTTTATTCCTACCTTTAATCTCGATTTCCCTTTTTGCTTTAGTATATTATCAAAATTTATCTCCAAAATTGGGATTAGACCTTCAGGGTGGTATCTCGGTTATTCTAACTGCAGATGAGGGAACAGACCAAGAACTTATTGAGCAAGCAGTTGAAATTATGAGAACAAGAATTGAAGCATTCGGGGACGTTCAAGAACCAGAAATTGCAATAAGTGGAGAAAATTCTGTTTTAGTACAACTACCTGGTGTTACTGATCAAGAGAGAGCTATCGAAGCACTTGGTACAACCGGACTTTTAACATTTAGGCCAGTTCTAGACTCATCAATGTCTACAGGCTACTCACCAGCACTTGAACTAATTGTTGATCCCGATGATCCAGAAAATGTTTCTACTGCAATCAAGGAAGGTGTTACTGGTGTTGATGAGGTTATTGGCATATCTCTTGAGGATAACCCAGAGTTTGAATCTTATATCTTGTCAGTAAATTCTGGGTATCCAGTTGTTTATCAATTGGGGCCTGCAGAGCTAACCGGAAATGACATATCAGATGCTATTGCTGTATTTCCTGAAAATGAATGGATAGTATCTCTTGAATTTAAAGATGAATCAGCAAATTTATTTACAGAATTAACCAAAAAACTAGCTAATGAAAATGGAGAGAAACGAAAACTAGCGATAGTTTTAGATGGTGAAGTTGTTTCAGCCCCAGGCATTGCTTTTGATGTTGATCCAACGGTAGGTATAACTGGTGGTACAGCTGCAATTTCTATGGGAAATGCTGATGGAGGTGAGTCAGCTAATAACTTAGCAATAATTCTAAGATATGGAGCACTCCCAGTATCATTTGAAAGATCATCTATTCAAAAAGTTTCAGCTACATTGGGTGAAAATACATTAAACCTAGGCTTACAAGCTGGACTCATAGGCCTTATAATTGTCTCACTTTATTTGATTTTGTACTACAGAATTTTAGGATTTGTAGCAATATTAGGACTTACCTCATTTGGACTTTTATTTTATTCGGTTATTACTCTACTTGGGGAATATCAAGGATTCACCTTAACACTTTCAGGAATTGCTGGCATTATTGTCTCGATTGGTCTAGCTGCAGATTCGTATATTGTTACATTTGAGAAATTTAAAGATGAAATTAAAATTGGCAGATCTTTTCAATTTGCAGCAGATAAAGCAGCTACTGATGCATGGAAAACAATTTTAACAGCTGATTTTGTTTCGTTGTCTGCAGCAACACTTCTATACGTACTAGCAATAGGTCCTATTAGAGGATTTGCTCTTGCCTTAGGTGTAGCAACTGTTTTTGATTTATTCTTCACAAGGCTATACACAAGAAATACAGTACCATTTGTAAGTAATTTAACTTCAAGCTCTAGAGGTTTTTTTCCTATAAAAATGAAAGATTTACTCAATGATTAAAAAATTATTTATAGGCTCAACAGATATTGACTTCCTAAAAGTTGGCAAGTTATTTTATCGTATATTTATTATTGAAGCCTTAATTTTTATTGCTGTTTTCATCTTCTCATTAACAGGTATTTTGAATGTAAATCTTTCAGTTGATTTTACTGGAGGAACAACATATCAATTTGAAGCAAATTACGACGATACAGATATTGATGAGGTAATGGCTAGTAGTATTCTTGATGTCTCTCGTTATCAAACATTTGAAAATTCAAACTCTCTAATTTTTCGCGCTACTGAGAATACTCAAGATAAAGAAACTGAATTTCTCTTTTATCTTTCAAATAAATTTGATATACCCGATGCTGACATTGACTTCCAAAGAGTTGGTCCTACATTTGGTGACGAAATAACTACTAAAGGTATTCAAGCTTTAATTATTTTCTTAACTTTAGTTGTACTCTTAATTTCGTATAGATATGAGTTCAAGTACTCATTGATTGCCCTGATCGCCCTTACGCATGATTTATTACTTGTTTTCTCTATTTACGTCTTGCTAGGTTTAGAGATAACACCTTCAACTGTAATTGCTCTATTGACAATATTGGGATATTCGTTATACGACACAGTTATCTTATTCGATAAACTCAATGATTCTATTAAATCATCTAAGTATTCATACTTAACAGACGGTTCACTGAATAAAACTTTTAATGAGGTGCTGATGAGAAGTCTAAATACATCTATCACGTCTGCAATTCCAATAGCTTCGATATTATTCCTAGGTAATTATTTAGGTCTATCTGGTACTCTGTCCGATTTTGCATTACCACTTTTTATAGGAATTTTATCAGGTACTTACAGCTCAATTTTTGTAACCGTCCCATTTTTAGCAAAGATAATTAATAAATAATTTTCTTACTACCATATAGTTATGGGCGAAAAAGTTTTAAATTCAGAAGTAGAAGAACTATTATCAGAACTCAAATCACGTTATGTGGATGAGGATCTAAACACGATATTGTCTGCATATGATATGGCATATAAAGGACATCTCACCCAAAAACGGAAATCAGGTGAGCCCTATATTATTCATCCATTGAGTGTTGCAATATATTTATCTGATTTAAGTATGGATATTGAAACTGTTACCGCTGCCTTGTTACATGATCTTATTGAAGACACTGACATTACATACGAAAATATCAAAGATTCCTTTGGTACAGATGTAGCAAATATTGTTGACGGCGTAACTAAATTAGATCGGATTAGATACAACACAAAAGAAGAAGCGAAAGCTGATGCTATTAGGAAAATGGTAGTTGCAATGTCTAAAGATATAAGAGTTCTCATTCTCAAACTTGCTGATAGGTTGCATAACATCGAGACACTTGAACACCTTAACGACTGGAAACAAGAAAAGATTGCTAATGAGACTTTATACGTATACGCACCCTTAGCCCATAGACTTGGGTTACAAAACATAAAACATACATTAGAAGACACTTCATTTGAAATATTATTCAAAAAACAACATCTAGAGATAGAAAATTTAATAGAAAAAGCTTCTCCGCATAGAAATTCAGAAATAGATAAAACAACAAAAATACTATCTGAACTCTTAGGTGATAATTCAATATCTGCAGATGTTGTTGGTCGACCTAAGCATAATTATTCTATATATAAAAAAATTATTAATAGTGGTCTTTCATTTCACGAGATAAATGATTTAATAGGTGTTCGTATCGTCACTGATGATGTTAAAAATTGTTATTCAATCCTTGGTCTTGTACATGCTAATTTTCAACCTGTTTTAGGTCGTTTTAAAGATTTTATTTCAATGCCGAAGTTCAACCTATACCAAAGTCTTCATACAACAGTCCTCACACCTGAAGGAAACAGAGTAGAAATCCAAATCAGGACTCGTGAAATGCATTACCGTGCTGAATTTGGTGTCGCTGCACATTGGAAATATAAAGAAAAACCCTCTAATGATCTAACTGAATGGACTAGCGAATTAAATAATATCTCAACAGAATACCCGGACCCAAATGAGTTCCTTCAACATATGAAGCTTGATTTATATGAAGACGAGATATTTTGTTTAACACCAAATGGTGATGTAGTAACTCTTCCATCTGGTTCTACGGCAGTTGACTTTGCATTCGCTGTTCATACAGAAGTTGGAGAAAAGATGATAGGGGCAAAAGTAAATGGTAAGCTAACAAACCTTAGTAGCAGTATAAAAACCGGAGATACTATTGAAGTTTTGACTACTAATGACAACACTAAAGGGCCCAGTCGTGACTGGTTAAATATAGTAAAAACATCAAGAGCGAGATCCAAAATAAAACAATGGTATCAGAAACAGATGAAAGATGAGGATATTCAAAAAGGTAAGCAAATATTAAATATTTGGCTGGACGACAACACGGATATTTTAAATTTTGCAAACAAAGATGATATTCTTAAAAATATATTAATTGAGACTTCTTTACCAAATTATGAAATGTTTTATCAAAAACTTGGTAACGGAACCCTAAAAATTGACAATATAGCTAATAAGATAAGAAAATTTGTCTTTCCAGAAGAAATTACTGATGATGAAGATATATTTACACCTGAAGTTAAGACTAGTGAAAATTCAGAACTCATAATCGTAGAAGGATATGATGATATTCAGGTCAGAATGGCAAAATGCTGTGTACCTGTACCTGGTGATGATATTTTAGGATTTGTGACAATTTCAAATGGTATCTCCGTTCATCGTTCTGATTGTATGAATATTCAGATAGATAGCACAAAAGGAGAAAGAATTATTGATGTTGCATGGGGATTTAGTACACATACTGGAAATATTATTTGGCTCGAAATTGAAGCTATAGACAGACCCTATCTTTTGAGAGATGCAACAATAGCAATATCTGATAATGGTGGAAATATATTAGTAGCTAAATCGGTAACCAGCAGTAAGAGGATAGTTAGTTTAGTTTTCCAAATTGAAATCAGTGATAACACTCAACTAGAAGAGATAATAAAAGACTCAAAAAATATTGAAAATGTATTTGAAGCTGCACGAATATTTCCAGGTAAAAAATGAAATCAGATGTATACCGATTTACAAGCTTTACTACTTCCAACTGTTATGTTTTAAGACCTTTTGGTAATGACGTATGTATATTTATAGACTTACCACCTGATTTAACTGAACCACTGGACTATGTTAGAAAAAACAATCTATCAATTGGTGGTGCACTTGTGACACATGGTCATTTCGATCATGCTTTGGGAATGTCACTTTTTCCTTCAAATATATTCATGAATCTAGAAGATGAATTTTTAGCAAGAAATCCACAAGAACAGATTGCTATGTTTACCAATAATGACTTTCAAGCTGAGCAATTTAATGGAAACATTAAAGACATCAATGAAATACCGTATCAATTCATCAAATCTCACCATAATCCGGGTCACACCGCTGGAAGTACATCATTTGAGTTTCCAGAATTAGGTATTATCTTTACAGGTGATTTTGTGTTTAAAGAATCTATAGGTCGTACAGATCTTAAGTCTGGTAATCACGCTGCAATGATCAACTCAATTAAAAATGTATTTACAAATTTTAATCCAGACTATGAAATACTTCCTGGTCATGGGGAGTCTGAAAAAGTTAGTATCATAAGTAAAGATAATATTTTTATAAAGGAACATGTAAATGATTGAGCAAGTAAAAGGCACTCAAAATATATATCAAAATGAGTCTGAAAAGTTTTTATATGTAAGGCAGTGTTTTTTTGATGTATTTAATAATTCCGGTTATTCATACATTCAAACACCTCATTTAGAGCATAGTGAACTATTCGAAAAATCAATTGGTGAGAATTCAGAGATTGTATCTAAACAAATGTACCAATTTAACGACAAGGGTGGTAGAACCTTAGTTTTAAGACCGGAGGGCACATCAAGTATTGTTAGATACCATGCTCAAAATCAAAAAGAGTTAACAAACCAATATTCATACTTTGGACAGATGTTTAGGTATGAAAATCCCCAAAAGAACAGATACAGAGAGTTTACACAGGGTGGCGTAGAGATTATTGGTAACCTCGATGGCTTTTCGGATTTCCAAGTTATTAATGATTCTATCAGATTCTTAAATAACTTAAATTTAACTTTTACACTTGAAATAAATACAATTGGTTCCATCGATGATCGTGAATTATATAGCAAGGAACTTTATACTTATTTTAAGACACACGAAGATGATCTCTCTGATGAAAGTAGGGAAAAACTTGAGCTAAATACACTTAGGATATTAGATTCGAACAATTCTCTTGACTCAAAAGTTATACAAGATGCTCCTGTAATAAGTAACTTCATAAATGATATTTCATCTCAAAAATACGAATCACTTAAATCTTTATTGAGTAATAACAATATTAATTTTAAAGAGAATACAAGACTTGTGAGGGGCCTTGATTATTATAACGACTTAACCTTTGAATTTATAAATGATGATGGACTTGTCTTAGGTGGTGGGGGTCGTTATGATCGACTGGCTGAAATTCTTAATATTGGATCTTTTAATGGTGTTGGAGTAGCTTTCGGAATAGAGAGAATAATGAACATTATTGATATTAAAAATAGATCTCCTAAAGTTTATATCATTGGAATTGACATCGATAAAATCTCTCGTTTATGTAAATTATTAGACCAAAATAATATAAACTATTCCAAACCTCCACGTTTATCAAAAATTAATTCACAATTTAAAAATGCCAAAAATCTTGGAGCCAAATATGTAGTTAATACTGATGAAGATACAATTAAAGACTTGGAGAATAACGCTTCCATGAAGTTTAATGTAGAGGTATTAATTGATAATTAAAGAACTATCCAATATAGAAAATGGCACAGCCATCAAAGATCTTTATGGGTGGGTTGACAGCATAAGAGATCATGGGGGATTAACCTTTGTTGATTTAAGAGATTTTGACTCAAAAATTCAGTTAGTTTTTGATAAAGAATCAACTATAGAGACAAACCTTAAAAACGAATACTATATTCAGATCTCGGGTGTATTTAATAAAAGAGATGATGCTCTTGTAAACAAAAAAACTCCATTTGGCGAATATGAAATATTGATTGACTCCTTAGTGGTTATTAATGAGAGTAAAACTTTACCTTTTCAAATAGAAGATGGGATTGATACAGATGAAAGTATCCGTCTCAAATATAGATACCTAGATTTGAGACGTACAGAAATGAAACAGAACATCGTTGCTCGATCTAAAACATTTAAAAGTATTCGAAATATTATGAACAAACTAGATATCTTAGAGATAGATACTCCAACTCTAATTAAATCAACACCTGAAGGTGCAAAAGATTTCCTTGTTCCCTCTAGAAAATCACCTGGATCATTTTATGCGCTACCTCAATCGCCACAGATGTATAAACAACTCTTTATGATGTCTGGTTTTCCAAATTATTATCAGATTGCTAAATGTTACAGAGATGAAGATTCTAGAAAAGACAGGCAGCCTGAATTTACCCAATTAGATCTTGAATTTTCAAACAGTAACCCAAAATTGGTTAAAAAAAATATTGAAATTATTGTTCAACATATTTTTGATGAGGCATTTGATCTAAAAATAAAGTTACCATTCAAAACTATAACCTATAAAGAAGCAATGACATTATATGGTACTGATAAACCCGACTTAAGAATTAAGGAAACTATTGACGATATCAGTGAAGTTTTTGTTAATACGGAAATTAATTTCATAAAGGAAATAATTAAAAATGGTGGTAGTGTTTTATCTCTACACTCTGATAATAATTACAGTAGAAAAGACATAGACTTACTTGATGAATCTATTAAATCATTGGGTTCAAATGGTTTAGGTTGGTTTAAGATTTTAGATAACGAATTATCAGGTCCGCTCGCAAAGCTGCTACTTCCAAATGAAAAAGAAGAATTACTTAAGTTTGGAAACGGTATCTTGGTTTTCCAAGCTGGCGATATATACGAAATTGCTAAATATATGGATGTTCTTAGAAGGAATCTTTTTGCAAACAAAGCTGAAGATATTACTAGTTTCCTTTGGGTTGAGGATTTCCCATATTTTGAAATTGAAAATGATGTTTTACAGCCATCACATCATCCATTCACAGCTCCTAAAGATACATCTAATTTTAAACAAAATCCCAATGACTCTATAGCTTTACATTATGATCTCGTATTAAACGGAGTTGAACTCGGATCTGGCTCTCAAAGAATAAATAATCCAGATCTACAGAGACTTGTATTGGAAAAATGGGGGCTTTCAAATGAAGATATTGAAAGTAGATTTGGATGGTTTATTGAAGCATTGTCATATGGGACGCCGCAACATGCGGGATTTGCTATTGGTATAGACCGGTTAGTTACTGAAATACTTAAACAACCTTCAATAAGAGATGTCATTCCTTTCCCAAAGACACAATCAGGTATGGACCCTTTAACTGATGCTCCATCTGCAATAGATGAGGACGATTTAGTAGAATATAACCTTAGGTACGTAACTGATGAATAGTAATGAAATACGAACAAAGTTTCTAGAATATTTTCAATCACTAGATCATAAAGTTCTAAATTCAGCTTCTCTCATACCCCATGATGAAACTCTCCTATTTACTGCTGCTGGAATGGTACCCCTAAAAGATTTTTTTTCTGGATACAAAAAACCAGATAATCCAAATATGACTTCCTCACAAAAATGTATACGGACTATAGATATTGACATCATAGGAGATACTGATAGACATCTTTCATTTTTCGAAATGTTGGGAAACTTTAGTGTTGGTAAGTATTTTAAAAAAGAAGCCATTACTTATTCTTATGAATATATAACTAAGCATTTAAATATTCCAGTAGAAAACCTATGGTTTACTGTCTATAAAGATGATCAAGAATCATACGATATTTGGAAGAACCATATCGGTGTACCTGTTGAGAGAATTCAAAGAGGAAGCGAGGATAACTTTTGGCACATGAATATCCCTGGACCTTGTGGACCTTGCAGTGAAATTTTTATTGACAGGGGAGAGGCGTACGGAGAAGAAGGCGGTCCTATTGGTGGTGGTGAAGATAGGTATATTGAAATTTGGAATCTTGTATTTATGGAATCCATACAAGACAAACCATTTGAAATTGTTGGTGAATTGCCATCGAAAAACATTGATACGGGTATGGGCCTTGAAAGATTAGCTATGGTTCTGCAAGATAAGGATTCACCGTTTGAAATTGATACATTCTCAAATATGTATGATGCACTCAAGAAAGTTGTAGTAAAAAGTGATAAAAAATTAGAACGAATAATACTAGATCATATTAAAGCATCAACTTTTATGATTTCTGATGGTGTCGTACCTACAAATGAAGGTAGAGGGTACGTATTACGAAGATTACTTAGAAGAGCTATTCGAGCATTAAACATGGTTTCTGAGGAACTTATTTCTTTATGCTTTCTTGTAGATATAGTGATTGACAACTATAAAGATAGCTATCCTGAACTTTTAGAAAATGAACAAAAAATAAAAAAACTTATAGAATCAGAAGAGAGTTTGTTTCACAAAACATTATTAAAAGGTACTTCAGAAATTAACTCAAAACTAAACTCTGGTAAAGACTTCACTACCAAAGATGCATTTCAACTGTTTGAAACATTTGGATTTCCGATTGAACTTACAGAAGAAATAATATTAGAGCATGGGTTAACTATAGATAGACAAGAATTCGATGATTTGTTTGAACAACATAAACAAAAATCAAATAAAAGTAAAAGTGGAAAATCACAAATTACCTTAGATACTGACAATAACAACTTTGTTGGATATGAAAATCTTAATCATGAATCGCAGATTTACGATATTAAGGACACAGAAGAAGGTAAGGTAATTTTTACAGAAGATACTCCTTTTTATTATGAAGCTGGTGGGCAGGTATCTGATGAGGGTTATTTGATAACTGAATCTACAAAAATACCAATTAAAAAACTTATTCAAACAAGCTCAGGTGCCGTAGGCTATCTAGTAGATTATTCTGAATTAAATATTGGGGACAGTATAGAGCAATTGGTTGATTCAGATTTTAGAAATGCAGTTTCCAAAAGTCACACAGCTGCACATATTGTACATGCATCCCTTCGAAATATATTAGGATCACATGTTGCACAAGCAGGATCCCATGTTGCACCAGGAAAGTTTCGTTTTGATTTTAGTCATACAAGTAAAGTGTCGAAGGAAGAATTAGATATTATCTTTAAAGAGAGTAACCAGAGTGTATTTAGTGACTTGAGAATTCAAACTGACATAATGAACATTCAAAAAGCCAAAGACGAAGGAGCCCTTGCCTTTTTTGGTGACAAATATGATGATGACGTAAGAGTTGTAAGTATTGGTTCATTTTCAAAAGAGCTATGTGGAGGTACACATGTTACAAATTCCCATGATGTGGGACTAATTGTTCTTACTGGGGAGTCGTCAATTGGTTCTAACCTCAGACGTGTTGAAATGTTGTCTGGTTCTAATGCATATGACTTTTTAACTAGTGCCTATAAATCATATGCAAGTGTTAGTGAGATACTTAAAACAACAATAGAAGATGTTCCAAAAAGACTAACTTCATTTCTTGAAGATTATGAGGAACTTACTAGTAAGGTTTCAAAGTATAAAAACTCTGAATTGAAATCTCTAACAGAAGCCATAGTTAATGGAACTGAAACGATAAAAGATAAGAAAGTGTATGTAGGACAAGTATCTTTGGGATCAAATAGTGAACTAAAAGATTTAGCATTGCAATGTCTAGCAACAAATAAAGTCGATACTATTATTTTACTTTCAAAATTAGGGGACAAGACAGGCATAGTTGGAGCTGTAGCTAAGAATATTCAAATAGATATATCCAAAATTATAGGAGAAGTATCAAAACTCTATGGAGGAGGTGCTTCAAAAGATCCATCTCTCTCAATTGGTGGTGGTCCTTCTGAGTACGATAATGATTCAGCTATTTCTTATATTGAAAATGCTCTTTTAGAAATATTTTAATATGAACATACTTGGACTTGATTACGGTGAAAGATATATTGGATGTGCAGTTTCAACTGTTAAATCTAATACACCATTTGCATTAAAAATAATCGACACAAAGGTTTCTGACGTGGACGTTAGTATTCAGACAATAATAAATGATTATAAGATTACAAACATTGCGATAGGATATCCTATTGGCTTGAATAATCATGAAACGAGAATGAGTAAATTAGTAGATGAATTTATAAACAATACACTTAAATCTAAATTTAATTTAAAAGTTTCTAAAGTTGATGAAAGAATGACTTCAACAATAATTACAAGTTCTAATAAAGAACGTATTGATGATATATCAGCATTACAAATTCTTGAAACATATCTTGCTAATGTATAAAACCTATCTTCGCAATAGAACTTTTCTGCTTATAGTCATTACAACGATATCAATTTTCTCAGGTATCTCAGTCTCTAATAATTTTGCAGATTCTATAGAACAAAACGAAACGAGCAACATTGGCATAAATAGTCCCGAATATCAAGTATTGGATATTTCTATTTCTCAGGGATCATCTGCATCAGATATTGCATCATTGCTTTCATCTGAAGGAGTAATCTCCTCTCAACTAGCTTTTGAACTATATTTAAGAACAGAAAATTTAACTGATAAATTAAGAGCTGGTGATTATGAAATTCCTAATAACTTGGAATTTTCACAAATCACAGAAATCTTGTTAAAAGGTCCACCGCTTAAAACTTATACAATCACCGTACCGGAAGGCCTCTGGATAACAGAAACACTCCTTTCTATATCCTCTCAGACAGGTTTTGACTACGATTTATTACTTAATTCATTATTATCAGGTCAAGTAAAAAGTAACTACCTATATTTAAATGATCCCTCACTCTTAAGTAACTGGGAGGGATTGCTATATCCGAACACATATCAAATTGATATTGAATCAAACGGTGAAGAAATACTTCAACTAATGGTTGATGAACTAGAGTATGTTACTGACCAATTATTATTAGATAATAACTTACCTCAATGGATAACTTCCTACACAGAATTTTTTACTGTTGCAAGCTTGGTTGAAGCTGAATCTAAGCTACAAGAAGACAGACCTCTAGTTGCTTCTGTTATTAGAAATCGTTTAGAAGATGATATGTTAATTCAAATTGATGCAACAATTTTATACGCACTTCAAAAAAGAAAATCACAGGTTCTTTTAGTAGACCTTCAGTTTGAATCTCAGTACAATACATACAAATATTTAGGACTACCTCCTACACCAATTTCTGGATTTGGTGAAAGATCCCTACAAGCTGTATTAGACACACCAGAAAATGACTATTTGTACTACCTTTTAACTGACAAAAATGGCAAAATGTCTTTTACAGCAGATTACACAGACTTTATTAATATGAAGAATAAAGCAAAAGAAGAAGGAGTTATTCCATAATGGTATCAACTAATGATATAAGACCTGGGCAATCAATTCTTTTAGATGGAACACTCTATTTAATTCTAGAATACCAACATGTAAAACCTGGAAAAGGCAAAGCTTTTGTTAAAACTAAACTTAAGAATCTTTCTGGTGGTGGTGTAGTGGATAAGACATTCCGTGCTGATGAAGATGTGAAGCAGGCATTTATTGATAAACAACAATTCCAATACTTGTACAAAGATGGTGACAGCTATATATTCATGAATAACGAAACCTTTGAACAAATTAATTTAAATAATGATATCGTTGAAAATAAGTATCTTTATTTAACGTCAAATCAAGAAGTCACTATACAAATGTATGAAGATACACCTATTGATTTAGTACTTCCTCCTACAGTTAACCTTCTTGTCACAAGTGCGGAACCAGCTGTTAAAGGAGACACCGTATCATCATCAACAAAATCCGTTACTTGCGAGACTGGCTTAATTTTAAATGTACCAATGTTTATTGAAGAAGATGAACTGATCAAAGTAGATACTAAGAATTCATCTTATATGACCAGGGTCCAATGAAAGATTTTAGAACAGTTTCATTTGAATCTCTATTTAATGCTGATCTCGATTATGAAAGTTTAGAAATTATTAAAAACAAACTAGCTGAAAATCAATTATTGAGATGCAATCAATTAATTCAGAACACGAAGTTAACCTCAGATAGGATTATTAACTCAATTGAAACATATAGTAATAACTGGTCATATGCTCGAATTGGTAAAGTTGAAAAATGTACCTTAACGCTCGGTATATCTGAATTAATAATGAACTTAACCCCACAGAAAGTAATTATTTCAGAATGGGTAAAAATCACTGATAAACATTCTTCTGAAAAAGGTGCAAAGTTTGTAAATGGTATTTTAAATTCAGTGAGTAATGAGATTGAATAATTTTAATCAAGAAGTTGAATCTATACTGTTTAAACGAAATAATTTTCTAACAAATTTTTCAATCATAAATGATGATCTTTTTGAAAATTTAAATTCTTCTCGAAATGATAATGAACTTAATTCAATAAGATTACATAAGTATTTAACCCACACAAAAGTTGTTGGCAAAGTAGAAACAGCACGATACTTAGATACAATAGGTTTAGATGAAAAAACAACAATTGGTCAACTTACAGACGAGAATATTTCTCAGATTCTTGATTTATTTAAAATAACATGATTTTTATATTTTCCGGTCCCTCAGGTGTTGGTAAGTCAACAATCATAGATGCTATTCGGCAAAAACGTGACTTTCAATTTTCTGTATCTTATACCTCTAGAAACATAAGAGAAGGAGAGTATAACGGTGAAGATTATAACTTTGTCTCTGAATCAGATTTTTTAAAATTAGTCGAAGATGATTTTTTCATTGAATATGAAAAATATGGTAGAAATTATTATGGAACAAGCAAGAATTCGGTTAATGACTCAACAAATTCACTAATACTTGATCTTGAAGTAAATGGTGCAACTAAACTCCTTTCATCGAATAAAGATTATGTAGGTATTTTTATTGATATTGATGATAAAGAGTTGATTCAAAGGCTCACTAAACGAGGACATGACGAAGCATTTATTGACGAAAGAATGAGATTAGCTGAATATCAGAGGAGTTTTCAAGATAAATTTCACTACAAAGTTGATAATAAAGATATAAACACTACGGTTAATAAGATATTAGATATAATATATAGTCTGGAGGAAAGATGATTAAACCACCTATTGAAGAATTGCTTAAAGAAACACCTGGAAGATTTGCGCTTGTTATAACATCTGCAAAAAGAGCTAAAGATATAAACTCATACTTTAACCAGCTAGGTGAGGGTATAGGAGCCTACACACCACCACAGGTTCAAAGTTTAAGTAGAAAACCATTGACTGTTGCTTTTGAAGAAATTGCTGCAGGCAAAGTTGAGGTTTCAGACAACGAATAAATCTGATGAGTAAGAATATACTCTTAGGAATCACGGGTAGTGTTGCTGCTTCAAAGTCAGAAATATTATTTGGAAAAGTTTCAAAGAATAATAATGTAAAAATTATTACAACTGATGCTGGGTCAAAATATCTTACATCTGAATTTTTAAAGAACAATGAAATAATTTCTTCTTGGGAAGATCTTCAAGGTTCTCCACATATTGAACTAGCACGTTGGGCAGAAGTCTTTTTAATTTATCCTGCTACAGCTAATTTTATTTCCAAAATGGCTATGGGAATTGCAGATGACTTGTTGCTTTCAACAGTTCTTATGTACAACGATCCAATTTATCTTGCTCCTGCGATGCATGAAGAGATGTATTTAAATCCAATAATTCAAAAAAATATATTGGAACTGTCAAAAAATAATATTGTTTGTGGTCCAAGATTTGGAAATTTAGATATTGGCGATACTGGATATGGAAGGATGATTGAACCACCTGAGATGTTAAGTCAAATAGAGGGTGGGGGTAAAAAAGTGGTCGTAACTTCTGGAGGAACTTTTGAAATGATTGATGCTGTGAGAACTATATCTAATCAATCTTCAGGGAAACAAGGTAGGGCGTTAGGTTTAGAACTTTTGGCAAGAGGTTTTGATGTAACTTACGTTCACGCTAATAATATAAAAGGTATTCCTCATGCAACTAACAGAGTCTTTTCTAATTCCAATTCTTTACTCAATATTCTTAATGCGGAACTAACGGATGCTTCGTATCTTTATATGGCTGCAGCTGTTTCAGATTTTATACCTGAGTTCATAAATGAGAAAATGAATAGAAGAAAGGGCTCGATATCAGTAGACTTAACCCCGAACCAAGACATACTTAAGGAACTTGCAAAGAAGTTTCCAGACGTAATTTCTATAGGATTCTCAGCACAGGTAAACGACAATTTAAACTTCGAAAAAATAAAAGATAAAAATGTTAATTTTTTAGTAATCAATAATATATCTACAAACAAAATTGGATCTGACTTAAATCAAATTAAATTAATTAATCAAAACGAGTTAATTGTATCTTCGGATAGGCTCGATAAAAATAGTATTGCTAAATTAATTATCGATTACACAATTGAGTAGATGTGTTTGTTGATTTAGAAATAATCTTTAATAATACTTACGGATATATTCAATTCACATACGAAGTCCCCATTAATTTACGAACTAAAATTGATATTGGGGATATAGTAACAGTCCCGTTTAGGAACGTTGAACGTCAAGCAATTGTATTAAAGGTACATAATGAAAATATTATTGTTCCAAATATAAAATCTATATTTAAAAAAGTAGGAAATATTGATCAGTTTCAACTTAAATATCTAGAACAAATAGCAATTTCAAACAATACAAATATAGGAATGTTATTGCATAAACATATAGACTATAGCAAAATTTCAAACCAGAAAAAGATTAGAACAGGTTCTTCAGGTGTTTACGGAAACAAGAAATTATCAACGAAACTTAAAAAAAACAATAACGTAATATTTACATCTTCCTTACTAGAGGCTAAAAAAGTTGCAGAAACTCTCAAGAAGGAAGGTAAGAATGTAGATTTTTATCAAAAAACTGGCGGTGTTAAAGAATTTACAAATTTATGGCAAAACTTAAAGTCTTTTCAAAATATTATCATTTTGTCTGTAAATTTTGAAAAGATCATTATTAAAGATAACTTAAATTTTCATTTCTTTAACTGCAATAACTTTAGCTATAATCTGCCGAATCTCAATAACATTAACATAGTTGAATCTTCGATTATTAAACATAAAATCTTTAAAGGTCACTTTTTTTACTACAGTGAATTTCCCTCCCTTGAATTATTTAATAAAGTTAATGACTATTTTTTGGAAATTCCAGATGTAAGTATCGATAATATATATGGAAATAACCTTATGGAATGTATGGAGTTGTTTGATCGTAAATATAATAATGAAACCCTCTACATCTATACTGCAAATAAAGATATAAATTTAATATCTAAAAAACATAAACTAACAAACAACATAAATAGTGACAAAATAGAAGCTGCAATAATGTTTAATCCAACAATTTCTTACAATGGAATATTGAGTTCAAATAGATTAATACACTTAATTAAAAATCTAGATTTTTTTACAAGCAAGGACATCAAAATAATTAATTTCTCAACAAAGAAAATAAACCCTCTTAATCAACTAAGTGTAAAAAATGTAACCAAATGGGCTATAAAAGAAAAAACAGAGCGTTCAAAGTATGGACCAAATATAAATATTAAAATATTTAAAGTAGTTTCAGAGAAAGAAATTGATATTTCAAAGTTTTCTAATTACTTAATTGGTCCAAAAAAAACAAATAATCACTTTGAATATGAGCTGAAAATCCAAATAAACAGAAAATATAATTACAATGTAATAATGTCTATATTTTCGATCTTAAAAAATTCACAACTTGAGAGAGTGAGAACGTTATAAATGAAAGAGATAGTTCATTTTGGTTATCCATCACTAAAGATTGATTCAACAGATGTACTAGAGTTTGACAAAAATCTTAAGAATCTGACTGATGAAATGATCCAAATAATGTACGATGCACCAGGAGTTGGTTTAGCTGCCCCTCAAATTGGAATCAATAAAAATATCTTTGTATTCGACGCCGGGGATGGCCCAAAAGTTGCTATTAATCCCCATAATTTGATTCTTGAAGGATCTATAACTTTTATGGAAGGTTGTTTATCTTTACCTGGTTATTACTGGGATATTGAACGAGCAGAATATGCATCATTAGATTGTTTTGATTTAGCAGGGAACCAAATTAATTTCGAGGGTGATGACCTTACTGGTAGGGTCCTTCAACATGAATATGATCACCTCAATGGCAAAGTATTACTCACAGCCCTTAAAAGAAAGGAAAGAAAAGCGGCATTAAAAAATATTTCGCTAAATGGCTTTCCGGGTAATGATGTTTAATTATTTCTTTGGTTCAGATACTAGGAGTTTAGGTTTTTTAGAAATTGTAAATAAAAAAGTACCCATGATAAAAGTAATTACTCTGCCTCATAGTCCTACTGGTAGGGGTAGGAAGTTAAAACCCAATCCTGTTGAGGTCTATTGTGTTAATAACAACATTGCATTCGAGTACTATGATTCGAAAGAAACATATAAAGATATGTCGATAGGTCTTTGTGTCAGTTTTGGAAAAATATTTTCAGAAACTTTCCTTAAAAAAAATAATAAAATCTTCAACATCCACCTAAGTTTACTGCCGTCTTATAGAGGTCCATCTCCTGTGGAGAACTCCATTCTAAATGGAGAAACTACGGTTGGATATACTATATTTCAAATTGATAATAAGATTGATACCGGCAATATTGTCTTTCAAGAATCTTTTAAAATAGATAATGATACATACGCTTCAAGCTTCTACGAAAATGTCAACTCTCTATTTTTAAAAAAATATGACCAAATATATGAAAATCTAAACAAAGATGTAGTAACTAATAACTATGACATGTCGACTACAAACAAGTTTACTAAGAATGATTACAACATTACTGAACGTAGTCTGGATACAGCTAAAAAAATGATAAGAGCTTTTGATGTAATAGGACCGGCTTTTGTGAATCATAATAATAATTTTATTAAGATTCATAAATATTCTGATAAAGAGCATGAATTTCCAATAGAATTATCAGATGGGGTATTGTATCCATCGATAATTACACCAGAAGGGAAGAAAAAGATGTTTATAGAAGACTTCATAAGAGGAAGAAAATGAACATTGGCCAGACTGTTAAATTAATTCAAAGAGAGTATCCATCTGTTACAATTTCAAGATTGCGCTTTTTAGAAAGAGAGAGCCTCATCAATCCATCAAGGTCGAAGGGTGGAACGCGGGATTATAGCCAAAAAGATATTGATAGAATTCTAAGCATATTAGATCTACAGGAAAATCAATTTTATTCTCTAAAAGCAATTAAAAATAATCCTAAATTATTTACAAACTCAGGAAAAGTACAGATTGTCATAAAAGAATATTCTTTCCATGATGCGTTAAAGAAATCTGGTTTATCTTTATCTCAATATGAAGACCTCGAAGATTTTAACTTAGAACACAGAAAGGATATTTTTTCCCAAGATGATGTTAATAGGTTCAGCGGTTTCTCATATTTTTTTAGCCTGGGATTTACCGCTAAGAATTTCACTATATTTAAATCAATGGCTGATAGGGGAGCAGGATTCATTGATCTTGTTAAAAATAATATTGAAGACACTGAAGATTTAGATATTGCTGTAGATAATTTTACATTGATTATTGGGAGCTATATATCTGGCGATTTATAATACTTTTTACATTTTTCACTATTTCTCCATTGGGCATTGCATTAGCCAATGAAATGGAACCAAATGAGTTGTCTACTGAATATTATATTTCGTATGATTTAGATAATGAATACCTGATGTATTCTAAAAATATTGATGAAAAGATAGCACCAGCTTCAATTACAAAAGCTGTAACAGCCTTAGTTTTACTGGATTATTTCGACATTAATGAGACTGTCACTGTAACTTTACCGGAGGGCTATCAATATAGCGGAAAAGTAGCTTATTTAGAATCTGGTATGTACATAACAATAGAAGACTTACTAGAGTTTCTTCTGATTTATTCAGCAAATGATGCTGCTCACGTAGCCGCCATGGTTAGCACAGGATCTGTTGAATCCTTTGTCAAGAAAATGAATGATAAAGCAAAAGTTTATGGAATGAATAACACCACATTCCAAAACCCGGATGGCTTAGATCAAGAAGGCCATTTAACGACTTTAAGAGACTTACTCAACATGTCTCTAAAATTTGTTGAAAATTATAAATTACTTAGCATCACAAGTAAGAACAGTTTTTCCTCAGATGTAACAGGTGTAGATAAAGTTTACTATTCAACTAATGAGCTGATAGGGGACGGATATATCGGTATTAAAACTGGTTGGACATCTAAAGCAGGACTTACATTTATAGGACTAAATTTAAACAACGATAGACAAATTTTAACAATAGTCAATAATTCAATAGTCGATAGTGCTAAATTGAATCATTTTAAAGATACTGAAATGCTGTATAAAAGCTCATACAATAATTATGGCAACTATGAAAGTTTTGATAGCTCGACTGAAGTTTACAAAATTATCAATCCAAATGAGAAATCCATCTCAGTAGCTAATAATTCCTGGGAGGACTTCGTAGACTTAAGAACTCAAATTAAAATAAGTTTTTCTCAATATGTTGATGGTAGGTTAAATTTTAAAAATAATATTTCAAGCAGGGAAGTGAGGATTGACAAAAGTAGCTATGAAGTTAAATGGGATTTTAAAATTTTAGAATTTTTCTCAGTATTTGCAAATTGAAAATATAAATATCGACATACTAAACACCTACATCTTAAAATAATTATTAATGTTTAATTATGACTAATAAAATCGAAGTAGCTGTAAATAGTATCAGGCTTGAGGAAAATTCAGATACTCCTATCATGATTCTCTCTGACCCTCTTAGTAATAAAGTTTTACCTATTTGGATAGGGACTATAGAAGCTGTTTCAATTGCTTATGCTCAAGAAGGTGTTCTACATGAGAGACCTCAAACTCATGATTTAATCATTGATGTAATTGAGTCTCTAAATGCTGTTTTAAAAGAAGTTAGTATCTCAAATATTAAAGATAAAACGTATTACGCAGATTTGATACTTACAACTATAAATGGTGACATCTCTCTCACAGCTAGACCAAGTGACGCAATTGCCTTAGCATTGCGCTCAGAAGCCCCTATAACGGTTAATAAGGACGTTTTTGAGGCTAATTCAATCGATTTAATAAAAGATAAATCAGAGGATATAGAAGAGTTTAAGGAGTTTATTGACAACATAACTCCTGACGATTTTCTCTAAAACCTTGATAAAAAAAATAATTATAGTAGATTAACAATATGCAACAGGGATATACCGGTCCAGAGGTATGTAAAATAACTGGAATAACTTATAGACAATTAGATCATTGGACAACAAGTAAATTAATTTCTGCTTCTATAAGAAATCTAAAAGGATCTGGCTTCCATAGAATATATTCATTTCAAGACATTATCCAAATAAAACTTGTTAACAAACTACGGGAAGCTGGAGTAAGTCTTCAGAAAATAAGAATCGCGTTAAATAATATTGAAAACATTTTAGGAGATGATACACAGATCTCAGATGTTTCCATTTTTTCTGATGGTAAATCTATTTATGTCATCTCTGATAATGATCAAATGATAGACTTGCTTAAAAGTGGTCAAGCTGTATTTGGAATATCACTAGGTCCTGTGCAATCAGAAGCTGAAGCTGAAATTTTTTCTCTATACCCTGATAAAGTTTCTTCTCAAAACGCATGAAATTCGCACATAACTCTGAGGAAGTTTTTGCAGAACACTTAGATTTATTTGGAATTGAATGGATATATGAACCAACCAGTTTTCCATTAAAGTGGGGTAGTGGTTCAATAAAAATGATGTTCACACCTGATTTTTTTATTCCTTCATTGGATACTTATGTTGAAATTACAACAATGAATCAAAACCTAATAACAAGGAAGTCGCAGAAAATTAAGAAAGCAAAAAAACTTTATCCAGATAAAAATTTTAAACTAATAAACGAAAAAGAATTCTATAACTTTCTAGAAATAGATAATCGCGATTTAGTTCAAAAAACTATAGCTAGCTGATTTAACCAGCAAGTCTTCAGGATCCTTAACTCCAGCGATTTTAGCAACATCGATTTCTTCTTTGATTGTTGTATTACTCATCAACCTATTATCAGTATTTAAAGAAACTTGAAAACCTAGTTCTATTAATTCATTAATTGGGTGTTTTTCAGCAGTTTCATACATATTGGTATGTAGATTCGATGTAATGCAAACTTCTAATGGGATTTTGTTGTTTAAAATATACTCTGCGGTTTTTCCTATTTTATTATTTTGGATGTCTATATCTTCAATAATGCGTACACCATGACCTATCCTTTGAGCTCCATTATCCAATGCCTCCTGAATTGAACTGACATCGTCACCTTCACCTGCGTGAATAGTTATATTTATACCTGCATCAGCTATATTTTTGAATGTTTTACTAAATAAACTAGGCCTAAAGTTTAATTCTGGCCCAGCTATGTCGAAACCTATAATTTTGTCAGAATTTGCCAGGGCAAGCTCTTCAACAAGTTTGACATTTTCTGCATCATGTCTCATCCCACAAAGAATCAAACCACATTTCATACCAAAAGTGTTTTCTGCTTCTGCAAAACCTGTATTGATTGCATTAAGCACATCCTCAGGGGACAAGTGCTCATTTACTGAAAAGAAAGGGGCATATCTGCTTTCATATAAAGTTATCCCGTTGTTGTGCATATCCTCAGCAGCTTCATAAGCGATGCGAACGAGGTTTTCATAAGATTGCATCAAAGCAATAGTGTGTGTGAAAGCTTCTAGGTATTCTTCAAGGGATGAACATTCTGATCGATCAAAAAATTTTGATGTATCATCAACATCTATAAGTGGGGTGTAATTTAACTTAACGGCTAACTCTTTAGCTGTAGTGGGCCTTAGGCCTCCATCTAGATGATCGTGAAGAACTGCTTTATTCATAACGCAACATAATATATATTATAGGACATATTAATAATCTTTATTAAGACTATAGATTTCATTTAATACACTCTCCTTATGTGTATATGGCAGCCAGTGACCAGCACCAGATATTTCCTTAATTTTAACAAGATCAGCTTCATTGGTTAGTCTTTCTAACATTTTTTCATTCAACAAGACTGCCATATCTTTTTCACCAAACATAAATGTTATTTCTTGGGAAACTTCATTGTTTATCCAATTTTTTGATATTTCAATGTTTTCATCTAAGTTTTTATACCATGAAATTGGCCCATAAAATCCCTTAGCTTTGTAATGTGATGTAATACTTTCTATCTGATTGTCAGTGAGTGCATATTCATCGTGATTAATATCGTTAAATAATGATTGAATAGAGAGACTCATATTGACTTCCTTATTTTTTGTTCTATATGCTCCAAGTATTGAGTTCCTAATATTCTCATCCATTAAAATCGCAGCATTTTCCGGGTTTTGAAATGAAGTGATGTAATGATCGCCATCTTCATAATTAAGGGAACTGTACACTTCAGAACTTGGAAAAAGGGTACCGCCACAGATTGATAAAAGTTTTTCTACATGAACTTTATTTCTTTTAACTAATGCCCAGGCAACTACTGTCCCCCAGTCGTGTCCTACTATTGTCAATTTGTTATTTAAATCTAGATTTTTTATCAAGATTTCTACATCATCGCATAATTTATCGATTGTAAAATCATTTGGTCTCATTTTCTTAGAGGAAGATAAAGGATAACCTCTCTGCTCAATAACCGTAGTTCGATAGTCTTGATGATTTAGTGCACTGGTAATTTCATCCCACATGTACATATTTGAGGGAAACCCATGTAAAAATAATATATCTCTACCCTCACCTTGGGTGAGATAAGCTATGTCATAGGAACCATTTTTTAAGTGTTTAATCATATGAGTTTATTTTTCCTCAAAACAACAACTGCTAAACATATAGCAAAAAATATCCACTGAAATGCATATCCAAGGTGAGGTGCTTGGTATTGCTCTAAGGTATCGATACATGTTATTTCAGATCCACAATTTTGTGATAATTGTAGATAGTAATTTGGAAGTATTATTTCAGTTTCATTTTGAAGAAATATTTTATCGATTCTAAAAATATAATCAGATCCAGGTATGTCCTCCTGACCAAATCTTGGTATTTCATCGTATGTATATAACATTCCAGTAAATGACATTTCAGTATCTAAATTATAATTATCAACATCAGCAGAGAGAGGAACCCACCCTCTGTTTATTAAAATATGCTCATTCATATCATTTTTAAAAATTGTTATTACATGGTATCCACTTACACCATTATTTACTCTAGACCTTAATAACCATGACTTTACAAACTGAAGTTTTCCCTGTGTGGTAATCAGTGAAAATTCATTACTAATATTTATTTGTGATATTAATACTTGTGTAGGTTCTTGTGGATACGATATTTGAGCAGATAGTTCTCTTTCTTCCACGTAGCTTGTGAACTGCCAATATGACAGTGATATAAATATAAAAACAAAAATTAGACCAAAATAAAAAAGATATTTATTTGGTAGATTATTTAGTCTATTTAACATTTGTCCATGCCGAATCTCCCCTACGAGGATCACCTTTAGCGAATAGTTGTTCCTCTAAACCGGTAACACAAACACCGCCAAAATACATATCATTAGTATTAGTAGTTATTTCTTCTGGGAATGAAAAATATGTATCTGGTTCGCAACGAATAGTGCCGTCAATATTCACGTGAAACCGAGGTTTTTCAATTGCCTTAACCCAATCACCGTTAAGAGAATAGTCATATAAGACCTGTGCTAGTGCCGAACTAATTCTATCAGCACCTGGTGAACCAATTGTTGCCATACCTTTCTGATTCTTAATAATTAAAGGGCTCATATTTGAGATTAAACGGTCCCCAGATGTTTCTCCTAAAAACCCCTGTGGATTAAGTTCAATTTCACCAAGAGAATTATTAAGAAACATACCAGTCTCCGAACATTGAACACCGGAACCGTATCCACTTGAAAAGGTTAGTGAGAAATGATTATTTAATTCATCCGATGTGTTGACTTGAATTGTAGAACTAGATTGTGATATCTTGGATATCTCATTATCTATAAACGTACTTCTATTTCCAAAGAACTCATAATGATTTTTTCTATCTTCATATACTTGCATTAGGTTTTCTTTAATCTTTATTTCATCACCAGCAAGTGCATCTAAGTATTTCAGGACCATTAGTCCCCCTATAGAGGGTCCAGCATGACCAGTTAACTCCAAACCACGAAATTCTGTAGTAAATTTACTGTTTTCGACTAACTCATAGTTAGCAAAATCATCCACAGTGGCATGACCACCTTCTTTTTGTACCGTTGATATAATTTCTTTACTGATATCTCCATAATAAAAATCACTAAAGCCTTCATTCGCCATGTGGCTGAGACTATCAGATAATTTTGATAGAACCACTACCCCATTCTCTAAATCGTTAAATACACATTGCAGTGTATTTTTAGATGTGGGATGCCACATAAACAAAGGCTCAAGTGAATGAACTAAGTAATCTTTAGATGGCTGCGGTAACGAAAATCCATTTTTAGCTATTTCAATTGGGTATTCAAAAAGTTTTTCAAGTGGGATACTGCCAAATCTTGTATGGATTAGTTCAAGAATTTTATAAATCCCTGGAATTGCAAACGTATTGCCCCCCTTACAAGTTTCGACGTAATCACCATATGACATTGAAATTTTATGTTCCTCGTGATCATTACCATTAAAATTTTTTGGAGAAACAAAATATCCATCGACAGTATTTGTAATCCCATTTCCACCATCATAGTAAGTGAGCAATCCACCAGCTGTAGGTGAAACAACTCCTAGGTCGGTAACCATGGAGGTTATCACGCTAGTTATCATTACATCTGCTGCATTTGGCGATAAGTCTTTAATTGCTTCAGCAGCTTGGATGGAGTAAAGCGATGTAGATGATAATGAAACTTTCACACAAACAATTGTAGTTTATAGAACTGATATGCAAAAATATATATATGCAACCTGAAATAGTAAAATTTAACGATAACGTTTACCAAATTGATGTACTCATGGAGGACAAACCTGGGAGGATGTCATGTTACTACATAGACTCATCTAATCCTATACTGATCGAAGTAGGTCCATCTAACTCTTTTCCGTATCTGATTTCAGCATTAAATAGCCTAGGAATAGAAAATGTAAATAGGTCGGCAATAACACATCTACACCTTGACCACGTAGGGGGTATTGGTCATGTGGTAGAGAAATATAAAGATCATTTTGTATACATTCACGAACTTGGAATAAAACATCTTCCGAACCCTGAAAAACTGTGGAATGCAGTAGCTGCAATTTATACAGAGGATTGGTTGACAGAAAACTGGGGAAAGATTAAACCGACTCCTATTGAAAATATAAAAATACTTAAAGATGGTTTTAACTTTGATTTAGGAAATAACAGAAAACTAGCTTCTATTTACAGCCCTGGTCACGCAAAGCACCATTTTAGCTTTTATGATTCATTATCAAAAACTATATTTATGGGTGATACCCTTGGGTTAATTTATCCACATGGTGACTTCGTTCAACCCAATCTCCCACCGCCTGATTTTAATCGAAATATACTAATTAAAACACTCGAAGACATAAGCAGACTTGAGCTAAATTACATTGGTATTGCTCACTTTGGCATTCATGAAAACCCTTATAAGTTAATTGATGATGCCATAATAAGTATCGATAAATGGGTAAATTTTATAAACGATATTCCTGAGCTTTCTAATAAGGAAGCTGCTCAAAAACTAGAAGAATGGGTAACTCAAAATTATAAATCATTAAAAATTGATGAACAAACTATTAAAAACTACATGCAAAATTCTAATTTTGAAATGCAGGTTTGGGGTCTAAGAAATAGTCTTATATAGATTGTTTTTGAATCATTTTCTTTATAAAGAATAGGACTGGGGCTCCTAACAATTCAGGCGGATATGCAAGTACTGTAAATGGCGTTACATGCAATCCATTTGTAAAAATTGATATTATCCTCATAATGCTCATAAGAATAGAAAGAAGAATAAATATATCAATATACTTTAAATCATTTGAGCCAAGATACATAAAACAGTTATAAATAGCAAATAAATAAAGAACGCTGGGGTAAGTAATAAAGTTACTCCGACCATGTTCTGTACCCGGATAGAGATCATAAAAATCGTATGCAAAAGCAGGCATGAAATTAACAACTACAACTAATACGGAGATACCAACTATTGCAAAAATCATAATGAACCTAAGAATTTTTTCGTAATCTAAACTTTTCATATTGTAAGTATAGGTAAATTACTTATATAAATGAAAAACCCCTAGTTTCCTAGGGGCTTCTCAATAAAAGTCGGCAGTGTCCTACTCTCCCAGGGGGTTGCCCCCCAAGTACCATCGGCGCTAATTGGCTTAACTTCCGTGTTCGGAATGGGAACGGGTGTATCCCAATTGCTATCACCACCGTAATAATCAACTTCTTAAAAATTCTATAGCAAGCGTTCTTGTTCAGTATTCAGTTCAAGCCCTCGACTTATTAGTATCAGTCAGCTACATACATTACTGTAATTACACTTCTGACCTATCAACCTCATGTTCTATAAGGAGTCTTAATCGGTTAACCCGATGAGAAATCTTATCTTAGAAGGGGCTTCGCACTTAGATGCTTTCAGCGCTTATCCCGTCCGATCGTAGCTAACCAGCGGTGCTCTTGGCAGAACAACTGGCACACCAGCGGATCGTTCATCCCGGTCCTCTCGTACTAGGGACAACTTTCTTCAAATTTCTTACGTGCGCGACGGATAGGGACCGAACTGTCTCACGACGTTCTGAACCCAGCTCGCGTTCCTCTTTAATAGGCGAACAGCCTAACCCTTGGGACCTGCTCCAGCCCCAGGATGAGAAGAGCCGACATCGAGGTGCCAAACACCCCCGTCGATATGGACTCTTGGGGGGTATAAGCCTGTTATCCCCGGAGTACCTTTTAGCCGATGAGCCATGGCGCACCCACATGCAACCATGGGATCACTAGTTCCTACTTTCGTACCTGCTCCACTTGTTTGTGTCACAGTCAAGCCACCTTTTGCACTTACACTCGATGCGTGATTGCCGTCCACGCTGAGGTGACCTTAGAGCGCCTCCGTTACTTTTTAGGAGGCCACCGCCCCAGTGAAACTGCCCACCAGACAATGTCCCTGATCCGGATAACGGATCTAGGTTAGAAGGTCAATATGGATTAAGTGGTATCTCAAGGTCGACTCAATAACAGCTAGCGCCATTATTTCATAGTCTCCCACTTATCCTGCATAATGCATACAAACATTCAATATCAAGTTGCAGTAAAGGTTCCGGGGTCTTTCCGTCCTGTCGCGCATAGTGAGCATCTTTACTCACATTGCAATTTCGCCGAGTCTCTGGTTGAGACAGTACTCAAATCGTTACACCATTCGTGCAGGTCGGAACTTACCCGACAAGGAATTTCGCTACCTTAGGACCGTTATAGTTACGGCCGCCGTTTACTGGGGCTTAATTTCAAAGCTTCGCCGAAGCTAACCTATCCACTTAACCTTCCAGCACCGGGCAGGTGTCAGAGGGTATACGTTGTATTCGAACTTTGCACCCTCCTGTGTTTTTGATAAACAGTCGCTTGAGTCTGATCACTGCGGCCCGTTCAAGCTAATGAAGTTAATCACTCACTTTACTGGGGCGTTCCTTCTTCCGAAGTTACGGAACTATTTTGCCGAGTTCCTTAACCAGAGTTCTCTCGCTCGCCTTAGTATTCTCTACTTGTCCACCTGTGTCGGTTTGGGGTACGGGCACTATATAAACTAACTAGAAGGTTTTCTTGGAAGTATGGAATCAATGACTTCGCCTAAAAGCGGCTCGGCATCATGTCTCAGGTTTCATGATCAACGGATTTACCTGTCGATCACCCTACGCATTTACCCCAGGTCAACCATCGCCTGGGCTCATTTATCCTTCTCCGTCACTCCATTGCTAATCTAATAATATGTGGGTCGGTAGGCCCGAAGGCTTTCCTTAGCGACATATATTCGATTTTGGCGCTTATATAGTGGTACAGAAATATCAATCTGTTATCCATCGGCTACGTCTCTCGACCTCGTCTTAGGTCCCGACTAACCCTGGGCGGACGAACCTTCCCCAGGAACCCTTGGACATTCGGCGGAAGAGATTCTCACTCTTCCTTCGCTACTCATGCCAACATTCTCACTTGTATGGTCTCCACAACTAACTCTCGTTGCTGCTTCATTGCCCATACAACGCTCTCCTACCCATCATATTTCCTGGATCGAAATCTGGATTAATAATATGATGACAAAGCTTCGGCTGTATATTTAGCCCCGTTACATCTTCCGCGCGAAAACATTCGACCAGTGAGCTGTTACGCACTCTTTAAAGGAATGGCTGCTTCTAAGCCAACCTCCTGGCTGTCTGAACACTTTCACATCGTTTCACACTTAATATACAATTAGGGGCCTTAGCTGTTGTTCTGGGTTGTTTCCCTCTCGTCCGTGGAGCTTATCCCCCACGGGCTCACTGCTATATTTAAACACTTTGGCATTCGGAGTTTGACTGAGTTTGGTAAGCTTGTTGGCCCCCTAGATCAATCAGTGCTCTACCTCCAAAGCGCAACATATAACGCTGTCCCTAAAGACATTTCGGAGAGAACCAGCTATCACCAAGTTTGATTGGCCTTTCACCCCTATCCACAAGTCATCCCCTGATTTTGCAACATCAGTGGGTTCGGGCCTTCACAAAGTCTTACCTTTGCTTCACCCTGCTCATGGATAGATCACTTGGCTTCGGGTCTATCGCATACGACTAAACGCTCTATTAAAACTCGCTTTCGCTGCGGCTACGGATTTACTCCTTAACCTTGCCATATACGGATAACTCGTTGGCTCATTCTTCAAAAGGCAGGCAGTCAGGATATAAATATCCCTCCTACTGCTTGTAAGCTAATGGTTTCAGGTACTATTTCACTCCCCTCGCCGGGGTTCTTTTCACCTTTCCCTCACGGTACTTGTTCACTATCGGTCGCTGGTTGTACTTAGCCTTACGAGGTGGTCCTCGCAGATTCACAAGGAATATCCTCCTTGTTACTTGGGGTGACTCTAATAAGTTATAAAGTTTTCGAATACATGACTATTACATTCTGTGGTTTACCTTCCCAGGCAATTTTTCTAACTTTATATTTTGTAACTTATCGAAAGATCTGATGCTCTTTCTAAGAGGCCCCGCAACACCGACTAAACAATAACATCAGTCTTGACATTTAATCGGTTTAGGCTCTTCCCGTTTCGCTCGCCACTACTCAGGGAGTCGCTTTTGCTTTCCTTTCCTCTAGGTACTGAGATGTTTCACTTCCCCTAGTTCCCTCTACCTACCCTATATATTCAGGTAGGAGTAATTTATTAAAATAAATTGGGTTTCCCCATTCAGAAATCCACGGATCAAAGCTTGTTTGACAGCTCCCCGTGGCATATCGCAGCCTTCCACGTCTTTCATCGGCTTCCAGCGCCAAGGCATCCACCATTAGCCCTTAGTAGCTTGAACTATATGAATACTTTGCAATTGCGCTTGCTATACAATTTTCAAAAAGCCAAAAAGACTTTTTCACAGCTGAGTAGAAATATCAGTCTATACAGACAACCAGTGATTGACCTTAGAAAATTTACCACAAGTGATAAAAGTTCTATTCTCCTTAGAAAGGAGGTGATCCAGCCGCACGTTCCCGTACGGCTACCTTGTTACGACTTAGTCCCAGTTACCAACCCTACGTTCGACAGCTTCTTCCCCAAAGGGTTAGACCACTGGCTTCGCGTATTGCCGACTTCCGTGACTTGACGGGCGGTGTGTACAAACCCCGAGAACGTATTCACCGCAACTTTGCTGATTTGCGATTACTAGCGACTCCAACTTCAAGGAGTCGAGTTGCAGACTCCTATCCGAACTGAGACAAGCTTTAAGAGATTTGCTCCACCTCGCGGTATTGCGACTCGTTGTACTTGCCATTGTAGCATGCGTGCAGCCCTGGACATAAGGGGCATGATGACTTGACGTCATCCCCACCTTCCTCCGGTTTATCACCGGCAGTCTCCTATGAGTCCCCAACATTACTTGCTGGCAACATAGGACAGGGGTTGCGCTCGTTGCGGGACTTAACCCAACATCTCACGACACGAGCTGACGACAGCCATGCACCACCTGTAAAGGGCGCTTACGCACACTGGATTTCTCCAGTTTTTCCCTATATGTCAAGTCCAGGTAAGGTTCTACGGGTATCATCGAATTAAGCCGCATGCTCCGCCGCTTGTGCGGGGTCCCGTCAATTCCTTTGAGTTTTAGTCTTGCGACCGTACTCCCCAGGCGGGATACTTAACGCGTTAGCTACGATACAGAAACCGTCAATCCAGTTCCTACATCTAGTATCCATCGTTTACAGCTAGGACTACCAGGGTATCTAATCCTGTTTGCTCCCCTAGCTTTCGCTCCTCAGCGTCGATCACGGTCCAGTGAACTGCCTTCGCAATTGGTGTTCCTCCGAATATCTACGCATTTCACCGCTACACTCGGAATTCCATTCACCTCTACCGTATCCTAGTCACAACAGTATCGATCGACATTTTAGGGTTGAGCCCTAAACTTTTACGACCGACTTGTTGAACCGCCTACGAGCTCTTTACGCCCAATAAATCCGGACAACGCTTGACCCCTATGTATTACCGCGGCTGCTGGCACATAGTTGGCCGGGTCTTCTTGTGGAGGTACCGTCATTTTCTTCCCTCCTGAAAGTGGTTTACAATCCTAGAACCGTCATCCCACACGCGGTGTCGCTGTGTCAAGCTTTCGCTCATTGCACAATATTCCCTGCTGCAGCCTCCCGTAGGAGTCTGGGCCGTGTCTCAGTCCCAGTGTGGCTGATCGTCCTCTCAGACCAGCTATCCGTCGTTGCCTTGGTAGGCTTTTACCCCACCAACTAGCTGATAGAACGCGAGCTCATCTTAGTTCGGCTGACCTTTCCTTAAAACTTCATGTGAAAAAATAAGAATATCTGGTATTAATCCGAGTTTCCTCGGGCTATCCCAGTAACTAAGGTAGATTGCTCACGCGTTACTCACCCGTTCGCCGCTCAGTCATTTCTAGTAGTAAACTACCAAAAAGCTTCGCTCAACTTGCATGCATAAGGCGCACCGCCAGCGTTCGTCCTGAGCCAGGATCAAACTCTCCAACAAAATCTTTGAATTTTAATCTGACCAAAGAATCAACATGGGTTTTATCCCATATTATGGTTTTTAAACCATCACTAACTCTTAATAAAAAGAACTAGCCATCAACTTTTAACTTAAAAGTTGACAAAAAAAGAGTGCTAGAAAATTAATTCTGCACTACCGGCGTTCATACTCTACTCAGTTGTCAAAAAGCCAAATTTCGTAACTTAAGAGTAACACCTTCTTGTTTAAAGAGGGTATTATTTTTTATTTATTCTTAAAAATTTTCTTTTACCTATCTGTAAAGTTTTTCCATCTAATTGCGACGCTGATATATCTAATTCAATATATTTAACATTGTCAATTTTAAAACCACCTGAGGCAATAATACGTCGAGCTTCAGAATTGGAACTAGTAACATCATTTTTTGTTAATAAATTCGGTAAGTGTATTTCCCCATCTGATATGTAGGCTTCTGGAATTACATCAGGAATATTTTTGTTAATAGTTATGTCATTAAAACTCTGCTCAGCTTGAGTAGAGAGTGTCTCATCGTAGAGATCATTAGTAATAATTTTTCCAAGACTTTTTTTAACATCAAACGGATTCAATTTTTCGTCTTCAACAAGAGATTTAGTTTCTTGGATTTCGTCTATTTCTAAATCTGAAAGCATTAGGAAATAATCCCACATAACTTCATCAGGAATACTCATTATTTTCCCATAAATATTATCTGCTGATTCAGTTACTGAAATATAATTATTCAAAGACTGAGACATTTTCTTCTTTCCATCAGTTCCAACTAAAAGTGGAAATGTAATCGCAACTTGTGGACTGATATTATAAAACTTTTGTATCTCCCTACCTAACATAAGATTCCAAAGTTGATCATTGCCACCAATTTCAATATCTGCTTTGACAGCTACTGAATCATACCCTTGATATAACGGATAAAAGAATTCAAGTAATGATATTGGATTTTTAGAATCATATCTTTTTGAAAAGTCCTCACGCTCTAGCATTTGCGCAAGTGTTGTTGAAGACGCAAGGTTCATCATTTCTGAAATAGTTAATTTAGAAAGCCATTCCTTATTAGAAACTATTTCAAGGTTATCAGAATGAAGAATTGATTTAATTATTGGTAGTACGCCTTTTGCGTTTATATCAATTTCATTTTCCTCTAAAACAGATCGTGTTTCTGATTTTCCAGATGGATCACCGACTTGTGCAGTAAACTCACCTAATATCAATACTGCAGTGTGACCATATTCTTGGAATTTCCTTAATGCTCTTAAAATTGCATACCAACCTAGCGTTACATCTGGAGCTGTTGGATCAACGCCTAACTTAACTCTTAGTTTCTTTTTAGATTTTAGTAAATCTTCATAATCAGCAAGTGGATTAATTACAGAAGATCTATCTTCTATATATTTCATTTTTGCACCAAAGAATATCGCCAAAGATTTTTATCTTTAGATTTTGCATTTTTTCTTTGAGTAGCAATAGCTCTATCAACTGGATGTATACGAGTAGCTAGATTGAGTGTCCCTGAAAACAAATCTTCACCGTCATTCACTAAATCTAGACCAAGTCCTTTAGTTATATTTCCAGGACCTGTCACATTACTAGTTTTCATTTTAACTTTTCGTCTCGACTCAACATAACTTTTACCCAAAAGAACTACACCTGAACGTATTAATACTGCTTCACATGAACCTTTTTTAGAAGTTAATAAATACAAACTTTTGTTCTCTCCATATGATTTGAGTACAAGAATATGAGGTGGACCTTTTGGTAAAGACTCAGGAAATTTTCTGTTAAACATATTAACGAGTGACATTGAATCTGTTTTTTGTCGTCCAAAAGCTTCTGTTTCAGTGATCATTATTTCTGTGAATTTATTTTTATAATTAGTTGAAAGTCTCATACCAAGAATGTCAACTGCTACTTTCGATGACTTCTGAGAAAGCATTTGATAAACTCTGTTATTTAAACCAGTTGTTTCGACCATTTAGTTTCCCTTATTTAGTTTTATCGAGAACTTATTTTCAAGCACATCAACGACCTGATTAAGTATATCTGTTACCTCTTCTTCGCTATAAGTTTTTGAATAACTTCTCGTATTTATTCTAATTCCTAAATTCCTACTTTTCTCATTCTTGAAATCATCAAAAATAGTAATTACATTTTCATTGTTAATTAGAGATTTTTCAACTTCCTGTATTAATTCACTTGCGGCAAATGCATCTGGAACCATAAAAGATAAGTCAAATTTTACGTAAGGATAGGAAGATAGCGGGGAATAATTTATATTAATTAAATCTTCAGAACTAATTGAGCTTAGATCAATACTAAGAAGGAATATAGAATTATTTAGTTCATAAAACTTTTCTAATTGAGAAGCTAGTTGTCCAAGATGTCCTAAAACTTTATTATTTTTTAATATAATGAATGATAAGTTTTGATGAAATCCAGGTTTATGAATTTGTTTTAATTCTATTTTGCCAAAACAATCGATTAAAATTTGCTTAGCAAAATATATATCGTTAATAGTAGGGTCTTGTCTCATGTCAGAGTTCGTTAATTTAGATGGTATTAATGCTGATAAGGAATATATTTGATTAGGAATGGAATCAAAATTTTGATGTTCCCCAGCATCAAATACATTGTTAATTTCAAAAAACATTTCAGATTGATTGTTCTGTTCAAGATTATTTTTATACACCTCAATTAATGAAGGGTGTAAGCTTGTTCTCAAAAACTTATTTGTTTGATCGATAGGATTGTTTATTTCCACACTCTTTTTTTCAGGAGTAAAAATTTGGTTTATCTCTTGTGAAACAAAAGAAAGTGTCTGTATCTCATACATATTCATTGCAATGAGTTTATCGGTGAGGCTCCTTTTGAGATGCCAATATTCACCTAGATTATTTTTATTATTACCAATTGGTAACGTACTCTCAAAATTATTGAAACCATAATGTTTAGCGAATTCTTCAATTAAATCTATAGGTCTTTCTAAATCATAACGCCAACTGGGTGATTGAAATACAATATCGGTATCAGTTAATGTGTAATTAATTCCCAAATATTCAAGCATATTTTCAATAAAATCATTTTCTAGTTTTATACCCAATATTTTATATATTTCATTTCTACTAAAACTTACATCATCCATAGAGAACTGTTGCTTTGAATCTACAACAGGCGAAGAGTAGGTAATATGTTGATCTTGTTGAAATATATTTATGAATCGGTTTAGTCCCAGTAATTGAAATTGGTGATCAATTCCTCTTTCAAACCTAATAGACGCATCTGAAATTAAATTAAGTTTTCTCGATGTGTTCATTATTGATACTTTATCAAAATATGCACTCTCAATTAAAAGATTGTTTGTTTCTTGTGTTACTTCTGTTTCGAGTCCACCCATTACCCCTGCAAGAGCAATAGGTTTATCATCAGCAGTGATAATAAGATCATTTTTAGATAATTGACGATTTTGATTATCGAGAGTTAATAACGTTTCATCTTGTTTCGCATACCTAACCGAAATTTTGCCAAATAATTTATCTCTATCAAAAGCATGTAGTGGTTGTCCTATGTCGTAAAGTACATAATTGGTGTAATCAACTACATTATTAATTATCCTTGTACCAACCTGTGAAAGTCTGTACTTTGTATTAAAATTTGAATCCTTAATTTTAATATTTTCAATTTCGATACCTGCATAAGTATTACATGCCTTGATCGTTCCACTACTTAAAGAAAGGATGCTTTCAATAGATGGGTTTAGTTGTGATGAGTTATCTAGAAGCGGCTTCTTAAAATAATGTGAAAGTTCACGAGCGACTCCTAAGTGAGACATACAGTCTCCCCTATTAGGTGTAACACCAATTTCCCATACAATATCATTTTGTGGATAAATAGTAGAGAAATCAGTACCAGGTTTGACATCTTCATCTAGTAACAATATTCCTGAATTATCTTCCCAAAGATCTAACTCTGTTGCTGAACATATCATGCCGTTTGACTCAACACCTCTAATATCTCTTTTATCTATTAAAAAAGAGTCTTTGATTTCTGATTTAGGTAAAGCTACCGGAACGACAGCACCAACATCAAAGTTGAAAGCACCACATACTATTTCAAAGACATTATTTCCTGTATCAACTTTTGTTACTCGAACTTTATCAGCATTTGGGTGAGGATAAATTTCAAGTACTTTACCGACAACAATATTTTTATAGTTAGGTTTAATATCGATTCTTGATTCTATTTCGAAACCAAGACTTTCGAGTGCTAAAGATAATTCATCACCATTGATTTTGTCTATATCAACCCAATCACTCAACCATGATTTAAGTACTTTCATTAAAACTGTTCCAAAAATCTCAAATCATTTTCATAAAAGTTTTTAATATGGTCAATTCCATATCTCAGCATAGCTAATCGTTCTACGCCTACTCCGAATGCGAAACCTTGAGTGGTACTTGGGTATTTTACATTTTGAAATACATTTGGGTCAACCATTCCACAACCTAAAATTTCTAACCATTCTCCATCTTTCCAACTGACGAGTACTTCAGCAGATGGTTCAGTGAAGGGGAAAAAATGTGGAATAAATTTAGTCTGTACATTTTTTCCAAAAAATTCTTTTACAAAATACTCAAGGGTCCCTTTCAAGTCTGAAAATGTAATACCATCATCAACAGCCAGACCTTCGATTTGATGGAATACTGGGGAGTGCGTTGCATCAAGTTGATCTGATCTATAAACCCTTCCAGGTGCAACTATATACACAGGAGGTTTGTTATCTTGCATGTGCCGTACTTGAACGGTACTAGTTTGAGTCCTTAGTAGATTTTTTAAATCTTTATCTAAATATAAGGTATCAGATTCATACCTAGCAGGATGCCAATCTGGAGTATTAAGAGCATCAAAGTTATGCCAGGATGTTTCAGCTTCTGGGCCATGGGCTACTGTGTAACCAAGAGAAGCGAAAATGTCTACTACCTCTTCCATTACATTTGTAAGTATATGTTTCCTTGTACCTTTTTTAGAAAACCAATCTAAAGAGATATCAGGATTTTCAGATTTTTCTTTTTCCGTAAAATAAGATTTCTCAAAGTCAACTTTGAAACTCTCTAATTTTTTAGAAACCTTATTAGCAAAATCTTTTAATAGTGAGCCATATTTCTTTTTATCATCATTACTTAAAGATGCTAGTTTTGCTCTTTCTTCAGAAAGAACTGATCCTTTACCTAAATACTCTTTTTCTATTTGAGTGAGTTCAGAAACATCTACTACGTCTTCAAGGCTAAGTATGAATGATGCAAAGATCTTATCTAAATTGACTTCAGCCATTTAAGTTATCTTTAGCAATATCTACTAATTTTTTAAAACCTTTTGGATCATTTATAGCAATATCTGCAAGAATTTTTCTATCAACTTTTATATCTGCTTTGTTTAAACCATTTATAAATTTGGAATATGATAAGTCATGTAATCGTGCTGCAGCGTTTATACGACTAATCCAAAGTTTTCTGAAATCACCTTTTTTATCTTTTCTATGAGTGAAAGAATCAGCACCTGCATGCATAACCTGTTCTTTGGCTGCACGTAGGGTTCTACTTCTAGCTCCGGTATAACCCTTTGCTTGCTTCATAGTCTTTCTTCTTGATTTTTTACTATTTACAGATCTTTTAATTCTGACCATTTAACTCAACAACTTTCTTAATTTTTTACTATCACCTTTAGATGCTTCAACATCTCTTTTTAATCTTCCCCAGGTGTTACTCCCCTTGGCTAATTTATAATGAGAAGTATGAGCTCTACGTCTCATAAATTTCCCAGTACCAGTAACACGAACTCTTTTGGATGAGCTTTTGTGTGTTTTGTGCTTCATTTTCTACCTCCATTTGGTGCTAACACCATAGTTAATGACCTTCCATCAGGACGAGAAGTTGATTCCACTTCAGCAACTTCGCTAAGTTCATCCTTCAGTTTATCTAATATTCTTTGTCCAAATTCAGGATGCTCTGCTTCTCTTCCTCTAAATCTCATTGTGAATTTTACCTTATCACCATCTCTTAAGAATTTTCTAGATTGATTTAACTTGATATTGTAGTCATTCGTATCGATTTTCGGCTTAAGTTGAACTTCTTTGACGCTTATCTTAACTTGATTTTTTCTTGATTCTTTTGCTTTTTGAGAAAGCTCATACTTATATTTACCATAATCCATTAATCGAGCTACTGGTGGTTTGCTTTCAGGAGATACCTCCACAAGATCTAACCCAAGTTCCACAGCTACAATAATTGCTTTTTTTAATTCTAAAACTCCAACTTGTACGCCATCTGGAGCAATAACTAACAACTCCTTTGACCTAATGTCTTCATTTATCTTAAGTTCTGGTATAACTTTCTCCTCTCAATAAAAAAAACAGCACGAAGCTGTTAATTTACCATACTATTTTTCACAGTAGGTGGAACTTTGTTCGCTTATTATTAATTATATACTAATAAAAAGTATATCAACTAAAAATATCTTTTAATGCCAATGCAGCTTCTATGCCTTTATTGTTGCCATCCTCACAGCGTTTTGCCGCCTGTTCAAGATTATGGACATTCAATATACAATTAGCTATATAGACTTCTTTGTTGATTGTGAGATCCATGAGTCCATTCGCAACAGCAGAAGAAATATATTCGTAATGGTCTGTATCTCCCTTACAAATGATACCAATGACAATGAATTTATCATAAGTTGTAGTTAAGGAATTGACTTTGTAAACAATATCCCATGCACCTTTAACACTAAATGTTTCATATTCAAAGTCACCATCTAAGGTTGAGATTGCACCAGCTAGAAGTTTTTTTGTGTATTCTCCGTAATAATCAGCATTTATTATTGCTACCTTATTCTTCATCGTAATTATGCCCCATCTTATTCTTTTTTGTTTGTAAATATTCTGTATTGTCCTCTGTGATTTTACCCAAAAGAGGTGTTCTTTTTATAATGTTTAAACCAAAACCTTCTAAGCCAGCCCTCTTAGATGGATTATTGGTTAGTAAATTCATATTTGTAATTCCAAGTTCTCTTAAAATAAGGGCACCAGTTCCATAATCTCTTTGATCCATTTTGAAACCTAATTCAATATTTGCATCTACAGTGTCGCTCCCCTCATCCTGAAGAGAATAAGCTTTGATCTTATTTCCTAGACCAATTCCTCTACCTTCATGACCACGAACATAAAGAATAACTCCAGATTCATTTTCTACAATTTTTTTAAAAGCAGCTTCAAGTTGATAACCACAATCACATTTTTTCGAAAATAAAACATCACCAGTGAGACACTCTGAATGAACTCTAACCATGGTTGCATCCTCTGATAGGTAATCACCGTATGTCATAGCAATATGTTCTGTATTGTCATTATTATCCTTATACACATGTGCGTCAAAATCACCATATTCAGTTGGTACTTTAGATTTTGAAATAAAAGATATTGGAGTTTTTGTCTCAAGTCGATATTCGATGAGATCTTTGATTGTACCTATTGGTAAATTGTGTTTTTTAGCAAATAATTCAAGGTCTTCAAGTCTAGCCATTGAGCCATCATCATTAATAATCTCACAAATTACTGCGACTGGATAGTGATCAGATATTTTACACAAATCTACTGCAGCTTCTGTATGTCCAGCTCTTCTTAACACTCCTCCATCCATAGATTGCAGCGGGAAAATATGTCCTGGAATACTAAAGTTCTCTCTCGTGGCATCTTTATTCGTGAGACCAATTATTGTTTTATATCTATCTTCGGCAGAAATTCCTGTTGTAACACCTTCACCTTTAAGATCAACTGAAGCAGTAAATTGTGTTTCCATTTCATTGTTAACTCCTTCCATCAGAGAAAGTTTTAAATTTGAAGCAATTTCGGATGAAATTGGTGCACATACTAAACCCTTAGCGTGTGTAATCATAAAATTAATATGTTCAGGTGTTAAGTTTTTAGACGAGATTACTAAATCGCCTTCGTTTTCTCTGTCTTCATCATCAATTAAAATAATCATCTCACCATTTTTAAACTGAGAAATAATATCTTTAATGTCACTTATCATTAAGAGCTCTTTCAACATATTTTGCCATAATGTCGAATTCTACATTCACTGGTGAGTCAACTTTAAGATTATTAAAATTTGTACGGTCATAGGTTTCACGAATAATTGCAACAGAAAATGTATCAACACTAGGACTAACTAGGGTAAGAGACACTCCATTAATTGTTATGGAACCTTTATCAACTAAGTATTTATAACTATTATTAGAAAAAAAGAAATTCCACAGATCGTCAGATACCTGTTCAATATTTGATACCGTAGTAATGGTGTCAACGTGCCCTTGTACAATGTGTCCACTCAGAAAAGTTTCCATAGTAAGTGGTAGTTCAAGATTAATGAGATCACCAGTTGAATAGTTATTTATAATTGATCTAGTAATTGACTCCTTAGAAACTTGGAAAATGAGGTTACTATTATCATAACCCCTTAATGTTAAACAAACGCCATCAACAGCAATACTGGTGCCTAGTTCATGATTTAAAAATTTATCAGAATTTGCCGAAATAATTAAATTTTCCCCATCAAGAGATTTAACAACTCCTACACTTTGTATTATTCCAGTAAACATTAATTCTTAGTATAAGTAGTTAATAAATTATCTAAAAGTTCATATTTGTTATTCATATGATAGTTATTATCAATTTCAGTTCTGTAATTATTGCCTATATGAATTCCATTTTCTATGTTTAAATTACTCTTAAATTCATATATTGAGTCGATTTTGTGATCTCGTAAAAAAGAATCTAGGATACTCTTGCCACCCTCAATAAAAATATTTCTAAACTTTCTTTCAAGAAAATATTCTTCAACATCACTAAGTGAACTTGTGTCACAGTATGTATTATTTTCTCGAGATGGCATGCTGCTTAAGAAAGTAAAGGTTGGATATTTTTTCATTGCAGATTCGATATTTTCAGTTGACCTTCCCCACATAACAATTGGTTCGGGATTATGATCGATATTATTAATTCCTGAAATACGTACATTAAGTTTTGGTTCATCATTGAGTAGAGTATTTTTACCAATAACAATACAGTCTGCGGTTGCTCTTAAATAGTGAACAATACTCAATGATATTTCATTAGTAATGTACCTCGCATCAGAAGCATCATTAGTAATGTAATCATTTTTAGACACTCCAATTTTTAATAGATAGTGGATATCTTTTAATTTCTTATGTGTATTTTCGTAGTATGGATTAATAATGTTATTGACATTTGATTCTATCTGTACAGATACATTATTGTCTTTTAATAGTGAAACGCTTTTACCATTCGTCCTAATATCAAGATCTATATCTCCAATAACAATATTTTTAACACCTTGATTTATAATCTCTGTTGCACATGAGGGTGAAGTATCGCTATGAAAACATGGTTCAAGTGTGACATAAAGGGTATCGGTTTCTTCGACTTGAACCTGATCAAATATATTAATTTCAGCGTGATTCGAACCTTTTTGTTTATGATTAGCGGCTGCTTTTACGTTTCCTTGCTCATCAATTAAAAGTGCCCCTACTCTAGGGTTTGGGTATGGGTTTACTTTTAATGCTTCGACCATGGCTAGCGCCATAGGTTCTGAAAAACCTAAATATTTAAAATTATTTACCAAATATAGCTCCACCTTGAACGGCAACTTTTACCCCGTTAGTTTCAAGGGCGGCTAAATCATCTACTGTTATACCACCATCAACGATCAAGGTAGATTCACTATTGTTAACAACACTTTTAAACTCATTAACCCTATCAATAAGATTTACTGCTTTTGGTTGATTAGAAAATCCAGGGTTGACAGTTAAGAGTAAAAAAATGGAGGTATATTCAGCATAAGATTTCAAAATTTCAATATTACTTGTAGGCAAAATACCAATCCCAATATTATCAAAATTAGTTGTTAAGTTTTTAAATTCATTTATATCTGTTGATTCACAGTGTACTGTAACTAAATCAGCTCCATACTCAATTACTCTTTCAACAAATTTAGTATTTTCTTGAAGCATTAAATGAACATCAAGTTTATAGGATGTATTTTTTTTCATCTTCGAGACAATATCCAATGAAAGACCTATATTGTCAGTGAAATGTCCATCAGTAATATCTATGTGTAGTTGATCGAATTTGTTAGCATTTGTTTCAATATCTCTTAGCAAATCTAATTGATTTGCAGCTTGAATGCTTGCAGAAATATCCATAGCTACTCAGTCTTGGTAACTATTAAAGAATATTTACCAATTTGTAATCTGTCACCACTTTTTAGAGATGATTCAGTTAACAAATCTCCATTTATAAAAATGCCATTTGTTGATTGCTCGTCAGTAATGGAGATATCTTCATCATCTACAGTAATAAAACCATGGTGTCTGGATACTGTAACATCATCTAAGATTATTTCTTTTTCTGGAAGTCTGCCTATTTTATGTATGCCATTTGATAAGAACCATGATGTTGAAGAAACTTCTTCATTAAGCAATGAAAGTATATACTTACAATTTTGACTAAAGATTAGCGAATCTTCTAATGGTCTTGTTTCATTGTTCATAACTAAATACTAGGTAATAAAGGTATTCTAATGCAACAAAGTAATAAAAAACCATGACTGGAAAGGCAATAAAATTTATTAATCCGGTGTTCAAACTGACGTCTAATACATATAAACATATTGTAATAAACATAAAGACCGTAGCTAGTTTTCCCTTTTTAGATACTTCAATGGGTTTTTTTGAAAGTAGCACATATATACCTCCAAGTAGAACTAATACCTCACGAGCTATAAGTGCTTTAAAGAAAATACTTGGAAATAAATCTTGTAGCCAAACAACCAATAAGATAAATACAGTACGATCGACAAAAGGATCCAAAATTATGCCAAGTTCACTTACCATATTGAATCTCCTGGCAACTATCCCATCAAGGGAATCGCTAAGACCCACAACCGCAATGGTTGTAACTAATACATAAGTGTTAATATCTAGAGGATAAAAGTTTTGAAAAAGATATATTGATGCAAATAATCTAAAAAGAGTGATTAGGTTTGGTGGTAATAAAATATCTTTGAATTTCAAATAAGTAAGTCCTTAACATCGTGTGTGGCAACAAAATGTTCGTCACCAATATCAACCATTGGTAAATTATTTTTGTTATTTGCAATAATTTCATCTAGTTCGGTAAAATCAATTTCATATTTAGTTCTTTTGTATTTAGGATCTGGAACAGGGATTGAAGAGATTAGTCTTTTAGTATATGGGTGTATAGGGTTACTAAGGAGATTTTCAGTTTTTGCAATTTCAACAATTTTCCCATTAAACATTACAGCAATTCTGTTACACATATATCTTGCAACAGCAAGATCATGTGTAATGTATAAATAGGAAACTTGTAAGTCTTTAGCTAGATCCAACATGAGATCCATAATTGAAATTCTTATTGAAACATCTAACATAGAAGTTGGTTCATCACATATGACAAACTTTGGATTCATGATTAATGAACGTGCAATAGATACGCGTTGCCTTTGACCTCCAGAAAGCTCATGAGGGTATCTAGGCAAATAATTTTCGGGAGGCGTTAAACCCACAGTTTTTAATATTTCAATAACTGCTTCTGTTCTGTTTTCTAGAGAGCCAATATTATGTATATTGAGTGGTTCTAAGATTATATCTTTGATTGTCCATCTTGGATTCAAAGATTCATAGGGGTCCTGAAAAATCATCTGTGTATTTCGGCGGAATTGTTTTACCTGATCATCAGATAAGTCATCTAGATTTTGCATCTCATTAGCTTCTGGATTGAAAAATTTTACATCACCGGATGTTTTGGGATCAAGTAAACACAGTGCTCTGGCAGTTGTAGTTTTACCACAGCCACTTTGACCAACTAAACCTAACGACTCCCCTTTTGGGATACTGAAACTAATACCATCGACAGCTTTAACAATATTTTTATTTCTAGAGAAAAAACCGTTAGAAACATCAAAATTCTTTACTAAATTATTTACTTCTATTACATTATCCATTCATCACCCACAATTTACACAACATTGATCTGCCCAATGTCCTGTTTCTACCTCTATTAATGCCATATCTAGTTTTTTACTTTTGCAATCCTCTGATGGTTCTGGACACCTTGGTGAGAAAGCACAACCCTCTAGACCGTTGATAAGACTTGGTGGCTCTCCATCTAGGGCTCTTAACTTCTTTTTTTCACCAACAACAGATGGTGTAGACTCTAGAAGCAGTCTCGTATAAGCATGTTTTGGGTTTGAAAAGATTGATGCTGTAGGACCTTTTTCAACTATTGAGCCAGCATACATTACTGCCATATTATCAGTCATCTCTGCAATAACAGCTATATCGTGAGAAATATAAATTAAGCTAAGACCCAATAGTTCCTGAACTTTTTTTATTTCTTTTAGTATCTGATCTTGAATAACAACATCCAAGGCAGTAGTCGGTTCGTCTGCAATAACTATTTTTGGATCACAAGATAAAGCTAGTGCAATAACTGCTCTTTGTTTCATACCACCTGATAACTCATGTGGGAATCTATCCATTATTGAATCATCAAGTCCTACTATTTTAAATAATTCAGAAATTTTATCTGTATTTTCTTTTTTAGTATTATTTGGATGATGTTCTCTGATAGCTTCTCTAATCTGTTCTCCAATTTTAATAACAGGATTCCAAGCATTCATAGCACCCTGGAAAACAATACTTATATCATTCCAACGTACTTTGCGTAAATCAGATTCTGTCATGCCAACTAGTTCTTGATTGTCTAATTTTATACTTCCAGATGAAATTACTGCGTTGTCAGATTGCAACTGTAATAATGTGGAAGCAACTGATGATTTTCCACAACCGGATTCTCCAACGAGGCCAAATGACTCCCCCTCTTTTACAGAAAAAGTAACATTATTGACAGCCATAACTTTACCTTCTAGTGTCTCATAATGCATGTTAAGATTATCTACTATCAAAATATCTTTTGACATATTACCTTTTCCTTAATCGTGGATTAAATACATCATCAAGTCCTCGACCAACAAGATAAAAGCCTCCAGCAAGAAATGTAACGGATAATCCAGCGGGTAATATTAGCCACCAATATTCTAAGCCAGAAAATATAAATCCATCAGTTTGCGAAAGGTATATCATTAATCCCCAACTCATATCAATGTTGAGCAGACCTAGAAATGACAGAACGGATTCAGATGCAATTGCACCAGTTACACTAAAAACCATAAATAGTAATGCTAAAGGTGCTACGTTTGGTAAAACATGTGAGAACATAATTTTTCTTTGCGAACCACCTGTTATCCTTGCTGAATCTACGAATGGTTTTACTTTTACCTGAAGCGCTTGTGACTTAATAGTTATAACTGACCCTCCAAGACCACCAAGTACTCCTAAAACAACAGCAAGGTGCCAAATCTTCAACTCTGCAAAAGCAGAAATAATAAATAGTAATGGTAATGTCGGTAGCATAAGGACTAGGTCGGATTGTCTCATTAAATATGCGTCGATTCTACCGCCAAAAAAAGCAGCAATTGTTCCAAGTATCGTTGAAATTCCTACACCCAAAGTTGCACTGAGTAAGCCCAAAACAAAAGCTACCTGACTACCCTCCATTATTTGAGAAAATACATCTCTACCTAGTGAATCTGTACCCAGTATATGTTTAGCTGATGGAGGTGCTGGCTGTAAATAAACGTCGTACATATCCCCAACTTCTACACCTTTAGCAAGATAAAGCATTTTTTTCTGTACTTCTCCGTCTCCAGGACAATCAAGAAAAGTCTCATATTGAGGAGTTGGATATTCCTTAGGGCATTCAACTACTAATTTATTTTCAATAATTTGATCATAACCAACTACTGGATGATAAATACTTTCATTCCATAATCCAGTCATGAAAAGGAAAGGTTGTAACAATGCTAGAACAAGAAAGAATAGGACAATTCCCAATCCAATCATACCTAATTTACTTTGTGAAAATAATTTCCAATTTCTTCTAATAGCTTCTTTTCTAAGCTGTTTTTGTAACTTTTTTTCTTTTAATTCATCAATTTCCATATTTTATCCTTGTGATTTAACTCTAATTCTTGGATCTAAATATGAATATGAAATATCGGCAATTAAGTGAGCAATTAGGGCAAAAACACCTACAAAAGAAAATGCAGCCATTGCAACGGGTATATCCTCTTCCAAAACAGCTTGAAGAAGTAACTGCCCCATACCGGGCCATGAAAAGATTTGTTCTGTGAGAACGGAACCATCAATAATTGTAACTATTGTGAAAATGAAAGATGTTACGACAGGTAAAAGTGCTGTTCTAGCAGCATGTCTATCCCTAATTCTTTTTTGACTTATCCCCTTTGCTCTTGCCGTAAGTATATAGTCCTCTTTTAAAACTTCCATCATCGTAGTACGAGTAAGGAGAGCGGTACCAGCAAATGCTACGATCGTAACCACAAGCACAGGAAGAATCATGTGATAAGCGATATCTGCCGCATATGGTTTTCTAGCTAAAGCTTCTCCTGTATTCCAATAAAAATAGCTGCCGATAAATATTGCTATAAGACTTGCAAACCTTACATTTCTTCTAGTGGAAAGAGCTTCTATACCTCTAGTCACTGTGTACGCTGCGAATTGTAGCAAAGAAACTACCACTACAAATTTAATCATCATTGAGAATATGACATCACTATCAAAAGGGGCGTCATACCATTTTTCAGGATATAAGAATTTACCTATCGGGAACCAGCCCAGTTTATAACCAAAGAACCATAACATCATTAATGCAAACCAAGGGTAAAAAACTGTGTATGAAAATACTGAAGTGATAGTGATCCATGTTTCGGACTTGGAGCCTCTTCTCCAAGCAAGGACTTTACCAATAAAGAAACCAGTATAAAAAGCAACAATGTTTACAACAGAAAACAACATAAGTGTACGAGGTAATCTTTCTGCTATTAATTCAATGGGAGTTTTAGGAAAATATTTATATGAATATCCAAAATCTCCTTTAAAGAAATTTACTACGTAAAGTTGGACTCTTTCTGAAAGAGGTTTGTCTAGTCCATAGGTTTCCAGTACTTTTGCATATGCATCTGGTGGTAAATTTGGATTCAGAAGTAGATTAGAAAATGCATTTCCTGGAATAGCATTAAATAACAAATAAGAACTGACTAGGAAAATAAAAAAAACCACAATCATTTGTAATGTTCTTCTAATTATGTATTCAACCATATTCGTACCCTATTTTAGACATTTAAAAAACATAGGTAGGCCGAAGCCTACCCATGTTCAAGTTATATTATTAGCTCTGTACTTTTACAAGTGAAGCGTAACCGCCACCTGTTCCAGTTAATCCGTCTAATACATCTGTGAATGGAAATTCTACAGTATCTTTATATACCTCTAATGTAGGTACGTTGAATAATACCAAATATGGCATTTCTTCAAATAATATAGCTTCCATTTTTTGCGATAGGACAATAGCATCACTGATTGTTTTAGCAGCTTGGAATTCAGCATCTAATGCGTCAAATTCTGCGTTGTTAAAACCAGGTGTGTTATAGCCACCTTCGCATGTGTCGTTCTTGGAATTGAAGAAATCTCCAGGGTGATTAGGGAATGCACTTAAACCCCAACCAAGCATGTAGAAATACCAATCCTCACAAGTCTCTGGTGTGAACACCTTGTCAACAATAACATTGAAACCGGTAGGTCTCGCTGTTACGTCAAGTCCAAGTTGTTGCATCCAATCAGCAATAAATAAGGACATTGTTGATCTCAATGGATCGTAACCAGCACCTGGTGCATATAGCAACATGTCTGACGGAGGTGTTTCTCCTCCTGGTCCTTTAATTCCTGTTGGAGCGACTGCTCTTTCAGCACCACCAGCATGGGAACCCCAGTCTGAAGCTGTCCAACCACCTGCTTGAAGAATTTCAACTGATTTGTTGAATCTTTCTTCAGCATTAAGGCCAGCACAATCAGCAAGGACACCTGTTACAGGTGCAACCCAAGCTGTTAACGCTTCAGGCATTTGACCATCCATATTTACAGCAACACCTTGAAGAATGTTGTTTAACACGAATTCTTTATCAGAAATACATGCAACAGCTTGTCTAAAAGATTTGTCGCTTCCAGGGAAAACCCTAGTGTTGAATGCCATGTATCGCATACCGTTACCTAAGTTGGAAACAGTTTCGACACCTGGAACTCTGGATAATTGGTCAAAAAGATTTCTCTTAACACCTAATGGGTTAAGAACGAAATCAACTTCGCCATTTTGGAATGCAAGATAAGCAGCATCTTGATCACCATATAATGTGAACTCAACAGTTCCTACATAAGGTCCTGCTGTGTATGAGAATGAATCGCCAGTTGTATCACCAAATGAATTGTTGATTGCTGGAGCTTTTCCATTATCCCATTCGACTGTGGTACCACTCTTATAAATTGTGGTGGTTCCACCATCCCACATTGTATTAGCATCATATGCCCATGTGTAAAAAGCACCTTGTTCTACTTTGTTGTAGACGAAAGCGCTAGCTACTGGAGCGTCAGCTCCTGAGGCTGCTAAAAGGGTTTCTCTGTCAGTAGCATATTGCGCCCAATAACTTTCTGGAAGTATTGGTGCTTGTGCAATTTGATACTGCCATGAAGCTAACCCGGCATCAAAGTTTAGAGTTATCTCTACAGTGTAAGCATCACTAGCAACGAGGGTTAAAATACCCTGTGCATATCCCTCAGCAGCTGGGTCTGTTCCACTACCTTGTGGGTAGTTTGTTTCCCAGTTACTTAAGAGGCCAAGATCTTTTGCGGTATTATATGTAAATACCATATCGTTGGCTGTGAGGTCTGAACCATCACTCCATTTATATCCTTCTGTTATAGGAACACTATAAGTCCATGTTCCGTCACCGTTGTTAGTTGAGGTCTCAACAAGTTCGTCTGCGATACCTGTAACTAACTGGTAGTTAGGATATGAAATAGAGAATAATGACACAGCTTGTCCGGACATCACGTATTGTGTCCACACATCTGTTTCTGTATCAAGATAATTCCAGTAATTTTGTGTTTGTGGATCTGAGAAGATCGCCATCTTATAAACACCATCAGGTCCTGATGGAGCTGCTTCTTCAGCTGCCGCAGCAGTTGTAGCAGGAGCTTCAGTTGTTTCTGTCTCATCGACAGCAACTTCTTCTTCTGCTGTGTCGCCTCCGCAGGCAACCACAACTAATGCAAAAACTGAGAAAAGTAAGATAAGGCGCCAACTTCTGGATCCTTTGAAATTACTCAATTTTTCTCCTTTTGTATACAAAATCCACACGTAAGTGTGGATGTATTAATATTAGGTGTATTTATAGGCATTTCAATCTAAAAGTCTGATTTTATTATAAATAGGTTGTATTTTCTCTTAAATGACTAAGTTGATTAAAAACTGAAATAACCTCAATATCAGATAGAACCCAAACAAGAATACTCCTATTTTGAAGCCAAAGTTTTCCATGTTAATTTTTAAATTTTATGTTCAAACATATATTGTCAAAATTATATGTGTCTCGTAGTCTATTATCTATAAAGTTTTGATAATTAATTGGGACTCTACCACTTAAAATAAAACTAAAAGAAGGAGGGTAAACATCGTACTGTGTCACATATTTTAACTTCGCTCTCCTTCCTCTGAATGGATGAGGTGGTTTTTTTGTCCAAATTTCTCTGAAAAGTATATTTAATTCATGAGTTGTAATACGAGTTGAAAGCTGTTTTTGTAACTCGTAAATTACAGTATTGAGATTTTTTACGCCTTTACCATTAAGAGCTGAAATTCTTAAAATCTTTAACCATGAATATTTCTTTAGCAATGAAGCAATGTTTTTGTTTATAAAAAGTTTCTCTTCTTCTTTTAACAGATCCCACTTATTCATAATTAATATTGGTGTTACTTTGTTTTCAATGCATTCACTAATTAATCTCATATCTTCAAAATTTATTCCCTGTTTTGCATCTACAACAAGAAAAGCTATTACAGAATTTTCTAATTGACCAACTGCTAAAGATGATGCGTATCTATCTATCTGGTTTTTTTGTTTTTTACGTGGCACACCAGCGGTGTCAATAATATTATAAGAATCCGAATCGAACTTGATTGTTTCTTCTAATCTATCTCTTGTGGTACCCGAAATACTTGAAACAATTGCTCTTTCCTCATTCAAGAGCTTATTAAACAATGTGGACTTACCCGAGTTTGGCTTTCCAATTATTGCTATTGATTTGTAGGTATTTTTAATCGAATCCGTATTAGATGACATGCTTTTTGTAAGTGCCTCCATTAATTCTTCAGTACCCAATTTATGAATAGATGAGACATAATAGTCTGAATCGTAAATGTATTTGTATAACTCTGTATTCAGTTCAAACTTTTTAAAGTTTTCACATTTATTAAAGACTGTTATGACTTTTTGTTCTTTATTTATATTCTTTTGTAGAAGGCTGTGTATTTTATCTAATCCAGAATAATTTGTGGTGTGCACGTCTATTACAAACATGATTAATTTTGCATCATTAAGATAGGCTTTTAGTTTATTTTGAAACTTTTCATTTAATTCATCTGGGTCTTCTAGGTATCCAGGTAAATCAGAGATATTAAAAACTTTATCATTTCTCTTAATTGTTGTAGAGACTTTATCTCGCGTTGTATTTGGTGTAGAACCAATTATTGATACTTTTTTTCTGGACAATGCATTAACCAATGAAGACTTACCAGAGTTTGGTAGCCCAATTAATAAAACTTCATCGATATTGTTTTTAGTCATAATTTAAATATAGCTATCCTACTGATATGGTAAACAATCTTTATTTAGTTACTCCAAGGGGCTTTTGCGCTGGTGTGGAGATGGCAATTAAAGCACTGACATGGATGTTGAAAATCTATGATGAAACTATTTATTGTTATCATGAAATTGTCCATAACGATTGGATTGTAGAACGTTTTAAAACTAAAAATATTAAATTTATTGAGTCCCCTGAAGAACTTCCAAAAAATGCAATTGTAATGCTATCAGCTCATGGAACTTCACCGAAAATAGAAAATGAATTTAATTCTCTCTCATCCATTCAAGTCAATGCGGTGTGTCCACTAGTAACTAAGGTGCATCATGAGGCAAAGAAGTTTAGTGAAGCAGGACAACAAATTATTTACGTAGGTCATAAAAATCATGATGAGGCACTTGGAGCTTTAGGTGTAGCACCTGACTCAATGTTTTTAGTCGAGAACGAAGATGATTTAAAAGAAATAAACATATCCAGTGAAAAAGTAGCATTACTTGCACAAACAACCTTAGCTATGTCAGAGTGGACACCAATAATGGAATCTGCACAAAAAAAATATCCTAATTTAAATATGCCAAGAAAGAGTGATCTCTGTTATGCAACAACAAACCGTCAAGAAGCTGTAATCAATGTCTCAAGTAAGGTTGATGTAGTCTTAGTTGTAGGTTCAGATACATCAAGCAACACTAAGGCACTTGTTTCAACAATAAAGAACTTAGGTAAAGAAAGTTTCCGAGTGAACACAACTGAAGAGATAGAAAATTTGGACTTAAAAGATAAAAATGTTGCTGTGACAGCTGGAGCTTCCGCCCCTGATCATATAGTGCAAGAAATTATCAATAAACTTCAACCAAACGAAACAATATATTTTGAAAATACGAATGAGACAGAATATTTTCCGCTTCCTAAAGAGCTGAGGTCAAATATTACAACAGTAAGTAATTTTTTACTGGAATTATTTCCTGAAAACAAAGTGGAGCCTGTGAGAAGTGTTAATAAAGATAAGCAATGGTCTGCTACAGAAGCTTTAACTTCTCTTTAACCAAATCAAGAACTTCATCCATATTTATATCTGAATTATCAATATAAAGTGCATCATCAGGAATTATTAAGGGTGATTCTGATCTATTTTTATCATTATCATCCCTTTTCAGCAAATCCTCTTTTGTCTCAGAATCGTTAGATTGCTTTAATCTTCTTTTTGACCTTACTTCAATATCTGCATCAAGATAGATTTTTAAATCAGCATTGGGAAAGACTATAGATCCCATATCCCTACCTTCAATAATTAAACCATTTGATAATTTTTTAGATAAATTAATTAGTGATTCTGAAACAATTTGTCTAACTTCTTTTATTTTTGCAATTTCAGAACTTTTAGAATTGATATTTTTAATATACAAATCAGAATCAGCATAAGAGTAACTATTCAAAGTAATTTGTAATTCTTCATTGATTTCTATTTGTAAACTACTGGTATCAGAAGTTGAGTGTTCAATGAAGTACTTAGCAATAATTCTGTATAGTTTTCCGCTTGAAAAAAAATTAGAATTATATTCTTGTGCCAAAAGACTTCCTAATGATGTTTTACCAACACCTGAAGGTCCATCAATAGTTACGATATAATTCATACTTAACTATGTTAATTTAATTTTTTTTAACTGACCAATTTTCATTTTGCCAATTTTAAATTTGTCAACTTGAATCCTTTTAAGGTTTTTAATTGGAATATTGTTAACATCAAAAATCCTTCGTATTTCACGATTTTTACCAGTTTTAAGAACTATTTCATAAGTTAATTTTTTAATCTCAGTTAGTTTATGGATTTTAAGTTGTTCGTCATTATCTTTTATAGATTTTCTAAAAGTTTCAAAATTAATTTCTTTACTTGTAACGACAATGTATTTTTTAGAAATATTACTTTTTGGATGTGAGTATTTATTTAGCCATACGCCATCTGTGCTCAGTAGCATTAAGCCTTCTGAGTCCTTATCCAGACGACCACCAAATTTTAATGATTTATTGTGGATCAAGTCGTAGATAATTTTGGACTCCCCTTGTCTTTTGTGAGATGAAACATATCCATAGGGCTTATAGAAAAGAAAATATTCATGTTCTTTTATGGCTTGGATAACTTGATTCTTATGCATGACTATATCGTCATCATCTACAAGGTCACCATGATTAGCGATAACTCCGTTTATCTTAATTGATTTATTCTCTACGAGAATATCACTATCTCTACGTGAAACATTTAGATTCAATGCAAGAAACCGATTAATTCTCAATAATTTATTCTTCTTCTGCTTTATTAAAATACTCACCGATGGTCGGTAAATTACTTATTGAAGATAAATCAAGTTTTTGTAAGAACAATTCTGTAGTTGTATAAAGAATTGGATTACCAGGAACGTCGAGTTCGCCACCTTTTTCTATAAGACCCCTTGATTCTAACGTTTTAATGGAGGACTCAGATTCAACCCCTCTAATTTCTGAAATTTTCATTTTTGTAACTGGCTGTTCGTAAGCAATTATTGCAAGAGTCTCTAGTGCTGGCGTGGAAAGACCTCTCAAAATTGCTGGAGGTTTTACATCACCAAGTAGCTCTGAAATTTCTGATTTTGTAACAATGTCAGATTTAAAATCATTATATTTTATATAAAAACCAATGTCTGTATTTTCAAAGTTGGCATTAATTTCATCAATTAAGTTTATAAGTTCTGAATTATTTATTGTTAGTAGTTTTTCAAAATATTCGTGTTCTACCGGTCCATCACTTACAAGTAGTACTGCAGATATAACTTTTTTGCTATTCATAGTTTTTCTCAATAATAATCTCTTTATTAACATTTGTTTGCTCAGCTTTAATAAAGCCCCATCGGACAGCTTCAAGTAATGCTAAGAAAAATGCTACAGCCTCTTGTGAAGAATTTACTGAGGAGACTAATTCTTCGAATGTTGTATTTAATCTTTTATCAACAAGTTTTAATAGATCATCTATTGCAACTTGTAAATCAGGGAGTTCTTTATCAATATGTGAAAATCCCTGAATCGTTTTATATCTACTGAAAACTTCATTTGCTGTTTCTGTAAATTTAGTGACGTCAATGTTGTAACGAATTTCGGGCTTTACTGATAATGAACTTGTTTGATAATATTTAAAAGCAGGTATTTCGCGTTCGGTTTGTTTAACTTTTATAGCTAGAGCCAGTCCAACTTCAGTGAAAGCTTTAAATTGTAGCAATCTGGCAAATGCAAGATCTTTATCTTTTATTAGTTCAACTTCATCAAGCCAATCTACTTCCTCATCTTGGGGCAGTAATCTTTTTGCTTTTAACTCAAAGAGCGATGCACCAAGTAGAACAAACTCAGCATAATTGTCTATGTCTTCTTTTAATGATTTATTTTGGAAACTCTGAAAAATCATTGTGAGATTATTAGCAATTTGTGTTTCTGTATTTGATGTATATTCAACAAGAAGACTTTTTAAATTTTCTATTACTTGTATATTTTCCATTAGTAATCAGTCTTATCTAGTATTTGATGCTTATTTTGAAGAAGATTTTTTTGATATTGAGCAACTAAAGAATCTATATCCCCAATTTGAGACAATACTTCTAGTCCTATTAATTCATGATCGAGATATTTCTTAGATTTATATGAAGATACTATTTTTAGGTCAGAAAGTATTCTTAAGAACCAAGAATAATGCCCAGTATTTTTACCAATATCATGCAGTAGGGAAAGTTGTAATAATTCTAAATCATCAGAGAATCTTAAGGTTCTATTCATAACCTCAATAGAGTGATGTCTATCAGCTTTGTTTAATAACCAGTATTGTTTTATTAATTGATTATTTTTAAGCGTATTTGAGATTACCAATTGTTCATTTATAGAAAGATGTTTGTAAAAGAGAAATCTTATAGCTCTCTTTGATTTTATATAAATTTCATTCATGCTCTTGGGTGACTTTCGTTAAAAACTTCATTAAGAAATTCTTTTGTTAACTTAGTATAGATTTGCGTAGTGGATACAGATGAATGTCCTAAATATTCTTGAAGTGTTCGAAGATCACATCCAGCTTCAAGCATATGAGTTGCAGCGCTGTGCCTTAATGTATGGGGGTGGATATTTAGAGTCGTTGAGGTTTTAAGAGCTGTTGATTTAATTATCCTAAAAATAGCAGTGCGTTCTAGTGGATTGTCAGTACGGGAAATAAACAAAAAAGGATTATTTGAGATATCCTTGATAAGCTTTAAGTCGAGATAAGATAGTAAATTAGTTTTAAGTTTAGAACCAATTGGGACAATTCGTTGTTTTGAACCTTTTCCGGTTAACTGAATATAATCTTCATCAAAATCAATATCGGCAATTTTAACATTACATAATTCACTAACACGACATCCCGTAGAATACATAAAATCGATTATGGCTTTATTTCGTTTACTTATAAAGGTTTCCTTGTCATGAAAATTTATTAATTGTTCAATTTGTGTAATGGAGAGTGTTTCAGGAAGTCTTTGACCAGATTTAATTGTTACATCTTCAAGAATAACTGTTTTCGAATTTTCCCTAAAGTTGTACCATTTTACAAATTGTCTTAATACGGAAACTTTTCTTTTTTTCGTATTGGGGCTGTACTCTTTTGTAGAAATTAGCTTTATTAACTTGTTGAGCGAATCACTAGAAATATTTGTTACTGAGTTTTCTTTGAATAAGTTTAAGAGGTCAGTTCTATATGCATCAACTGAATTTTTTGATAATCCTTTTGAGTACGATAAATAATCTTGGTAATCATCAAGTAAGTATTTAATAGAATTATTAATCTTTTACTTTCGTTTTAGTAGAAGTTGTTTTCTCAGTGTTTTGAGAAGAAGCTGCGCTTTGTATGAATTTATTAAACATTGGAGCCGGTTCCCAAGGACGAGATTTGAACTCAGGATGAAATTGAGAGGCAACAAAGAAAGGGTGGTCTTTTAATTCAATCATTTCTACTAAGTTATTATCTGGAGACAAGCCACTAAAAATTAATCCGTTTTTCTCTAAAACTTCTCGGTATTTGTTATTCACTTCATATCTGTGTCTATGACGCTCATATATAACTTCATCTTTATATATTTCTGAAGTAATAGTATTTTTGGTAATTTTACAAGGATATGTTCCTAATCTCATAGATGCGCCAACATCATCTTTGTCTAGGTCTTGATTCGGTAAAAGATCGATAACAAAATCTTTTGTATTTTGTGAAAATTCAGAAGAATTAGCTTCATTAATTCCGCATACATTTCTTGCATACTCTATAACGGCACACTGTAATCCAAGACAAATCCCGAGAAATGGAATTTTATTCTCTCTTAAATACTGTATGGCTGAAATTTTACCTTCGATCCCCCTCACTCCAAAACCACCTGGAACTACAACTCCATCAAGGTTAGAAATGTCTTCAGCATCGTAATTGTCAGCATCAATCCATTGAAGGTCTAAATTAACTTTATTTTGAAGACATGCATGTTTTAATGATTCAACAACCGACATGTAGCTATCCGGTAAGCCGAAATATTTACCAAGGATTGCAATCTTAACATCTTTAGAGGATTCTTTTTTAAGAGAAAGCATATTTTTCCATTCATTCAATTCTGGCTCTTCTGTGTTGAGGTTTAACCTTTTATTAACTGCTACATCTAAACCCTCAGAATGCATTTTAAGAGGTACGTCATAGATATCATCAAGATCTGGAGCATTAATTACATTCTCATAACTTACATCACAAAATAGTGAAACTTTGTTTTTGATATCTTCATCTAGTTTTCTATCTGAACGAAGAACAATTATGTCTGGACTAATTCCATACCCTCGTAACATTGAGACTGAGTGTTGAGTAGGTTTTGTTTTCAGTTCTGTACTTGGTCCAATAAAAGGAACCAAAGTTACGTGTATAAACATAACATTTTCTTGACCAAGCTCTTTTCGCATTTGCCTAGCAGCTTCTAGAAATGGAAGTATTTCTATATCACCAACAGTACCTCCTATTTCTGTAATCTGAACATCTACATCATTTGAGATGCCTTTAATTCTTCTCTTTATTTCATCCGTAATATGAGGAATAACTTGAACCGTTGCTCCTAGGTAATCCCCTTTACGTTCTCTTTCAATTACTTTTCTGTAAATGCTTCCAGTAGTCACATTTGCATCTTTTCGTAAATTCACCCCAGTAAACCGTTCGTAATGACCAAGATCTAGATCAGTAGTTGCGCCGTCCTCTGTTACAAATACTTCACCATGTTGAAAAGGATTCATAGTATCTGGATCAACATTGATATATGGATCAAGTTTTTGATTAACAATTGTAAGTCCACGTGATTTCAGAAGGTTACCAAGGGATGCAGAGGTAATCCCTTTACCAAGACCAGAGACTACACCGCCAGTTACAAATATGTATTTGGTCACTCGAAAATTTTAGCATGATAAATCCTTATTAAAAGGATTATCTAAGAATTTGATTTAGAAATAAATCTAATCTGGGAGAATTATCTGTTCCTATTATCTGTAAAGACTTTTCTGATAAGGTATAGTCAAGCTTGTTATCTTTATCGCTTTCTACTTCCGACTCGACGACACCATCAAATTGAATTGCATAATTTTGCTTTTTTTTGATTTCAATCTGAATTTGCGACTTTTGATCTAAAACAATTGACCTGGGGAATTTAGAAAATGGTGAGATAGGTGTAATGATAATTGAATTAAGACTATTTTGTACAATTGGTCCACCTGCTGAATAATTATATGCTGTTGAGCCTAAAGATGTTGAAATAATAATTCCGTCAGCTCTTAGTTTTACTGTTTGGTCATGAGTTTTAAATACAATATCAAGAATTCTTGTTGGAGAATTTTTAATTAATACGATTTCATTAAATGCTGGTGATTTTAAATTATTATCCTGTATTATTGCTTTTCTATTATTGATGTGGCTCTTGCCTTCAATCCACTCGTCAAGTATTTGCTCTATATTTTCAGATTTGTTTACAAGATATCCAACTCGTCCAGTTCCTAAAGGCATGAATAGTAAATCAAAGGTCCAAGATATTTTCATAGCCTTAAGTGCAGTACCATCTCCGCCAAAACTAACAACAAGTGTATCTTTGTTTAAATAATTATCATATTGTTCTACGTCTTCAACAAATAAAATATGGAATTCTAATTTTTTTGATTTTATCAAACTAACAAAATCTGTATAATTTTTTAATTTGGTATATTTCTTTGATGAAATAATTAATATATTCTTCACTAGGATATATTATACGCAACTTGGAGTCAGTACAACATGATACCTATATCAGATATAAACCCTGCTGAGAACACTCCATATATAACAAGGTTTTTTATATTTTTTACCATTGCTGTTTATATACTTTTGCAACCAAAAAATAGTGCAGATCTATTCAACTTTTTTTATGAATTCTCGGCAATCCCTTGTGAAATTCAAAAAGGTGTACCATTAAGTGCTAATCAATTTTACTCAAATGACTGCATGGCAACTATTGATAATGTTATATTTGCTAATAAAAACTTAATGCTTAGTCTTTTAACTGCCAATTTTCTTCATGCTAACTTACTTCATCTTGTTGGCAACCTTTGGAGCTTCTGGATATTTGGTAACAATATTGAGGATAAGCTAGGTAAATTAAAATTTATTATATTTTTAATGGTTGCCGCTGGAGGTAGTATCGGTACTCATATTTTTTTGAATTACTCAGATTTGAATCCAATAGTAGGAGCATCAGGAATTGTCTCTGCTTTAATGGGTGCATATTTGTACAGATTTCCAAATGCAAAACTTTTGGTTTTAGTTCCTTTCGGTATCATATTTCCGACAACAATAAAAGCTAAATATTTCATGGCATTTTGGTTTGCTTCACAAGTAATAATATCTCTACAAAATAATAATATATCGTGGGAAGCGCATATTGGTGGATTTTTTGTTGGCTATCTTACAATGAGATTAATTAATAATAGATGATACAAAAGTAGGAAAATCTTTAAATTTTCTATCTGCAAAATCTTCACTCATAAAATTTTCGATGCTAGATTCTACTAATATTGATGTTGCGCCAAGCTTATTACCAAACATAATATCTGTGTCTACCCTATCACCAATCACATAATCAACATCGATATTTTTATTTAGAAAATACTGACTGTACAACTCACCTTCTTTTCCAAATGATTGAAGTTCTTTTTGTGATTTCGATTCAATATATTTCGCAATTTGTCCATTTCCAGGTTTAAACTCTGATTCACTTATTGGATAAGTAAGATCTTTATTCAATGTTGCGCCCTCTTTTCCAGATTTAATTGATTCAGCAATTAAATCTAGTTCGCTTTCAGATGGTGAGTCGACTCTACCCATTATAATAAAATTGCTATTTTCTATATTTGTAACAGTATTTGAAATACTGCTTACAAAATCTTTTACATCCTTGGATCCGTAAACAAAGATAGATAGTTTTTTGTTACTTAGATATTCTTTTAAAACTACAAGCGGAGTAACTATTGAAGATAAGTCAATATCGGCATTTAATAAATTACTTAATTTTTTAGCTAACACATCAGTTGATTGAGAGCTGTTGTTAGTCGTATGATATATTTTATAATTATCAAGTATTAAAGATTTATAAGCAGATTCAACACCCTTTATGAGTAGATCATCAAGATACAGTGTTCCGTCAAGGTCTGTAGCGAGAGTTTTCACGTTTTTCCTCCATTATCAAGGCACGCGCAGTTATTAGATTACTTTCATAAAAGTTCTTTCCCGTTCTGTCACTTGGTAGAGTGACAGACCTTATTTTAAGATCTAATGACTTTGTATATTTTCTAATTTCATTAAATATCCTTGTGCCAAAGCCAAGTTCTCTATATTTTGGTGATACAAATAGTTCATAAATTGTTATAAAACCATTTTCTTCAGTTGCGCTACCATAACCAATTTCAATATCATCTTGAGAGAGTATAAAATAATTAATTTTTGAGAATTCTAATTCTTTGTAATGGTTTATTAAGATATTGTCGATGGCGGACATTTCAGCAATAAACTCTTTATGAAGGATTTGTGGCTTTGAACTACTTTTTTTTATCGAAAATTTATAATTTAAATCATCAAACTCATGCACAGTCTGCACACACTTTAGACCTTGGCTTAGCGAGTTGAGTATTCTTGAGAACTAAGAAACAAACAGAACAAGTAAACTCATCATCTTCTTTATCTGCAGCAGCTTCATCTAGCTTTAAATCAGATTTTTTAACATTTCTTTTTTCAGCTGCGTCAACACTCATAAAGGAGCCCTCCGCATCATCAGGTTCTTCTACTGTTTTCTTTTCATTTTCAACACGAGCTTCTAAAGATTCGGTTTCAATCTCCTCTTTTTCCTCTTCTTCATCAGTAGGCGTTTCTGAATCTTCTAGATCGTCTTCATCAAGATCTTCTAAATTAGGTTCTTTAATTTCATCTACTTCTTTTTCTGCCATGCTTCTCCTTAAAGTGCTTTTAAAATCATACTAAATTTTTAGCTGTATGGAAGCTTTTTTAACAAATATCTCAGCTGGTCCCTTATCGAAATAATCACCATCAATTTCTATTGATTGACGTGATAAAAGCTGTATCTCTCCACTTCTTTTTAAAAGAACATCTGGTTCTGTTAAATGTAAACCCTTCTTTGCTAGAAAAAATAATTTCATAGCTTTCTTTTTTGTTACTTTAAAAATTTGAATATTAAGTAGACCATCTTGAAGACTGGATTTAGGTGATATATTCCAGCCACCTCCAAAAAACTGACCATTACATACAGTAATAACGAAGGCATCGGCATTAAATTCATAGTTATGTGTTTTAATAGACATCATTCCAGACCTAGCAGGAAGTAGCTTTAGCCAGAAGCTAATCGGGTATCTAAATCTTCTAAAAATCTTTGGTAATTTTTCACTCATTTCAACTGTATCAGCAAGAAAACCAAAGTTTAAAATATTAACAAAATGTCTTTCTTTTTCGGAAGTGGACACAATTGCTGTGTCAATAAGGTAGGTAGAATCTCCTTTGAGGTGTTCTATTGCGGTTTCTATATTTTGAGGGATTGCAAAAGTTCTTAAAAAATCAGAACCACTACCTGATGGAAGACATCCTACAATAGGACGGTCTAGACCTTTTCTTAGAAGACTATCTATCAATGAATTAATAGTGCCATCTCCCCCAATTGCACAATAACTATATTTTTTACTGTCCTTATGCTGTTCTATTATTTGATCAACTTCTGAAACATCAGAAGTCATAAAGATTTTGGATTTCAAATTATGCTTTTCAAAAAGTGTGGTCAAGTAGCTTTCGGTTAATTTTTTACCTCTAGAATTTAGGTTATAAACTACAACATATTCTTTCATCGCATAGATTTCTGGATTAACTCATCATTAAAAATATCAGTAATCATTTTAAATTCCTTAATACGATATATATTAAAGAGTTTAGTTGAGAGTTCAGAAGCTTCCTTACCAGCACGAATAAAATCACCGATACTGATATTAAATTTAGATAATACTGATTCAACGTCTTCAGATTGCAAATATTCATTAAAAATACTGAACCAACCAATTTCAATTGAAGTTATTTTTTTGACCCCTGCAAATGATTCCATCTTATTAATCTTTTCCTCCATAATTTGAAATTTAATGAATGTATCCACATACAACTCATTAAGGGACAAGTCATGCCTGGTTGTGGATAAACCAGAGCATACAAGCATCAAGTAGAAATTCATATCTTTATCAAAATCACTCTCTAGTAATTCAAGTCCGACGATTAGATTATCCCTATAGGTTTCGGTTAAAACCATGGATTTCTTATTGTCATTCTTGAAATTTAACAACTCAAGGACTTCGAGCTTGGATGTAAATGTATTTTGAAGCTTTTTGATATTGAAGTTATTTTGATAAGAAAAGAAACTTTTTTCAAGGAGTTCTATGGCTTGCTTTAGTGAGTATTTGCTTAACATATTCAATATTGAAGAATACGAGACCGAATATGCAGAATTTAAATTACTTGATTTGAGGGTAAACAAGTTGTTATACCAAAAGTTTTCAATATTTCTGTCATAATTAACAAATGCAAATCCCTTTGTATCAATCCCTCTCCTTCCTGCTCTCCCAGTCAATTGTAGAAATTCTGATTGATTGATTAATCGTGTTTTTATTCCATCGTATTTGTAAAGTCTATCGATAACAATAGATTTCGCAGGTAGATTGAGACCAAGTGATAGTGTTTCTGTGGCAAATAAATATTTTATATATCTATTTAGAAATAAAAATTCAATAAATTCTTTTACAATAGGTGCAAGCCCTGCATGATGATATCCGATTCCTCTTACCCACATCCACAATAGTTCATCCAAATTTAAGAGATCATATTGAGTTGAATCTAGAGAACTAAAAACATCATTAAAAACATCTTTAATCTCATTTGCTTTTTTAATTTTATTTCTATTTGTCGCTGCCTGTCTAGCCTTTGTTTCAACTCTATCTCTTGAAAAATAAAAAAATATTGAAGGTGTAAGATTTTTACTTTCGAGGTAGTCAAGTTGAAAGCCTAGATGAGGTCTCTTGTACTTTCTATATTGTTTTTCAAATTTAAAAATTTTATTATTACGCTTATCTTTTGAAGATTTAATTATTTTTAATTGCTCACTGTGAGGGTTTAAACCAACTAACGATATTTCTAGTGGAACGGGCCTTATATTGGAGTACACCAATGATGTTTTTCCTCTTAATGAAACTATCCAGTTATGAAATTCTTCTTTATTTCTAATAGTGGCTGATAGAAAAAGAAACTTAATGTTTTTTGGGGCATGAATAATTATTTCTTCCCAAGTTGTGCCTCGCTCGGAATCAGATAGATAGTGAACTTCATCAAGAACTATGAGTCCAATTTTTTTTAATCTTTTGTCATCTGAATAAATCATATTTCTTAATATTTCTGTAGTGGCAACAATTAGATTTGAATCTGGGCTAATGGTCCTGTCTCCTGTGAGCAATCCAGTATCAATGTTCAAATTTGTGAAATCATTATATTTTTGATTCGATAATGCTTTAATGGGTGTCGTATAAATTACATTTTGGTTTTGGTTAGTATATTTTTCAATAGCTTTTTCGGCTATATAGGTTTTTCCTGATCCCGTAGGTGCAACGACTAATACATTAAAATCTTTATTAATAGAGTCAATTGCCTCAACCTGAAATTTATCTAAATTAAAATTCACGATTACTTTTTTTATGAATAAAAATCATTATTTCTATGAGTAAATACATAGGCAGAGTGAAGATAAAAAGCGAAATAGGATCTCCCGTTGGTGTTATTACTGCTGAAAAAATAAGAATGACTATAAACATTTCAGCCCGTTTATTGGTTAGGCTCTTTACCTTTATTATTCCTTTGTTAAGGAGAAAAAGCATGATTAACGGTAATTGAAATGAAACTCCAAATAACAAAGAAATTCTCGTTATGAATTGAAAATAGTTTTGAGATCTTAGAATAATTTCATTCTCATTAAATGAAAGGAGGAACTCAATACCGACATGAGCAATGCTTAGTGAAGAAAATATACCTGAATAAAATAAGAGAGTAAAGAAGATAAAATATAACGAAAAGCTTAATGTTCTTATCTCTAAAGCAGGTTTAACGAAATAACCTAATATTAAAAGTATTAATGGAAATGTAATAATTATGGATATCCAAAAAGTATTCTGTAACTTTACTTGAAAACCTTCATAGATTGTTAATGCGAATATATTAGAGTCATCATATCCAGCATTTATGAGAGGTTCTAATAAAATATCACCAAAAAATGAGTACTGGTTATATACAAATATTGCAACTATCGCAACTAAAGTAAAAGAAAATAATATTCTGTTATTTAACTCTTGAAGGTGCTCCATGAATGGTTTTTTCATATTATTCCTCCTCATTTTCATCTAGCCAGATCCAATTTTCATCAATTGAATTATCTCCAATTATTTGGCGACTTTGCCCATTTTGGAATTTAGAGATTTTATTAAAGTAATATAAAATTTTGCTTTTATCAAATATACCAAGAGAGATTAGGACTATAACTAGTAATTCAATAATGCTCATGATAAAAACTCAGCAATCAATTTATTTTTTCTTTTTTCAATTTCAACTTTAACGGAGTTTGGAGCAATAACATTTTGTGAATCTATATTCTTTAGGAAATGCTCTACAGCTATTTCTTCTGAACGGAAATGCTGTTGATGTCTTTTTAATGCTAAGTCTTGATACGTAACTGAAATCTCATTATCATTTTTTGAAAATCTTTCTTTAAGACTTTTTTCCTCTGGAATGTTAACAATTCTTTCTATTAAAAAACTTTTTATTTTGTCGTCTTCATAATCATACGCTTCAAGAACATCTCCATCATTTGTAATATTGAAAGATAATGGCTTAATTTTATAGATATTTGAAATATTGTGCCCTAATTTAATGTACTCTATATACAGTTCATCGGATACAAACACTCTATTAAAGTCAAGTTTGGCACTGTTTGCTGCACTTTGGTGAGATTTAAAGTAATTATTTAGTGTGTTATATAGGTAAATAAGATCTGACTTATTATCAAATAACTTTTCAACATTTATCTTAGGATTATTTAGAACTGTATATATTTTAAATAAGTCTAGATCAGTAATTGTAGGGATACTTGCTAGAGATTCATTGAACTCGAAGGTAATGACATTCTTTTCCAAATTTACTTCAAAGTTTATAAAGCTGTCGCCATCTGAAGAGTACACTTCCGATAAGATTGTTAATGAATACAACAGTTTGTCGGAACTTAAATTAACATTTTCTGCTAAGTCTTCTAAGTTAAATGATTTTTCTTTTTTAATAAGTGAAAGAATGTGAATTATATTACCTAGGTTTATTTTAAATTCCATTTATAGCTCTCTTTAGTGCCTCTTTGTCTTGCTTATTTATATTTAGTAATTTTGGCTCAACCAACAGTAAATACTTGATTAAGCCATGATGATCATTCGTTTTTAATTTTATGGTAATATTTTCTTCATTTTCCTTCGAAGAGACCTCAGTAAAATTGAAAATCCTACTGTGCACTCTATGTAAGTCGTTATCTGAAATTATCTCGACCGTAATAAGACTTGACATGTTTTCCCATGAAAAGTTAAATTCTGAAATATTTTTAGTGTGAAGATTCTCTTTGTTACCAATTTTTAGATTTTCTATAGTGTTTATTTTAAATGTTTTAACAATTTTTCCATCATCTGCTCCCAGGTACCACATTCCAGCATGGAACCTCAGGCCTAAAGGATATACTTTTCTTAGTTTGTCATTGTAAATAAATGAAACTCTTCTCCGCTCCTTTATGGCTGTATTGAGTATTGGTATAACTTTTAAATCTTTATTGAGTTGTAAATATGGTGATAAGTATTTCTTAATAACAGAATATGTGTTGATAAACCTCTCAATGTCAAATCCAGATTTACTTTGTAAGTCTAAAATTATATTTGTTCCTTTAAGCTTATAACCATCTTCAACACTCCATTTGTCATTTTCATATTCTAAATTGAACCCGACCTCTTTTAGGAGTGCTTTATCTCTCTCAAAAGATCTTTTGTACGCTGCATCATTCAAATTACGATACTCGGGTATATTATCTTTTATGTAATTACTATCGAGATTGAATGTGTTTGAGCTATCGAAAAGAGCGATTAACTTTAAACACCTTTTAAATACATTTTTCATAAATAATTAGTTTTAGCTTTATAAGTATCTTACAAAATATTAGATATAAATTTTATATTCGAAGATTTGTGTAAATCTATAACAAGGTAAAATACTACTTATGAAAGTATGGATTGATCAAGATTTATGTACTGGTGATGGCCTTTGTGAAGAGATCGCACCAGATGTATTTGTCGGATTAGATGATGGCCTTTTTTATGTTAAAGAGGGTGATAAAGTTTTTTCAGAAGAAAATGGGAATGTCGGTGGTGCTGAAGGCCTAGCTGTTGTTCCTAAAGGTCAAGAAGATGCAGTTGTTGAATCGGCAGAGGAATGTCCTGGCGAATGCATAATGATTGAACCATAAATCATAAAATATATCTTCCACTAACTATAAACCCTGTATGACCAACCATTGTATGCTTTGGCCTTGAAATATTACCTCGTATCGTCCACTCTCTCTCTATTGTCTCTTTAATCTCAATATCTTTAAAGCTATTATCTTGTAAAGCGTCAGCTAACTTAGAAACTTGAGATATTGAGGGTAAATATGAAACCCAGTAAAGATTACTATTTATATGATTGTTTTCGAAGAATATCCATGGTTCTGGGACATCTGTAATAACAGTATCAAATTTAAAAGGAACGGTATCAATTTTAAAATCAGACAGATCTGTATTAATAAATTGAATATCATTTATAAAATCAGATGAATAATTAGATAAATATCTTGATATTGTCTTTTTAGCTCGATATTGATTTTTTTTACTGATATCTAAAGAATAAAATTTGGAATTAGTACCTAAAATTGACGCTAGAAAAAGAGTTAATGCTCCAGACCCAGTACCAATCTCCAAAACTTTACTATTTGAATTTATATTCCCTGAAATGAGTATTGAACCCACATCTTTGGGATATATTATTTGAGGCCCTCTCTTCATAAGAAGAATAAATTCTTTATAAGATGGAACATAAATTGTAAATATTTTTCCGGTTGATGATTCAATTTGAGTAGGAAGGGATTTTATTTTATCAAATTCTATTTTGCCATCATTAGTTATGAATTCTTTGCCTTTTGTTATTACGCTTAAGTACTTTTTTGATTCAGATGAAATTATTACTAGTCTATTATCGATTTCCACAAATTTATATTAACAGTAAAAAATAGGCAATCGTAGAAAATACAACACCCGCAGCTAACACAAGTGCTACGAATTTTTGTAATGACTTATTCATGAACGCTTTTTTAGGATTGATTTTTTTATCTTGCGATATTTTTCGTAAGCTCGACCAACGAGTATCCCAAAAAAAAGGTAAGAAATGACTTTTGAATTTTCTGAATTAATATTTTTCTTAAGTTCATTATATGTTTCTCTATATTCTGTCATTTTAATATTCTCCATATAATTAATCCGAATGAAATCAAGCATAATAGAGCCATAGAAAAATATGTCATAGCTTGTAAAAAATAGTTTCCACTAAACATCTGACTTAATATAGACGCTACACCAATAATAATGAATAGTGTCGCTAGAGCTAGATAGTTTCCAGCTTTGAAATTTCTTTTTAACGACTTTATTGAGTTCTCCACCTCATCAACAGTCTCCTCTTTAAAGTGTTGGAGTAGACTATCAATAGATTTCACAGCATTAATAGGTATATTTATAAAATTATTCATTTTTTTGATTCTCTATAATAGTTCCCACTACACCTTGAATAGTTGCAGCAACTGGCAATGCTAAGATGGCGCCAACAGCGCCCACAGTATAAGCTCCAAATATAGTTGAAAATACTGCAACAGCCGGATGAATCTCCATTGTTGACTGTGTAACTTTTGGACTTATGAAATAGTTTTCAATTAACTGATATACAGATAGAACAATCAAGGTATAAAGAACATAGTTAACACCAAGTGATATGGAGGCTAGAACTGGAACAATTCCACCTAGGAATGTTCCTATCACGGGAATTAGTTGAGAAAGAACACCTGCAGCAATACCCAAAGCTACAGCAGATGGTAATCCAATCACCAGAAAAGATATTGTGAATACAATACTTGCAAGTATTCCCAGAATTACTCTTGCAACAATAAATCCACCAGCTTTAGAAACTCCGATTGTCCATACTTGATCAATGAGATTTGAGTATCTTGGTGTGATATTTTGCTTTAGATTTTCTCTCCAATGTTCACCTTCGCTAATCAAATAGAATGAAAAGAAGAAAATGATAAAGAAATGACCAAAAGCACTTAAAACCCCTTGGCCAGCAAAAACTACTGTTTCTCCAACTGTTCCTCCATAAGTGTTTATAAATGTACTAAATTGTGATTCCAAATCTAGAGACTGATTGGATATTATAAAACCTTCTCCGTTGAAGTAATCCAAAAGGTTATCTAGATATGTCGGCAACTGTGTAGAGATATAGTAAATTTCTTGAACCATTATTGGAATAAGAGAAAAGATTATTCCAAATATTACCAGAAGTAACAGTGCGACAGAAATGAGGGCAGATATCTTTCGACCGAATTTCTTTGAAAGTCTATAAACAACTGGTTCAGCCAATGCTGCTAAAACTACAGCTACAAAAAGATCAAAGAGTAAAGGTTTAACTCTTAGAAATATTATTACTGAAATGCCAATAAATAGCACATAAATAAATGCTCTATTTAATAATTCTTGTCTAGATTCATCTTTTTTCATATTCATATATTATGACTCATGCTACTGATTTATAGTTACGATTATTAAATATCAGTAGCAGAAAAAACCCTATTAAAAAAATACTCATGTAAAGCTCAAGTGCAGTTACTGAATTATAAAGTTGATACCTAACAGCTAATGTAATAATCTGAGACAGAATACCAATTACTAGTAGCTGGTTTTTTAAATCTTTGCGTCTAATCGTAACATTAAGTAACAACAGACCAATTACGATCCTAACAAATGCTTCAAATGTATTTCCTGAAAACAAATATAACTGTCTTAAAGAAAAGAACCCTGACAAACCAATACCACCCAGAGTTATTTGCAGTATCCCAATCAAAATCAATATTGAAGATATCCAAGCAAGAAGAAAATTACTGTATGATAACCTTGCTTTTATTGGTGTGGGCCACGGTTGAAGTGGATTAACTCTCTTGATTAAAGAACGGGAAAGTCTAAAAGTTTGTCGCTCGTAATTACCAAAACAAAAAATAATTAAGAATATTACGAGTGGGTAATAGATTATAAAAGTTGGGAAATAGCTAATAAAAAAGAATAAAACAACGTGCCAAAGAAATAATGTATAAATATTTGCATGTATTGTCGAGAAGATAGACCAAATGATTTTCTTATTTAATAAAGATTCCACCTGATCGCGAAATAATAGGAAGAGTGAGATTAGCCCTATAGATGAAATTAAATATACTGTGGTCGGAGGGTCTTCATTTGAAAAAGAAAGTAACCGATAATTCGAAACTGATAAATACTGTTCAGTTGTCGTGTGTATATAAGACAGATAGCTGTAAGAAAAAAATGTTACTCCAGCAAACAACGATTTTCTGAATGCAAAGATTTTTCCATCAGCTAGAAAATAACCCAGCTGGTGTATTGTTAACCAAAAAATCAAATAATTAAAAAGCTTTATATACGAGAGAGATAAATTGAATTCAATATTGTCTATTAGCACCAAACTAGATATCAAAAAAGAAAGTGTTAAATACGGATTCTTTTTATGTAGATATATCGTTAGTGGACAAAACAAAACAACTACTAAATAAATTGAAACAAGCCATAAAGGCCACATGATAAATTCTGTGACTGTGAGAATGCCATCTTGTTGATTTGTAATATACTTAGGAAAATAAATTACTCTACTTGCTGTGTTCAAAGACACGGTAATGAAGAAGATCCAAACAAGAACAGATCCCATCAATCCATCTACCCTATCTGTCAAAAATTTCCACTGACTTCCGTCCCTGCCAACATTTGAATACCAAGCAATCTTATTGGTGAAACCTGTAGAAAAGAAAAATAGAGCCATCCCTGCTGTCAACCAAGTAACAGGAGTTAAGGAACTATCTAAAACAGTACGATTGTAAATAATAAATTCTCCACTTGATTTTTCAAAATCTAGAAAATAGTTTGTATTGAAAATAATTAGCAACAAACCAGAAACTTTTACAAAGTCGATAAACCTAACTCTAGAATTTGAAGTTTTAGATACTTCGCTTAGAGCTCTTTTGAAGCTTCTGTAAGACGGCAGAAATAAGCCTGTAAATTGTTTCATACTAAATATTTTACATACTATATGGTTCTTGAATAGGAATATAATTACATTGTGGAAA
>Ga0209657_1000041_pt1 | contig 84962 bp, 74 predicted proteins | sample SaaInlV_100m_DNA_FD_184650 | JGI IMG/M metagenome (GOLD analysis project Ga0209657, IMG submission 184650) | Marine microbial communities from expanding oxygen minimum zones in the Saanich Inlet - SI037_S3LV_100m_DNA (SPAdes) (version 2) | ecosystem: Environmental > Aquatic > Marine > Intertidal... | reverse complement strand
ACGATTGGAAGAGATAGTAAAGAAAGAAGAGCAGGCCGCCAATTCTAATAGAGGTGGCATTGAAGTTAACAAATACAGTATATAAATTAAAATTAAATAATTATGATTAAATGGATAAAGGGTGCCCCCCATAAGAAACAGGCAGATAAGGTAGAGATTATTTTTCGAGTTAGTAAATTAACTATTTTTGAATTTTATTGTGATCTTTCCTTAAAAAAGTTTAAATTAGTGGTTTTAAACTTGGGTGTAAAAAATTAATACTATGGATTTTCTAGATGATTTAGAACTATACAGTGCGTCTATGCACAATGCATATGATCTAATCACTAGAAGAAAGACTCTAGATGATATTTATTATGATCTAGAGGATAAAACTATAGATGCGTATCCTCTGCCTTTCGATCCTTTTGAGGAAGATGGGCGGACAGAAGATGTTCTAGATATTGTAATAGAGTATTTCACGGACATAGAGGAATACGAGAAGTGCTTAGAACTGTTAGATATTAAAAAGGAATGTCGAGATTCAAAAACATAGATAGGGTACGCCCTTCAGCAGTTAAGTTTTTAAAATCTGGGCATTATACTGACGCTCTTCCAGGTACAAGGGATTATTATGAGTATTGGGACGGCGAGAAGAAAAGATGTCTCTATGGGTATACCGTTGATTCGGGTACCCCAGAGGCATTGTCTGTTACAGGCTTTCATTACTTTTATTTAAACTACTGTCCCATAGATAGGGCTATAGATGAGATCATGCCGGACGGCACTACTCAGTCCCGACGTGAGAGGACCTTCCCTAGTTTTTATGATGGGGATTGGGAATACTATCATGAGATAGAGAAGGCCAGGGCTCAAGACAAGCATATGATCGTACTTAAAGCTAGACGTAAAGGGTATTCTTACAAGGCAGGTAGTATGTTAGCTAGAAACTACTTCTTTGTTAGGAATTCTAAGAATTTTGTTTTTGCTGCGCAAAAAGAATACCTTATAGGTGACGGTCTCTTATCTAAAGCTTGGGAGTTTTTATCTTTCATTGACGATCATACCGCGTGGGCGCAACCCCGCCTTAAGGATAGGGAGATGCATAAGATGTCCGGCTACAAGAAGAAAGTCAATGGTATTGAGATAGAGATGGGGATGAAGTCCCAGATCATGGGGGTATCACTTAAGGATGCCCCAGACAAAGTGAGGGGTAAGGCTGGAGAGCTCATATTTTTTGAGGAAGCCGGTGCTTTTCCTGGATTATTAAAAGCATGGGAAGTAACTATGCCTACTATGAGACAAGGGGCAAAGACTTTAGGATTGATGATAGCTTTTGGTACTGGTGGTACTAAAGACGGGGACTTTGAAGCTATGGAAGAGATTTTTTATAACCCAGACGCCTATGATTGTATGTCCTATGAGAATATCTGGGATGAGGGAGCTATAGGAACTAGGTGTGGATTTTTCATACCTATACACAAGAACTTAGATGGTTTTATTGATGATGATGGAAATTCTCAAGAGCAGAAGGCAAGAGAATATGAGAACTCTATGCGGGAGAAGAAGAAAGGCGCAGCAGACGCAAAGTCTCTTGATCAGTATATTGCGGAACACCCTTTTTCACCGCAAGAGGCCACCCTACAAGTAACCGCCAATCTGTTCGACATAGCGTCGTTACAAGAGCAGTATAATAACATTAAGGCTCACAATCTGCAATCGGTAGGTACTATAGGTAGTCTTTATTACACGGCAGACGGGAAGATAAAGTTCCGACTAGATGGTGATCTTAGAGCAGTAACTAAATACCCACATAGAAAGGATGATAATACTACAGGTGCAATAGTTATCTACGAGTCTCCTTATAGAAACCAAAAAGAGCAGGTACCTATTAATATGTATGTGATTTGCCATGACCCTTACGGTCAAAACAAATCTGCCGATAGTGCGTCCCTTGGTGCGGCGTATGTACTTAAGCGCCCAAACAATCTTTCACAGCCAGACGATCTTATTGTAGCCAGCTATGTAGGGCGGCCAGATACTCAAGATGATTATAATAAAAACCTGTTCTTATTAGCAGATTACTATGGATGTAAGATTGGATTTGAGAATGATCGTGGAGAAGTGATACCTTATGCTAAGAGGCACAGGAAATTACATAAACTACAGGAGGAGTTTGAAATGTTAGATAAGAGGGACCTTAGATCTAAGACCGTGAAGAGACAGTATGGGATGCATATGACAGAGCCCCGTAAAAGACAGGGAGAAATATATATAAGAGACTGGTTAAATACTCCTAGATATACTGATGAAAATGGAAAAATTACATTAAACATCCATAAAATATATGATCCTGCTCTCCTTACAGAGTTAATAAAGTTTAACCACAAAGGTAACTTTGACCGTGTGATGGCTCTTATGATAGGTATGTATCACACAAGGGAGCTATATAATGCTGAAATAAAAGATATTCTAGAAGATAGAGCCGCAGATAAATGGTTTGATTCAAACTATTATTAGTGATATACTAGTAAAGAAACTTAGAAAATAATCTTATTATCGCAGGTAAGGATAATTTTTGTATATTTGTAGATCATGGGCTACGACAACATTCCTCGACAGAAACTGTCGATCAAAAAGAAAGATAAAGAATGGAGAGAAGGATGCGTAGAAGCATTCATCAATCTTTCTGACCAGGGCACTGGTTATACTTCACATAAGGACGATCTCAAAAGATTGTACGATTATTACAACGGTACCATAGACGAGGGGGACTATACACATGTCCTTAAACCTTACGGTAAGTCTAGAAAGAACTTCCCATCTCAGATGCGGAACTATCCTATCATTAAGCCGATTATCGATCTTTTATTGGGGGAGAAGTCTAAGCGTCCGATGAACTTTAGTGTTGTAGTTAAAAATGCAGACTCTATAAGTCTAAAGGAAGAAGCTAAGAAAGAAGCTATCCTTCAGGGCCTTAAGCAGAGGTTTGCTAATGAGATGAACGCCAAAGGAGCAAATACTGGGATGGAAACTCAAGAAGTAGAGCTTCCTAAACATATTGCCGACCAGTTCGAAGCTACATACGTAGATAATAGAGCTATCAAAGGCCAGCAGGCTATGAACTATATCTTAACAGAGCAAGAAGTTGGGGATAAGTTAGATAAAGCATGGTTCCATTTCCTTATATCTGGAGAGTGTTACACTCACAGAGGTGTAAGACAGTCTGAGCCATTTTATGATGTTTTAAATCCAATCGATGTTGATTATGATAAAGATCCTGATGTGGAGTTTGTGGAAGATGGTGATTGGGCTATGGTGCGTAAATATGTGCATGCCTCTACTGTTGTTGATCATTACTACGATAGTCTCACGGAAGAACAAGTACTAGAACTAGAAGAGCCCAGAAATTCTGAGGCAGATTCATATCTTCTATATTCAAGTGGAGCAGGTAAGAGCCCAAACTCTTATAGAAACCGATTGATAGAAGTTATCAACGTTTACTGGAAGTCAAGAAAAAGGATAGGTTTCTTATCATATTTGGACCCCAATACAGGAGTCCCCGAAGAGCAGATGGTAGACGATGGGTTCAAAATGCCTATGGAACTTAAGGAGATGGGAGGTGTTATAGACTGGAAGTGGGTAAATGAAGTTTGGGAGGGCACAAGAATAGATGGAAGGATGATAATTAATATTAATCCTATATCTAACCAAAGGCTATCAATAGATAACCTATCATCATGTAAGCTTCCTATCAATGGTAGAAAGTATTCAGATGTTAACGCGGTTAATATCTCATTAGTATCTCTTGGAATACCTTTCCAGTTAACTTATAATATCTACAAGTACAGATTAGAGTTAGCAGTTGCTAGAAGTAAAGACATTATTGCTCAGTTTGATATTAATATGATCCCAAAGAAATGGGACATGGACAAGTTCATGTACTATGTAGAAGGGTCAGGTATTGCTTGGGTAGATTACAATAAGGAAGGTATCCAACTTAATCCTCAACACCAGTCAGTGTTAGACATGTCAATACAGACTATTGATCAGTATATAATGTTGCTAGAGTCTATCATGCTAGAGTGGGAGAAGTTATCCGGTGTAAACCGCCAACGTCAGGGACAAATTGGATCATATGAGGGCAAGGCTACATCACAACAAGCAATCGTACAGTCGTCTCATATTACAGAAGATTTATTTAAAAAGTTTAATAGAATGGAGGCGAGGGACATGCAAGCCCTCCTTGATTATTCTAAAGAAGCTTGGCATACAGGTAAGAAAGCCGCATTCATGATGCCAGACGGTACTCAAGAGTTTTTAGATTTAGAAAGTGTAGCCCACATGGAATCTAACTATGGTATATTCATGACCGACTCAGGGAAGGAGCAGGAGAAGTTTGACATGGTCAAAAACTTAGCTCAATCTATGATCCAAAACGGAGTGCCAGCTTCTACAATCGTAGAGATGCTAGATTCAGAGAGTTTTGCTACTATTAAAGCAAAGGTTGGTCTAGCGGAAAAGCAAATGGAAGAGCTACAAGCTCAACAGCAAGAAGCTCAGAACGAAATAGAGAAAGCTAAACTGCAAGGAGAGAAGGAAGGCAGAGATAACGACAACATGAATAAAGAAAAGGATCGCGAGACCCAGATCGAAGTTGCTAAGATCCACGCCGAAGATAACAACGCTCGAGTAGAGATGGATGGCACTAAGCATGCTAAAGATGTAGAGGTAAAAGCTAAAGACTCGGATACTAAACAATCTCAAGCCGAAGAACAAGCTAGATCTAATAAGGCTAACGAAAGTATTAAACGTACTGAAGCTGGAATTAAAAATAAAGAAGCTAGTACAAAAGCTAAAGTGGCTAAATCTGCTAATAAGAATAAATAATGCTAAGCTCTGAGGAGAAACTAGATATTATTAAGGGGGCACTAGCTTCTGGCCATAAGGGTTCTATTGGAGACCTTATCAATCAACAGGAGGCACAGGCATCTGGTGTAGACCAAATTGCCGATACTCCAGAAAAAGCCACTAACGGACTGCGGGGGCAACCTGAGGGATCAAGTATGTCCTTCCCAAACTCTTCTGGAGATTTTAATACAATGGGTATGACTCATCCAATCGACATGAAGAAGGTCGATAAGAAAGGTAATGTTGTAGCATCCTATGAGTCGGTTCCTCCTGGTATTGAGAATATACCTATGGGTGATGATGTGGGGACTGTTATAGAAACTCCCGGCACATATAAAAAAGGAGGATTTAAGACTGGAGGTAATCGCATGCAATTGGCAGGTTTTGATCAAAAGAAAAACAAAGAAGAGGAAAATAAGGAGACAGGTATTTCAGATGAGTTTTTGGAAAAAATTAGAACTAAGCAAAAAGTAGCGGCAGAGTATCGTGCTTTAAATGGGGAAACTCCTTTACCTACATTTGAAGAGGGGCAAGAGAATTACTATAATGGTGTAGTTTCTAATATGGGGGATAATAGTAATTCTAGGGGTGATGCTATAAAATCTTTTAGTTTTGCAGACTATTTATCTCCTGTAGGAGATGCAAAGTATGTAGCAGGGGCAACAAAAGATATGATAAATAATCCTTCATGGGGAAATGCAAAAAATATAGCTTTAGGAGCTGCATTTGCTGCTCTTCCTGGAACAGCAAAGTCGGTTGATGAAGTGAAAAGTTTATATAGAGTAGTTGACGCTCCTGATATTGAAACTGCTAGAAGATATGCAACTCATGTACCTGCTGAAGGAACAGTAGGAAGACGCACAGGTATTCAAGGGGATGTTCAATCTAATACTGGCTTTGATCATATAAACGCAACTACAGATCAAAGTTGGATACTAGGTAAAAACAGTTTAGTTGATAGATATGGGGGTAAAAATCCTTACGTTGTTAAATTAAAACCTAATTCGGATCAACTTAAAAGAGTAAATGTATCAGAATTTACTGATGATGCTTTAGCAAAAATAAAACCTGGGACAGGAACTAATATGCAAGTAACAGGAGCAGGTGGTCAAAATATAACAACTCTATTAGGTCCAAAAGGCTCTCAAGTTGCAGAAGTAGATAAAATTTTATCTGCTCAAGACTTTGTAAACCTTCATAATCAGGATCCTAAATTCAAATGGAAAGAGGGGGGCTTCAAGACAGGGGGAAATCGTATGCAATATGCAGGTCCCAGAACAGGCGGACCTAGAGTAGAACCTCTTAACGACGCGGAGATGTCACTTAAGATTTATAACGAGGCCAACTCAGGTAATACTGCGGCCCAAAGAATGATTAAGGACGAAGGACAGAGGATGCAGATACCCGAAGTAGATGGTGTGTCTACACACTATATGTCTGCGTGGGATAATCATGCAGTTCCAACTGTGCAAGAAAAGTATCCTGGTGGCCCATTAACGTACGATCCAAATCCTGCCCCCAGTAAGAAGGACTTTAGATTTGATACTGACGAGCAGGCTGACTTTTTCGCTAAACACTATAAAACAGCATCTGCTTCCAAAGCTTTTCACAGAAAGGGAGGAGTTAGATCTCATGATACCTATCTAAGTAAACGTTTTGCTACAGGTGGAGATTCTGGGGAAGAGAAAGATAATAAAGAAGAGGACAAGTCTAATTGGTTTGAGTCGGCCTTAGACTATGCAGGTGGCGCAGCTCGAGACGTTCTTAATAATGTAGTTCCGTCAAATGCAAGGCAACTTATTTCCGATGTAACTGGCATAGGCTCTCAAGATATTGATGAGACTACTATTAATGATAGAGAAGCACAGGCCCTTCGAGATGCTATAGGGGAAGCTGGGGGTGGAAGGAGAGGAGTTCTAGGATATGATGATTACCAAACCAGTGAGCATAAGAATGACGATGTAGGTGGAACTTTTAGCGGCTCATTCGCTCCTTTGTTTAAGTACTTCAATCCTAATTACTCTATGAAAACTACAATTGGCCAAGCAAATTACAAGCAAAATAGAGATGGCACCTACTCAGTTACAGATCAATATAATTTTAATGATGCCACAGGTGAAGGATTTTCAGGAGTTATAGATGACTTTAATGAAGCGGAAGGCTTTGACAAAATTTCCCCCTACAGAATCCTTAGATCGGTTGGAAGAAACTATGGCTCAAGTGAGGGTGAAGGTGGCAAGGTAAATATTAATGTAGGTCAATTGGCCCAGAATAAAACTGGAGGGCCCAAAATTAAACGTAAACAGACTTATATTTCTAAATATGGATATTAAGTGGTATATAATAATAACGACATAAAAACCCGTAAATCTATAAAAAATACGAGTATATTTTTCGTATTTTTGTAGGATTACATAAAAACAATATAGAATGGACCCAAGAGAACAAATACAGCTGGATGACATTACCTTCGACGATGTAATCGGAGGGGATGGTATTGAGCTATCCCCTACAGATGATGTAGGAGAAATAGAAGCCCCTCCGGAGGCGGAACAAGAAGAACGCATAGAGAACGAAGATCGCCCAGAGGATGAAGCCGGGTATGACGACCAAGAGGATGTAGAGGATGAAAGAGCAGACGATAAAGAATTTGAAGAAGATGATGAGGAGGACGATGATTCCATCGTTAACTCCGTTTTAGATAAACTAGGTTATGACGTAGATACTAAGTACGATGATACTACAGAAGGACTAGTAGAATTAACTAAAGATATGGCTTCTCAAATGGCTAATGAGCAGATGGAAGATATTCTAACTAGGTTTCCCTTAGTAAAAGATCATCTACAATATGTACTAGCCGGAGGAGAATCCCAGAATTTCATGACTGCCCATGATCCAAATATGGATTATAATAAACTTAGTATCGCAGAAAACGATATTCAAAGTCAAAAAGCTATCCTTGGTGATTATTTATCCACTAAAGGGCATGATAAAGAATTTATAAATGAGATGTTAGAAGATTTTGAGGATACAGGTAAGCTGTATCAAAAATCTGACGCAGCTCGTAGAGCGTTAGGTAATCATCAACAGGCTCAACGCCAGGAGATGATTCACCAACAAAGAGAACAAGAGACTCAAAAGCACCAAGAGCTTACTGAGTTTTGGAATGGAGTAGCAGATATTATTGAGGAATCGAGAGAATTTGCAGGGTTACGAGTAACGGAAAAAGACAAAGGTGCTTTTTTCCAATACTTATCATCTCCAGTGAACCAAGAGGGGCACACCCAGCGTGATATTGATCACGAGGGAGCTGACATGGACACTAAGTTGGCTATAGATTATTTAATGTATAAAGGTTTCGACCTAGACGGCATTATTGACACTAAAGCAAGATCAAAAAGTGTTCGCAATCTTAAAGATAGAATCGTAGCAAACGAGTCTAGCGTTAAGAGTGCACGTAGAGCTTCCAAACGTACGAGAAATGTAGATCTTGAGGATCTAGATCTTTCGCTTTAATAATGGCAATCAACTAATAAATAGTATTGTATAAATAAATAATAATTAAGAAATGAACGGAACGAACATTACTGTGCAGAAGAATTTTTATAATGACGCACAAATGACAGACATGAATAGTCTGTCCAATGCTCTGTTGTCGAAGCCAACTGAGCTTTCACCGATCATCACTCACTTAGCTGGAAAAGACGACAAACGTTTCCCACTATCTTTCTTAACTGAAGGTGTTGGTAACACAAAGTCTATTGACCGCTTAGAGTATGAATATCGTGTAAAAACTCACTCGTTGAAAACTCGACCAGTAGCAGCTACCAATGGTGGTAGCACTTTAGGACTGGGAGGTAGTACTTTTTACCTCACTTTCCCTGATAAATGGTTTGTAGCCTCTTACGTTGTTGTAAACAGCGTAGGTGAGCAAGCAAGAATTATGGCAGAACCAGTACAAGATGGTTCTAACTGGAAGTACACACTTCAGTTAGTTAATCCATCTGCAACTGCGGCACTAACGACTGGTCAAACAGCTGGAGACCTTTGGGCTCAGATGTATGCACCTGTAGGAGTAGACTTCTCTAGAGGCAATGCTTCTAACTGGGAGACTCCAGGTAAAGTGCGTAACAAGATTGGTACTGTACGTAAGTCTTACCATATGTCTGGTAACGCTAAAGATTTCGTAGCTGAGTTTACATTACCAACGAAAGGAGGTAAGACTACTAAGCTATGGATGGACTACGAGGAGTACACACACATGCTCAACTTCAAGGAAGAGTGTGAGATGTACTACTGGTACGGCCAAAAGACTTATGATGCAAAAGGTCAAACTCAAATGAAGGATGAGAACGGACAGCCAGTGGTTGTTGGTCCTGGACTTCTAGAGCAGATCATCAATCGTGATACTTACTCAGTAATGACTGAGAATAAGTTAAAGAACATAATTGGTGACTTATTCTATGGTATGACTGATGCAGCTAAGAAGCAAGTAACTCTATACACCGGAACTGGTGGAGCTCGTGAATTTGACGAGGCTCTAAAGAATCACTTCGGTGGTACAGCTAATTCTTGGAAAGTTGGGGGAGAGAATCGATTCATAACTGGATCTGGTCGCTCACTCGGTTTAACGGGTTACTTCACATCGTATGAGCACATCGACGGACACGTAGTTAACGTGGTAAAATTACCATTGTTTGATCACGGTCCTGTTGCACAAGCTCGTGCGAAGCACCCTGTCACAGGATACTCACTCGAATCTTACCGTATGGTATTTGTTGATCAGTCTAATTACGACGGTCAGAATAACTTACAAATGATCTCTAAGAAAGGTCGTGAGATGATGAGATGGTGTGTTGCTGGTTCAGTTGTTCCAAAAGGATTCGATTCGACTTCTTCTAGAGCGTCTGATGTTGACGGTGCGTCTGTACATATGTTGAAAACTGCTGGTATCGTTCTACGACGATTTGATACTTCGCTTGACATCACTTGTACAGCATCCTAAAAAGGCATTAATTTGCGTCTATATATATTGGTTTTTAATTGGGGCTGCGGGAGGTCATTCTCCCGCAGTTTTGATTAAATAAAGCGTTATTCTTCGTAACCAATTCAAAATAAAATTCTAAAAGAACTGAAAAATGAGTAAAAAAGTTTATCTAAGGTGTAAGGAGGTCATGAACCACCTGCCTAAAGAAGTAAAAGCTGAAGCTGTATTGAAGCTCAGTAGCGTATTTGTTAACCGTCAGCCACTAAAAGGATTTAGTGCAGAAGATGAAAAGAAGTACCTGGATGGTATTTTAGATGTTAGCCCAACCCATCAGGATTGGCCTAAGCATACTAAAAATTTCTGGGCAGAACTTACAGTCCCTGTTAGCTTTGTCGGTGTTGAATTAGAAATTGGCCTTGATGGCAATAAAGATCCCCTAGTAATAATGGATTATATCAAGTACAACTTTGCACTTAAGCACCCGCATGTAGCGCTAACAAAGGAAGACATGGAATCTAATTTCACTAAGAGATTTTATATCCAAGATACCCAACGAGATGATGTTGTGCAGAACAATAAGATTCAGTTGAGTAAAGATGCAGACAGAGAGTTTATTAAAGTCTCGTCTAATACAAACAGTATGAAGCGTATTCTTCGACTTATGTCAGATGTTAATCCAGAGAGATTAAACTCTGAGCAAATCGAGAATAACTTATATGCTTTAAAGACTAAGGATCCGAAGAAGTTCCTACGAATTGCAACCGATAAGAACCTCGAGTTGAAAGCGGAAATAGGAGAAATGGTATCTGCAGGTGTATTACGTAAGATCGGTAATCAGGTTATCTTCATTGATGAAGTGGTCGGAGATACTACGGATAATGCAGTTGTATACCTAAAAGATAAAAAGAATTCTGGAAAGCTCACAGTGATGCGAGCGAAACTAAAAGAACTAGCGTTATAGAATGAATGTAACCGAAATGCATATTGCAGTCAGCCAAGGAGTGGATAAAATCAATTCACTCCAGGCTGATATGCTATTACCTGAAGAAATCGATATAGAGCTAAATAAGTCCCAGATGAGATTTATTAATACCAAGTACGGTAAAAATAACATCTATCAAAAAGGATTTGAAGAAAGCCAAAAACGTATTGATGATTTAAGGACATTGGTAGTAGAAGCAGATTTGCCGGCTGTTTATAAGGAGCAGGCTACGTCTACTATTTGGATAGATACGGTTGTACTTCCCAATGATTATATGTATTTGGTAAATCAGAGGTCTAGAGTAGTAATAAATAATTGCGAAGCGTTATGGGATAAGAATGGGATACTCTCTTCTGAGACAGAAGTTGGATTCTTTACTATAAATCCAACTACGTTTGTTTTAGGGGATAATACTACAATAGTACAGTCTATTTTCATGTACGCAGATATAACAGATTCATCTGTTGGTCAGGCGATTGTGTGGGAAAATACAGAGGGGTATCAATACCCCCAAGATATATCTTCGGTTATAACTAGTATTTTAGCTGCAGATACACCTGGCTTTAGTACATATTGGGAAAGTTATGGGATGCTTAATTTCCCAGGTGAGATTATCATCGTAGTAGATACTAGTGTACATTCATGGTTTAACTCTATAAACGGAGCTACACCTTTAACACCACTAGTAGGAGTGGATTCTATGAATAATATTATTACGAGTTCATTGCCGGATACTTCTTTTGCTGTGTTTAATGCTACACGAGTGCCTTCTGCGTACTCTGAGACTGTTATTTCACCAAATAAATTTATACAACAGGACGATATATTTACTTTATTAGAGGATCCCTTTAATACTACAAAATATAATTTGCCAATAACTACAATTCGCCAGAACTCAATAGATATTTACACAAGTGATATATTTATAATAGACTCGGTGAAATTAACCTATTTAAAAGAACCTGCTCAGATTTCATTATCTTTGCAAGTAAGCTGTGAACTACCCGACCATTCTCATTCGGAGATCGTGGACATGGCTGTGAGTAGCATTCTAGAGAGCATTGCTGATACTAGATATGCAACTCATCAAAAAGAGGTAATAAAAAATGAGTAGAGATACTCGAAAACATAAGAAAAAATGAGACAATTAATTGTCGGAACAGATGTTCTTGCCGCCGCTGATGGTGGAATTATGATTCAAAAAAAGAACCTCACTACTGGGGTGATTACAGAGCTTGGAGATGCAGATACTATAGCTACTGCTCCTGAAATTCGTTTTGTACGAAACGGTGCAGGAGATGTTGTTAGTTCAGCTTCTCCTTGGATTAAAGGTACAGATATTGTAGGATACGCAGAAAATGCTGGTGCTGCACAGTCTGCTCAAAGTTTAGCGATTACATGTACAAACGGCACCTCGGGTGACCCTCTTGTAACAGTTAAGTTAATTGAAACAGCTGCTGGATATGAGCCGTTTGAACGAGCGAACTTTGAAGTTGATCCTGCAGCCTTTGCAGCTAACTTAGATGCTGCTATTCAAGCAAATCGCCCAGCCTTTTTAACTGGAGAGTCAGTATCTGGATCCGTAGTTACCTTAGTTGGTACAACTTACGCAGGCGGAGATGCGGGTTTAACTAACATTCAAATTGCATTTGATGCAAATGGTGGAACTGCTACAGCTGTACTATCTAATACCCCGGCTTCTAAAGGCTCAGGTGTTGGATACTTTCTTGTAGATCAAGAAAACGAGCAGCTAGGACGTGAGAAATCTGATTACTACAGAGCAACTCACCTACCACAGTCTAACGATCTTTTTGCTGTTGCTGGTACATCTTACGATATGTATTCGTTTAATGTGCAGAATAGCGCTTTAGGTCAAATTCGCGGTGTAGATAATATGCGTAATATCCAAATTGCAGTTCCTGCTACCACATCTACGTGGCTATCTGGAGATGTTACAAATGGATTTACAAAGAAGCTTATTGCTTACTTAGCTAGTGTGCCCGGTGCATTTGTACCAACTGCTATATAGTAGTACTTAATACCTTAGGTTAACGGGGGGTGATAAGCCCCCCATTATCCTTTCTTAAAAATATTTAAATATGAGCTTAACTGCTGTACTTACTCCTGATTGTAAATATATAGCTATTGGAGCTACTGAAACTATTGGGTCCAACTTTGGTGCTGAGATAGTTATTACCGATGATTTCGGAGCTGTTGTTACAATAACAACTTCATTCACGTTTTCAGGGGCAGCAGCTTCTCATACTTTATCTATCCCATTAGTTGCAAGTAGTTATGGTGTGTTTAAGGTAGAACTTAAACAAAATAGCATCCTAATAGCTACGACAGCTGTAGTATCACATTGTGATGTAGACTGCTGCTTAGCAACCCTTACAAATAGTCTGCTAGATTGTTCGTGTGAATGCACTACGTGCGCACCGTCTCTAGCTAAGGCTCAAAAGGTCTTCTTACTGATTAAATCAGCTGAAGACGCTGCTCTTTCCTACGATGGATCAAGTAGCACTTATTTAACCGACGCGTATAACAAATATAAAAAAGCAGTTGCACTCTGTAATTTGAGTTGTGGTTGTGGCTGCTAATCTATGTCAGCACACTACACCATAGGATGCACTGACCCTGGAGCAAGTAACTTTAATAGTTCTGCAACTATTGATGATGGCTCATGTGTATATGCTTACGGGGATGAGTGGATAATCAACGATCCTGCTGATAACAGCACATTTGATAATGACCAAGGTGATTGGGGTGTCTATGGTACAGGTACTATAACATGGGGCAGTTCTTATGGTGAAACTGGAGGTGGAATTACATATACCCCACCCAATGGCGATGCAGCTATTCAAGGTGTTAGACTGTCCTCCACTAACTTGACGCCACTAGTAGCTGGAAGGAGCTATTTAGTAAGTGCGAGTATTAAAGGGGCTACGGGTGAAGGTAGTGGTTTTAGATTCAAACTTGGCGGGGCGATTAGTGTAGATTTCAATGTAACAACTAGTTTTGTTACCTATTCAAAGATTATTACGGTAACCGCAAACACTCAGTTAGAAATTACTAACGTAAACACTGGTACTAGTGCTTGGTTTCTTGATAATGTTTCTATTAAAGAAGTCGGTTCATCTTGTATACCTGACTCTATACCTACTACTATTACTAAAGTTAGTAACTGTATGAGAGATGGAGGAACTAGATTTCTATTAAAATTACAGACGGGTATTACCGATACGTGCTCTGATATAAATCTCTGGAAAATGATTTTGGTACAATACTTACTCTCTAAGAAAGGGTTAGCATGTATCTATAACTGTCAGGACTTAGATACCCCTGCAGCATCAAGTTCAAGTGCTTACACTGTGAACCATCTAAATAAATTTATTAACTTTATAGACCAGCAGTGTGATGACTGCGGGTTAAACGCTCCGGCATTAAAACATGGAGCTTCGTCGATTAACACTGTACCTATCGTATCTTCCACACCTACTACAACTGTTGATGGAGATACAATGTCAGTTAACGGCGTAATAATTACATATTAAAATGGCAGAAATAAAAGATTTACCCCCCTTAGCGAAAGGATCCGTAACTAGTGCTCACTCCCTATTGGCAGTAGACACTACGAGCGCCACCAATGTCGCATATAAATTTACATTGGAGGGACTATTTCCCACCGTGTCAACTGTTGGAACAGGCGGACATACTCTCTACAACTCTTCCACGCTGAGTAATAAAAACAATATCCAGTTCAAGGGTCTAAAAAGTAATGACACTAAACTAACTGTTACTACAGTATCAGATAATCTTTTGCTTACTCTGGTAGAAGCACAGATTGATCTAAATGCCTGTAGTAACTCAACTGCCAACTTTTTAAAGACTGTAAATTTAGCAACTAATGTTACGTCAACATTAGGGGTGACCAACGGAGGTACAGGATTATCTACAATAGCGAAGGGTGGGATGCTTTATGCAAGTGGTACAAACACTATAGCTGCTTTAGCAGCACCGACCGACGGACAAGTATTAATTGGTAACACATCTTTAGGAGTACCTCAGTGGGCTGCACTGACTGCCGGATCTAATATTAACTTTACGCCGAGTGGGGGTGGTCTTACAATAGCATCAAACTTAACTGCATTGACAGCTAATTTGGATGCGGCAAATTACAATATTGACCTAGGAACAGGTTGGATTTCAGGAGACGGCACTGATGAAGGCCTTAGGGTAGATCCTTCAGGTAAGGTATTTATAGGGCAATCAGCCCCTTCCGCAACCTTTTCTGAGACTTTAAATATTGCCGGTAATATATCCTTTCCTTCTAATGTTAGTCCCAAGATTAAACCGGTAGCTGCTACGAGCTCTTCTAGTGGGGGGACTGTGTCTATCGAAGGTGGAGGCAGCGTGAGCGGAGTCGCAGGAAATATTGCCTTATCTGGTGGAGATTCAAGTGGGAGCGGAAACGCAGGAAACGTCATGATAAATGCCGGTGCTTCAAGTGGTGCAGGGGCGGATGGAAATATTAACCTTTCAGTAGGAGGTAAGTCTTCAGCACTTGTTGTAACTAATACTGGACATACTCAACTAGGCGGAAATCTAGTTATAAATGACGCTACTGACGGGATTAACTACCCATCTAAAGTTACAGTCATTCAGCTTACTAGTCATGCTACAGCCGTCACTGCAAACAGTACGTCTGGAACTATACAATTAGCAAATGTACCCTTGGCGGCACATACAGCTGTTAAGTTTGATTTTAATAATAGTACTATATCTTCAACCTCTTTGGTTCACTTAAGTTTAGAGCTAAATGCTGCAATCCCAACAGCCGGTTCGTTTTTGTCAGTAGCTTCGGGGAGACCGGCTACTGGCTCTACAAACATACATCTATTTAATCCTGGATCCGCTTCAATAAGTAGTAATATCTGGAAAGTACACTTTACAGTACATAATGTTTGAGTTTAATTAAAATATATATATAATGACAACGGTTAATGCAAAAAAAGGAGAGTTAGTAGAGCTAGTAAATGGCCTATTCTCCGTAAAAGATTTAAAAGGTAAGACGTTTGGTCTTGCTGTAGGTAAAAACATTAAAGTTCTTATGGCGGAATTAAAGCCGCTAGAGGATTTAAGCGCTCCATCTGAGAAGTTTGTTGAGTTAGCTAAAGAGATACACGCTATTGCAAATGCAGATACGGAGGAGTCTCAAGCTAAGATCGATAAACTGGAAGAGGAGAACAAAGAAATAGTTGAGACTAGGAAATCTCAATTAGATGTTTTAAAAGCAGCTATGGAAGAAGACTCTTCTGTAGAGCTTCATACCGTACCCGAAGAAGATCTGCCGGAAGATATTACAGCAGATCAAATTAATAATATTGATAAAATTATAATATAATGGCTATTAGAACAAGGCAAGAACAGTTACTAGACAATTTAAATACCACAGGCAGAGTCACACTCAACAATGGGTTTGGTCAATTAGGATCAATCTTAGTAAAAGGTACAACTGATGTCACTAGTAGTGGTGTAATAGCAGGAGCCGTGTTTGTATCACTTACATTTATAGAAGACACTGTGTTTAGTTCACTCGATGCAGGGTTGATACCTGAAACTGCCGGACTATTCCCAACGTCAGCAGATACAGCTAAAGGAACTGGAATAGATGCTGATGCGGGTGGGAATACAGATAATGTTTCATTCCCAGCAGGATTAACTATTCATGGACGATGGACAGGATTTAAATTAGCTTCTGGTAAAATTATTGCTTATATTAATTACTAATGCTAGGTTTAGGATCAAGTAATTTAGCCCAAGGCGTAGTACAATCTGCTCTAGGTAAATTAATCAGCAAACTTGCTGGGAGATCCACCTATTCGGAAAATAAAGGTGATTCTAAATCTACTATTAAAGACATCTCTAAAGGGGATATTTTAGACAAAGCTGCTATACTGTTAACTCCAACAAGTTATAGTGATGGAAAAATGCGGTCTGTAAAATCTTCGCCATCGATCGTTCACAGTGAAAACTTTAGTACAAATACTACAAATGTCAATTGGGCGGATAGTAGCGCAGGAACAATATCTTACAGTGGTAGATCCAATCCTGAAAAATTTTTAAAACTCGTATATAGTGGCACTTCAGGGGTCGCACTCAAAAGGGAATCAACTCTTGTTGCTGGCCATCAATACAGAATTACGTTTAAAGCAAGAGGCGATAGAGCTACAGCTTTCACTTCAGTAGGGGCTAATAATATTTTAGGGGCTATTAAAAACCCTGTTTTAACAACTACTTTTCAAGACTATGAATTTGATATTACTCCAATTACATCGAGTTCACCTGCTACTTGTAGATTTTACCAGGGTTCAGGATCAGGAACTGAGTACGTAGATATTACAGATATAATAATCCGAGACACATCCTCAGACTTCGCCTTCTCCCGCAACTCCAGTGCTACACGCGTAGGACCAGACGGGTTATTGCAAGATATGCAGGATGTAGTTGGGGAAAGTGAACTTATCACAAACGGAGATTTTAGTGCTACGGTAGAGCAACTCACTCAACCGATAGATTTAACAGTTGACTTTGATGCAAATAGCGGAGGGGTTATTGTTGATGCAAATACGTTTACAACTGCGGGAGGTAGTTTAGATGGACTTTTGAGTAAAGTATCTTCTTGGAATTTAGAAAGTGGAAAATCTTATAAGTTAGTTATTTCGGGTAGCACAACATCTTCAGGTTTTACAATAGGAGATGGAGATGGAAGTGGTAACGAATACGGAAGTGGTTTTGGTACTCATTACTTTGTTTCACTTGGTACTCGTTTATGGATAAGACAAAACACTTCAGGAACTACGGACTTAACTACGTTCACGATTGAAGAACTCGGAGGGGATTGGGTAAGTGTAGATGAATCAAATACATTTGGTGCGAATGGTCTAACTATGACTTCAACATTAGGTGCTGATGTAAAAGTCAAAACATCAGAAGCGGTTGCAGAATCGGGAAAGTCTTACAAAGTAACCTACACAATTCATTCAGTCGGTTTAACTGGCACAAATGCTATTCAATACTATACTGGTTCAGGCGTTGCTGGTTATATTGATTTACCCGAACAAGGTGTAGGAACTCATACATTTTACTACACAGCAGCTACAGTAGTAGCGAATGATAAATGGTTTTTTAGATTATTCCTTAGAGGAGGTTCAACAAGTACAACCGACTTTGTAACTATAAGCAGTATCTCAGTCCAAGATATAACCTTAGCTGACGACCTAGACATACCAAGAATAAGTTACGATAAAGACGGTTTGAACGGACATATATTACTTGAGCCTGCTAGGACTAATTTACTTCCTTATAGTGAGGATTTTAGTGCCTCAGCTTGGTCTGAAATTAATTCAACTATAAGTTCTAATACTACGACATCTCCAAATGGAGGGACAAATGCAAGTACAATAGTTTCAACAAGTGGTACAAGTGAACAATATTTAGATGTTGGAAGTTTATCAGTTACAAGTGGAGAAGATTATACTATGTCTTGTTTTGTAAAGAAGGGGGACTATGATTTTTTCTTAATAAGGTTTACAGGTGTAGGTAGTGCTTTTTCGGCAGGAAATGTTTTCTTTAACATTAATAGTGGTGCTTTAGGTACTATTGATAGTGGATATTCAGGAACTATAACTGATTTTGGCAATGGTTGGTATAAATGTACAGCAACAACAACAGCAAATGCTACAACAGGAAGTGCTAAAATTAGACTGCAATTAGCAAGTGCAGACAATACTGAAGCAATTACAGGAGATGGGAGTAGTAGTACTTTTGTTTGGGGTGCTCAGTTTGAAGAAGGCGCGTACCCAACCTCATACATTCCAACCCATACAGGATCTTCTGTAACACGGAGTGAGGAGACTATGACAGGATCTGGGAATACATCTCTTATAGATAGCAAAAGAGGAACTTTCTATACAGAAATAGCTTATGCAAAAGGTGTTGATCATCAAGTTTCTATGGCGTTAAGTGACAACAGTACTAACAATAGATTTTTACTTTATCAGTCAGGTGGCGCTGGTAATATTATTCTTCAAGTTAAAAAAGGTGGGGCTGTTGTGGCCACTACTAGCACCTCCGCAGGCGAACACGATGGCGATCCGTATCCACTTATTTACGATTATAACAAAGTAGCTTTTAAGTGGGGGCCTAATGTAATAGAACTTTATATAAACGGAGTGCTTGAGACTTATTTCTCAACAGGATCTAGTACTTACAATATAGATTTTGACGCAGATCTTCTCAAGTGGATTACTTTTACTGCTGGGACTGGAACTGGAAATCCCTTCGTGGGGAAAGTAAAGTGCTTAGCATATTTCAATGAGGCTTTAACAGACGCTGAAATGGAAGCTTTAACAGGTGATAGTTACAACAGCTTTAGTGAGCTTGTAGCTGCTAACGGATATACAATACAATAATGAGCGACGCAACAGTAAAATTAGGTAACGGAAACTGGGCTACTAAAGAGAACAATCTTTTAGCTTATAAGCAAGTTGGGGGTAAATACCTTAATACGGAGTTTACCGTTGCTAGAGGTACTGACGCTACGTATGTAGGGAGAGATGGTTTAATTAAGCAGATGTCAGACCCCTCACCTGAGTTAATTCAGAATGGAGACTTTAGTGAGTTGGGTATAGAGAGAATTCCTTCAAATGCTGTTGATTTTGCTGATGAAGCTGGGTGGTGGGGCGGTGTGTCTTTTAGTGAAAATAGGTTAATAATTAACGGGTCGGTTACACATACAGTTACTGCAGCTGTGTCAACGTGGTATAAAGTAACAGTAGACGTTTATAACTTAAATGGCTCGACATTGACGGTGACGCTCAAAGACGGCCCGTCATCTTCCATTTCAAGCACTGGAGTTAACGTTATATACATTAAAACGGCGAATTATCCTTCATTTGCTGGGCTATATCTCAGTGGGACAAATGTAGTTCTAAACAGTATCTCAATAAAAGAAGTTGATCCGAATAACAGATGGACAACCACAGGTAGTGTACTCTCCTCTATAGATCTGACTAGCGAGGGTAAATTTAGAATGAACGTTATCGCTAATAACGGAGGTAGTGGTTATGCCTACGTGCTACAAAGCGAGTCAAATATGAATTCTATGTATGTAGACAGCAAATTATATAGAGCTGAGTTTACTGTAAAGGGGACTTCTGGAAAGCAAGTTCGATTTCAAGATAACTCCGCCAATACCGGGGGTTTGGTCTCTCTAGTTTCGAAATTAACAATGAACGGTGAATTACAAACAGTGGTACATTATTTCACGTCCAATAGCAGTAGTATACATCTCCTAGTTGCACGAGAGACGTCGACTTCAAACTACACAGTAGAGATTCACAATATTTCTTTAAAGAAAATTGCAGACGCAGTTGGTGATATACCTCGTATAGACTTCTTAAACAATCCTCAGGGGCATTTACTTTTAGAACCACAGAGGACTAATTTGGTTGAATATAGTGAGGATTTTACTCAATGGGGTGTGGGGGAATCAGTTGTAGTGGCAAATCAATTAACATCTCCAAGTGGAGAAATAACAGCAGATAAATTAAATGCTTTAAATGCTGCAAATCAGCAATATATTAGCGTATCACCGACAGTTTCTTCAGGAAGTGTATATACATTATCTTGTTTTGCAAAAAAAGGAGAAATAGATTATATTGCTTTAGTAGGATTAAACCCTTTTACTATAAGTTATTTTGATTTAAATAATGGCACTAATTTATCTAATACAGGAACTATTTCAAGTAGTATTGAAGATTTTGGTAATGGGTGGTATAGATGTACATCAACATTTGATGCAGACACTACAAGTAAGTATAGTGGAATATATTTAAGTTATAATGGAACTACAATTTCTAATGGAACTAATATTTCAAATGGAGAAGGAGTTTACGTTTGGGGCGCACAATTAGAAGAAGGTTCTTACCCAACATCATATATCCCAACAACCGGGGTTGCGGTAACGCGAGGTGGAGAGGCTTGTACTGGAGCAGGTGCAGCTAAAGATTTTAACAGCGTGGAGGGTGTATTATATTCGGAACTCGCAGGTTTGACTGATGCATTTAGTTCTAATGAGTATATAACTATCTCAGATGGAACTAACGATAACCGCGTAGGTTTATACCATAGCACTGCGTCAGGCCTTATAAAAGGCCAAGTGGTGAATACCACTAGTCAGCTTGCAATCGCGCAGGAGAATCTTGATGTGAGTATTTTCTATAAGACTGCTATTCATTATAAACTTAACGACTTTAAGCTTTTTGTTAACGGTTCACAAGCGGGTTCTACAGACACAAGTGTTGCGGCATTTGCCGTTGACGAGCTTAACACATTAAACTTTGATTTAGGAAACGGATCTTCTACTAGGTTCTATGGCAAAATAAAATCATTGCAAGTATTCAACAGAGCATTAGTAGACGACGAGCTTGAGTATCTAACAACCAATGGAGATTTACCTGAGTGGAGCTCTTTCGAAGGAATGGCAGTAGCCTATAATTACACAGTTAAATAACATGTCAGCAAGTTTAAAATTAGGTACAGACGGACATTGGGCAGTGAAGGCGGATTCTTTGCTTGCTTACAGCGACGCGGGCGGTAAGAATAAACCTTTGCCATTTGATTTTACACGGGCATCAAGTGCTACGGTTGTAGATGAAGATGGTTTAGTAAATTATGCTGAGATTTATAACGTACCTCGTATAGACTACACAGGGGGAGCGGGCCCACATATATTATTAGAGCCACAGAGGACTAACTTATTTGAATATAGCGAAAGTTTTAATGAAAGTGAATGGTCGAGAAGTAATGTAACAGTTGTTGATAATAGTTCTCAATCTCCTGACGGAACAAACAACGCTTCTCTTTTATATCCAAGTAGTAGTGGTGATTACAGATACATACACAATTCTACGACAAATTCTACTTCTATATATACTATTAGTGCATTTGTTAAAGCAAGTGGTAAAAATGTAGTATGGGTTTATATTAACTCTAGTAGTCAAATTGGTTTTATTTATTACGATTTAAGTGATGGGACTACACAAGTAGTACCGGGAAGTGCAGGAACTCCAACAGCCACAATCGTATCTTATGGTAATGATTGGTATAAAATAAGTTATACATCAGGAAATGCTTTTGTCTTAGGTAGTGGAAGTGGTATAGGTGTGTGTGATGCAAAGGGAGACCCTGCTGTTACTGCTAATGGTACTGATGGAGTTTTAGTTTGGGGATTACAATTAGAAGCAGGTTCTGACGCTACATCATACATACCTACAAGTGGTACTGCAGTTACGAGGGTTGTGGAGACTTGTTCACAGACAGGTATTAGTAATTCTATTAATAGTACTGAGGGGGTTTTGTTTGTTGAGATGGCTGCTTTAAGTAATGATTCAACATACAGAAGTATAACAATAAGTGATGGGACAAGCGACAATAGAATAATTATAAGGTATAGTAATGCTTCAAATATACTTCAGGCTTTATGTTATATTTCTACAGGATTATCGGGACTTTGTCAATATACACTTACTGATGAAACTTCATTTTCTAAAATTGCATTTAAGTATAAATTAAATGATTTTGCATTATGGATAGATGGAACTGAAGTATCAACAGATTCAAGTGGTGCAGTACCTGTAAGTTTAAATACTTTAGAGTTTTCTAGTACTAGTGCTCAATATTTATTCGCAAAAGTAAAACAACTACAAGTATTTAAAACAGCATTAACAGACGCAGAGCTAACTGCGCTAACAACATTATAACATGAAAAAAATAGGTAAATATGAGTTTGCAAGCAAAGCTCAAGCAGACACCGCTATAACAGCTTTAGGTGTAGGCACAGATGAAGAAGGTAACAGCTACCCTACACACGGGCACACTATTGCTAGATTAGGCAATATAGTAACTACTCCAGGTGTATACGACGAAGAAGGAGAAGAAACTACTGCTCCAGTACTATCTAGCGGATACCACGTAGACGTTCTATGGAAAGGACTTGTAGGTGCAGACATCGTTGTAGATGGAGAAGTTACTGGTCAAGAAGCCGTTACACACCCTGAAGGTTGGGGAGATGCTGCGGTTGATGTGACAGGAGATGGTGTACACGGATTTATGGGTTTAGATTACGGATACTATAAAATTTAATCATTACTATGAAAAAATTATTACTTATTCTACTGTGTTCTTTCTTTACACTATCATGTGTAGGGCAAGAGGTTGTTAAGGATTTTTTTAAGTATAGTACATTTTATGCTTCTTTCAATCAGTCTAACTCTATGGTTCAAGAGGATGTGTATGCTGTCAGAGATGGGTTACTTACTGTAATCCCTATGGAGTATGAGCCTAACTACACCTTTTCTGTTGGGTTAAGGAAGTTAGCACGTTTTAAGTACGAGATTAAAGCAACCAATTTCTATGACGGATCAGAAGTATCCATGTCAGAAGAAGCAAATGTAGGTGCTGTAAGCGGTTTTGAGTACGTGTTTGAACGCTCTGAGGTAAGACTTACTGGTAGAGGAGCAATGGACCAGAGATATTTCCTTAGACACCTCTCTAAATGGTTTGTAGCAGAACTTGATTTCTTAGAGAATGGTAGAGCTGATGTAAAGTATTTAGAAGCTGCTCTTAAACTACGTGTTAAAGTAGGTAAGAAATTAAACTTTACTGCAGGGGTAGCAGGTCGTAGACACCCAGCTTATACTGTAGCCCCTATTGAGGATTGGATAGAAGAAAACCTTGGTGCTTGGTGGTTATTAGCATATGACTATGACTACACAGATAACTGGGTATACATAGATTCTAATAGTGATGGGGAATTTACTTCGGGGGAATGGAGTGATTGGGAGTGGTATGGACCTGAAGGTAATTTAGTTGCTGAAACAGACTCTGAGTTCAGACGCTACCAATATGGAAGAATCGTAAATGAGTATAATAGAGACGTAAGAAGCCTACTCCCAAATCAATATCAGCTATCAGCTGCGATTGGGCTTGACTTCTACCATTACTCTAAAGACTTTTGGATCCATACTTGGGCAAACGTAATGCCCTTACACAAAGAGTTTGGGGAGTATGAGTATTCTTATGCAAGAGTAGTAGGAGATTCATGGATAGATTATAATGCAGGAGTTGTCTTCGGGGCTAACATAGGTAAACACCTAGGAGTCTTTGCTGAAGGTAAATTTAGTGAGTACTGGGGGAGATCCTTTGGGAGTGTAACAATGGGTGTTAATTACGTAATAAAATAATGAGTATGAAATTAGATGAAAATACAGGGTTTACAGTAAATATAAAAACCTTGATAGCGGTAGGGGTAGGAATGGCAACCATAATTTCAATGTGGTTTATTCTGCAGGCTGATATAGCGCGAGCTATGGAATTACCACTTCCTCTTGACCCAGAAATAACACGTATGGAGTTTGACATGAAAGATAAGCTGGTGCGTCAAACTATTATGACTACTCAAGACGATGTAAAAGAAATTAAAGATGATCTTAAATCTATAGAACAAAAAATAGATGCCTTAAAATAAAAACTTATGAAAGCCTTTCTTACCATATGCCTCCTTAGCTTACTGTCAACAGCAGTATATGTAACCGCCCCCGCAGTTGAAGAAATACCAGACTCGGGCATTTGTGTGGTAGAGTTTAATGCTAGTTTTAACGCTTCTAATAGCGTTAGTTGGATAGATAATCTTAGTGATTGCGAAGGCAAGAGAGTAGACATAGCTGCTAACCCTGAGTTACAAAAAGAACACAAGATAGTTGTTGTCCCAACTATTATACTTTTTTGGGACGGAAAAGAAGTTCAGCGGTTCCAAGCTAACATTATGATGGAGCTTGAGACAACTGAAGAAGAAGTGCAAGACGCGATCGATGATATTTTAATGGACTCATTTTAAGAAAATATGGAAGATAAAAAGAAATTTAAAGATACTAAACTAGGACAGTTCTTGGAAAAGACTGCTCCAAGTATCTTAGACATTGCAGGGGATTTACTTCCTGACGCAGGTGTCTTGGGGGTAGTTAAAAACCTTATTGAAAAAGATGAATCTATATCTCCAGCAGATAAGGAGATAGCTCTAAATCAAGCGAAGGCAATGTATGAGCTAGAAGTAGCTGATAGGTCTTCTGCTAGATCTAGAGAAGTAGAAATTAAAAAAGCAGGAGGGCAAGATTGGATGATGGCTCTAACAGGTATTATAGGATTAGGCTCTTTCGTATTTTTAATATATGCAGTAGTATATGTAGATGGTATTACTGACAATGATCTTTTTATACACCTTTTAGGTATGGTTGAAGGTGTTGTTATTGGTAACATTTTTGCATACTACTACGGAACTAGCTCACAAGATAGAAAATAGAAGATAATGACATTTGATGAAGTTGCATACAATCTCTTAAACTTACTCCGAGGAGGAAGGTCTAATCATGATGAGCATATTTCTCTAGAGCAGATAAAGTTTAATATCCTGCATTATAGAGCTATGTTTATAAGAAGAGACTATGCCCGTAACGGATTAACCACAAGACATGTGGAACAAGATTTAGGGTGTATCCAGCTTGAGGCTGTTGATGCATCTAAGTGCTGTGATCTGCCAATTAGTTGCGCAGTTTACAGAACAGTTAAAGCAGTACCTAAAACTATTAGGTATAACTTTGAGGAAGCTATTACCTATGTTGGAGACGTAACTGGATTCAGTACTATTCCATTAGTTAATTCGAATGCTATTAAGTGGCTTCCTTACGATAAATACACAAAAAATAAGAGAAAAGCTTATATGATAGATAAATATTTGTATATTTACAATGCAGAAGGTCTAGAGTATATAAATATCCGTGGGGTTTTTGAAGATCCTAGGGATATAGCTGTTTTTGGGGATTGTTCCGGTGGTGCTTGTTATGATGACAGTGCGACCGATTTTCCTATTCCTATGGACATGCTGCAATTAATAAATCAAGGACTTCTAAATGGGGAACTGTCTTTGATTTCTAGAACGTTTTCTGATACTATGAATGATAGGTCTCAAGATCCTAAATCGAGTAGGGGAATTCCTGGGACTCAACCCCAACAACAAGAACAACAATAAAATAAATTAGATATGGGAAAGATAAATGATAACTCCGCTAGGCCTCCAAAAGGAGCGTCTAAACCAAAAGATCCTTATGCGGAAGCTAAAAAGAGAGATCCTAAATTAGATTCGTATATTAAAATACGTAATAACTCCGATAAAAACAGTACTCAATGGAAGGAAGCTCAAAATTCAATTAACGCTGCGTACCAAAAAGGACCACAAAGAGATACCACACCATCAGAGGATGCAACTAAAGGGCGAGCAGCGGAGGAAGCGTATGCTAAGAAGCAGGCTGAGAAACGCCAATACGAACTACACAAAAGTCATAATAAACCTCCAGAACTGGTAGCAGCAAAGAAGCCTACAACTATTTCTAGTGCTGCTCCTGCAAAGACATTAGCAGTAGCTAAACCTACTGCTGCTCCTACTGCTGCTCTTACTGGTAAGGCAAAGAGAGTTCTTCGTAGGAAGACAAATAGAGCTGCACGGAAAGTTAATCGTACCTCGAACTCCAATTCTGGTGCAGTAGCTAACGCATCTAAAAAAGCAAAAGAAAACGCTATAATGGCTGATATAGAATCTGATGTAAAAAACAGATTCGGACATGGAGGTAAGAAGTCTAAGAGAAAAATGGAAGGTGGATTTTTAGAGCCCCCAATGGATATTTTATTTGAATGATCTACAACCTCAGTGACATATATAAACAGTATGTTGAAGAGGGCGGGGATATAGATAGGACGGTGTTTTTTGATATATGCCACACTTTTAACGTAGAAATATTTGAATATATTCTTGAAGGTAAACCTTTTAATATGGGGAATAATCTCTCAAGCCTTTCTATTATTAGGAGGGAAAGAGATCCTAGATCCCCTAGAATTGATTGGGGAGAGAGTAATAAGTATAAAGAAGAGCTCATTAAAAATGGAGATCCTCTTTATAACTCTGATACTAAGCTGGGCACTAAGTGGCATATTTATTTTACCGATGAGTTCTATTGTAAATACTACTGGAATAAAGGAAAATGTAAAATTCCGAATAAGTCAGTTTATAGATTCGACGCCACTAGGGGGTCAAAAGGCAACAAAGAGAAGCTAATCTACCTTTTAAAAAATAATGATTTGGCTTATTTAAACTTTAAGAAGCACTAAGAAAAGATGGCAAGTAAGAAATCTCAACGAGCGGGAGTTGGAGCAAAACAGTTTGTTAAAAACATGGTTAGAGGAGCTCCTCCTAGAATGTGGAATAGACTAGGAGGGCCTGGTGTTGCACCGCCTGTGCCGCCGCCAGTTAGTGAGAACCCTCCAGTAGAGCCGCCTATGAATTATGACGTTAAGACCGTCTCTTCTCCAGGCACCAACCCTAACAATGCAGCGGAGACACCAAACTTCCTCAGGCGTCAAGAAGCGGGGTTTGCCCATATATGGGATGGAAAACAAGTAGATAAACCTCTAATATATGATCCTACTATGCCTAATACAAAGGGTCGAAGAGGTGATCATAGTCGATCTAAAATTGATACTGCTATAGCTAGAGACAGCACAACTATTGCAAATAGATCAGGGATTGCAAATATGATAGATTGGAACAATACACAAGGCAGGCTTCAAACTAATAGAGAATACCGTGATACTGATTCTGGCACTGACCCTTATGATAGGGCTAGAGAAATTAATGTTCACCAGGTTTCTGGGGCAGATGAAAAGCAATTAGGTGGAAGTAAGTGGGATACGTGGAATGAGCAAAGAAAGAGGAACAAAAACACAAGACAAAGAAACAGAGACACAAGACAACGACGTAGGAAACAAAAAAGAAACAAAGGTAAATATTGCAAACAGGAAGCTGGATTCTTAGATCCTGAAATTGAATCACTAGATTAAATAGAAAATGGCAATTTATAAAACTATATCAAGCCAAGTTATTATTAGGAAGATCTTTCGAGATCTGCGCCCTGATACTGATAATTGGATAGATGATGCGATAGAATGGATAGGTGAAGCACTCGAGCATATCGGGGCCTCACCTCAACTCGTTCAACGTCAATGTCTCCTCACTGTGGTGGACCATAAAGTACTTTTGCCTAATGATCTCTACTATATCAATCAAGTAGCAATTAATACCGTAGTATCACCTACAGCGTCAACTGAGTTAGATACTCTAATATTAAAAGTGGATTCTTTGAAGAAGGCTATCTTAGATGCCACTGAGGCAGGTGAGGATTACGCAGACACAGTCAATGTACTTAATGAAATCAATTCTAGAATTGTAGTTTTAGAAAATGTCTTTTTTAAAGATAGCGCTTCTCTTCAGCCATTGCAATATGGTGCTAGCACATTCCATGCAAGCATGCATTGTACAGGCTGTGTTAATGAGACAGTATCCTACGATGATACCTATATAATCGATAATGATTATATTAAAACCTCATTTCCTTCAGGGAAGATATGCCTTAGCTATAAGGCCATACCTACTGATGAAGACTGCTTCCCATTAGTTCCAGATGACATTAGCTTTAAGGAGGCTATGTTCTGGTACATATATAAAAAACTATTACTTATGAATCCTACGTTCAAAGCAAACGGAATTGGATACGAACTAGCAGAAACTCAATGGAAGTACTACTGTACTCAAGCTAGAAATGCAGCTAACTTCCCTGATATTGATAGGTATGAATCATTCATGAATCAGTGGGTTAGATTAATACCTCACCTTAACAGACATAGTCAATCATTTGAAGAATTAAACACACGAGAAGATTTATATAGAGGATAATGGCAGAAAAGCACTTTATAAAGGGGTTATTTAAAGATACCGCTCCTATAGACCAAATTGAAGGGTCTTGGAGATACGCTCGTAATGCTGTGGTAGCAGCTGTTGATGGTGCCATATCTAATGAGGGGGGTACGAGTCTTACTGGGTATCTAGGAGATTCGTCAATATTTGGCACACAAGAGTATAAAGCTATCGGAGCTATCGAAGTTGATAACGATCGTACGGTTATCTTTGTAACAGATATTGTAAATACCCTAGATATAACTGGTATAGTTCCTAGTAGTGAAATTGGTATATGGGAAAATAATGTATACACTGTTTTGTACAGACCGGATGTCTCTGCTACTGTGCTTCCTCATGATCTAAAGTTAAGAGAAACACACCCCATACAAGGTACCTTTAAGATTGATTCTAAAGGAGATTTAATAGTTTACTTTACAGACGATTTAAACACTCCTAGGGCATTTAATGTAGCTAGGCAACAAAGAAGTATTGCAGAAGGGAATCCTATCTCTTGGTTATATGCAATCGATCCTCAAGAGACGCACGCGAATCATATAGACTTATTGAATTTGTTCCCGAGTTCAGGTCCGGTTCCTAGAGTATCCTTAGAGTATATTATTAATCTTTCGGATACTCCTGATAATCAATCTTCTAATCAATCATCAATTATAGAAGGAGGAGGTCTTAGGACTGGTGTTTATTACTTAGCCCTAGCTTATGTGGATGCAGACTTTGTAGCTACTAATTACTTGACTGTAGCCAACCCAGTTTCAATTGTACCAGAATTTGACCATACTCGCCCTACAACAAGGAAGAGTGGATTCAAGGATGGTGGGCAGACCTCTAAGGCTATTAAATGGACAGTGTCTAATCTAAATACGGATTACCAATTTATCCGCCCAGTTATTATACGTACGATGGGAGGAGTTAAAGAGGCTTTTCAGTTAAACGATGTGGACTTGAGTGTAGCTATTAAAGCGGGAATTGTATACAGCGGAACTGAGGGATCGGCTACTTCTTCTGTGGAAGAGGTTATAATAGATACTACATCATATGAGACTGCCAAAACTATTAGACAACTAGATGGTATTTTATACCTTGGAAATCTTACAGGCAGTAAGGATGTAGGGTATCAGAAATACGCCAATAATATTTCACTCGACGCTGTAGTGCACCCAATACCAGATTTTGATACTATATATGCTACTGTAGATAATTTTGAAACAGGCTTCGGTACCAAAGTTGTTGATATGGGGAACAAGGTTGACGAGACTAGGTCGTATAGGTGGGCTCCTAATATTTTTAAATATAAAGGTTACACAAGAGATGAGGTGTATGCATTTTATATTGCATTTGTAATGAATGATGGTAGCATGTCATATGCGTACCATATTCCTGGTAGAAAGGCTCTTAGCCAAGAACTATCTGTGCTTCCTTTTGAAGGTGAGTCAAATGAAATAGCAAGAGATTTAAGAGATCTAAGTAAGCAGTATAGTAGAAATTTTCATTTTTATGATTATTCAGATACTGTAGGTAGCACTTTGGGAATGCAGTACTGGGAGAATGCCACTGAGTTCTACCCTCAAACAGATAACTTTGAGGTGTGGAACGAATATGGTATTTTAGACAGTTTAAAAGGATCAAATGTTAGACACCACCATTTCCCGTCTAATTCTAATGAGAAGTATAAAACCATTCTAAGTCATAATTCTGAACACTTTGACTCTGATGGAACTTCTTCGGTAGGTGGGGGTATAGATCCAACTTGGTTTACTAATGTGCGTGAGAGTTGCGACGAAGATACGTTCACAGAGGATGATGATACTTGGGCAAACTTTCAGAATCTTGATTATGAGTATGCTGGAGATGGTGAAGCGGCAAGCGCCTATTTTGGAAATGGTGTATTTACAGCCCTTACGGATATACAAGTCAGTGTTAAAGCTTTACTATGGTTCACTAAGAAGAATGGTAATACCACAAATCAGCCTGTAGAGGCCAGAATACTGAGGATGATAGGAGGTGTGCAAGAGGACTTGCTTACAACTGGTGAAATTCCTACAAACGGGTTCACAAATGACTATGGCGGGTGTTGGAATCAGAATGATGTAGCTCCACTTTTCTTAGGGGAAGTTGCCGATGGGTCAGCAACCCAGTCTGGCTGGGGGGAAGGTGGTACGACCGACTCTTTCAGCTCACCCAGTGAGGCTTATTGGTTGAATGATTCTGCGGGGCAACTAGGAGGAGCGACCCCATATATTAACTTGAGTGCTGGAGATACTATACAGATACAATGTAGATATACAGGTCTGAAGGGAGATGATATAAGAATGATAGGTACCCATAACCAAGAGGACTGCGATTCTGATTTTAACATATCGGGGTGTAATAATGTTGAAGATGTTGAAGCTATGCCAAAAATGTCATACGTATCATTTTTTATAAGGCCCCAAGAGGATGCGCTTTTAGATACTGGATTATACAGTGATGTTAAAGTATCTCATGAGGTTCAAAGACTAGGGTTTAATTTAGCTGACATTAAAATTCCTAGAGCTATAGCTGATACAGTACAAGGATTTAGAATCTTTTACGCCAAACGAGAACATGTTAATCGTAGAATTTTAGGGCAATCTTTATTAATGCCTATGCAACAACATAGAGCTGTAATAGGTATTTGCCAAGAAGCACAGGATGCAACAACACCGGGCCTTCAGACCTCTGCAGCCACTATGCAGGTATTACAATCTTTAACTTCAGACCCTGAAGAATTTTATAATGTTGATCCATGGCCACTTGCTAGTGATGAGTACCCCGAGTATGAGACCATATTTAATGACCAAGTAGGTGCCTACGTGCACGACAGTCGTGGGTATAAGAACTTTTCGTTTCATGATTTTACAATGCTTAAACATAAAGGAAGCATTGCGGGAGCCACTCATATTAAGCCTGAATATGTAGTAGTACCATATGTTTGGAATGGGCCAGGTATTACACAAAACCGTCGAATGAATACCGTCATAGCAAATGTGGAGGCGGATGACGGAGAGCCATTAATAATTAAAGAGCTATGGGGGTACGACGCGTCAACGTGTTACCCTAAAGAAATGTACTCTGTAATCACGATGGGGGTAAATTATTTAAACTCAAGGTTTGATCAAGAGGGCACAGGTTCTAATTCTATTTTTACCTACTCGTATCCTAGAATACTTTCTCAAAAATCTAAAACATATCTTCTTGGAGATACTATTTTTAGAGGGCAATCTTTAGGTTTTGGGGGTAAGTTGTTTAATGAGTTCGGAGTTAGTTGTGCTGCTTTTGGGTTACGAGATAAACATGAATTGCCTCCATTATCCGTAAATCCAGCTAGTCCAAGTGGCGAACCTAGTTATAGATTTGGGGTATACTACCCTCTTGCTAGTCCTATGTTAGTAAATGAGAATGTAGATTTAGCGTATGATGCTTCAGATGCTACAGAGCCTTGGCATAGAATGCAGATGTATTTAATTAATCTACATGCATTTAAAACAGATGTATACAAATCCTTGGATAGTCAAACTTTAGTTTGGACGGGATTCGAAGTTCTAGGGGACGAGCTAGAGAATTTTATTTTTGAAGCGGATGGATCTCCAAATACTTTTACAAACAAGTACGGAGTTTTTGATGCAAATTATAGTATTGCTACTTTACAAGCCATTAATGAGACTCCACTTTATGATACAGGTATCTTTGGTGGGGATACTTTTATAGCTAGGTACGCTTTTGCCTCAGCTCTTAAACCTAGCACTCCTGCTTTATCTAGTACGCCTAAAAAAGCCGTACATTCAGTTATTGTAGAGAGTACAGATAATATAGCATTCAGACATATGGAGAGTGATAAAAGTTTATACTTTCCTGGCACACCTGTAAGAGATATTCTTAGACAGGTGGGCAGTGAAGATGGTGATTATAGCCATTTCGATAATTTAACTTATAATACAGATTACTCTTCAGTTAACGATATTAGACCGGCATTTCCTTTGCCTCTTAAAACTGTGGATCAAGATGACTTTTCTACAAGGACGCATAGAAGCACCAAGGATGATACTACAAGTCTTATTGATAATTTTAGGATCTTCCTAGCTAATCAATATAAAGATCTTCCAAAGAATCGTGGAGAGCTTTGGTCTCTAGCCAGTTTTAACAATCTACTTTACTTCCATATGGAGGACAGTCTATTTGCCACAAAAGGTAAGCAGTCTATGGGGCTCAGTGATGGAACTCAAGCCTTTATAGGAGGAGGAGATATATTCGAGCAAGAGCCAGATGAAGTTATACAGACTGAGGGAGGCTTTGGTGGCACACAATCTCAATGGGCGGTTCTTACTACCAGATATGGGTACTTTTTTGTAGATGTAAACGCTAGAAAAGTATTCTTAATGGGAGAGTCGATGAGTGAGATCAGCGGCTTGGGAATGAGACAGTGGTTTAACGAGAATTTAAAATTCAACTTAGAGGATTACGGATACTCAGGATATGGTATCGACAATCCTATACAAGGTATGGGAATGCACTCTACATGGGATCCAAGGTATAAGAGAATACTCTTAACTAAAAGAGACCTTGTGCCAACTGCTTTTTTTATAGGGGAGTTTGAAAGGGGAGTTATAAGGTTTGACTCTGGCTTATCTATTTATGAGGTTCTTATTGATGATGTCTGGGTACCGCTTCCTCTAAGCTGTGAAGACCATAAATACTTTACTTGTGATGGTTGGACTATTTCGTACTATCCTGCACTAGGTGTTTGGGGTGGATTTCATGACTACCAGCCATACCTATATTTTAATACATCTACAGACTTCTACTCTTTTACAGACCAGTATGAGAGAAGCGAGACACTGGGCGCATTGGGCTTAGGAACTGTATTTGGTAATGTTGGTATATGGCAGCATAATGTAGGGAATAAAGGTGTTTTCTATCAAGAGGTTGTGGCAGAGGAAACTCCGTTTCCTTTCGAATTTGAAGTCATCCATAATGAACATAAATCAGATACTGCTGTCCTTGCTTCATTAAACTATACTCTAGAAACTTTTACTCCTTTAGGGGTTAATATTCTAGATCACGGCTTTACAAGCTTTTTCCTATATAATACGTTCCAGAACTCTGGGGAATCTATGTTAGATTATCTTATAAATATACGACGTATCGGGAATAACTGGAAGGTCAACAACTTTAGAGACTTAGCAGCTATAGCTGTTAATACCTCTCCCTACTATATGTCCACTGCTGAGAACGTTGCTGGGGGTATTAATATGGGAACTGTAACAACTTCATCTATAGCAGCTATGTTTACTGTATCAGGGATGTCGGAAGTTATAAACGCAGCTTACTTAGATTTAAACAAAAACTGGAATCAAAAGAAGAAATTTATAGATAAATGGGTAGGAATTCGTCTAATTTATAGTAATGTAACGAATAATTCCTTAAATTTATACTCTACAAATGTCTCTATCCGAAAAATGTACCGATAATGGCCAAAAGAGCACTTAATAAAAGACAAACACGCAGATACCAATTCGCAGGCAGCAAGATGTATTCTGATAATACTATCCAGGCGGCAGGGCAAGGATCTGGAAACACTACTGCTAATATAGTATATGCGGAAAACGATCCTAATACACTCAAAGCTAAGCAGGAGGCTTTAGCTTTAGGTAAGAAAAAGGCTGTGACAGACTCTGCGGCGTTGGCAGAAGAAGCGGTAAGGACTAGGGAGGAAAATAAAAATCTCATTTCAGAGGGACTCGAGGAAGATCGGCAGGGGAGAAACTCTGCGTTTACTACTGCAGGTAAATCCTTAGAGTACTCTCAATCGGAGAAATTCAAAAATGGGGTGTCTGGCGTACTAGCTAATCACCAAGCTAAACAACTGGCTAAGCAAGCTGCTACGGACGGTTTAAGGAGGGGCTCTGGAGAGATTGCAAAGCGTCTTACAGGAGATGTAACAAGAGATGCCTTACTTTCAAAGACATCGTCTACTTTTGCGAAGGAGGGGATGGGGTCAGCATTGGATGTTATGGCTAATTATGGTGCGAAGCAGGTAGCAACCGAAGGGGCAAAAACTGCAGGGGCAGAGGCAGCAAAAAAGGTGGGAACAGAAGCAGCGACATCAGCCGTCTCTAGTGCTGGATCATATTCGACGCCGTATGCTACAATAGCTAATGTGGCAGGTACTGGTATTAAAGTGCTAGGGGCGGATGATAATGATAGAACTGTAAATGCTGCTGAGATTGGAGGTAACATGATGTCTAGGGCAGGGGAATTTGCGGGGTACGGTTCCGTATTTGGTCCTGTAGGGAGTGTTGTTGGTGGTGTTGTCGGTGGTGGACTGGGGGTAGCGGAGACTCTTCATGACAGAAATAAAGCTAGACTACAGTGGGATTCTAATAAGAGACGTGAAGACAGTCAAATTGAAGGAGATAATAGTCAGTTAGTCAGAGATATGTACGCCAATTCTACAGAAGCTAAAATAGCAGAGCTCCAATCTAAGACTACTTCTGGGTATGATCTTGGTACAAATACTACAGCCAAAGATGGAGGACAACGAGCTCTTCCTCCTTTTGTAAATACTGGATACGGAATGGAACCTTGTGTAGATTGTGAAAAAGCTAAGCCTAGTCCTCAAATGCAGAAAGGAGGATATATGGGAGTACCGCAAGCTCAACCTGTTGGAGATGAAGGAAACTATATGGCGCGAATGCAGCAGTACGAAACTGGAGGAAAACGATTACCTGGTGGAGTAGCTAAGTCATTGCCTGGTGGAGAGCATGCAGAAATTTATCTAGGTAATGAACACGATGAATCTGGACAGGGCTCTCAAAGTGGAATTTTACTAGATGTGGATAAAGATACTAGATTAGAGAGAGGAGGTTCTAATGATGTTGGAACCGAAGTTGAAGATCAAGAAACTAAAGATAGGATTGCTGGTAGAGATTATTTCTTCTCATCAGACGGTAAAGCTAAAAATGGAAGTACCTTTGCTGAGAACCACCAATCTATACTTAACAGTAATTCATCTCCTGGGGAAAAAGAAAACCAAAAGCACATGTTAGCCCAGCTACAAGAGCAACATTATGGTAGAAAGCCGTTGGCTAATAAACCTGTGAATCTAGCTAAAAATGGTGGGCTAAGATACCAATGGGGCGGTGTAGGAGGTGGAGGTGGAGGTGGGAATACTACACCATTTATGTCTAAGTCTAAGAAAGAGCCGTCTGGTACTTATTATAAAGATCCTAACTCTGACGCAGTTTATTATCTAGGGGGCGATGGTAAGAGACGTAGATTTAAGAGTGAAGAGGAATATATGGCCCATAGAAAATCTAATAACCTTCCTGCAGACTACTCAGATGTAGCCGGCACACAGGAGGCTTCACCAGAGGCTGAAAAGGGCAGAGCTGCAGAGAAAGCTGAACTTAAGTCAGAATCAGCACCTGCTACATCAAAGCCTACTACTACTAGTACTTCTGGTTCTAGGTCTCCCTCAGGTAGAGGAAATACCTTTAAAGTAGCCTCTGATACATATTACGACACAGAGGTGTATGGAGATATAGCTGATAGACAAGATAGTTATGTAGTAGATGGACAAACGTTTTACGCAGGTAGTGATGATTCGGCTTTTAGAGAGAGTCTGCAAGATTCCGAGTTTAGAGACAATTGGATAGAAAATGCAGACCCTGCTGTTTTAGAAGCTGCTGGTATAACAAGTCTTGAAGATATGAAAGATGCTGATAAAGTAACAGCTTATCAAAGCTCTTGGAATGAACTACATCCTGATAATACGATTAAAGTAGATGGTAAACTAGGAGAACAGACTTGGAGAACAGCTACTGGTAACACTGACGAGGAAGAGGGTGAGGAAGAAGTAGTTAAAGAAGACGATGAGGGAAATATGGAGACAGTTGATACGGAGGATAGCAGCGGCACCGATGAAATCTTAGAGGAAGGAGATGATAAATTATCTCAACTTGCTGCTATGGCTCAATTACTTCCTGCAGCATTAGCTTCTAAACAAGGGCCTGACTATAAGAAAAATAACCTTATGGCCAATATACCTCCAATCTTTGCTGAGCGTTTAGCCAAGTCTAATTTAGAGAGAGTTGATTTAAATTCTGACAAAGCAATTGTTGGAGCAGATGCCCACGCAATGAATCAGTTTATAGATTCATCAGGTGGAGGATCGTCTAATGTTATAAATAAAATGGCAGCTTACTCTAAAAAGCAACAAGCTTTGGGTCAGGTACGATCTCAGGAGTTACAAGCTAACGATGCTATAAGGAACCAAGAAACTGTTATGGATGCTCAGCGTAAAGCTACCAATGCTCAAAATGCATTAACCGCTTCTCAAGTAAATGTGGGCAATCAAAAAGATGTCAATGTGGTTAATGCTGCTGAAAGATCTGCTACAGAAACGTATAATAGAGACCAGGATGTTAGAGTGAAGAACAGAAAGCTAATGGCTTTAGATACTGCTACTTCTAACTTGGCTAATATGAACAGAGATAGACTGTCGTACGATGCTCAAGATAGATATACAGCTGCTATCGCAGGTACCACTGGCGTAGACGAACGCGCTAATTACCAAGAACTCCTACTTAAAAACAATATAGATCCTAATTCACCCAAAGGAATAGAGATGATGACTACTTTTAATAACCGTAATGATAAGCCAGACAAAGCGCAGAAGGGAGGCTTTAGCAGTAATGGCTATAAGCGTAGATACTTTTAAAATTAATAATCATGCCAGTTGAACAATACGAATTAAAACCATACGTTAGCCAATACGTAAATCCATTTAAGGCAGAGTCTGCAGCTATTCTTCGTGAGAGATGGGATACAAATAAGGCTGCTAAGGATACTATCGATGTAACCTTAGGGGCCATGGATACCCTTAAAGGTGATAAACATTTAGTAGAATCTGCTAAAGGCCAGGTGAGAGACAAGATGTCAAACTATGTAGATCAGGGCAATTGGGAAGATTCCGGATTACTTGTATCTGAAGTAATGACAGATCTAGAATCGGACAGAGGTTTAAGGTCTGCTAAGTTATCTTTCGCAGCTCGTAAGCAGGAGCTTGATTATATGAACGAGGCTACCATAAAAACGGGTGCTAATTTCTTAGATTTTGGAAGAGGATCTGCAGATACTCATGTATCTTATTATAAGAATGAGGAGGGGGAATATGTGGAGAATGTATACCAACCCCTTAACGAGTCCGAGCAAGATTATGCTGCCAATATGGCGTCCATGGTCGGAAACATAAAGGCTGATTACACAGGTATTTCTAGAAGAAAAGCAGATGCTATAGCAGCAGGCTTAACCCAAATGTATCTTCAAGGTACTGTTGGAGATCAAGATTACAGACGATTAACACAGATAGAGGGCTTTACTCATGACGAAGCTTTAACGGATATTAATCAACGAATGCAATCTCTTACAGATCAGCAAATACATATGACTAAACAAGCCGCCATTACAAATGGTGCGCACGCAATGTCTGGCTCGGGTGCACTTAATAAAGGATATACTGCAATGCAGCAAGCGGGACTTACTGGCAAAGATTATGGTAATAAAATATTATCTTTGCATGGAGATGTATTTAGAGATTTACCTGCCGGTGATAAATGGAAAGCTGCTAAAGAAATGCGCAGCATAGATAACAGTGTTGCAAGAGAGGCTCTTACTCCTGAGGAGTACGAACTGTGGAAAAAGAATCAAAACTTATTTAGAGGACATAATGAGTTTGGTTCTTATATGGAATATGCTACAACTCAAACTTGGAATCCAACTTACGCAGCAGATGATGATTTTGACGCGGAAGAGTTAGGATCAGCTATTGGAGTAGGAACAGTTTTAGGAGCAGCTGCAGGTCTAGTGTTATCAGTGGTTGGGGCTGCGTTAACCGCTACAGGTCTTGGTGCCCCGATCGGTCTACCTACACTGGCGGCGGGTGCAACAATGGTAGGCTACGGTGCCCTGGCGGGAGGTGCAATTGGTGCAGTGGGTGATTCTGCTTATCAAGGAGGTAAGATGCTTACAAGTGAGTCCGGAAATGTAAGAGATACGTGGAATCCTCAGCAGGGGGATGGAATGCTTTTTGGTATGCTTGATTCTGAGGCCGAAGAGTTGGCGGCAAACCTTAATGATGTCGAGCACATTAATGAACTTTTAGGTACTGACTACCAAGAGGGGGAAGCAACGTGGGAACAACTTAAAAAGAATGCACAAGCATTTCTATTATATAAGCAGCAAGGAGGAGGAGACGAGTTAACCGATAAGATGAACAATTATGATGGAGATATTTTCGAAGCAGAAACATGGGTCCCAGATATTTATAATAAAGAAATGAATCAAGCTATTGGGAGCATCGAGAAAAATTGGGATCCCGAAGATTGGGATATATTTGGAGTTCCAGAACTTAGTTCAAGATGGGAGGGTATTTTTGATCCAGACGGTGAAGGAAAGGGGCCCGGAGATGCGGACATAGAATTCAGAGGAATTGTTGCTCCAAGTGAGGTAGATGATACCGAATTAATGTTTAAATGGAGTATAAATGGCGATACGTACTTAGCTAAGCCAAAGGCTAACTCACCGCAGTATCAAAATCTGTTAGAGCAAATTACTATGGGGCTGAATAAAGCAGATCTTATCATACTAGACCAGGGCAGGCAGTGGATCAATTATGTTGAGGAATCTCAGACTGGGGAGGGTAAAAATAAAGAAGCCACAGGAGCTCAGTTTGTAGATCAGTTAACTAGATTACATCAAGCTCATACCGGTTCTACTGAACAGAATGCCTATAATTGGGCAAATAGTTATATCTTTGGTTCTTATGAACGTGCCTATCCAAACGGACTAAATAATGAAGCTGCGTTACTTATGCAGGAGAAGGGCTTACCTACCAATACTCCCTTTGATAAGCTTTCTGCGGGAGATCAGCTTGAAGCAAAGCAGCGTTACATGGCAGGATTTACTCTGTTTAAAGAGAAAGAAGTTAGAGGGTAATAATATATAGAATATGACATACAAGAAGCAACATGGAGGCCCAGATTTAACATCAAACTCGGATCTAATTCAGCCTGGGGATGGAAATGAAGTTGGGTCTGATGGTATTATAGATACAACAGGTACCGAAGAAGCTCCCGTTGCGGAGCCTATTCCTTTTGATATGGAAGGAGCTTCGTATACTCCTTCAACAGGAGTACAGCTTAAGAATGTTAATTATGCTGAGTATGCAAAATATATTGATCGTCCTTTCTCATTCATTTCAGATGATCCAGATGATTTAAGAGCTTACGGACAATCTACAGGAGAAAAATGGGCATATGCTTTACCTAAACTAGTTACTCGTGTTGGTACCAATGTCTTGGGATCCACAGTAGGATTAGTCTATGGAGGAGGTGCTTTCTTAGGAGGTCTATTCGATGGTCCTGAAGGAGACAATGCAACCAAATCTTTCTTTGATAATGACTTTCAGAGAAGCATGGATGGCATCAATGATTGGATGGATGGTGCCCTTCCACATTACTATACTAAAGAAGAACAGGACTATAACTTTTTCCAATCTATGGGGACAGCTAATTTTTGGGCTAATGACTTTTCTCAAGGTTTATCTTTTGTTGTAGGTGCTGTTTTATCAGAGGCTTTAACTAGAGGTGCTGCTACGTCTTCACTTGCAGCACGGGCAGGACAGCTTTTTCATAAAGCGGGGAAAGCTTCCGGGCTCAGTAAAGGAAAAGCGTACTTAGGCGCCGGAGCAACTAGTAAGGGAGCAGGTAAAGCTGCAGATGATATTCTGAATGCTAAAAGGTGGTCTAATGCTCGTACCACATTAAGACAGTTAGGTACAGGTGCTATGTATGAATCTGGTGTAGAAGCTAGACACCACTACGATCAGACTATGACTAACCTTACAGGTGCATTTCTAGAGGAGTATGGCAGACAGCCTGGAGACGAAGAGATGGCCCATTTGGTAGACATTGCCACTAAGAGTGCTAATGCTGTATTTGCAGGTAATGTTGCTCTTGTGGGGTATGGTAACTATATGATGTTCCCTAGAATCTTTGGTAAAGGATTTAATGCTACTAAAAATAGTTTTAAAAAGCAAATTGGTAACAGTGTAAAAGGTAAGGCAAGAGATTACAAGGCCTTATATAAATCAGTTGGTAAAGGAAGAGGATTTACTAGGCAGGCTTGGAGAGTTTTAAAGGCTCCTTTATATGAAGGATTTGTAGAAGAGGGAGGTCAAAAATTATTAGACCTATCAGGACAAGAGGCTGCAGAGAATTGGTACCATAGTAAAAAAGATCCGTCCGCTCTAGGAATGGCAACTGAATTAGTAAGTAACATTGGTGGGGCTATGGGGGAGGCATATGGCTCCAAAGAAGGACAAAAAGAAATTGGTATAGGAATTTTATTAGCAGCTATCGGGCTTCCTGGTATGGGAGTTAAAACAGATTCTAAAGGAGATGCGGTAGTAGATAAACTAACTGGTAAGACTAAGACTGGGTTTAAATGGCAAGGAGGAGTGTATGGTACCATTAAAGACGGCCAGTTTGAAAAGAAGATGTTGGACCAGTTGGTTACAGATCTTAAAGAGAATTCCGACGCTGTTACATCACTTAACCTATACAGAGATCGTATGGTTCGAGGAGGTGTGAATTTAGACCAGGCAGACCTGTCTCAGATCATTGATAGCCCTTACATGGGTAAGAATACTAAAGATGATAACATCTTTAACTATATAAGCAGTAGACTTAAAGCTGGATTTGAGCAAGAGGTTTTAGATGATATTGAAACTATCCGTAATATGTCCGTTGAAGAGTTTAGACAAAACTTTGCTTGGGATGAGCTGCAAGACTTAAATGATGCAGAGATTAGAAATAAGCAAACAGAGATGGCAGATTTAATGGAAGCTAGAACTGCTGAAATAAAAACTACATCTAACAAAGTAAATAGAACGTTTGTTAATTACGACGAAGACGTTAAAGATGCTATTGTACACGCGCTGGCAACTAGTAAGAACTTAGATGCTCGTGAAGATGCTATGATCCAAGCTATTGAAGAGATCATAGGGAGCACACTGGAAGGAGAGATGGATGTGGAATCTCGTTTAGAAAGAGATAAGAGAGAAGATATAGGGGTTCGAGCTAGAGTATCTAGACTGTGGGGCCGTCTGACAAAGAAGCAGAAGTCAAAGATATTAGCACTTCCTGAAGCTAAGGCTTACATGAAGATGGTTGGCATCAAAGAATTTACCGATCCTACACATATGGAGGAATTGGTGTTAAACCTAATCACGCGTAGAAAAGAATTAGAGGAGGAAATAACCGCATTAGAAGAAGACGACTCAGTAACTCCTAAACCTGCTGTCTTTGATAAAGACGGTCATAATATTGGAGGCACTGAAGCAGAGCAAGTTAAGTGGGCTAAGCTAAGAACTTTAGGAGACGAATTTGACTCGATAGATAAGAAGACTACCGAGTTACTAGAAGCGATAAATGAAGGGTTAGACCCAGATTTAAGTGCCTCAGAGCAAGCTCTTTTAGATAAGTGGAAGAATGACGATCCTGGATCGCACACAGAAAATATTAAGAATGTAACGACTATGATGAAGGACCTTAGAAAGGTCAGAGCTAGACGTCACAGAAAGATAGATATGGTGAACGAGCTTATGGATTACCATGAGAACGAAGCAGCATTTGGTTTAGGAAGTCAGGAGCACAGAGGTAAAAAAGTACCAAAGCCTAGGATGTTACGTCCTGAGATGTTACATGACCCGGCGACAGACAATGCTGAAGACATTAAAGATCTCAGACTTAAGCGTCTATTCGTCAAGTACCAAGGAAAAGTAATTGAATTTGATTATACTAGAATTAATAAGGATACCAAAGAAGGTCTTCTTGCTCGAGCTAAAGAGGCAGGTATAGAAGAGAAAATTATTAAAGATGCTTTAGCGCTTCGTGAAAAAGATTCTGGGCTATCAGAAATAGATTCTTTAAAAACGGCTCTTACCACGGCAGGTGTTAAGATAGAGACTGGTCCTAAAACGGGAACATATAGGTTCTATGTAAGACCGGGTAAGCCAACTTCGGATCAGGACAACTTCTTAATCACATATCCTACACAAGAGAATGTGGAGCTTATTTTAGAGTTAAGAGCTTTAGAAAAGCTAGAAGGCAACAGAGAGGCCAGCAAAAGAATTGAGGAGATAAATGAACTATTAAAAGCTAATGGGTTTACAACAGAGTATCAAGAACGTAATCTTAGCTTTTTATTACAGGCAGAGAATCTTAGAGAAATAAGTGCTGGGGCTCAGGTGCAAGAGATTATCGACATTGCTACAATCGAGGCTAGACAAGAATTAGAAAATCAAATAGCAGCAGAAGATCAACGACTAAAGAATGCTGTTGAAGCAGCAGAGAAGTTAGCTGAAGATTTAGTTAAAGCAAACTCTTCACGAGTAAGTGAGAGACGTAAGAAAGATCTTGCAGAGAAAGTTAAAAACTTGGCAGTAGAGCTAGCAGCGGTTGAACAAGCTATTTCTAGTATTGAAGTAAATAAAGCTGTCTTAGTTGAAAAGCTTAATAATGTCAATAAGCTGATTGAGGTTGTTTTAGGAGCAGAGTCTAGAGAGGATGTTGCTGAGAGAATCAAAGAGCATCTAAAAACACAGTGGAATACATTAGCTGAAACTTTAGAAAAGTTTGTAGGGGATGGCTTTTTCAAAGATGTAGAATTGCTGTCTGAGATGTTCACTACCGAGGAGGATGTGGACAAACTAAACAAGCTAGCACAAGCTGTATATCATTTTGCATCTACTATGGATGAGCTTCCTCTGGAGCTTGTACGACTTCTCGATGCAGGAGTTGCAGATCTTAAAACTAAATACGAAGAAGCGTTACCTGTTTTAGAAAGTCTTAGAAGTATGCTCCATTTCAAAGCAGATGGGTCTTATGATGCTAGATTTAAAAGCGCAACAGAAGAACAGAATAGGGCTACATATGAAGCTATGGTTAACAATGTTGACGCTATGCTGCTTGGATATAATACTGCTGTTGAAAAACTTAGGACAGAGCTACAAATGGAGCTAAGTCCCGTTTTTGAGGAGGTGCAGAAACAGACTACCCTTCAAGGGAAAATTGTCGCCGCCAACAACATCTTAATTGATCAGTTTAATACTGTTACTACTATTATAGATGATATTCTCACGCCAGAAGCTAGTACTATCCCCGACGAAAGAGAGAAAGGAAAGTATGAAGATAATAATAAGGAGGCAGAGATGGACGATGAGGAATTTGAGAAGAGCATAGATAATCAAAAGGGAACTAAGCCAAAGGTTTATTATAATAGTCCTGCAATTATACATACTGGAATGGGTAAAACTGCAGGAAGCCATGCAGTTGCTAGTGCTAAGCGAGAAGAATTGCAGTTGCTTGCCACACAACGAGAGTTAAAGCCTTTTGAGAAAGCTCAACTTCAAGCGTATATAAACCAAGAAGTATTTTTTGAATGGACAGCTAAAACTAATAGAAATGATTTGGCAAATCATCATAAGTTAGTTGTTCTTACAAGACAGAATATTATAGATTTTGATAATCAGTTAGCAAATGCTGATAATAAGGTTGGGGCAGATGTTCTCTTTTATAATCATCCAGGAGCTAAGCGAGCTAAGGGAGATCCAAGGTATTCTGCGGCTACAAATAAAGAGGGGAAACCAACTAAGTTTAGTACAAATGAGTTGAGAGATGAATCTCAAGAAGATCTTGTTCTTTTAGTAGTAGATTCACGCGGTGTTCCAGTAAGAGTAAACGGAAGAGTCATTTATACTAGTATGATGGGCAGTGAGGCGTACAAGCCTCAAGCAGATCTTCAAGGTAAGACTCATCAAGTTTATAGATACGGTAGAGCAGATCTTAAGAAAGTAAATGGAACTGTACCTGGGTTTAAAGTTGATGGTAAGTACTTTTTTACTGGCGAGATGTCAGAGGAGTCTAAAGCTATTCTAGAGCAGCATGTAGATTTCCGTAGAAAGTTACTAGCTCAATCTGAAGGTAACACTTATATTCCTATCTCTGGTAAATCTCACGGAATGCAAATTTATCCAGGTCTGAACTATGACCATAAAGGATTTGCAGGCACTACGCTGGTTAAAAGAGAAGAAGATGTTAAAAATATTGATCTTAGAATTAGTAGTAATAAGGAAACTAATAAGGTATCCATTGCGGGTAGACAATACACTGTTAGAGCAGGTTTTCTCTATGCAGTTAAGGATGATAACCTAGTTAGATTTAAAATGAATACGCTACCTCCTCAGATAGCTAGTAATGTGTACCATCTCTTAAAGCTCTTAGCTACTCAAGTGGAGAACTCTAAGACTGAGAATGCTGATTTCACACCCACATCCGCTCTATTCCCTCCTAACTACGATAAGAGTATTATAAAGCAGCTTACTGAATTAATATACTTTGGTAAGCACTCTGCAGGAAGGGAAAACTCTGCGTTTTCTATTTTTACTAAGGGAGATACTTTGTATTTCGGAGACCAGTCTATCACATTTGCTCAATTAGCAAGTGAGGAGACATACCCTGTTATGCATGAGGAGCTTCGAACATTCATTGCTAATCTACATGTTCAAGTTAATAATCTAGCGTTAAAAGCTGACGAAGAAGTACGAAGCAAAGGAAGAACAGATATTGCTACTGAATCTAGTTCAGACGTAATGAAGGCTATTCGCAAGAAGATAATAGCAGCTAGAAAAAAACATAAAACTGCAAGTGAGTCGGAGATTAGAAATAAACTAGCTCGTTTAACTAATAAAGAAAAAGCCCTTCTAAAAAAGCAGGATGCTAATCCTAATTATAAGCAGTATACTGAGGTCGTAGTTGGAGCAGATCTTACAGTGACTACTAGAGTCTGGGATAACTATACTCATTTCTTAATGGGTAAAAAGGCTCTTAATGAAACTTCATCTAGAAGTATTCATGAGGTTCCCGTTACAGTAAATATGGAAGAAGATGTGTCCTCTGCTAGTAGAGATAACTTATCGTATGAGGTTCCTCAATTTATGAATGTTTATCTTACTTACGGCTCACAAGTTAAGACCACTCCTTTATCTCAGATGGGAGACCCAACTTCAGCCCCAAAGTTGAGAAACGTTCCTGTAAATGCAGATATTCTCGACGACGAAACTGACGAAGAAACTCCAGTTGCCGAAGAGAAGGTAGAGGGGCTGGCCCCTTCAGGGGTTATGGAAGGACAGACATATAGGTACGTTCAAGGATCAAGCGGTGTTGAGATTATACTCACTATAAATCACGTTGACCATGAGAACGGTTTAACTCACTTTGATTTAGAATCTATAACAGGACCAGAGGGAAACTCTATAGCGTTAGAGAGGGTAACTGATGAAATGTCTGCAGAGCTAATGGCTGCTATATATACATCTCGAGAAAATGTAGATGAGGATGGAGTAGTTGAGTATACAGTATATGAGACTACTGAACAGAAGTTGGGAGATCTAGGTAAAAAGACTGAAGACGAAGCAAAGAAGGATGAAAAGGATCTTAAAAAGAACGACATAGAAGAACTTCCTGAAGAGGATGAGGAAGAAGATGATGATACATTAGGAAGCAGCAGAGTTGCTCTTATATCCGATGACTATCAGCGTATGAACTTCGAGGAAGAATATGCTAAATTCTTGAAGATGGTTCCCAAAGACAAACATGGTAATCCTATCTTTGATGTTGAAATAGTTAGAAGGCTAGTCAATGGTACAGATTGGGGATTCTTTAGTAAGACAGAGAAAATACTTCTTTCTGCAGATGCTGCCGCCGGTACACTTTATCACGAGACATTCCACGGAATCACATTAAAACTACTTTCTCCAGAGGAAAGAGCTGAGCTATACAATGAAGTTCGAGGTCTAAAAGGAAAAGCAACTACATATAAAGGAGCAGTTAAAGATCTTAAAGACTTTACAGATTTAGAAGCAGATGAGTGGTTAGCTGAGGAGTTTCGTGAATATGTCCAAGCTGATGGTAACTATACTGTCGGGGACAATATAGAAAAGTCTTGGATTCAGAAGTTATTTAGTTTCTTATTTAAGTTCTTAAATAGTGCAAAGCAATCACAAGATTTGTTTCATAGGATCCACACAGGGTACTATAATAATGCTATTGAGGATTATACCGTCTACAGTGTTGAAGAGGCTCTAAACGGAAGAGCAGGAGCGGCAAGTCGAGCTAAGAAATCTACTACGGGAGTTCAGCGAGATTTGAGCAGTGGTATGACAGTGGCGCTATTTGACGTTATGTCTAAAACAGATACTATCAAGATTGAAGATCTGTTCGGGATTAAAAATGATCCCAAAGCATTGGGTAAAAAGCTGGGTAAACTATACGGCATACCTGGAAGTAAGGGCACTGTCTATTCTATCGTGAGAAGTTCTATTGTACAGGACAAAAAAGCTTTAAGAGAAAAAACTAATGCAATGATACAAACTTGGCGAGCTGCAGGGAAGCCTGCATCTATGGCTAAGAGTATATTACAGCTTAAAACGGATTATCAGAAACTTGAGGAGGTCTTAACTGTTCTCGAAGCAGAATGGGGGTCTCTGATTGCTAAGAATATAGAGTACTTGCAGCAATTTAAATTGGATGCAAATACTAGAAGCTTAGAAGAGGTTCTAAATCAGGAACTAGAAGAGAATGGTATGAGCAGAGATACTCTTGGAATTAGAGCTGCTAATACTATTGATCAGAGAACACTTGTTTCTCCTGGAGTTAAATTACTTCTAGGTACTTTACCTCAGACCATTAGTGATATGGACGGGCAATCTTTGTTTAAGAAGAATAGATCGGGTACATATCAGTTGGCTACGTTTAGTCAAGTTATTAATACTCTGTATAAAAATCTAGCTAATGTCCACAATGTGGAAGACATGGTAGATGTATTACAAGGGCTTGCCCAAGAAAACAAAACATACGCGTTTTTACTTGACCGTTTAGGTATACGTCAGGGAATAGAATCTGTAGAGCATTTAAACGCTAATCAGATGTACATGTTAATGGGCTTTTTGAATACGTTCAATGTGGCTTCTGAAGAGTATGTGACATTAATGGCTAACCAGACAAGTTATGAAACTAATCCGGGTAGATATTTTACTAATTCTAATACAGACAGAGCAGAGAATATATTAAAGCGCTCATGGAACAGCATCTTCAAAGACAACGTTAGAAGAGGACTGGGTAAAACTATAGAAGGGGGTAGACGTGTACTTGATATAGATAAAAAAGGAAGCATTGGTATACCTAGTGGGTCTGGTCTTATGCAGCACAAATCATTCAAACAGTGGACTCAGACAAACTTAACATTCCCACAGCTGCTAGCATTACTTGATGTTATTGGAATCAACTATAGCAATAAGTCTCGTATTATTGAGATGCAGGAGAATGGCAGACTAGAGGGGTTTGAAGCAGTGGCTGGATGGGTATTTAAAGAGATTATAGAATCAGAAGGAGACGTATCTTCTTTGTTTGGTAGAGAGGTAGAAGGTAACTTAAAGACTTTATTAGGCTACGAGATAGATACTACAGATTTAGCTATCACACTTCAACACGTTAATCCTATGAATAAAGTGGTGTTCGGTATTACTCGTAAAAGCTATATTAATATACTAGCTGACAAACTGAATAGCACCGAAGAAGAGGCAGAGGCTTTATTAAAAGAATCACCTTGGATGCGAGGGTCATTATATCTCTCGGAGCCTGTGATGAATATAAGGACCATTGAGGGAGGTAAGGATATACATAGAGGAGTGGGGCATGATATTTCTAGGACTACCAAGGCCAATATTGCGTTAGAGCATGTAGCTTCTATTTTAGAGGGTTTTGTTCCATTGATTCGAACAGGAAATAAGAAGATGGAAAAGGCCTTGCAGATAGGCCATAATAAGCATAGGTCTTTACCGGAAATGCGTAAGTATTTACAAGACCTGCTTTTGGGTGAAATCTTAATGGCTAACTCAATCGCTAATAATAAAGAGATTCAACAAATTCCAGAATTAAAAAAGAACGGGCAGAAACTACAGTTCTTTGGTGACCCTGTAGCCTTTCCACGGATTCAGAAATTGGCTCTATTCCATATTGGAAATGGTAAATTATCAGAAACAGATCCTAAACTGTTAGATGCAGTATACGGAAAAGATGCCCAAATAGAAATACTGGCTTTCTTAGCTAAAAAAGAAAAGGAGGCTTTAGACTTACTAACTAAGTATGGCTTTATTAGCAAAGGAGCAAAGGGTGGATATAATAACATTGGTATTGATAATACTCACATAGACGAGGCATATGAGTCACTGCCGGAGAGAGAAAGATCAGCTGCGTTTACAGATAACGGTAGAGTATCTTCTGCGGTTATAAATAGGGTAGCTACTAAATTAGCTAACAATCAGTTGATTGGAATAGTAGAGCAACATAGATTGTTCTTAGGTAGTCCTGCACTTTATAAAGATGTGTTCAAGAGAACATCGGGTATGGTGGGTGTTAAGAAGTATCCAACATACACACAAGGTATACTAGAGTGGATGAATAATAACATGCCTAATATGGGTACGAAGAAGGATCATACTCCAACTGTTAGATTCGTTACTAGAAAGGAACATGTTATTGGGAAGTCTCCATATTTAGATAAGTACATAAACAGACTTGTAGAATTAGGCCGTGAGGATCTTGTAGATTCTGTGTCTAAAGCATATTCTAATATGGAAATCTTTGATGGTGGAGGTTTAGTTACGTTTGACTTTTATCGGAGTACATTGTTCTTAACAGATAACTGGAGTGATAAGCAGGAGCAGGCATATAGAAAGATCATTGCCGGAGAGCAGGTACATCCTTCAGAGTTAGCGCTGTTTCCACCATTGAAGCCACAAGTATTTGCACCTTCTGTAGTAGGAGGTATGCGAGTCAATATCTTCAACAAATTCGCTTTATACCCAGTACATCCAAATTTATCCAAGACCGTGTCACAACAAGGTCAGGATACTGCTATGGATGATCTTTATTATGATATGGTTAATAATAATCTTGACTATATGGTGTTTGAGTCTGGTACTAAGGTTGGAGCTAAGACTAATGCTAAGGGTCAATTTGAGCCTGCATTTAATACAGAAACCGGAGAGTACATACCACTGTCCGCCGACAGCTCATACCAACAAGAATTCGATCTTGAATACTTTGGTGTGCAGTTAGATCCTACTTTAAAGAATAAGACTAACGTCCGAGTAGGTACACAGTCTGCAAGTATGGCTCTTATGAATGTCTTTGTAGACGGGGTATTAAATACTGAAAATTACGGACCAGAGTTTAAAGCTTTGGATGAGCAGTTCCATGCCATCCATAGTGCGATGATAGAAAAGGATAAAGCATCATTAGCGGCTAAGTTAGGATTCATTAGAACTCAAGAAGGATATGAGGCCATCCCAGGAAAATCTAAGCCGTCTATGAAAAATGCTCTCCTTGAAGAACTTTCTAAGAGAGAGAATCCGGAGCATATGAAGGATACAGTTGAAGAGTTATTTGCTGGGGATCTTTCATATACAAACTCGCTAGCCAATAAACAAAAATTAGATGATCTTCTATATTCAATAGTAACCAATGCGGTTATAGCTAGAAAGATCAATGGTACTATGGCTGTACTTCAACCTGATGTAGGGTTTACTTTAAAAGCTAGAAAGCAAGATACAGTAGATTTACCAGGGTATAGAACATTACGTTTTTATGATTTCGAGAAAGATGGTAAAACTGTAACAGCTATGGAAGTTTACTTACCTCACTACATGCGTAAGCACTTTGGAGAAGGAGAAGTTAGAATTGAAGACTTAACTGATGCTGCTAGAGAACTAGTAGGATTCCGTATCCCTACTGAGGGATTGAATTCTGTAGAGTTTATCAAAGTAGCTGATTTCTTACCAGAGAGTATGGGGGCAACAGTAGTTGTACCACATGAGATGGTAGCTAAGTCAGGAGCTGACTATGATATTGATAAATTAACTATCTACTTACCTAATGTTTCTAGAACAGTTTTAGAAGATGGAACAAGTAAAGTAGGGTTAGTATCAAGAATAGACAATCCATTAGAGTTGTTAGATAGGGATGTTAACGCATTCAGAGCTGCAGCTGCAGAGTTATTTGGAACAGATTCTAACAGCTTACGAGATTTCTTACTTGACATCACAGCTTACCGAGATGAGATAGATCCTTCTGAAAAGGTTGTCATGGGTATAGAGTTAAGTACTACAATGGTTCAGATGGGATGGGATAATCTATCTGATGTAATGCAACAGCCTAGTGACGTTGTTCAGAATATGCTTCTTGAGAATATGAAGAATATCTTAAAGCACCCAGCAAGCTTTCCACAGTTAATTGCCCCAGTAGGTGCATTTGAGCTAAAGGATATTGCACATGAGATACATAACGCACAAGTAGCCGCAGGTATTAAGGGTGTAGAAGCAGAAGCCACAGCACTCTTTGATATATTTAGTATGGATAATCTCATTACTACTACGTATCAAATGCACCAAACGTTAGGGGGTACGGGTATTATTGCAACCAATATGTCTGACCTTGGAAAATCACAAAGAGCCGGATTTGGGTTTAATCAGGCAGGAGAAGAAGTAGATAGATTTGGAGATCCAATGGATACTACAGTATATAATCTAAACTTCGAAGGCCTGCAGAATGAGACTATTTCTTTATCACGAGTTAAAGATGTTAATGGAAACTATATAAATCGTTCTATGCAGCAGTACATTACTGCTTATGTAGATGGTGAGAAGGATCCATTTGCTATGTATGTCAATGCAGGGCAATCAGGAGCTGCAGTGCACGTTATGCTAATACGCGCTGGAGTTCCTCTAGAAACAGTTCTTAAGTTTATGTCACAGCCTGTAATACAAGAGTACTATCGCTTAAAGAATATGCAATCTATAGCTTCCACAACAAGTGATTATGCTGAGTCGTATTCTGAAACCGATGTTCAAGATCAGATTAGAAAGTTAGTAGGAGAATCTGAAGGAACAGCCGCTTTAAATGAGATGGCTTTGGACAGACATGAGGAATCTCGATCTGGTAAAATGGTTAGAGCTTCAGATAGTCTGCTAGTTACTAACCTCAAGGATATGGGTAAGGGACAAAAGGGATTACAAGCTCAAATCTTCTCAGACTTCTTACGATATAAAGAATATGCAGATCTTCTTAGAAAAGCTCAGAAGCTCTCATCCTTCGACACGGATAAGATAGGAAGTGGGTATGATCTTATACATCTAGCTGCGCTTGGTAATATTGTAAATCGTAAGAATGCATTCTACGGTCTTTCTAATAAGACAAGTAGAATCTTTGGTCTTGGTCAATTAGGGTCTGAGGAGGGAATAGATAAGTCTGCTCCTTTTGTAAGTAAACTACAGGATATGTATACTACAGCTCCAGATTACTTTACACAGACTGATTTGAAAGAGGCAATGAGTACTGATATTAATGGTAAGTCGATTAATCCTTTAAAGTCTGCGATGGTGGAAATGGCAGAAGATCTTATTTCAGAAGGTAAATCAAAAGATGAGATTATATATGTACTACGTGCATTTGATAATTTTGTTACCTCTTGGGTTTGGCAGGCACATCAAAGAACTGATTTAACTAAGTTAAATGAGAGTTTGTCTGAGTACTTCCAAGGAGATAACAGTTTACCTGCTAGAGTACTTAAAGCTAAAGATACCTTCCCAGATAACGCTCTTATTCAAGACCTTATTTCTAGTTTGCAAGAGTTTACAGACCCTACAGATTTCGATCATACAATAGATATGATGCAGTTATTCTCTAGAAAGTACGCTCCTTCAGAAATTGATGACTTAGCAGATGCTTGGTATGAGCTTTCTAATAGTGGACCCACTGGAAAAAGACTAGCGGATGATATTGTACTATTTAGTATGATGAAGTCTGGAACAGGTTTTCATCCTACTTCTTTCTTTCATGCGCTCCCTGGAGTTGAAGTTTTAGATGCAACAGCACCTATGCTGAAGGCAGTTCATGACGCTATAAGTGTTGGGGGTATTACTACCTCAGTAATCCAAGACATAAAAATAGACTTCTTAGATAATTCTTGGGATAACCCTAGGATTACACGTCATAAGTACTCCAATAAGAGTATGTATAAATCTGATGAAGTGATCTACACTAAAGAGTTTAATGATGACAGAGTAACTATAAAGTCACTTAGACAAAGAGGGGCTGCAAAAGGTATCGCGTCCAATTCAAATGAGAAGTATTTTACAGTGCACTTAGAATATGTAGGCACTAGTGAAGATGGTTATTATGTCTATAAGCGAAGAGCTAAAAAAGGCATTATGGGCCACTTAATAGAAGTAAACACAGATAAGTCGATTATAGAATCTAATAATCATCCATTTGGTAGACAAAGGCTTCATCTAACTACAAAAATAATTAAGCAGCTACACGAATCTAAACGTGACATGTTGCATTTTGCATATGATGTTAATGACCCAAAGCGGGTTAAGGCTGGAACGAAGATATTACCCAATGGAACTGTTATTCATTTAGAGCACATTTCAACCAGCTCATTGCGGGAGTTGCTTAATAAGGATGAATATCGTATTTTTGGAGTTAAGGATGAAAAGGCCCTTAAAGCCTCTATTGCAAAACGCTCAGGATATAAAAACTGGGCTGACTTTTCTAAGGATAAATACAACACGTCCTTTATTAATGGCAGAGTTAAACGAAGTTTCTTTGCAGTAGAAACATTAGAAACGCAGAAGTTGATACCTTCTCAACCTAAAGAGTTAGCACCTGAAACAGTATCAAGTACTTTAGACCTACAATCTTTAAGAAAAGCAAACAACGAAAATGAGTGTGAATAATGGCATGTAATATAGTAAAAGATAACGCAGGCAAAGTAGTTGAAGTATATGCTAATGATGGGAATCCATCTGCTCTGTTTGAATTTATCAATCAGATAGTAGGCGATCCTACCGCATCGTATGCTTCATACCTAGAACTCCAAACTAAAGCGGAGTCTGGAGAAATTCAAGCTGTTATGAATAATCAGGGGGAGGTCAACCCTGCTTTAACTCCTGACGCCGTACGTTTAATAACTAAGGCGGCACAGAATGTGGGGGAATATGAAGCTGCTGTACATGAGTTAAGCCATGAGTACAAGAAAGACAAGCTAGGTGAGGCACTTCATAACTTCTTAGAGACCGTGGGAGTTAAAGTTGAAGTTGCTAGCCAGATTAAAGATAAGACTGGACAGGTACTTCCAGTAGTCGGTCAGGCTAGACTTCTTGATAGAGTTATAAGACTTTCTCAAGGTGAGGCAACTACTGATGCATTAGCAGAGGAGGCAGCTCACTTTATTACAGCTATGCTTCAAACTGATGACCATCCCTTATACCGCTCTATGATGAGTCAGATTGAGGGATATGCTGAATTTGCGGAAATTATGGATCCTAATGGATTCTACTATAAAAAATATGAAGGAAACGTAGAGCTTCTTAAACGTGAAGCGATTGGTAAAGTAATAGCACGTCACATTATGGGTAATGAGACAGACGTTGAAGCTACAGAGCTAGACCCTGCTAAATTATCGAGATTAAATAGATGGTGGCAAAAAGTATTAGCCCTTCTAAATAAAGTATTTGGCACAGCCGGGAACCCTTTCTCAAAGACTGCGCGGATTCTTATGGATAATCGTTTAGCTGATGTGATGCAAGCAGATCCGGCTACTATGGTATTGCCAGATGAAACCTTTTATAAAGCATCCTCTGCTACGGCAGAAGCCACTCCATTAGAAAGGGTAGAAGCAGACCAATCGAAGTGGGAAGCCGTACCAGTGCCTGTGGGAGATGATCCGTACTTTAAGAAATTAGCCGGTGTTGGAGAGACCACGGTGATGCGTTACCGAAACTCAGTAACTGGTGAGGTTCTGTTTAAACGTATGTCAGACGAGGGGTCTTTGAAGTATTCTAGTACAGAAAGATACTATTCGGATGAGCAGAAAGAGAAGTATGACAGATGGTCTGAGATACACACTACCTCAGGAAATAGGGTTCACGAAACTATGGAGCGTCTAATTGACTTTCATGCTGGTAATTCTAAAATAAGCCCTGCAGAAATAGAACGAGAGTACTCAGAATACGGAGCAAACTTTAAGAAGCTTAATGCGTATGCTAAGAAATTAGTTGCAGACATTAAAGCAATACAGAAGGAAAAAGATCCTAAAGGTAAAGTTCATATTCGTACAGAGATGTTTGTTCTTAATCGTGCTAAGAAGATGGGTGGTACTATTGACCTTCTTGCATTCTTTAGTGATGGTTCAGCAGCTATATTTGACTACAAATCTAAGATCGCTCAAACACATACTGGATATGCTTACCGAGATAAAAAAACAGGTAAAGTAGTTCTTAGAAAGGACGTATGGTTAGAGAGCGCTGAGACTTATGACTTACAGATGGGTAGTTATGTACATACTCTGTTAAGTGAATACGGAGTTACTGAAGTTGTTAGATCTAGAGTTGTGCCTATTATGTTAGACTATAAGAGAGACTCTAATAACATGCCCACCAAGATTGTAAATGATATTCAGCTAGAAACAGATGATAATCAATACATACAACAGCTAGCTTTGGCTCACGAGACTACCGGTTTCGCTAGGCTAGATAAGTTGATAAGAAAGGAAGGGGATAGATTAACTATTCTTATTTCTCAACAAAAAGATGCCAACTATGCTGAGAGGCAACGTTTGCAAGAAAGAATTAATGCGTCTAGAAGAATTATTAGAGACCTGCAGGTATCTAAAAGCGCTAATGCAGTTATTAGGGAGGTTTCTCAAACGTTAAAAGTTATAGAAAAAGGCCTGAATACTAATAAGGAGTACCTTAAAAATGGGGATCCCAATCCAGACTACATGTCTGCTGCAGAACTAAATAATGCATACCAGGATTTAAAGCACTTTAGTAAGTTTACAACACTGACAGATATTATTAAATCTTTAGAAAAAAAAGACAAGGATGCAGCAGCTAGACTGTCCAAAGATTTGGAAGTATTACATGCTGACATAGCTAGAAAGCAGGAATCTTTAGTAGAAAAGATGATGGAACGTCTTGATGTATCTGCTAGTAATAAAGGGGTTCGAGGTATTACAGAGTTTAATAAAGAAGTTGGTAAGCTTACTGCAGACTGGGTTAGTAGATCAGGTCAGTCTCACCCTGCGCTTAGGTTGATACATAACTTTAAAGCTGAAATAGAAGGACACCTAGTTAGAATAGAAAAAGAGCTAGCTACTGAAATAGAATCTAAAACTAATGCACTTTTTGAGTGGGGGTCTGCAAATGGCTACCCAGGCGCGTCAGTATACGATGTTCTTATTAACCCTAACACTAGAAATCTCTATGCTAGATTTAATGAGAAGTATACTGAAGATAGAAAAAAGGCATTTGAGGATCAGGATATAAAATGGTTACAGCAGTATTTTGAGGTTGATCAAGAGCTACTTGATAAAGAGTACAAGAATTGGAGAGCGAATCAAATTAAGCTTTTAAAAGAGAAAGGAGGAAGTGCTAAAACACAGGCTTCTAGACTAGCAAAGTGGGAAACTAGATTTAATCCTAAACATGAGACCGCATGGTATAATCCTACAAACCCTTTTTTAAAGGCTGGCAAGGATAATAATAAGATGGGTAAATATCTATCTCCTGAGTACATGAAGATTCAAAATTCTCCAGTACTTAAAGATTTTTATGATTACCATATTAAGAAAACATCTGAGTTCTTACGATTGATGGGTGTAGATAAGAAATATAACTATGTTGCAGATATTCATAAAAATATGATCGACCAGTTCTTACAGGATGGGTTTGACATGGGAAAGATGAAGCAAGCATGGTTAGATAAATTTCAACTTAAGGAGCATGATAAGCAATTTGGTATGGTAGGGTTGGACGGAGAGTTTCTTCGTAGCATACCAAGATTTCATGTTACTCCTTTAAAGAACAGTCAAGATAAGTATGATTCTAGTTTAAAAAGTAAAGAGCTAGGTAAAAATCTTTATCTACTAGGAAGCGCCGCTCATATGTATAGCTATTTAAATGACATAACTCCTACTCTGCTTATGATGGAAAGTCTTTTTAAAGATTCTCATATAGAAGAAGCTACACAAGATAAACTTGGGGATATAATTCTTGATTCTATTGGTAGAGCAAAAGGAGAGGCTACTAGAACTAATGCTGGTACTATAACCGAATTTATTAATGCAGAATTTTTTGGACAAAGTCTGGTTACTAAAGATAAAACTTTCGGTAAAGATTTAAGTGTTAATAAAACTATATTAGTAGCTAAAAATTACCATACTATAGCTACTCTTGGTTTAAAATCTCCAGTAGCAATTGGAGCTTTGGGTGCTGGATTTATGGGATTAGAAATGCAAGCTTCTAAAGGATTATATTTAACAAGATCTAATCTAAGAGCAGCACAAAAAGCATACTTCTCACGAGACCCTAAGTTACGTGCAGTATTTGAGTACTTTCAATTAACCTTAGAGGACTTGTCTACAAGGCGTGCGGATATGCTATCATCTACTACTCGTGCTAAATACATGACAGCGGATAGATGGTTTGAGTTTTTAGCTCGAGCAGATCGTACTTTAGATGCTGTTTTAGCAGCAGGTATGGCTATGAACTACGGAATTAATCCAAAAACAAAAAAGTTAGAACTTTTAAAGGACCTTCCTGAAGGGACAGAATCCATATGGGATACTATTGAAATTGAAGAAAACCCTACCTGGGAACGTACAGGAACTCAAGATAGGTATCTTACTAAGATTCCTGAAGTGGAGAATTTAAAAGAAAATAATAGAAATTGGGTATCTTTTAAACAAAAAGTACATAAAATAGGATCCAAAGTGAAGGGTGCTGTGCCTAAAGAGGATAGATTTAATTCTCAAAATAAGCTGATTAACAGGCTGTTTATCCATTACAGATCTTGGTTACCTGGTATTGCCATTGAAAGATTTGGAAACCTGCGCTATGATTATATTATGGAGAATTTTGATCAGGGTACTTGGAAGACAATGTGGGGCAACATAGGAGCAGATGCACAATTTGACAGTTTTGGGCAAGTAGTAGACACGGAGACATGGATGCATATCTTTACTACAGACGCTCTTACTGATTTAGCTAAGATTGGTGTAGATATAGGAACCTTTGGTTTAACTAATGCCTATAAAATTAAAGATAATAGAGCTCGGTTAGAATTTGAAAAGTTTATAGAGAACGAAAAAGGTAACCCAGAATTTGATTTTAAAAATGAAGCAGAAAAGGAAGTATCTTTTGAAAAGTTTTTAGACTTTAAACGTGCTAACATTAGAGGAGCTCTCATGGAGCTTAGAGCGGTGTTCCTCTTAATAGGACTCATGCTTGCGCTTGGAGGAGACTGGGACGATGATGATAAAGTTGATCTAAAACAATCTTGGGCTGGAAGAAAGCTATTGAGTGTGGTCAATAGGATATACCGTGAGACTGCTGTATTCTACGATCCTACAGAGATGACAGGACCTAGAGCATCTGGTATTCCACTTATTTCACTTGCTCAACAAGGTTTAAAGTGGACTTCGAACTCTATGGATGAGATGCGAGACGGACTCTTCGGAGAAGATTCTGCACAAGACAGAACAGGCCCAGGATATTATACTTGGAAGTTCTTACCTGGTCTCTCTGGGGTAGTGCGCGCTGCTGAGATCTATCCTCAAGATAAGATCGTCCGCTAAAAGACGGCTACACAGGAAAAAAGGGGGTACCTAAGTTGGTAAAGTAAAAAGGGAGGCATTAGCCCCCCTTTTACTTACATAGACATTTTTAATAAAAACAGATACCCGATGAGATCATCTACTGTATCTTCAGTTGCATCAGTGATGCCTTTGTTTTTAATCCTCATTAGTTTGTCATCTAGTCTAGCACATATAGACTCCTTAGCATCCAGTTGACTGAATATATTGCAAGGTTCTAGTGCACTATTACCATATGCTTTGTTTTTGGTTTTTAATATATTTGTAATGTGTGTAGCTATTTGGTCCACGTCTCGCTCGAATGGGGATTCTGCTGTGTCAGTAGAATAATATCCGGCTTTTAGTAATTCGTCATCGTAGTCGTTGCTCATTGAAGTATGTTTTTGGGTTGAATATTTCGTCTTTTAAGTTGATTATGCTTAGTAACTCAGAATCTTCAGGTAGAAGTATTCCTATTTTTTGCTCTAATGCTTTTTTACGGGTAGGTGTTTTAAATAGAACTTGTCCAATTAGACTGTCTACTTCATACCCATGAAAATCTAAAATAGCATGTTTATATGTTAAGGTCAGCTTTGAATATTCTCCGTTTTTAAAATGGTCGTATGTTTTTAAATGTCTTTTTGGTATGGCAAAGGTGTACAATACAAAATCTTTAGCTGGTCGTTCTTGTCGTTTAAATGTTCTAAATTGATTTAAGGCGTTTTCAAAATCTATAAATAACGGGTCTGCTGAATCTCTATACAGCAATTGAATAACAGGTGTCCCATCTTCTTCTCCAATGAAGCAGTTCATAAACAGTTGACTCCATAAGTAGAGACTCCTGCTTGCTCCGAATATAGGTAACATGAAGATAGAAGACTTTGTTCTCTTCGCCGTAGTAAAATCGTAGGCTAAAATATTTTGAGTCCATCTTTCTTCAATGATATTAACTTTATACCGCAGTTTTTTTACAATATATGTGATTCCTAAAGGTATATGCGTTTCAGGGCCCTCCACAGATTGTATGAGATTGTTAAGGGTGTGTGATTCTAATATCTTAGTCCCACCGCTCACTCTAAAAGTTAGAGGAGAGATAGGTGTAAATACTAATTGATCACATTTTACGCCCATAATTCGTCGGATTCTGCTGTTTCTACCTTGTTAATGACTAAATCGTCTAACTCTATTCCTGTTTCTAGTAAGGCTTCTTTACGAGATCTTAAGATATAAACAAGTTTAAAGGTTTCTCCAAATTTACTAATTCCTTCGTGAATTCCAAAGGTTTCGATGTATTTGTTTAGCACAAAAGTTGGCATATCCTTTGTTTTCAAGGGGTCTAGCATCTTATCTGCTGTTTTTACACCTAATTTGGGGATCCCAACTATTCCATCAGTTGAATCTCCCATTAGCATCTGTTTCCATAAGAAAGTATCACTCTGCTTCGTAGTAGTTGTTATGTATTTGCTGGTTCTATAATTGTAATGCGATGCCTCCACTTGATGTAGAACATCTTTGTCTGGGCTACATATCAGTGCCGCAGGATACTCTGCGCTATAAATAGCTACTAAGTCATCTGCTTCTAAAGCTGACACATATGTGAATTGCCAATGTTGTTTTAAATATTCTGCTAGTGCGTAAAATATGATTGGTTTGCTTCCTCGTTTTCTATTGCCTTTGTATATACGTGTTTTTGCTTCTTTGTACCTAAAACATTTTCCTATTGTTAGGAATCCGGCGTATCGTTTTGTTTTTCCTGCGTCTAACATATTCATAATCCTTTCGTCGATGCCAAGTAAGGCTTCTTCTAAGGTGTTCTTCCCCATCTCAAAGTAGAGAAGACTATCTCCGTCTATTAGAACCACTGGCTCTGTGTTTTCTTTTTCCATATTAAGTTATTTTTATTTGTTAATAAAGTGCCGAGAAGGATTACTCTTCCTCGGCACTCCTCATCTAAACACTATTTATCAATCAACTAACAAACAGCTTACTTGCTGGTTATTTGTGTTAATTTTTTAGTGTTCATTTTCAGGTCTTTTCTCTGTAAACTAAACAAACTATTGGTTTTACCAATGTTGTTCTGTAAGATTGCAGTATCAAATACTAAATCTAGTATATTTTTTTCAGCTTCTTTAGTATAGGCCCCATCTTCTATAAGAAGACTAACAAAGTTCTCGTACTTGGCTGGGACATTATAATGGTAGCTATTCGATAAATGCCAATATTTAGAATACCGTTTTCTTAGCGTCTTAAAGGCTACTTGATTCCAACCTGGCATTGATTTCATAAGATCTCCATAATGAAAAAATAAAAATGCTAACATAGTCTTAGATTTTGCAAGATTGCAATGGGCCATCATAGACAGTGCCAATGTTGAATTATCTTTATCTGTAGAAGTCAACATAGTCTCTAAAGAAGCATACTGTTTCTTATCTATAGTAATAGAGTCTGATCCAGTGTGTTCATTTAGATCTACATCTAACATCACCTTACTTTTATTAGCTATTAGACTTTCATAATCCGCTAGCTTATTTGTATCTATAACTTGATATGATAGCCCACCACCATGAACCCTTTTATCGCCCGTTGAACATCGGTCTAAAAGAGCCTGTATAAACAGGTCGCTTGGCTCTTGGTTATTATGATGATTCGATAGTCTCTTCTTAAATCCGTATCCTGAAGATATTAAAAATCCATCTGTATCTTTTAATGCATTTAGAATTTCAAGCATACAGTCAGGCATTTGTACTTCATGGTTCGCTTCAAAAACTTCTAGAAATGAAAGTTTATCTATGAAATAGGCTCCCCATCTAGTAACATACAAGTCAGATATTATCTTTTCAGAGGTTACATGTAGATCTGCTTCTTCTTTTTTACGCGTGATTTTAATATTATGTTTTTTTTTTAAAAAACCCATTTTATCTCTTGACAGATCTATGTTAGGGTATCTATATATTTTATCAATGTGTTTAAAGTTTATGGTTTTAATTGTGTTATCTATAATATCACGTATTTGTGTAGGAAGTTCCCCCCATGAAGTTTGGCCTTCCAAAAGGAAACACTTGCCTGAAACATCAATGGTGTTTTTCTGCTGTCCTGTTTTTAGTGTATGAACTATCATTATTAATTTATTAATCTGTTAATAAGTGTCTATACTCAGGCTTTACTTGTACGGTAAACGTGTATAGGCTTCTATTGTAAATATCTATCTGCTTTCTACAGATAGGTTCAAGCATTCTAAAGGTATGCTTATCTAGAAGACCCCTTTCTTCAAAGAATTGAATAGCCTCTTCCGCACTGCAAACGTATAACCGTGAAATCTCAGATTTGACCCACCAGTACAGCACATCTTTTTGTCTAGAAAATCTGCCTTCACTGTGCCCTATTGTCTGTGCTAGTTTATACATTAACCAGGGAAACTTAGTAGCCTCTATCGTGGGTAAAATCGATGAAACTACTGCCAAGTTTTCTGCGTCATGAGAATTTAGCATACTTTCCAAACTCTCTATTAACTCTTCAGTTAGGTCAGTTATGTTAGCGGACGACTGTAAAACAGCCTCTACTGAGACTACTTGTAATTCGTTGTTTTGTATTTTTTCTTCTAGCTCTATAGCTAATCCTGAGATAGCATAGCAATCATAAGGGGCGCTAAGTGTAGCGATTCTCCACCTAGAGTTTCCAGGTGCACATTTGTCATCCAAAAAGACATCGTTTCCTGTTTCAGCGTGGTATAGTGATATACCAGTAGTTAAAGTAACATTAGTATAATAGTTACTTAGATGCAGTAAACAAGCTGTGGATGGTATACTCTCCCCCGATTGAAGTCTTCTATGAAATCCTTCGTGGGTTATAATACAATCTGCTAATTCATAATCATTAGTTACTGTTATGTTATGTTCTTTAAGAGCTGCTTTTATTCTATCTTGAGATATGTTACATAAAGGTAAAATAAAAGCTCTCTTTAAAGAAGACAACTGTGAAGTTGTTTCTGTAGATAGAGTTTCTCTTAACTTGTTGTACGTAGACTCTGATTCTGTTATTAAAACTGTTTCAACCCTGTTACCACTGGCGATCGGTATTCCATAGTACCGATCGTCAGTGATTCCCAGAGCAGTAACAGCTTCTGGCCTATAAGGCTGGAATACTGTTTTTGTTGCCATGATTACTTAATTGTCATTTTGATGATTTCCGCATTCATCATCATTTTGTTAAATTTTTGCTTATTACCATTAAATATAGTTCTAACCATTAGATACTTAAGATCGTCTGTAAAGTACTCTTTAGTACAAAGAGTTATTAGTCGATCTGTTATTTTAGAGCTTATAGTGTTGTCTTTTGAATACACAACGGAGTAGTTAGCCAATCGTGTAGCAAGAATACTAGCAATATCTGCTCTGTACTCTTCGTTAGCTCCTACACACACTCTTAATTTACTCATAGTAGCTTTATCATCCTCACCTAAGAGAAGCTCTTTAGGTGTCACTAGTTTATCAAGCTTGTTATTAATGAAAGTAGTAAACATACTTGCAAACTCTATCCCCACAGAGCCCTCTCCAATCATCTGTATAAGAGGTAATTGGTCCTCAAAAGATGGTATACTAGAAATGGCATTAAAAAATGTAGAAATGGATCTAGCATTGGTACTTTGACTAACTAACTCTGGATTAAGTAGCATGAAATTGATACATCTAGTATCTATTTCTTCCGCTTCTGCCCAACGTCCCCATACATCCATGTCAAACTTTAAGTTTGCGGTAACGTAACGAGTTTTTTGAGCTGAATCCACAGAGTTTACCATGTAATCTCCCGTGTCCGGGTTAGCTGTAAGGATTATGTGCCAGTCTTTAGGCAAGGTCCAAGAAATGTATTGCTGTCTATCAATTAATTCCATGCACGCTTGTATAAATCTAACGTCTGCTCTGTTCCAATCATCAAGAAGAAGTATACCTCCTTGTTTCTTGTCTGCAATCCATTCAGGAGCTGCGTATCCCATTTTACTTTTACCTGTGGTTTTAAACCCTAGAGAAGAGTGGTCACTAACTGCAACTTCATCTACCCATTTGCCGACTTTCTTGCCGTCTTTTTCTGTGTACATTTGAAATTGCTTGATAGGGAATCCTACCAAATCACCTAATTCTTCAATTTGAGCTAGATTGAGCTTAACAAAGTCTAGGCCCTGATCCTGTGCTAGGTCCATGATGCTGGTAGTTTTACCAATACCTGATTCTCCTATGACTTCTACAGCTACTGGTTTTTTCCCATCTTGTTGTAAAGCTCTGTTGTTGTTGATTATGTGAGTTACGAATGTACGTAACTCATCAATGTTTAAATTGACTTCTGCCATGTTTTCTACTTTTAATTTAATTTAATTTTTAACCCCGGAAGGTTGTCGTTTATGCTGCTTTGTGAACTGTGTACCCATAATGTATTTTTTGGGCAGTCTTCTGGTGGATAAGCTTCACCATCTGTTAAATATATAAGCGCTGTATACTGCTTATCTTTTTCGTTATAATGATCTACTACAGGTTGAAAACTAGTGCCACCACGGCCTTTAATATCCCAATCTTTTTTTGGATCGAATTCTGCAACGCTAACTAATTGAGTATCGCATTGTGCAACTGTGATTTTATGTCCAGTTTTACTCATATGACTTAACTCATGCATAAATTCTATTAGCTCATCTGTGCTGACAGATCCGGATGTATCAACTCCTACCAGGATGTGATTTTTAACTTTTATTTTAAGTCCCGGGTTAGCTGAATACCTCTTATTGTCTTTACGTCTTAGTTTTTTTGTATAGACTATACTAGAGCTTCCAACAAATCTTCGTAGATATGCTTTCCAATTGAACTTCGGGGGTTCTGGGTTTAATAAGCGAGATATAATCTCTGCTAACTCTCCAGGTATACTCCCTTGTTTCTTTGTTATAACATCTGCGGTCTCTTTAAGCTGATGTTCTACTTGTTTTTGTATCAGCTTTTTCTCAGCTTCGTCTAAAGAATCGAATTCTTCCCATGTAGCATGGATGTCCTCTTCTCCTCCACCGTTGCATGCCATCATTTCTTCTAGCGCAGGGCAGGTTTTGTTCTTATGCCCCTCAGATAGTAGGTCATAGTAAACTTTAGTTCCCGCTCTATGTGGAAGGTGCAGCTCAGGGAACATACTCAGAACCATCCCCCCTTCAGGCAAGTTTTCCTTATCTATGTATTGATTTATTTCTAAGTCTGCGGCTATATTAAATAGCTTATGGTCTGGGTACAAGTCTCTTAACGTCATGTGACCAAAGGATACATGAAGTAACTCATGTTTTAATAATCCTAATTGGTGTGCTTCACTTAAACCTTCAAAAAAAGTAGGGTTTATGTAAAGTTGTATGCCGATGTTGTGTTTAGCAACACCTGCGGTTGGTACGCCCTTAGTGAATTTCTTTTTTAATCCAACCAAAAAGAGCCCGTAAAAGGGCTCTTTAAAGATTAGAGATTTTGAAATTCGAGCGAGTTGCTCGTTATGTTTCATTTTATAATTGTTTAATTAAGTCTAATACTTCTTCGCATTGTATTTTGTTTCTAGGCATGAAAAGAACATAGGGCAATCCTTTGCTTTTTAAATGCTGTTTAAATAATTTCCACCTTAATGGAAAAGATTCGTTCGCGTATCCTTTAGTCTCTATTATCCACTTGCCGTGGGGATCTACAAAATCCGGTGTATAAGTAATAGGTCTGACTTTAGACCCTTTATTATACAGCTTCCTTTTTGTTCCCTCATAACATGCTTGTGGGTATACTAAAGCATCAAAGATGGTAAAGACATGTTTTTCATACTCAACATCTATATTCTTTTTGTGTAAGATTTTATACATGTGCGCCTCAAGCTGAGATTGGAATATGATCCCATCATAACTTGTTTTCTTAACGTTCTTTACTTTTCGTTTTCCTTTTCTTTTCCAACTCATTCTGCAGGGTTTGTTTGGAACATGCCTTCATAACCCCTGTCTTTATTATACATGTGTATCTGAGCTACTCTCTGGGTACCTACATAGGCTTTCCCTTTATGCCACTCATCATTTCCACATATACTAGGTATAAACCTCAGTTTAGTCCCCATAATCTCATCCACAAGTTCTTTGTGAATGTGTCCCATGAAAGCCTCTCTGTATTTACACTCACTCCACATAATTGGTTGTTCTGTAGCCATAAGCAAAGGAATATTATTCTTCTTTACTTTGTCCCCATGGAAGTTTAAAAACATATTCTTACCGTACTGGTAATATTTTCTTTCTTCCAAGGAATTGTTTACGTTAATATTCGCATTATTGTGGTATCTAGCTTCTAGCAATTCTCCAACATAAAACATTCGTTCAAAATCATGATTACCTTGGACAATAACTACGTCAACAGGTACACGTTCAGATAACCACATTAGAGCAGTATCCATTAGATGCCAATAGCCTCTAAAAGATTCTCTCCAACCCATGTAATCATCTTGTGGTGTGCCTTTCGTCGTAGTCTGTCTAAGACCCTCTGAATTCATACCGTCGTTTCCAATAGGCATGAGTAAACGTTCTATGTTAGCACCTTCTGCTTTATTCCATAGGCTTACAACTGCCTTTAAGAAATCTTTTTCTACAGCGTTCATGCCTTCTCCTGTAATCTTACCATAGTGTATGTCCGGCAGAGATAGAACTCCTAAACAAGGGTCTGTCTTTACTTCATATACATGACGATCTATCTTACGGGATTTTTGTTTTACTGATTCTAAGAACACAGCTTTATCAGACTCTAACTCATGCCATTGAGTTCTAGGTACTACAGAGTATCTGGATTCCCCAGAACTTGTTTGCCAAAACTTAACTGACTTGACATCTTCTAATTTCAATCCAATACTGTTTAAGTGGTTGTTAAACCCAGTATCGTCAATCTCATTTACGTTTTCATTTGTAAACTCTATAAAAGAATCTCTTGCTGTTTTTCGTAGCTCGGAAGACACAGTCTGTTTGCAATCTGCAGCAAGATCTTCCGAAATACCTAGCTTATCAGCTAACCATACGGAGCCTTTTTTTACATACCCAGTCTTCTCTCGTAAATATTTAAGTACATCTTCTTTGTTCATTTATAAGGTGTTTTAAAATGTTAAGCGAACCTACATTTTGTACCAAATCTGACGGATCTTTCGATTCGTATTTATCCGGTATATACACATTACTTAAGTTGAACTCTTCACAGACTTTCTTGGCCATTGTCTGGCCAGGATTGTTTTCATTGTCGTAATCGTTATCATAGAAGACAATGATCTCTTCAAATCTGGTATAAAGGTTTTGTATTAAACTTGTATCAGGCATCTGCATCTCGCTCTGAAGAGCTATGGCATTGAATCCCGCGGCTTTTAAACACATTATATCTTTTAGAGAAGAGGTAAGAATTAAACACTTACCTGTCTTAGGTAGTTGCTTTAGTCCTTGAATATCAGTAGATTTTACGTTACTACTCCACTTATACTCGCTTTCGTAAGGAGCATAAATTTTATACCGAGGCCCGAATTTATAGGCGTAAGTAACTGTTTTACAACTGAATCTGTTTTCGTTCACCCAATAATAACTTATAGGTTCTACTTCAAATATAAGTAATATTTCCTTACTAATGAAGTACTTAGCCCAAAAGTTTCTATCATCGGAACTCCAAGATCTCTTTTTCTTTCTAATAAACGTGCTAGCAGTCTTTAAATCCGGCTGTTTTCCAGAACTACCTTGTTGACCCATGCTGAATAGGTGCTCTTGTTTAAATGCATTCAATCCAAGATTAAAGTCGCAGTCTATTCTTTGGAGTGACTCCATGAAGGTGCAACCGTACTTACATTGTATGTACTCAAAACAATTGAACGAATGTTCAGCATGTCCGAAATCCTTATACAACAGCTTCTTATTCCATAAGATAACTGATGCGGTAGGGCTTCTATCTTTGCGTAATTCACTACAAAATTTCTTATTTAGTTCCTTAAAGCTAGGGCAGTAATACACAAAGACGTCATACTCAGTGATTTTACTGAGTATGACATCCGTGTGTAAGTAATCATCGCTACTTCTAGCTTTGATCATTAGAAGGGCGCTACAGTAGCAGCCTTCGCTGTTACAGGCATGGCCCAATCTTCATCTTCTGATACTGCATCAGGTGAAATTAGATCAATTGTTGGTATATGGTCTCCCCAAGCTAGATCTGCATTAAAATCTGCATTGAATGTTCCATAGTCATCATTAAGAGACTTAATAAATAGATCGTCACGCTGTGGCTTAATTCTTCCAAAGTGCTTAGTATATACTGATTGATATTTACCATCTCTAACTCCTACTAGTACTCTAATTGAGTTAGAATTTAGAAGATTAACTAAATCTTTAAGTTCTTTAGTATCCCCTTTTACAATCTTGTCAATGGTCTCAAATGAAACCTCATCACCTGACGCTACGTTAGCCCATGCTTTAACAAAACTAACTAAAGTCTCCTCTCCCACATATGCATGACGCTGTCCTTCAGACTTCCACCATTCATATGCTGGAGCATCATCCGACCAAGTAGCCTGTCCAATGTTATTAATCCATTGGAATTTACCTGTCTTAGATGTTCTCTTCTCACTTTGCATAAGAATTTCTAAACGAACTGTAGCTTGACTGTTCCTCAACCAGAATGCTATCTTCTGATAAGAAGCGTCAGCTATGGTTACGTCATAGTTCTGCTCAGATTTAACGTTAATGTCTAAGGCATGTAAATCTGCCATAGTTGGGTTTACGGCAATGATTGCCATGTTTGTGATGCCTGAATACAATTTAATGCCAGAGCCCATCACTTCTTCTGTACTTGCGTTGCTTTTAATAGCCATGTTTATAGTTTTTAATTAATTAATATTATAGTTCAAATGTATCAAGATCATCTTCTATTAGCTCTTCGTAAAGAGGGGTGTCTTCGACTTCCTCTTCCTCTTCATTAGCGTATTCGGATGTACTGTCTTGAGTTGCAGTTATTTCTTCAATCCCTTCATCTAAAGTAATCTGTGCAGGATCTACTACTTCTTCAGAAACGGAAAGTGAAGGTACGGAAATATCATCGATAAAATCGAAAGACAGTTCCTTTTTCTTACTAGGACGTTTGCCCTTAAGTTGTGGGTGGTCGAACATAGTTGTCACTTCCCATAGTTTAAGGCCATACTTATCCTGTATTCCTTTTCTATCTATTCCATTAGATAGGTCCTCCAATATCATGGAGATTGTAATTGTTTGTTTAGACATGTTTATTGTTATTTAGTCTATGAATATTTTTGACCAATCTAGAGGCATGGTCTTACCTTTTAAGTGGTCACATCTAGATCCGGCTGTAATATCACCTAAAGAATCAAAAGAAATCATTGTTTCATCATTCTCTCTATAGATATACCCAACTGCGTCCGAATTGGCACACGTAATTTGTTTAATCTTTCCTGTAAGATCTAAGTCTTTAACTGCTACTTCTTTGCCTTTCTTTTCAAGCATCTTATCTTTTAAGTGCCCTACAAGAATGACATGATCTGCTAGCATTCCTAATCTATCGATCCATTTCTTATATGCCATACGCAAGTATAAGTACCCTCCACCATTAGGTAATGAAAGTATTGACATTCCAGGATTTTTCTCTTCAAAGTTTTTACCCATAGGAGTTTTCATATAAATCTTCTTAGCCTCATCTTCACACCACTCTTCTAATTTAGAGACTGTATCGATGGCTACATATTTATATGGTCTGCCGTCGAGCATGATTGCTTTTCCGATCTTAGCTAGATCTTGTAAACTATGTGCTTTTATTTTTAAAGCATCTAGCATATCTGATCCGTCTTCTAAATCAATTATTAGACAGTCGTCTAGCTGAGCTAGTGCAGTAGTTTTACCAACCTTAGGTGCACCATACACAATCATATGTTTAGGTGATTTCCGGCTGGCCTTTATCTTTTGGTTTGGTAATTCAATATAGGTATCCATTTATGTTTTTTATTTAAATTTTTATTAGTGCAAAAGGGGGACTACCATTGTACTCCCCCTCGCCAAATTATAATCCCTGAACCACCAGGTTAATAATTATAGCACACAGTGTATCTGTGCACTTCGGTTAACGATCATCTGCAGGGTTATATCTACCCCCACCTTCACGTTCGTATTCTTGAATGTCATCTTTTAAGGTTGTAATAAAGTTAACATATTCTTCTCCTTTAGACATAATCTTTACATCGAGTATAGAAATTTGGTCTACTTCAGGAGGTTCATCTTGTGACCCTCTAAATCCTGGGTCATATTCATATTTAACTTCTATGTACAAGCTTCCATGCTCGGAGTCAAATTCTATTATACGTGCTTTTGTCATAGTTCAGCTATTTGGGCCATTAAATCACATTGTTTCTCAAGAGAATTTAAAAGATTTTTAGTCTGATACTGTAGAGTATCAAACTGGTTTTTAAGACTTTCATGAGTTCTTATAGTATCATTTATTGCGTACATACCAGCTACAGCAGAATACATACGTCTGTATTCAGGTTCTATCATATGTATTTTATGCATCTTCTCGTAATGGACTATTGTAGTGTGGTCTTTACTTATAATTCTAGCTATTTGCATACACGTTAAATTTGCTTGTTTACGTAATATGTTTACTAAAATTTTACGGGAATCTACCACAAAACGCCGTCTGTCATTTTTGCATGCTAATTCCTGATCTACTCCAGTTATTTGTTCAAGCATGGGAAATACATCGTCTACTATTTTTTGTAAACGTGCACTTAAAGGTTTTGTTTCTATCATTGTATTATCAGTTTAAGTTAGTCTTCTCTGTTTCTATAAGTAAAGTAAAGTGCGAAAATGCACGCAGCCATTCCTATGATTATTAATGTCATGTTATTTTATTTTTTGCGGCCATCTTTAAATTCTCTAGTCATCACTTCTATTGTGGTGTCTCTAGCATATTTTCTAGCCATGTTATTAAGAGTATCCATGGTTTCATAGATAGTGTTTTCAGACTCTAGTAGAGCTCTAAGTTCTTTAACTCCTATAAGTCTTTTCATTTTTATATAGTTTTAAATTAATACTAAAAAGGAGCCCGCTAAGTCAGCTAATCAACTAAGCAAGGTCTTCACCATTTATTTGATTTTACTTGCGGACTCCTTTCTTGGTATCACATAGTTTTAAACACAGACCGTTACGTTATATTTAATTATGTTTTACCTATCAGCACGATGCTGACAGTCGTTATTCATCTTCTGTAGATGTAAATTCACAATGCTCTAAACAGTCAGGGCATATACCCATTTCGGGGTGGGTGGTGAAAGCTCCGCAGCAGTCACTTGTTAGTTCGTCTTCCATTTTGTTTTCACTTTTAGTTATGCTATTAAGTGAGTTCATTCACTATTGGTTATGTTCACTTGATAGTATCATGAGCCTATTACTTTATTTAATTGGTTCATTTTTCCTTTTTTTTTGCTTTCCTAGTTGGTTTTTTAATTCTTTTTTTAGCTATTAAGCTCTGAAGATCCTTTTTATCAATAGATAGTTCTTCAATAGTATCTTGCTGAAAAGCTGCAAATTGAGCAGATTTATAGGTACTAAAAATGAACCCTAATACGAACCCTAATAGAAAGCCCAGGGCACAGAGGCTGATGTTTAATAAAATCATTATTTAGTTCTTTCGGTAATTGTAAATGTGCTCATGTCTGCTTCGAATGGTATCATCCCAAGCAGGCCGTCACGGTTTTTTTCAATATGTACTGCAAGTAATCCTACTGGATCTTCATTACAGTATAACTCTGTTATTCCATACAAATCAAAGGGCCTCTGTAGCATCATAACTACGTGTGCGTCTTGTCCTATACTATCTCCTCCAAATAAATCAGTAAGCATGGGCTGATATTGCTGTTTAGCTCTATGCTCACGTTCTATGTTTCTATTTAACTGTGATAGTAATACAGTAATAACTCCCATTTTAGCTTGCATCCACATGCAACCTTTAGAGAGTTCATTTAATCTTTGTAGTTCTGAGTCCGCTTGGCCTATAATAAGCCTTGAGTGGTCAAATAGATTAATAATTAATGCTCCAGGAGTTTCTTTAAATACCTCAACGTTAGTTTCTTTGATGTATTTGATGGTCCTAGGAATATTATTAAAATAGATAGGATAATGCCTGTAGGCAGCTACCTTCTCTTCATAACGATCGTAGTCTTCTTTAGATAGTTTCTTTTCTACCGATAGAAGATCAATAACCTCTTTCTTTACATCTTTAGATCCAGCTCGTAGAATTTGCTGATGCCCAGGCATCTCAAAGCTCCAGTATAATACTATAAGCTTTTTGTCTACGTTTCTATCTAAAACATCAAATATCAATTGATTAGAGAATGCAGACTTACCCACTCCGGGTCTTCCTGCTATTACATACATTTTTCCAGGCTGTAGTCCCCCTAATAAATTTCTATTCAGTTTGTCCCATTTTGTTGGTAAGAGACGGCGTTTCCCTAGCATACCTGTCCTTACCTCTGTTAAGGAGGTATCGACTGATTGTTCTATGCTATGAAAACCTCTTTTTTTATAAAGATCTTGTGATTCTTGGTCTGGTGGTGGCTCTTGTGTCATCTTCGCTTAAATTTTCGTATTGTTCCCAAGTATGTTGGGAAACCCATGTGGTTAAATTCTGTAAATACCCTAAATTGTCTTTTTGGACAAGTAGCTGCTTCTTAAGGCACGTCATAATATGATTATGTGTGGCTTTCTTCTGATTAACTACCTTACTGTATAACGTTTTAGTTCTTCTATTAGATTTAGCCTCTGGATCGATAGCGTGTAACACTCGAATACCTGTGGATGTTTCAACTTTAACCGGATAGAGCCCCACTAACTCAGCGAACATCTGATCAAAATCCGAGGTAAACAAGTCTATAAAAGCTTGCTGTATCTCATGCTGATCAGGCGATTCGCCGAGTTTAATGAAACCACTGCGTTGCAGTTGCTCTAAATTGGGTTTTAAATTGAGGCTGCTTAAATAATTAAACCCTTTTCTATATACTATATAAAGATAGAGATAGTCATCTGCACTCATTTGAGTGTCTTTTAAGATTTCAAAATCTATTTCTATAGTCATAATATAAAAGGTTTCTTTATGAACGAACAGAACATCGTGTCAAATATAATAAAAATATACATAATAAAAAAGTTTTTCATAAGTTTAATGCCAGGTTATATTCTTCAGATTGTATACTGAATTCTTTAACCATTTCTCTTCTTGGCTGTCTTCTACGTATAAAACATAGATTTTGCCTACTTTCCCCTCTTCAAATCGTATTAGTCTTCCTACACGTTGTATCATAGAAAGTGATTTGGAGGTTAGCCCACAGATAATCCCAAGATTAGCGTTAGGAATATCAAACCCCTGATTCAACGCTTTAGTTGAACACAGTACATTGATCTCCCCTTCTTTAAAGCGGCGTAGAGCTTCTTTCTTTTGTTGAGTGGTGCGTTTACTATGATAGATCTCTGCTAAGGGCGTAACACTCTCTGCTAGTCTGTCTGTAAACTTGTTTATTCCACCAAAAGATATGATTCTCTTGTCTTTGCTGCTTAATACTATTTCTTGAAACTTCTTTACCTTACCTTCTGCTGAATCTATGACTTCTTTTCTTTGACGAATAGTGTCATAAAATCCAATGGCATGTGCCTTCATTGCTGAAGAGACATTGGAGCTTGATAAGGCAATCTTTGCAAAATTAAAAGCGTCCGGATCTAAAGCTACCTTGTGCTCAACAAACTTTTTGTTGATCTCTTGGTAACGTCTTCGTTCTTTAACTGTTAATTGTATCGGTATACAGTGTATCTCATACGGAGACACCAATCCTAGCTCAACACATTCGTCTAATGTAATATGGTAAGCGATTGGTGCAATACGATAGAGCAGATGCTTGTATTCCTCCTCCTCTGGTGGAGTAGCAGTCATACATAAGAGTTTTTCATACTTGTTATTTATGAAGAACTTGCGGTACTCTTTGCTTAATCCTAAGTGCACTTCATCGCATATTACTATATCGTAATGTTGTTTTTGAAGTTTATATGCACTTTGATAACAAAGAATATCAACACGGTCTAAGCAATCGCTATGCCCCCATTTGTGAAATTCCTCAGCAAATTGATCTTGAAGTTGTGTCGTAGGTACTAAAATTAGTGCCCTAGAGCCTTTCAGCTTGTTGAGCACGTAGCTAACAGCTACAACACCACATCTTGATTTACCGAATCCTGTACCCGCGATAATACTGCCGATGAAGCCTTGGAGAGCCCAGTTATTGAGGGCTTTCCGTTGTTCTTCATCTTTAGTTCTATGTGTGGTTACGTTACTTTCCATAGAGTAACTGTACGTTGAGTCTGGCTATCGAAAACTGTAGTGTCTCCTGTAACTGCATCTTTAGCAACAAGCTCATTCATGCGACCTGTAACTCTATTTATGTCCCAACCTAAAAGCTTAGCCACTCCTCGGTTAGTAAGGCCGTTACGAGAGCTCTTTAAGCAGTCATATACCTCTGTTTGCCTTCTAGAAAGGTCTGGTTGGAGTTTTTCATAGGACTCTACCTGTGTTTGTCTAATCATGGTTTAATATTTAAGTTTATGTTTCATTTTTCCCAGCAATCAGATACAGATACCTCCGCCTTTAACAGGCCATTGGTTACTATCTCTGCTGCTGCCTCTTCCATTAATAGTTTAAATTGAATTGTCCATTCTTTTAGATAGCTCTCTTCACAGATAGTATCTATTTGATCGTGCACAGTCATCACTACTTTGACAGGAATGTCATGTGTTTTAATATAGTTTCTGATTAAAATAAGAGCTTTCTTAGTCATATCAGCACTAGCTCCTTGAATAGGAGTGTTCTTTGAGGCTCGCTCTATTGATGAAAACTCTTGTGAGTTCTCCCTAGAATTGTACATCTTAGGGAACCAGGTGTTAAACCATCTCCTCCTATTGTAAGGAGGAAAGGTCTTTATATACCCGAACTTAGTTCCAAAGTTAGACAGCTTCTCTAAGAAGCCTTTAATAGCAGGGAACGCTTCGAAATAGTCTTCGATTAGTTTCTCTGCTGCTTTCTTACTTATATCTAATGTAGCAGCTAGTTTGTTGGCCCCCATTCCGTATGCCAAGCCGAAATTAATCGACTTGACATTGGTACGGAGCTTCTTGTGCTGTTTACACTTGCACTTTCCTTTAGCTACTAGGTAGTTACAGTCTTTATCAGCAGCTTTCATCCACTTGTCTCCGTACACGAGCTCTGCACATACTGAGTGCAGGTCTTGTCCTTCTTCAAGTGCCTTTAGCCATACGGGATCTTGCGACCCGAATGCAATAACGTTTAATTCTTGTGAGCTGTAGTCAGCAGATACAAACTTCCATCCTTCAGGTGCTATAAAGCAATTCCTAAAAGCATTGTCCGCTGGTATCTGTTGCATATTAGGCTTAGAACTGGATACTCTCCCAGTATCTAAGATTTGATGAAAGGATGTGTGTACTCTTCCATCGCCTTTAAGGTTTTGCATGAATCTCTCACCGTATGAAGTGTAGATTTTCATTTGCTCCTTATACTTTATATACTCATCTATGATAGGGTTAGAGAATCTATGTATGAACAGTTCTTTACCGTTAACATTGTCTAACTTAGGTATTAAGCATTGGAATACGCTTAGCACCTGAGTAGGTGAAGTCCACTTAACGTCTATCTTGCGTAAATCTGCTGTATCGGTAAAGAGGTCTCCTTGAACAGAAGACATGACAAATTTCTTGAACTGTTTATCCGCAGTTATATGCTCATCTAACGTGTTCATGTGTGCTTCTGCTTTAGTTAAAGCATTATCAGCTAGTTTTAGCCAAGCATTTTGGTCTAAGTCTAAGCCGTTGAATTCTATATCTGCAAAAGATATTACTACTTCATTCTCTAGATCTGCTAGGGTGTCTAGTTTGTTCCCAGTTATAAGCTTGTTTTGAATGTATCTGACGTCTATCAGATGTTCCACATCTTTAGCAGCATAGATGAGTTGAGGAGTAGTAAACTCTCCTTTATGTCCTACAAAGGAGGACTGCTGAGTCTTGTCAAGCTCTATCTTAAGTCTTCTGATAAGAGTGTTGAATAGGCTAGCTGATTCTCCTTTACCGCAGGTGAGTACCTTTTCCATGAGCATAGTGTCATAGACGGTTTCACATCTAATACCGAAGCTTGACCTGATGAAATTCAAATCGAACTTAGCATTGTGAAAGAGTTTAAGTATAGTTGGTGACTCAAGGATGGGTTTTAGAAGTTCAATTCCTTCGGAACGTGTGTCTATGAGGAATTGCTTTTCTTTTGTGCCTATTTGAAATAGGATTACTTTGTCTGAGGTAAAGTCTAAACCTGTAGTCTCTGTGTCTACTGAGAGGACATCTTGTGTCTTACAGTAGTCTACAGCATCTTGTAAGGACGCTGTTTTAAATTTATGTGTACCTTTATAGGTACTGTTGATTAGGTAAATCATTATATATAGGTTTAGATGTTGAAAAAGTGTGTAACCTCATTGAACCGAATTCACAGTGCAGCCGTAATAATCATCAAGAGCACAGGAACGTAATTCCCGTGCTCTCTCCGATTTGTAAACATAGTTAATCAACTCTCTAAATCATGTCAGAGAGCTCACTTACTCCTTCTATTCTTGATTTGGCTTTCTCTTGAGCCTGTGTATCAGCCTCTAAAAAGTCATGCCTATCAGTTGTATCTACTTCATCTGTTAATGTAACGATAGTGTTACTGAAGATGTAAGAACCTTGATGTGTGATAAACTCACCATCTTTACCTCTTCGTTTAGCAGATTTGTCTAGATTGTCTATCTGGTATTCAGTACCTTCAGTGGTTTCTTGAACAAGAACTCTACAACGCACACCTTCCATGGTCGGGTTGAGGACATCTAGGTCAAGCATTTCACCTTTCTCAGACATGTACCATCCTGCGGATAGTCCAAAATCTATGTTGAAGTACTCTTCAGCATCAGCTGGTTCAGCAGTTACCCAAGCACGTCGTGCGTTAGAACTGAATCTATCATCTGATTTGTTTAACAATGCTAATACATTTACTGGGGCTGACCCACCTTGTATTACTTCTGCGAACTCAAGATGAATCTTGTTGTTCTTTACTTTACGTGCGTTAACTAGTAACGTCTGTCCTGCTTTCAAGGTAGCAAGTGAACCTGTATTTAATGTATTTTCCATGGTGAAAAATGTTTATAAGTTATCATGGCTATCTAATTGTTTAAGGACACCTATCATGTAGCCTACTAATAGGGTCTCTTTTAAATTTTGCGGCTCTGCTTCATACAACGAGTGTTGAAGCATTTCTGAGTCGGATCTTTTCCATAAGTCCGAGTCAATTATCTTTTCTAATTTGTCTTTCAGCTCTTGTGCACGCTCTGTCGGAATACCCATAACCTCTAAGAGGTCAGGTTTATCGTGTTCAAATTGTCCTAAAGCTTCGTCGTATAGGGTTCTAAATTTCTTTTCCATTTATAACGGTTTTAAAATGTGTTAAAAACATCAGAGGACACTTATTTTGAAGTCTCCTCTGATGTGTATGAGATAATATTTTACAAGCTTATGCCTTGGTATCTCGACTTGTACAAGGTTTATAGTCTTTTCCTACAGTCATAATTTGCCCATGATTCATTTGGAAGGCGGCTTTCGTTTTATAGTATCATACACGCAGCTTCGAGTAACTTTCGGAGGTTTTTCTCCATCGATGCTTTTTCTTCGTGGTCGTCTTCATTCACTTTATCTAGTATGTGGTAGTACATTTCAATTGCTTTCTTCAGTGAAGAGAACACTTTTGCTTTTTCAGAGTTTGGTGAGTCATCTTTATCAATCTCTCGTTCCATCATGGATTCAAAGCGTCCTATAATTACTCCTGTAAAGAATACTTCTATGAGATTTGCTGGTGCTAATTCGTATAGAGCTTTTTGGTATAGTTCAGACTTAAGCCCAACGTCTCCTAGATTATTTTTAAGCAGTTCTTTGAACTCAGTTTGTTTGCTGTCTAAATATCCGTCAGATAGGCAACATGCTTCTTCTATTGTTTCTCCTGTGTGCGTAAAGCCCCCAAGGGTTTCAGCGTATAATTCTTTATACATGATCTTATTGTTTTAAAAGTGTTTATAGTTAATTTTAATTAAAACAACAAGGGAGTTTTAAGTCCCTTGTTGTTTCTCTCTTATTTGGCCATCTCCTGTGAAAAGATGTCTTCAACAAATAGGGTTTCTTTACCGTTGATCCATTGTTGTTCAATCATGTAATCAATCCCTAGTTCTTGTCTATGGTCTTCTGATAGTTTCTCCGAAGAGCCCATATCATTACCATTGTTTTCTATACAATTGCCTATAGCTCTGAAGATGTAGTCTCTAAATAATCCAGGACATCCCAAAGAGGCTATCTTGTATATATCTATTGGTTCTTCAGCTCGCTTGACTGTAAAGATTACTCCGTGTCTGAGTATTCTTTCGTCATCTCTTTTCCTAATTGGTGCAATGCATTTAATCTCTACATTTTTACCCATTCGTTGGAGCAGTTCAGCGGCCACCGCGGTGAGAGCCGCTAAGCGTTGGAAGTTCTCCTCGCCATTTCCACAAGATAGAGTTAGATTTAGGAATAGTTTAATAGCTGGTTCAACTTTACTATTGGCTTTAATGCTCCAATAATCAGGTGCTCCACACATTAATCTATTTATATCTAACTCGTCTCCGTGATTGTCAAACCTAATCTTAGAACGTTTGTTAGTTGCTATCTTAAAGTTGTTTTTAACAGCTTTAATATTGGTTAACTCAGTTCTAAGTTCTTTGACTTTGGCAATTGTTTTTGCTGTAGGCTTGGCATAGTAGACTGAATGTTTAGTTCTTTCTCTTGTGCCTAGCTCTCCATGAGTCCAACTTGGGTCATCAACGCCATGATTGTATTTGTTTTTAATTCCGTCCATACCATCTAGAAGATGTTTAACATCTTTAAATACTGCGAACTCATGTGTTAGCATTTCTCCTTCCTCTGAAGTATCCTCCCAATTAAGGAAGGATACAAATTCAGGGGTGTATTGTTTCATTCTACGCATCTCCTTTGGTTTTCATGATTTCTTCGGGAGTCCAACCTTGAAAGAATCTGTCGTAGATTCCTTGCATACTTAATCCTGCTTTCTTTTGCATAAGAGCATCAATGATAGCTCTTGTAGATACAGTGCGCTTAATTTCATAGTTCTTTACGTTAGCTCTGAACTGGTGAAACTTACCGATTACTAATTTATCGGAAATATCTGCACCGAAGGATTTTTCTAACTCTTCATCATAGTCTACTTCTATCTTAGTCAAGGCAAACCTATCAAGGAATGCTGCGTCTAAGTAGTTTCTACCGTGATAAATATCAGAGCCTGTACCATATGAGTTACCTGCCACTATAATAACAGTGTCTCCATGTCTTTTAGCTATGGGTTTATCTTTCCTATTTACTAGGTTGATGTATCCGTTAGCCAAAGCAGAGTTGATAACTAATAACGTATTAGGATCTGCAGCGTCTATCTCGTCAAATAGAAATACTCCTCCATTTTCAAAGATTTCAACAAATTGAGAGCTTACGTACTCCCCATTAAATAACATTCTGCCGGTTAGGTGTGCTTCACTCATTCCTGCAGAGCAAGAGATAGCAGCGAAGTTTAGATTTGCAGCTTTAGCTACTTGTGCAGCTAATGTAGTTTTACCTGTTCCTGCAGGCCCCACTAACATACACTGTCTGCTTATGTTACACAATGTAGCAGTTATCCTGAACTTTTTATGTGCTCTTTGCTTAAGTATGTGAATAGGTCTCCCTGGTATCACTACTTTAGTAGGTCTAAGCTTTTGTACTTCTTCTTGCACTAAGGTTTCTATTGCGTCTGTGAAGATTTTTTTGTCTTCATTTACTATCTTAGATAGTGCGTCTTTTATGACTGTGCCTATGTCTTGGCCTAAGTCTAGTTTAATTCCATTCATGATTGATGCTGGTTTTAGATGTTTTTATTGTTTTTATTAAAATAACTCTTACCTTCCAAATGTGTGTTAGGGATTAGGGAACGGCCCGAGGTAAGAGTTACTAATGTTATACTATTAAGAAGTTTTTCTCTTCTTATATAAAATGTAGTGTAAGACTAAGATGTGTAATGGCATCCATATCACAAACATTATTACATTGATTTCTTTATACGATATATTTATAACGTCCGCTAAGAATATTAGTGCTTGGACGCATAAGTCAAATATTTGGTTACATGCTTCTCGCATTTGCCTGGGTTTTTAAGATTAGTGTCTGATTCCAAAAGCTTTGAAGGTCAAGAGTATTGTAACCATACTTATCTTTTAAAGTAGTAGTCATAGTATCTTTATCTTCAGAGCTTAAGCAAGCCCCTAAATATAATAAGGACTTGCTATGTTCTCTGTTTTGGCTCATCGGTACTCATTTCTTCGGTTAGCTTCCTTTTCTAGATCTGCTTCTATCTTTAGGATAATACCTATTGTTAAGAGTGTAAGAAGTATACTTAGTAATGCTAGGCCTGATTGGAATAGTCCTATAAACGTCTCTCCTGATATTAAGGCGAGTATCGTTGTTAGTACAGTATGGACTGTAAGATATGTCAATGCAAATGCAAGGATATATCCTACGCCTCTAACGCATGCGGGTAGGAAGTATTTCATGCTTGAAGAGTTTGAAGGTTCTTCTTCACATTTCTCCTTGCTCTTTGATATGCTGCCCCCCAAAATGGATTAGCTTTACCATTATGCTTAGGACTGCAAAGACTTGGAGGTAATTGCTCAACATTAGTAGGCACTTCAAACTTACCGTGTTTAGTACTGACTGAGATGTTCTTCTTCTTGAGATGTTGTAATATCTCTAATGATACTAATCTCTTAGTCATTTCAGTTGCACAGTTTATCTCCTCTTCTGCTGTTGGAGGTGTATATTCCATGGCTGCATGATCGTCATTAGCTAGGCACTGATCTGTCATAGAAGAGAGCTCAAATTGAGTGTTCTTTAACTTTGCTTCTAAGTCTAGGAATCTTTGTTGGTGCTCTGCTACTATCTCCTTTTGAGCTTCTATTATTTGTTTCTGCTCTCGAGAGTGTTCCAGATGACTATCATGGTTTGCTTCCATAGCGAATAGCTCTTGTTGAAAGCCATCCATTTGGTCTATTTGACGTTGGTTGATCTCTTGTGATACAATTAATGCATCAGTTAGGTTAGCTACTTGAGTTGTAAGTAATGCTACCATTGAATAGGATTTATGTCCCATGTTTTCTTATGAATTTAAATGAATATTTGTTGAATGTGCTATACTTTGTTATAGCTTGAATTAGATGGATAGATATATTGGCTGTGAAATGGGGAGAGAGATCTGGTCATTACATTGACTCCCACTCCCTCCCACCTCACCTTAACCAACATGGTTACCTAAGTGACTAGACCATAGGACTATATCACATACTATTATTTAAAAAAACTCCCTATTTAAGGGAGTTTAAAGAAGATACAGCGGACTTGTACGCTATGTCTTCTTTTAGGATTGCTTTCACGTCGGAGACGGAAGCAATACCAGTGAGCCATCCATCTTGATTGATGGTCACGAAGGAGCCAGGCTTTAGCCTGCTACTGCTATAGCTCGAGATTAACTCTCGACTATTAATATTAGAGGATGCCAGACTAATGAAGAAGCCCTTCTTCTTAGGTCTAGTATCCTTACTACAGGTAACGACACGTAGTGTCTTACCGATATATGCTGCATTACGTGCAGCATAATCAACTTTGTTGCTAATTGTTTTAGCCATGGTTAAAAGGATTTGATTAAACTATGTTTACATTTGGTGGGGCCGTTCGGCCACCAAAAACTCGGTGGGGTGTTCTATCTAATACCCCTACACACTCACTAACAAACCAAATTTTTAAATTTTAGTCTATCTCAAAACTTATCCCAATAGGTAAGGGGACCCCTACGAAGTATGGCCCTCCAGGTCAACTTCTTAATACTCGGGGAAAAAATTTTATTTTAGGTTTGGTTTTATCGATGCTATCTCCTATATTTGCATTTCACGAAGCACGGAATACTACCGTATCACCCCTGAGGTAAACAAGTAGGGGGTCAGACGTGGGATTTATATCAATTGGATTAGTCCGGTTAACGCTTACAAAACTGTCGTGAGACACTATAAGTAAGTAGGAAATTTTCTCCCATAGCTTCAAAAGGATCAGCTATAAGCGTTGATTGGGGTGGACTACACATAGGTAAGTGTGATGAATTAACATCGATCTTATCACCCCTGGGTAACTCGAAAAGAGAAGCACTGTCAACTGCAAAAAGCTGGTTCGTAATTAAAACCCTAAGGGAGAAATTATGTTTAATCGGTAAAGCAATGTATTCAAAAGAACAGATTAAAGAAGCTGTAGAGTCTAAGGGCCATAAGTTTTTTGAAGAATCAGATTGGAATGTTAATATAATAGGTATTAGAAACTCTGAGACCGCTAATAAGGTAACAAATAAATTTGATGACTTGATGACTGTATCTTACAAAGTAAATGGACAATGGGAATACCATGAATTTGCTTGTACTACGGATCCAGGAACTCATTGGGTAAAGAACGTACTTAATGACAAAGGAGTTGCTATATTAAAACCTGGTCAATACAGAGGTTCTCATAAAATCAGGAAACATCAGAATAGGTACGAAGCACTTGGGCAACAAAAGCCAGTAACGGTGTATCGTGACAATAACAAAGACGGTAATTACGATTTAGTAGAAACTGACACTGGGTTATTTGGTATTAACATACATAGAGCAACTAAATACGCGGGTAGAAAATCTACACAGATAAACAAGTGGTCAGCAGGGTGTCAAGTCATAGCGGCTAACGATGACTGGACTAAGTTTATGAAGATTATGAGAAAATCGTGTATGATATGGAGAAATAGTTTTACCTATACTCTGATTGAATCAAAAGATATAAAATAAAACGCTAGTAATAGAAGAATAGGTTTATAAGGAATTATTTTATATATTTGTACCAAACTAATATATAAAGTAATGAGCGATTTAAAATTTAAGCCTAACGGCGCATGGGTAGTATTACCTAACCCAGTAGTCACCAAAACAAAAGCAGGTATCTACATAGATGAGGAACTAGCTAAGCAGAGTGCTACAAACATACTTGCGGTATTAGCTAAAGGGCCGCACTGTCAATTTATAGAGGTTGGGGATACAGTCATGATAGATCCCAGGACAGAAGCAGTGCGCGCAGAGATTGACGGGGAAGACTTCCTTGTCGTAGGTGAGCACCAAATTTTAGGGAAATGGTAAAAGGCAGTGCTACAATAGCATTGGAGGATTACCATAAACTACTCAAATCCACAGACGAAGCTAAAGAAAAGGAACTACGACTCAAGCAGATTGCTAAAGAGTTGCAGGTTTTCCTTACGTTTATATGTGGGCGGGAAGGGATGACTGAGTACGTAGAGGAGTTTAATAGACAATCAACAACCTGCAGCATCTCAATAGAGAACGGCAGGGCTAAAATAAAATTTAATAATGAGTGAGACGAGCTACAAGGGAAGCTATGAGTCAGATAAAATAGCTAAGGATATGATAGACAAGATATTGCGTAAATGCGCTACAATCTATTCCAACCTGGGGACTAATACCCCCTTTGATGTTGGGACTAAAGAAGAAGCGAAGCGCCTTGAGAAAGAGTATCTACTTGAGATAAATGCTATAGACCCAGGTATGTATAACCTACTTACTCGAACATCAGATACCAATGAAGAAAAAACTAACGATTAAAATAGATACAACCTACAAGTATCTACAATTGTGGAACGGATTATTTCATTTAACTAATAAAGAAATGGAAATATTAGCCGCGTTTATGGATTTAAAGGCTAAAGGCCCTAACTTGTGCAGCGTACCTAATAAGAAACGGGTAGCTAAGATTGTAGGGATAGCAGATTACAATACACTTAACAACTACGTTAAGAGATTTAAAGATAAGGGTGCAATTAAAAAGAGTGGGGTATCATATACAATGAATGCCTTTTTAAATCCTAAAGTTACCCATGTGGAACTACATATCAACCGAAGTAATTCCGGGAACCAAGTATGAAATCCTTAGAATCGAATATGATGTGCCACCGTATGAGATAGAAGTATTTCAAACATTCGAAGGTGACATGATAGTGGTTAAAATATATAAATATGAATAATGACGATCTGTATGAGAAGCCCCCAGGCATACTTACCATGATTAAAACCTTTGGTAAAGAGGCCGCTAAGTATTTAGCTCAGGGAGCACCTAATGTATCCCCTAAAGAGTATTCGGACAGGTTGTTAACCTGTAATGGGTGCCCTGACTTAAAGAAACGCAAGATGACGTGTGGTAAGTGTGGATGTAAAGTGGAGCATAAGGCAAAGTGGAAAACCTCGGACTGTCCAGTAAAGAAATGGGATGCTCAAGGATAAGAAAGCCATCATAAGTGCCTTAGCCACTAAGTATGATCTCCCACTACACAAAATAGAGGAGATAGCTAACTACCAATTCAAATTTGTATCTAAAAAAATGAAGGAGGGGAAGTTTGCTGGAATACGATTACCATATTTCGGTAAGTTCCATGTAAACCCAAAGAGGTTGGAGCATATGAATAACAGAAAAAAGAAAGATGAGACTAAAGGATGATTTAATATTTATAAAGGATAATAAAGCTATTCCAAGCGCGTATGCTATGACTGTTCGGGAATTTAAGGGCCTGAAAGGTACAGAGCTATCATTTGTTTACTTTATGTGTGATCACCGATCTCCATTTTCAATATATGATTGGGAGCAGCGATTAGTTGAGGTAAAAGATAGTATCTTTGGCGAAGGAAGTAAATTTACTCCCTCCCCTAAAGTATTAGCTGCCTGTGATCGATATGACAAGCTAGTAGAGACTTCCGCGGTGCGGCTATTGAAAGCAGCTAAAGAGTCTGTAACTAAATTGGAAAAATACTTCAGGACCATAGATCTTACTACATTAGACGACCGTGGTAAACCTATATATACAGCCAAAGACCTTATAGGTAATCTAGAAAAGATGGGGAAGGTTGTAGACGGGCTAACACGATTGGAAGAGATAGTAAAGAAAGAAGAGCAGGCCGCCAATTCTAATAGAGGTGGCATTGAAGTTAACAAATACAGTATATAAATTAAAATTAAATAATTATGATTAAATGGATAAAGGGTGCCACCCATAAGAAACAGGCAGATAAGGTAGAGA
>Ga0209657_1000025_pt1 | contig 103617 bp, 160 predicted proteins | sample SaaInlV_100m_DNA_FD_184650 | JGI IMG/M metagenome (GOLD analysis project Ga0209657, IMG submission 184650) | Marine microbial communities from expanding oxygen minimum zones in the Saanich Inlet - SI037_S3LV_100m_DNA (SPAdes) (version 2) | ecosystem: Environmental > Aquatic > Marine >... | reverse complement strand
AAAAGATTGTTCCTATTTCGGTTGAAGACCACATTGGGTTGGCTCTCAAATGTGCGTCTCGTTATGTCAAAAATTCGATTGAGGTTCGAGATTCAGAAGAATATTCAATTGCCTTGATTGGCTTATGGGATGCGGCGTCAACGTATGATCCACACATAAATGATGCCTTCTCGACTTACGCATGGAAATGCATGAGAAATAGAATCTTAGATTCGTTTAAGTTCAATCAGAGGAAAAAGAGAAACATTCCTTTGGTTAGAATTTCAGAGTTAGACAATCTTGATTTTCCTGAAGAACAAGCAGAGGAAAAACTCCCAGATTTGGATTTTGATAAAATTTTCAGTTGTGATGATTCTGAAGGAGAGAAACATCAAAGAGACAAACAAATGCTGAAAATGAGATTTCTAGAGAATAAATCTTGGCAAGAAATAGGTGATTGCTTCGACATGACACGGGCGGGGGCAAGACACTGTGCGTTTAACGCAATAGAAAAAATTCGAGCCGAGATAGAGGATTAGACTTTACAGAAATAATAATTTCTGTATGATAAAGCACTCAAGTGTTTTATTTCTGGCGTCCTATCTTAAGGAGATACAAATGGACAAGAAACCTGTTTATTCGCTGCTTGGAATTTGTTTAGCATCTGTGGCGATTCATTATTACATTTATTCTGAAAATAAGGTCGAAAGACTCGAAAGTATTGTCGAGTATTCAGATAGAGCTAGAGAGATAGCTGACGATCAAATTCGTGACCTTATGTATGAGTTGAAAATCGCTAAGTCCGAAAGTGAAATGGTTGGCACCAGAAACTATGTTTCTGGGGTGGTCGAGACATTGAGCCGCCCAGAACATTATGAGCAAATTTGGCATGATGGATATGACAGAGGTACTGAGGTTCAAATTATGGCTTCGAAAGTTGAAAAGAAAATTGAGCTTGTCAACGAAAAAGAAACCAAGTAACATTTGAAACATAGAATGTAATTGTGCGATGCATAGCACTTAGGTGGCAAGTACCAGAATAATTGTTTTCTGAGAGGGCTTCAATTCCTTGGGAGTGATTAGGCTCCTGCATTCTTTTTGAAACACTTAGTGTAATAGTCGGCCACTGTTACACTCAAAATGAAAAAACGGGTTAGGCATTAGACCCCGCATTCTAATGTTTAATCCAAACTTGATCCCCCGCAAGTTCAGGTGTGGTTTCCCGTTTTTTCATTTTTTTGAATTGTTCTGACTACAATAAAATTACAATGACGCAGGATGGAGAAGGGGTATCTCGCAAGGCTCATAACCTTGAGGCCGCAAGTTCGAATCCTTCATCATTTACAGAAAGTTAACTATGTGGTGCTTGGAAACTATTAAAGCTTTGAACGAGGCAGCAGTTAGGCGATCCAGAAAAGGCGAAAACATGCTTTTGGCATTTTCTGATGTCGGAATCAACAAAACAACGCCAAAAAAAGTTAAAACTGAAAAAAAGTTGTCCATACCTCTCTGCGAAAGAGAAGGGTGAAAATTAAGTGTTAGAAAAAATTTTCAAAACTATAGTTTACAACGAAACTAAAAATTGTATAACAACTACAGACAAGAAGCCTTGTAAGTATTGTGGCGGCGGAGGTTGGCACAATAGCAACGTAGGAAAACGAATGATAAAATGCCCCAGATGCTCTGGTACAGGTTTCCAAAAGTCTGTGAGCCAAGTTTAAGAGTGCGGTACGGTAACAAGGATGCTTCGAAGACAGGTTAATCTCAGCCTGTCTTTTTTTTTGTTTACAGACGTAGAAAAAACAGTAGAATGTAAGTAGGAAGGAATTTATTTCTCGCTTTTAAAGGTTTTCACAATGTCTAGTAAAAAGATTAGAAAGGCGGATAAGAAGCGAAAGAAGCAAAAGCAAAATCTTCGGAAAAAGAACAACACACTCCGAACAAAGTTCGGCATTGAGGCTTTTGATTGTCGCCATTCTGAATTTAAGAATATTGTGGTTTCCAATCTTGAAAAGATATTGGGAAACTTAGATAACTATTTCAACTCTGCTCAAGTAAGAGTTCTTCGTTGCTTTTATCTTTTAAACATCCTACACAATCACAGCAATTACTCGAAAAACACTATCCGAAGAACTGAATACACAGATCGTGTTCACGCTCTTTTCGAGAACGCTTTTAATGCTTTTTGGGATGGCAAAAAAGCTAAGTCGGAATCTGAATATAATCATAGGGTAAGCATACTTTGTGATGTGATGATTGACGGAGTTGTTAAAAGGCTTGGAGAAATCGTCTTTGAAATGATTTCCAAGGACAAGTTGAAAGAATATTGTCCTGAAAACATGTTTCAGCTAGGTTTGGGCGGGAACAATAAGATAAGGGTTTCATTTACTGAAATTCTCACGAAGTCCACAGATCTCGGAAGGTTGTATTTTCCAGACTCAGACAACAAATTAATTGTGAACAGGCTCCCAGCAAATTTAGCATTTGCATCACATGCGTATGACAGAATTATCCAGAGGTGTCTTTTGGGGGACAAGCCAAAGTCGCACTATGACTTGTCTCTTCTTCATGGGGTTGTCTCTGGAAAAATGCACTACGAGGTGAAGAATGAAACTTTAGAGTTATACTTTATGTGTTCGTCCGTAGAAATTGCAAGTGCTTGTGGGCGAGATCGCAAGTTTTTTCACTGGGACGATACATCTAACCTGAAGAATCTTAAATATGTAGTCCGAACAGGATATTGTCCTTTATCCTTTTACAGGGACAAAGTTGCCTCGAATAACTGGGTTGCAAAAACATTTCTTGTTACAGGGATGCGAAACACCCCTGAAAGTTTTGCATATCGAGGACTAGATAGTGATAAGGAAAAAAGAATTTATCAAGGATTAGACCACGCTATAAACGATCATATTCCTTTTTTAGTTTGGCTTCATTGCAAAGGATATCCATGCTTTTATGAGTTCACGACGGATAACCCTAAAAACCCCATTGGTAAACCTGTAAATTTCGATTGGTTGGATGAAATGAAAGATGTAGAAGATCCAACCATATTTTTGGAGCGTTACTGATGGATCAGAAAAAAAAAGAGGCAGTCATTTGTCAGTTTGTTGATGAAGCACCAAAAGCAATGTACGACATTGGAGTCGGGCCTAAGTCGGAATATATTACACTTGGGAAAAGATACCCCGATATGGCACTGTATGGATTTGAGCCTTGTTGGGTAAGATATAGGCGATTGATTCCTAAGTTCCCCGGCCTTTTGCTTCCATATGCGGCGTGGGATGAAAACACTCAATTAACTCTTCACAGAAAAACAAAGCAAGCTAAGTTTGGAGATGCTCCAACGGTATTCAATCAAGGAAGAAAAAATAAGCTCGCAGTATCTGAAAAAGTAACTGCTAAAACTATAGACTGGTTCGATCAGCAACTAGGATGTTTGGACAAAGTCATTCTTTGGATGGATATAGAGGGTGCTGAGTTGAAGGCGTTGATGGGTGCTTCCAATATGCTCAGAGAAAAAAGGATTAAGTGGATTAACTTGGAAGTTCGCCCAAAACCTGCCAGAGACATCATTCCATCCGAAGAAACAATAAATGAGTTTCTAAAATCATTCGGATATAATCAGGTTTTAAGGTACGCAATAAATGATAATTTTTGCGATGCGATTTATACCTGTGAGTGATAAATAATTTCATGGCATGTAGTAATAAAGATTTAGTTTTAGCAGTAACGCAAAAAACAAGAGATAGGTGTATTAGTTGGGATTCTGAATATCAAGGCCCTGCCGTTTCCCCTGATCCAGATCCCTATATAAGTTATTCCGATCCAGGATATAAGCTTACATCTCTGCCTCCAGCGGGTGAACCTAATATAGTATTCACGGTATGGAAGCAAATAGGTGTCAACCCTTTATTCGCTCGATATGTTATGAAAGTCGATAGATCGGGAATTCCAGCGGAGTCAAGCATCCCTCCTTCTGAGCAAATAGACGATTGCAGCGACGATGTTGAAATTTTGTACGATTATCTTCTTTCAGATGTTACAGACCCTCCTTCTGAAGAAATTGGTGAGAAAAACCAATTTGATAATGACTTTTTAGAAGGGCTATCTTGTGGGTGAAAGCTTAGTTCCCGATAGATGGGAAGAGGTGTTTAAAAAACCGGGCGGTAGTCGTCAAGCTTTGTTTGACCATGAAAGAAAAATCGTTTTCATCTACACTCCAAAATGTGGATGCACGACGGCTAAAAGTATTTTTTATGATCATGTGGGAGTTGAACTACCTGAGAAAAAATTTGACATCCATACTCCTTCTTTTTATGAAAAGGTTAAACATTTTCACGAAATAAAAAGAGGAATCGACTTTGATGAATATTTAAAAATTCAATTCTATAGAGACCCTTTTCAAAGGGCCGCATGTTGCTTTGCTTGGAATCAAGAATACAAAGAGCACCCTGTTTTCTACAAGCCAACCAATGGTCAAAAGTTGATTCAAAAAGACGGATACATGGCAATCGAATGTCGTTTTAAGTGTGACTCAATTCACCAATTCTTGGAAGGGTTGATAAAGGGTTCGGTTGCAGCCTGCCATCAATGCAGGGTTCACACTATTAAGCAATTTGTGGAAACCAAAATCGATGAGAAGGTTAATATCGTCAACTTGGATCAAGAGTTAGAGAGGTTGAACAAAAAGTATGACCTCAATTTTAAAAATAGATCTGTAGAAGGACATAGTCTAAGAAAAAGGGGCTGGAAATACGATGACTACCTAGATGAAAAAGCAATAGAACTAATCAAAAAAGCTTATCCAGAGGATGTGAGATTTTTTAGTTAATTGCAGTTTACTCAAATGGACAAATTAGTACAATGAAATTTGAATATGTGCAAGATGCTTTGTTTGAAAAAGAGATGATCGTTGAATACGAATCGCTTACATCAAGCAAAATTCACAAAAAAAAATGCACTGTAGAGAAGAAAAACCAACAAGAATCTGATAAGATATTAGTTTGGAATTTGACTGATAACAAATTCAGCGATATCGAAATTTCCACAATTGTGAGCATTTATCCATGTTAGATGGACCTGAAAGACACAATCTTGAGCAAGCCATAACACAGGCGGGAGAAATTTTCCCCCGAACTTGGCGAGAAGTTTTTAATGGATGTAAAAGAGAAGGCTTCACAGAAGCAGAGTCTATGGAACTGTTGAAGACTTATATTCTTTCTCAAAATCCGCATGGGATTCAACCAAAATGAAGAACTATCACGTTGTGGTTCCTAAGCCATCTGCCAAACGTTTAGAAAAAGATAGAACTTTAATTATCAAAGAGATAGGAGCTTTCCACTCTTACGAGCATAAGTTTCCAATTGAGGAAAGTGATTCATACGTTTTCTTTGATTTTGAATTTAAAAAGTTTGATCCGCTTGAGGAACGCCTAGACACAGATGTTCATTATGAATGTTTTGTTCGATATGCAAACTCCACGAGATCAAGAATAGAAGAAATAAAAGTTAAACCGTGCTCTGATGTGCCGGAAGTTCGGAAGCACATTGAGAATGTCTATAAGTGTCACCCTGATTTGTCAAAAATCTTACAATCCTTCGACAAGCAATTCTCTGTTAGGATTCACAACGAAGTGTTTATTGATTTTCAAGGATGGAACTGCCACGATTTCGACGAAGATTGCGCAGGCTGGGACGGAATCGAACGAAGATGTGCTTGCGGAAACCGCCGTGTAGCATGGGAGTGGGACGACGAACAACTATGGGCAGAGGCTTGGTAACTATGGACATGCTTGATAAAAAATGTGTAAAATGTAAAAAGGGAAAATATTATGAATGGTCTTTTTACTGTGATCGAGGAGATGAGCCTCTAGCGTGTACCAAGTGCGATCACAAAATAGCTAGGTATCCTGATGATGAAAAGAAAAAGGAAATGACTGATCTCCCAAAAAAAGTTAAACCGTTGTCGCCAGAAGAACTAGAAGAAATGCTTGCTTGGTGCCCCACACAGGAGCAAGCTGATAACTTATTTGCATGGACACGAGAAAAAGCAATTGTTGCCGTTTGCCTCAAGAAGATCGAGCGAATGGAAGCAGAGTTAGATGAAATCAAAAAAGAACTCGGAAAGATATGAAAGGAATTGTTATGAAATTTTTAAACCTAAAAGTGTTTTCTGTTGTCTTAATTCTTGGGATTGGAATTAGCTTTACTTTTTGGCTAAAAGAAAACGCAAACAGTGCGGAACGTGATAAACGAGAGTTAGTGGTCAACAAGAACCTCGAAAGTGCGATTCAATGGAACACCAAGCAAATCAACAGCCTTGGAGTAAACTCCGCTGTTGAAATGCAGAACTCAGAATTGCTGATTCAAATACTTAACGTGCTTGAAGGCAATGAAGTTAAGTCTGTTCCGAAAGAGATACCTCTTGGAGATTTAAACAATCCTGAAATCGAATTGTCCGATGTTCCCATCACATTTGAACAGTTGGCTAAAGACCAAAGAGAGGTAGATACAGGTATCAGAGCAGCAGCAAGCAATAACTTATTTCAAAATGAAGCATTGCATAATATTTTGAACAATTTGCTTCAAAAAGAACCTGAAGAAACATTGTTTCCTTTGACTTTTCCATTGTATTACTCTCCTGAAAATTCAAAGGATTTTTTGTAGTGAAAGACAAACGAGTTAAAGAAAATCTTAAAGGATAGTTTAATGAAACGAAATGCACTAGCTCTTCATGAATGGAAAGATTTATACAACAAAGGCTACCTTCCAGACGAAGACGATAGTTTGAAATCGTTGGCCTTAGACATGATTCGTCAAAAAGACGCAGAAGAAGGTGAGTCTTGGAGCAATGATACCGAAGCTGTAGCAGAAATCATGCTCAAATTCCACAAAAGGATAAACGAATGATCAAGTTAGAAAACATTTACATAATTGAGAACAAGGAAGAGTGGGCAACTTTTTCAGATGGAGTCGCTACTGGTCCTAAAAGGTATCCTGCTATTGGCTGGAAAAGTCAGATCGAAAATTCTGTCTCAGTATATTTTGAAAATATTCCAAACACAATCAGAGAGTCGCCGTCAAATAGTGGATATCTAGACATTTGGGCAAAAGGTTTTGATAAGGCAATTGGGAGGCTCGATTTTTTTAATTTGAAAAAATAATAACAACACTCTATATAAAGCTACACAATTATTAATTCGGGCTAGTAACGTCCGAACAGAAGAGTTAAAATATTATGACAAATTGCACAACAACCAGAAATACAGTTCCAAATGGAACTTATCCACCCGTTTTCTGGGAACGTGGTGCCGTTAGAAATATGTAACTCTCCTGTCGAACTCAGGAGTGCCTGAGTTGGACAAAGAGGAAGAAAACCCACTTAGGCAACGCCTAAGTGGGTTTTTTTAATGGAGTAATGAAATGGAAGAAAATAAGTATTTAATAACTGGAGGTCACTCAGAATTTGAAGGTGATCTACGGATGTTCGCAAATAAAGTCGATATCATAGTGGATCTAGAGTCCAATAAGTCTACAGATCTGACCGCTGAAGTTGCGTATGAACAAATTAAACGACTTTTCAAAAAACTCAAAAAGAAAAAGAAGAAATCCGACCTGACTTCGGAAGTACATCGTTGGCTGGCAGACGGATGGGAAAGAGATGAGATGCATTGCCCGAATTGCGAAAAAGATACAGAACAACTTGTTCGATACAGCGAACACGAAAGAGATAGTTCATATGATAACTTTATTTGTACAGAATGCGATTGGGAATATTTTGGTATAACTGGGAAATACCAACCTCCCGGAACGGGGGTTGGTTAGTAGAAATGCCAACCTAGCTCAATTGGCAGAGCAGTTGATTTGCGGGGAGTTGGACAGTCTGGTCGTCCGCCCGGTTTGGGGCCGGGAGTTATCGCAGGTTCAAATCCTGTCTCCCCGACTCAGTTGCGAATGAAGCTTATTAGGTAAAGCGTCTGGTTTCCACCCAGAAGTATTGCGAGTTCGAATCTCGTCATTCGCTCTAATCAACAGGTTGTGAGTTCGAGTCTCACGGTTGGCTCTTTAATCTCCGATAGCTCAATTGGTAGAGCGAGCGGCTGTTAACCGCTAGGTTGTAGGTTCAAGTCCTACTCGGAGAGCTTAGAATGCCGCATTCGACTACTGGCTAGGTCGGCTGTCTTTCTAACAGCAGGAGGGAGATCGAAACTCCCATGCGGTATTAGAAGAACTTGAAAGCAAGCTTAAAGAATTTAAAAACAACTTCTGTGCTACTGGAAGATTTTACAAAGTTTCTGACAATGCTGTAAGAAAAAGATTGAAAAACTTGAAAAAGGAAAACGAATGATACTATCAGAATTCAAAAAGCACGTTGGCAATCTTGACGTTTTAAGATTCAAGTTGCCCAACGGCCATGTTCCAGAGCATTTTCACATCACAGAGGTTGGTGTGTCCGATAAGTGTTTTGTTGATTGTGGCGGCTATCAGCGTCAATCAACTTATATTTGTTTTCAACTTTGGACTGCTGATGATTATGATCATCGCTTGTCGCCTAAGAAACTTTCATCTATAATTGAAGCCGCAGAAAAAAGCTTAAAACCCGGCGATTGGCTCGTTCAGGTGGAATACCAAGCAGAGACGATTGGCATATGGGGTGTAGAGTTTAAGGACGGAGTATTTTATCTGACGCCTACAAAGACAGATTGTTTGGCTAAGGACAAGTGTGGGATTCCTGTAATACAAAACGATTGTTGTTCTGGAACGGATTGTTGCTGATGTTAGCTTGTGTTTGTGGGTTTATAGTTGAGGGATTGATTTTATTTGGCGGCCTTGGGCTATCTTTAATTTCAATTCCCATAGCCAACGCATACAACAATTGGTGTCGTCGCAAGCATGTGCATAACTGCAAGCGACATGATCATCAAGTAGTACCTGTGCAGAAAACTGAGGACTGCAATGACTCTCCAAGAGTTACAAGATTGCCACCCATCTGACTTTTTGGATTCCATAATTGCACTTTTTGGGGAGAATCTTATCGTTGGCCCAAGGATGATTTCTATGGAAACCACTGAATGGGTCATTCCGCTGCTTGTTCCAGTGGGTCAAGGTACGAAGATTGTTGCTAAAGTACCTATTTAATTTAGCGATCCAAACATAACAGTATTCATATATGGTTGAGAATGATCAACAAACAATACAAATTCATATATGTTGGAGTTCCAAAAACAGGAACAACATCAATTGAGTCCTATATTAAGACGAAATACAAAATAATCCCGCATTGTCACAAGAAGCACACCCCGATTTATTTTCATGATGAGAAGTATTTTGATTGTTTCAAATTTGGATTTGTGAGAAATCCTTGGGACTGGGTTATTTCATGGTACTTCTACGCTACAGACGAGTTTGAGCGTCCTGTGCGTGATCACATGTCTCTCAAGACATGGCTTTACAAAGACAACAACTGTAACGAAGCGTGGATTCCCGAGACTGTGCGGTGCTGTTATCAGCCTCTTGTTCCACAATATAAATTTCTATGTGATGCTCAGGGCGATTTGGTGATGGACTTTGTTGGTAGGTTTGAAAGTCTCCAACATGATTTTGATAGAGTGTGTGAAAAGATAGGAATTCCCAAGTTTAAGCTTGATTTTAAAAACAGGACTCAGAGATCTATTTCATATGAGGATTATTACGATTCAGAGACAAGAGATTTGGTTTCTAATCTCTTTGAGAAGGACATAGATTTGTTTAAATATAGTTTTGGAGATTGAGAAACAGGTTTTGCTGTTGACTTATTTCATGAGCAAAGATACTGTTCTTAAATATTTTGTTTTTAGGAGATTTCCCATGCGTCCTTCACTGCCGAACGATGAAGTTCTTTATTTTAGAAACGCAATGGCCGAAAGAGGGGTTGAGTATACACCCGAACAGGCAAAAACTGCTAAAGAATGTTTGGACAATTTTCTTGAGGAAATGAGAAATATGGATCTTGATCAGATCCGACAGCTTAAGAGTTTGACTATTTCTGACAAAATAGATATTCTTCAAGCATACATGGAAGAAACGGGACAGGAAATGGATGTACAGGAATTGGATGATATAATTCAACTTTGCATAGACGCCAATCAGGACGATGGTTATGAGTGATGTTACGATCAGGCGTGTGTCTTTTTTCATTTGGAAAGACAAGCGTTTAACACATGTCGAGGAGTCCTTGAGAATTGTTCCGCCTTCTGTGTATCCTGAAGGCTATCCAGTCTCAGAAGAGTCTTTTGTCTCTGACGATAGGTCAAAGTTAATGAATAAGTTAAAAGAAAAATACGGGGACAGTTTGTCTCATATAAGAAAAGTTTGGAGTTATTAGCTACAAACTTTTCACAAATGTAGGTTTACATCTGAAATCAAAGTCGTATAGTATGAGTGTTCGGCAAAAGCAGTTCCTATAAAATCTTATAAATGATAGTTTTACTGCTCGCCGTCTTTTTGAATCATAGGCATAAAGAGTTCCTATAAAAATACCAATGAATTTTTACTCTTCGCCTTTTTCAGGATTTTAATTATGAAAACCCTTGAGCTTTTTAACGCAGTTGTAGCAAAAGAATCTAACAATCCTTTGGTTCACCTCAGTGACGATGGTTACATCATCGAACCTAATGCGCTTTGGGCAAAGGATCAGATTGTAAGCTACTACGATGCCCAGAAGCTGAGTGGGAACGATTTGAACAAGACTTTTTATAAGTCTTGGGAAAAGGTTCAAAATAGCTCAAGGTACGAATTGTACCTTGACCAGATCAGTCACTATTTCAGCACGTATGGCTCTGACTTTCAGGCAGAGGCATACTATCCAGAAGGAATTGCAGAAGTACCTGATGTTAAGCTGACGTTCAAGGTCATCAAGGCATATTCAGTCAAAGAAATGACTGAGAAGTGTCTTAATATGCTTCGTTCTGGCATCGCAATGAAAGAGGAAACTGTTGACTGCATTCTTTCTGTTTTGACAGAAGAATTGGAATACAAGTTTTCTGGCGATGAAGGAATCAGGAATAAAGAGGCAATCATAAAGATTGCAGATGATTGCGGAGTTCTGCCCAAGGATACTGCGGAGTTTTTGCGGTACGTTCTTTTCAAGACTACAGGCGAAACTCTTTTGATTAAGAACAATGAAACAATTGCTGCAATCAAGGCCAGTGGTTTCAATCCAGAAAAACTGTTTGTTAGTTTTGGTCTGGAAAATCTTGCTGAAGTTTTTAATCGATTCAAGCCTTTGTTTTTGGCATACAAGGCAAAGTGCTCATCTGTTGTCAACAAGATCTCAAAGCTTTCAAAAAGCAACCACAAGCCTTTGGTGCAAAATCCATTGAATATGGTGACTCATCGTCTTCTCGATGAGAGTGAGTTGCACTGGCTTGAGAACGCAACTCCATTTGCGATGTTTAAGGCACTTTCTGCCTGCCACAGCAGGCAGAATGGGCAGGACAACTTTGTATACCGTATTAGAAACGGTAAAAGTTGGACAAAGCAAAATCCATTGAGTGAGGGGCAAAACAATGTGATGACCGCAAATGTTTCCCTGATCATCCAGAGTCTTAAGAACCGATACAATTTGAGTGGTAAAAAATTCTATTTCCCCAAAGAAGTCGAATATGCTCTCCCCACTTCAGAAAAAATGTTTGTTGGAAATATTCCCACTGGAACTAAATTTTATGGCGAAAGAATTGCTGTAGGAATTTATTGGGAAAATTCTTGGGGAGCGAACGACTTGGATCTTTCTGCAATGAACATTAGCGGATCAAAGGTTGGCTGGAACGCCAGCTTTCACGATGGCGATCTTACTTACTCTGGGGACATTACTGATGCTCCAAACGGTGCTGTGGAATACATGCACGTAGGAGAGAGTTGCGATTCAGAGTATTTGATGGTTAACAATGTCTATTCTGGCGAACCAGATTGCAAATATAAAATTGTTGTTGGATATGCTCCAAAAGTTTCTCATGAATACATGATGGACCCAAACAAGGTTGCTTTTGAGTGTGTAACCAACTCGGTTCAGCAACAAACCATCTTGGGGATGCTTTTACCATCGGTCCCAGAACGCCAATGCTTTGTGCTGCTTAACTTCGGCAAAGGAAACGCTAGGGTTTCCAGAGGCACAGAGGGCATTGAGGCGTTGAAGCAACAATGGACGAATCCTTTGTCTTTTAAAGAGATTGTGATGATCTTGGGAGCAGAGATTGTTAGCTGCCCTGAAGATGCAGATTACGACTTCTCTTTGGACAATCTGGACAAGTCTAGCTTCTTAAAAATCTTTTCTTGAACTACAGATTTTGCTGCTTCCCTCCCAGAGTGTAAAATTAATATTGATGAGGATGTTTTTATAAATGATAACGGCTTATTAGAATTTAAAGAGCATAAACTAGATGCGGCGGGAAGACTTTATAAATTTTTTACAGACAGGAAAGAAGATGGTTAAAATATCGGCCTATTTATTAAATACGATGCCAGTCGTTGAACAGTGGCATTTGACATCTTTGGCTTCTCAGTTTAGTTATTTTTCTCAAGATGGCATAAAGCTAAACGTTTTAGACGATAAGCACTATCTAGTTAGACAATTAATCAATTTACCCCTTTGCCCTCTCTTGAGGAAGTTTGTTAGAATATATGATTTTTTAGATTCTGGAGATGATTATGGATTATTTATGGATCTAGATACATTTATTATAAATAAAAAAAGACACATCAATAATATCAGAGATTGGTGTCGTGATGGCATTAGCTATATTCAGCATAAAGATTTCCCCGAACAAGAAAAAAATGGTTTACAGGCTTTGGAAACGGTGGAGCCGATTCCAGATTGGGACGCTTTACCTTTCCCTTGGTATCTAAAAGCTAGATTTTTTATACGAAAAGCTTTCGTTGAACACTTAGATATTACGTTAAATCAAGACACCGTATTTAATACTGGATTTGCACTACTAACAAGAGAGTTTTGCGAGCTTTTGGTTACTAGACTTGAGAAATGTAATCTTTCACTAAGCAGTAAACAGGGGCTAGACAATATCTTAGAAGTACAAAAGATTGTTTCAAAAAAAATAGGTCGTAGCACAAGGTGGATACAAGACGAGCATTTAATTGAGTTGGCGATAAACACTGCAAACAACGATCAGAAAAAAATAAAAAGTGGTTTAGAAATTTGTTCTCACGGTTGGGACATAAAAGATTTTAGAGAGTTTACATACGACGATCCTTGTAGGTTTAATTTTAGTAAAATTTTTGATAACGATTCTATATTCTTACACACTACTTCCTGTTCTAGAGATGACGATTTAAATGGTATATTCAAAATAGTTGGAGGTTAACTATAATGTCGTCAATCTTATACACAGGCGGAACATTTGAAGCGATTAATGTGGTGAAAAACTTAGAACTTAAATACATGCTTATAATTGTGATTGCTATTTGGGCAATCACTTGTGCTGTGTTTCACGGACCAGCAATTTTTGTATATATTGGACTCCATTTGGCAACTTCTGGAATATTTACTCTTTCCATATTGAGTGCCATGCGAAATTTAGATTCGTCTAAAAGAGGAATGAAATGAGCAAATTTGAAGTCGAAGTCAAAACTATTGATCAAGTTATCCAACATCCGAACGCAGATCGTTTGACTATCTATAAGTTAAACGATCTTGGTTATCAGTTTATCTCAAATGTTCCTTATGACATTGGAGATAAAGTAGTTTATTTCCCTGTAGAGTCTGTGATGACTCCAGAGTTAATCGAATTATTTGGGCTTGGCACCATGTTGGCGGGTAAAGAGCACAACCGTGTAAAAACTGTCAAGCTGCGCAAAGAAATCTCTCAGGGATTCATCGCTGACGTAGCATCAGTTGCTAGTCATCTGAACGTTGATGTAGATGATATGCATGGCATGGACCTTACTGATGCTCTCGGCATTACCAAATATGAACCAGAGCCTATCTCTTGTCAGAATTGTGATCTTGTGCCATTGCCAGATGGTGTATCAAAATACGACATTGAGGGTTGTGAAAACTATCCAGTTGTTGTGCAAAGTATTCTTGACAGTGGTGTGTCAATTATTGTTACTGAAAAAGTAGAAGGTCAAAATTTTTCTGTAACTGTAACTGTTAGTGGAAGCGTACATGTAAACCAACGCAATCATTCCATCCTTGAAAAAGATGGTGGAGAACACTATCTGTGGGAAGTTGCTCGTCGTGAGAAGATCATTGATCTTGCGAAAGAGATTCTTTCTGATGAGAGTGCAGTATCTGTAACTCTTTATGGTGAAGCTCATGGCACTGCCATTCAAGGTAACTATTACAAACTCAGTGAAAAGACTGTGAGGTTCTTTGATCTTAAAATCGATGGTAAATGGACAGATGCTAATAGGCTAGTTTCTATTCTTCGTGATAAGAAGCTAGAGGATCGCATGGCACCTATTCTTGGAGAGAACGTTACTCTACGTGAATGGTTGGGTGATAAGACTATTGTTGAAATGTCTAATGGGAAGTCTAAAATTAACAAAGATCGTTTGCGTGAGGGAATTGTAATTCGACCTATGACTGAATCTAGTCATGGTCTCATTGGTCGTCTTATGATCAAGCAACGTGACCCGATTTACTTGGATAAAACTGGAAACTAATTAAACCTAAAAATCTAAATACTATTTTGGTATAGATGTCAGGATTTTATTATGAAATTAAGATTGAGTAAAGAATGGTTCGAAAGACAAAGTAAAAAAGAGGAAGGCGAAGCAAGCGTAGGGCGAATTGATTCGAAAAACATGATAAGGTGCGGTTGTTGCTATTCAAATTTTGAATCGGAATATCCTAGAACAGGCGAATCTGTGACATGTTCTAATTGCAAGGCTGATGGATATGGAACATACGAGGATGGTCTTTACTCGGTAGAGTGGCTTGAACATGAGAAATAAAAAACCCGCCTCTGGCGGGTTTTTTGTTTAATCATTTTCTTTTAAAATGATCCATAAAGCATGCAACAAACCGGGAATATATCCAAACAAAGTTAACAGAATATTCAACCAGAAATGGAATCCTAGTCCTACTTGCATGAAAACTCCCACAGGCGGGAGCAGCACTGAGCCAATAATTCTTAAAAGATCCATAAATCCTCCTTGAAAAGAATTGTTTAAAGTATATATGATTTCTTAATCATGAAAATAATAGAAAAGTCTCTTAGAATATCGAATGAATTATTTCCAGAATATTATGGACGGCATAAGCCTCCATATCATTTCGCTTTCATTTACAGAAGAACAAAGTTGATAAGTTTCGGCGTAAATCGCCCCACATGCCTCTGTCCAAAGATCTTATATTTTGGCAATAGATTCAACATAGATCAATACAAAAAATACTACTATCCACATGCTGAAACGGACGCAATTTCTAGGTGTTGGGGCAAAGTTTTTTTAGATAAAAATTACCAAATGGTAGTTCTTAGATTAAATGAAAATAGAGAATTATGGGAAAGCAAGCCTTGTGAGAGTTGTCAGGTTGTTCTTGATAAAATCGGCATACGAAGAGTTTGGCATTCTACGAAAAAAGGCTTTGAAACGTATATAAGTTAAACCTAAAGGGTAATAATAATTATGAATAATTTTAACAGCATTGCGAATGACTTTGATTTTCCAGAAACTTCTAAGATCTTAGATATTTTAATAAGACATGGAGCAAACCATCAAGATCCATCAGCCTTGCAAAATGCTATTCATGATACTGCAATTGAACTTAAGGAAAATTATTATAAAGGGTTTCCTGACACATTTGACAATCAAATGGGTGACATAAAAAATGCAATCAAGCATATTTGGGAGACACGTCCAAAGACACAGCACTCAATCGGCTCAGAAGGCGACGATATGCCAATGATTGGCAATGGAATTCAAAGTAGATTTGAAAGCTTTCAGAACTGGCTAGAGAGCAAGGAAGAACGTATAGAAAAATACGAAAAGAGAAAAGGGAGAAAGGACGGCAAACACCAAAAAAGAGGCTACCTTGGCGGCAATCCAAGATATGGAGACCGTGGTGATAAGCGTGACCATCCAGAAGATAGCAGAAAAGTTAGTGGTTCGAACAAGAATATTGATACCAGCCACATGTGAAACAAATAATCTAGTTGCAGTTGCAACAAGTAAACAAAAAAAGGTTCCCGAAATTCGTTTCGGGAACCTTTTCTTGTTTAAGCTATAATCTTTTTTGATTAAGCGTCAATTCCATCGATATCAGAAATGACTTCGATTGTGTCGTTGAACGAAGCACCGTCAGCTAGATTTCCGACCACTTTAAGGTCAGTTCCGTTTGGAACTATTGTGCTATGGAGTTTTCTCTGTGCAGAGTTTCCGTTAGCATCAAGACTAGTATCAAGTGAACCTTCAGTTCCTAAATTCACCAACGCAGGTGAAAGATTAACTACATAATTCGCCATAATATCTCCTTTGCAAAGTAAAGATTCAATTTATTTATGCTTTTGGACAAAAAAAAAAGACTGGAAAAGCTTCCAGCCTCTTTTTTTAGTTAGCATTTGTATTTCAAGTTATGCAGCATCGATTCCGTCAATGGATGCTAATCCATCAGTGCTGTCATCAAATGTTGCACCATCAGCCAAATTGCCGACGATTTTTTCTCCGCTATCTACCATTACGGCGTGTAATTTTCTCTGAAGAGAGTTGCCGTTTGCGTCAAGGCTGGAATCTAATCCGCCTTCACTTCCTAAATTCACCAACGCAGGTGAAAGATTTACTGTAAAAGTTGCCATATTATATCTCCTTTGCAAAGTTAAATTGTCACTTATGACACAATTATTTATACTTAAAATTGTATTTTTTTCGATAAATAATTCAAACTACCAAGAAAGGCTAAAATGAGCGAATTTAAAGAAGGCGCAGAGGAAAAGCCCTGCATACAGATAAAGGACCTAAAGAAGCATATAAAAAAGATAAAAGACAAATGTAAAAAAGCCAATTCTCAAGAAGAGCTTGATGGAATTCAAGAAAAATCAGATTGCATTGTTTCTTTTGGAAATTTAACAAGCGAATGAATAAATAAGTTCATGGAATTTAAAGACTTTCTAGAATCAGACTCATCCTCTATTAAACCTTGGAAAGGCAAGCGTGCCGATGTTCTCGACATGTGGGAAAAAGTACGTCCAAATTTGCCTGTGCGCCCAAAGCCGGTTGACCCAAACCACAAGGGAAGCAAGTTTAGAGAAGATGGATTAAGAATAACTGGCTCTCCACAGTTTATCAGTTCTGTAATTAGTCGTTTGAAAGATATGTTGATGTATGACAAGTCTCCTGGCACCAAGTTAGAAGTTGAATACAGACAGATCGAATCTAAAAATTCTGGGCTTACTCCTCAATATGTTTTCTACGCATATGTCTCATCGAAGCCTTCTAAGATAAAAAAGATATAACTAATACTATTATTCATATATAAGGTGTTGGACTTACAAGGAGGAAAAATGGGAGCAACGTCAGCAACAGGAACAGGGCAGGGAATGTCTCACGGAGTTCAGAAGCCAGAAAATCATTGTGGATGTGGGTGTGGAACACCAGAAGAAGATAAACCCGCAAAAAAGAAGATAGGCTGTCTGACACGAGTTAAATCATGCAATACGGCTAATGTTAAAGTTGGATCATCATCTAGTATAAGAGTTTGCAGCTAAATGAAAATAAAAGAATGCAAGTATGGTAAAATGGCATATTTGCCAAATGATACCTATATTGGTGGTTCGTTAGAGGCTTATGGCGAACAACATGAAACGGAGCTTCAGGTTTTGTTTCAGTTGGTCAAAGAAGGAGATACAGTAATAGATGTTGGCGCAAATATAGGAACCATATCTATACCAATGGCCAAGCATGTTGGAAAATCTGGAAAAGTTATTTCTTTTGAGCCTCAAATAGGTCTTTTTAATTTGTTGTCTAAAAATGTTGAATTAAATACATTAGACAACATTGAAACTAGAAACTCACCAGTAGGCAGAAAAAGTGGCTTAACGGTTCGCATACCACAAGTGGACTACGATTCAGATTTTAATTTTGGAAGCGTTTCCATGGTAAATTCTTCATCTGATGGAGTTCCTGCTAAAACTGTTTGCTTGGATGATCTGGTAGAAAAAATATCAAAGCCATCCTTGATTAAGATAGATGTTGAAGGAATGGAAGACGAAGTTCTTTTGGGCGCAAAAGAACTTATAAATTGGGCGAGACCTTGCATCGACCTAGAATTTACTGGGAACCAGATTGCAATTCTTCATTCCTTAAAAAATATGGGATACAATTACAAAGTGTTTGAGCCGCCCTTGTTTAATCCAGATAACTTTCAGAACAACAAGGAGAATGTTTTTGAGAGACACATTGTTTCTCTTAATATTATTTGCTGGCCGTCTGAAAAAGTCTTTGAAGTAGAAAGTCCTTGGTTTCCAAATATTTGGAAAAATACAAATCCACTGAATTCTAGACATCTTGAATACAGAAAATTTGAAATAGATTTTAGCGAGGAGTATTCTCCCCTCAATTCACTTCTTTCTAAATTAGAAAGAAGCGAAGAGTTGCCAGAATTCTACTGTTAGTGCTTTACATAATTGAAAAAATTGGTACAATCCTTTCAGGAAACAGCTTTTTCAAAAAGGGCAATTGGAATGCGGTGCTCTAGAAATTTAAGAAAACTTTCTCGAAAAGAATTGGAACTTCTTTTAAAGTTTCATTCTGAAGATATTAATGAGACGCAGCTAACTTTTCTTTGTTCTCAAGAAGAAATTGATAAGTCTGTAATAACTGAGTCTATTAAAGATCTGGATGATTATCTTTTTTCAGTTCGAACAATGATGTGTTGGTTTTGGTCTATTCTTGTGGTAGTTTTTGCTGTTGCTGTCGCTAATTTTTTAGGATAAATGAAATGAAATACAAATATGCATCTATTGACACAGAAACGCTCGGACTCGACCCTGAAACATGCGATGTTTTAGAAGTTGGAATTGTTTTGGAAGATTTCAAGTCTCCAGTTGAGAGTTTGCCGTCTCTTCACTTTTATGTGACTTATCCTGATGACAATTACAAAGGAAATGCCTATGCGATGGCAATGAATTCTGAAATTATAGGGATCATCGCAAATAGGCACAATCACCCATCCAGATTGATCAGCAAAGACGAGACGTTTGTGCCTGTGGACATGGTTGACCGCTATATGCATGAGTGGCTTGCAAGCTTTGCCTCTGAGCCAGATCAGATTTCCCTTTCGGGGAAAATTCTTGCCGCAGGCAAGAATTTTAGTGGATTTGATCTTCCTTTTTTGAAGTCGATTGGTGTGGGAAATAAAGATTCTAAAACTCGTTTTCATCATCGGTGCTTAGATCCTGCTACTTTATTTTTTGATCCAGAAATTGATGATGTTCCGCCCTCTTTAGAAGAGTGTTTACGTCGTTCGGGAATTGATAAAGAAGTAACTCATCATGCCTTGAGCGATGCTATTGATGTAATCAATGTTTTAAGGTATTCTTTCGCCCAGCAGGCACCATTTGTGGCGAATTGTTGAACTGTGTAAGGATGCTTTTCTCAAACGGAGTTGTGGTTTGGAAATCTATAGGATGGCAAGTTCGGAATCAAAGTTTGTTAATTCGTATTTTGAACTTATCAAAGAATTGAGGATGAAGTTTAACTTGTCTGATGTCGATTCTAAAGAAGTTGTTTGTATAGTTTCGGAGTGGTTGTCAGAAAATAAGTTGGGCAAGGATGGATAAAAAAATTATAATTGCAGGAACCGGACACAGGCCAAAATACTGCCCGTGCCAGTATGATCGTTCTCATCCTTGGTTGATAAATCTTAAAAAAAGATTGGAAAACTATCTTATTGAGATGGGATTTGGAGACGCCCGTCGAATCATTCGTTCTGGCGGCGCAATCGGTTGGGACACTTGGATTGCTCAAGTGGCGTTAGATTTAGATTTGGAACTCCATTTATACTTGCCCTTTCCAGACCAAGGTAAAAAGTGGCCTGCTGAGTCTTTTTTAGAATGTGAAAGAATAAAAGAAAACGCAGATGTCGTTAACTATGTTTCCGATAAATATCATCCTAAAGCATTTCACCAACGAGATATTGAGATGATTACCGGATCAGACAAAGTTGTGTCTTTGCTGAATCCCGAAGTTAAGTCTGGTGGAACTTACTTCACTGTTCAAAAAGCTAAAGAGATGAATATACATGTTATAAATTTTTGGAAAGATTAATGATTCATTTAGATATTTTTAGACCATCTACAGGAAGCATGATAAAAAATGTATTGGTCAGGTATCATCGTCATTCTAATTGGCTAGAAGATGCTGTGCAAATCTCAGATTTCCCTCAGCCAGAAGATTTTTGTCACTTTTTAAATCACTGGGTTGATTCTAATTTTCCTGGTTTTGAAATTCACAGTACAGCAGTCACATGAAAAAGAATAAGCCTCAAATGAAAAAAGAAGAATTTTTAGAAAAATACCTTAACACCCAATCTCCAACAGGATGGGAGATGGCGGGTCAAGAAGTTTGGATAGACTATATTCAAGACTATGTGGACAAGGTACAGACAGACGCTTATGGGAATGCTGTAGGCGTAAAGTACACAGGTCAGTCATCCAAATATAAAGTAGTAATAGAAGCTCATGCGGATGAAATAGGTTGGAACATAAGTCATATCGACGAAAAAGGATATATTTCTGTCGTTCGGAATGGCGGATCGGACGAAATGGTTGCTCCTGGCCAAAGGGTGAACATCTTAGGCAAAAAGGGGAATGTTCGTGGCGTGTTTGGGTGGATCGCCATCCATGAACGAGACAAAGAAACGCCAGAAGTTAAAAATCTTTATGTCGATGTTGGAGCAAGTTCAAAAAAGGAAGTAGAAAAAATGGGCATTCATGTTGGTGCCACAATGACTTATGATGCTCCTTTTGAGAAGATGGGCGACTACTACCTTTGTCGTGCATTAGACAACCGAATTGGCGGATACATGGTCGCCAACGTTGCTAGAAAGCTTGAAGAAAATGACATTGAACTTCCTTTCGATCTTTACATTGTAAATGCTGTTCAAGAGGAAGTTGGGCTTCATGGTGCTGAAATGATCGCAAACTCAATACAGCCTGATGTTGCGATAATAACTGATGTCACACATGACAGTCACTCTCCTATGTACAATGCCAGATTGTGTGGAGATGTGTCCTGCGGGAATGGTCCAACTTTGTATTATGGGCCAGATATTCAAAGAAACTTGTTAGATCAAGTTCTAGGAGTAGCAAAGAAGAATAAAATAAAGTATCAGCTTGGTACTTATAATGGAAATAGTGGAACCGATACATCTGCGTTTTTCAAATCAAGCGGCGGTATTCCTTCGTGCTTGATTAGCTTGCCATTAAAATATATGCATACTTCTGTAGAAATGGTGATGAAAAAGGATGTTAAAAATACAACAAACCTCATCTATCATTCACTTTTGGAAATGTCTCCAAAAGATGATTATAGGTACATCAAGCGTGAGAGAATTGGAGTAAAAGGTGAAGCTGCCTACCATGTTTAAGTTTGCTTTTGTTGTGGTGTCAATATTAATTATCTTGTTAGTTATTCTGCTTCCAAATAGAATTAACACATCAAGAGAAGAACGTATTGATATTATAAAACAAAATACTGAGATTATTGAGTCTATTTCTGAGGTTGCTAAGACACAATATGTGGTTAGTGATCTGCTGGTTCGGGTAGCACACTATGCAGAAAACCACAAAAAGGGCGAGCACATGTGCCCAGAGTGCTCAGGAAGTGAGCTTGAATTCGAAGAACTTAAAATTGAAGAAGTGGAAGAGGTAGAAGAAACACATAAACAAGTAATGCTAGATCTTATAGAGATAGAAAAATCCATAGACAGCTTGCGGTTCGGTAACTTGAATCAAATTTCCAAATTGGAAACTATGTTAAAAAGACAAAAAAACAAGTTGACAGGTTCGAAATAGAGACTAAAAACACAGATGGTTCAAGATGCACCCATAGGATAATTGGATAATCCATTTGCCTTCTAAGCAAAATATTGTAGGTTCGAGTCCTACTGGGTGTACTTTTAATTTTTAATTTACGAAACTTCAAGGAATGGTTATGTTTACAGTAGGTTATGACAAAGAGAAAAATCAGTGGACTCTTTTTAACTGTAAAACGGAGACACTGTCTTATTTTGAAAGCAAACGAGACTTAGAAGACTATCTGGACGCTCATGCTGGATGATTATAAATGAAAATTACTTGCGAAAAATGCAATAAAGACTATGATATAAGAGTTCGAAAAAAGCCACGTAGCGGTTCATGCGATGTCGCTTGCCCTTGGTGTAATCATAAGTTTCTTTTAAAGTTCTTTTGTCGGGTTTCCTGAAGAAATTTTATTTTTTTTCTTATATACTAGTGCTGCGGTTACGCCATTGCAAAGAACAAGCACAGAAGAGTTCTTGCAGCCCACAAAAATAATACATCCATTCTTGTTTCCGTAAAAATATTTAGTTTAATAAACTTAGAAAGAAAAGGAAAATGGCATATAGAGGACCAAGCTCAACAATAATTGTAAATTTTAATTGTTGCGCTAAGTCTATTTTAGACGATTTAAAGTTAAGAGGAACACAAGTTTCTAATTTTTTAGGCCAATGGACTGTAGAAGTTCCTGTTGGACAAGAAGAAAAATATATTAAACTATTAGATAAAGTGGAAGAAGTTAGGAAAGTGAATAAATATCCTTTGTACGGCAGTAGAAGGAATAAGAAATTAGAGTAAAAACTTATTAATTCCTTCTTCTATTATTAGACATAAATATGGAGAAGGAGATTTTATATGGCTGTTGGAGTTTTAAGCAATCGGGTTCTAGTTTTGAATAAGCTTTGGACCCCTGTTGGAACTTGTTCTATACAACGTGCCGTTTCTCTTTTGTTTGGTGAATATATTGATGGCGAGCCAAAAGCCAAGATTATTGATCCTTCTTTAGACTTCCAAACATTCACTTGGTCGGATTGGTCAAATCTAAAGCCAAACGAAAACGACCTCTGCATTCATTCTTCTGATATGAAGTTCAAACTTCCAGAAGTTTTGCTATTAACAAGATATGACAAGATGCCAAATCAAAAGATTAGGTTTTGTCGCAGAATTTTATATAAGAGAGATGGCAATAAGTGCCAATATTGCGGAATAAAACCAGGCTCTGGTGAAGTCTCTATTGATCACGTTGTGCCAAAGTCTAGGAATGGAAAGACTACCTGGGAAAATTGTGTTTTAGCATGTACTCAGTGCAACAGTCAAAAAGCCGACAAACTTCCAGAGGAAGCGTTCAAAGGAATGCTCTCTAAAGAAAACGCAAAATATTGGAGAGGTCCGTCTCCTATGTGTTTAATAAAAGCCCCTAAAAAGCCTAAATACTCTTTGCTGGGGGCTTATAAGTCTCGCATTCCTAATAGTTGGAGTCATTTTATATCTGAAGCGTATTGGGAAACAGAGATGGAGAATGATAATGAAATTTAAATCTTGGTTAGAGCAAGTAGAGTATAAAATACGTCCAAGTCAAGGAGACGGATGGAGAATTGATACGCCTCACGGATACATTGATTATAGACACGATGAAATTGAGGATGTTAATGAGGTTTGGTGGGTCGAAAGTCGCCAAAAGGGGCATGGTTCTGAGTTGGTGAACTTAATGATGAAGCAACATCCATCTTCCACCATTTCTTGGGGCGTCACAAGTCAATCTGGCGAGGGCTTGATGAGAAAGTGGCACAGAGATAATCCTAACGTGGGCATGATTGAAGGGCCTCACGAGGGTCAGTTTGATCCTTTTGAGTGATTGATAATGAATGTTAAAATAAAAACAACACCGACAGGAAGATCTCCTAAAGGAAAATTTTTCTTTGGAGATGCGACAAGACTCTTGGATAAAAGTCGTAATGAGGATGTTCAAATTGGAAAAATCGAAGATTTTGAAAATATGTTCTCTTTATTTAACGATTTAGATTCATACAGTCACAGTTTGCACTTCAGATCGAATAGTAAGAATTTCAATGTTCGAACAACAAGTGATTGGCATGCGAAGTTTGTTCAGAACATGTTTGATGCGATGTCTGACGCTTACACTAATAGACCTTTGATAAAAAGTGCAGATTGGTTAATTCTTCACAATCTTGATATAGACGTTGATCCAACAATTTGGATTAATCTTGATACAAATTTGATTTTAATAGCTGGCACGAGTTATCTTGGAGAAATTAAAAAATCAGTATTCACAGCAATGGGATTTGAGCTTCCACTTGAGGACAAATTGCCAATGCATTGCGGCAGTTTCACATACAAATGCACAACAAATCTGATGTTTGGGTTGAGTGGCACAGGAAAAACTACACTAAGTAGTGATCCTGATTTCAAGTTAATTGGGGACGATGAGCTATCTTGGTCTGATAATGGCCTAGAATTGATCGAGACGGGGTGCTATGCAAAGACACAGGGACTTCATCCAAAGACCCATGAGGCGATTTACGAAGCTATGGAGGCCGCTAGAGAGAACGATGTCCTAATTGAGGAAAATATCGGTCACGATAACGCCAGAAGCAGTTATCCAGCAAAATTGATTAAAAATTCATGGTTGTCGGATCTGAATGAGTGCGATCATGTTTTCGACCATCCAAATAACATATTTTTCTTAACTATGGACGTAACAGGAGTTGTGCCTCCAATTAGTCGAATAAAGGGAGATGCAATTAAGCTGTTTTTTGAGACTGGATATACAAGCAAGATGCCGGGAACGGAAGATGGAGTTAACGAAATAAAGAAGGTGTTTTCTCCATGTTATGGAGGACCATTTATGCCGCTTCCAGTTGAGAAGTATAGTGATATGTTGGTAAAAAAAATTAATCAGCACGATTGTAAAGTATTTTTGGTGAATACCGGCATGGACAGTAATGGTGAAAGATTTGATTTAGACTTTACAAGAAGATCTATTAAACATGTAATAACAGATAAATTTGAAACAAATTCTTTTAGTTTTTCAAATGGAACTGTTTTAGAGCCGGTCAATATAGATTCGTCCTCAAAAGTTTGCTGTGACTCTCTGAACAAGTTTATAGATGAAATTATCGCTATCCAAACATGTTCTTAATAACATGTTTGACTATGTTTGGATTTTCTTTTGCTCTTCGCCAACAATATTGGAACCAATTTTTTCCATATGGTATGTAGTATCTTACTTTTTGACCTGATTCTTTCAATCTGTTTGCTTCTTCTTCTATTGGAACTCCGTACAAAAACTGGAATTCACATTTTTTATGTTCTTTTAGTATTTTTTCACAATCTTTAATTAGATCTAGGTCGTGTGTCGCTATAGAGACATATTTGTTTTCTTCTACACAGTGTTCCACTAGTTTTTTAAAGTTTGAATTTACGTCTTCTCCAAACAAACTAACGTCTTTGCTCTCTTTGTAAATTCCCTTGCAAATTCTAACATTATCAATTTGTTTTATATCTTCTATTGAGTCCCTTATTCTAGACTGGAGAACTGTTGATGTTTTTTTTTGTTTTTTTAATTTGTTATATAAGTCTATTATGTATCTCTTGTTTTTGTAGTTTTCCATGTCTAGGCATATTGGAAAATTGACTCTTGTACGCCCAATCAACTCAAACATTCTAGTTATGTTATATTCCCCCAGATGGGTATATTTCATGGATATTCCACAATCATTCAATTCTTTTTTCTCAAGCAATCCAATGAGTAGAATGTATTCCCAAAAGGCCAGATTCGATTCATTAATTGTGCATCCTTCGCCCAAGAGAGATATGGTTGACGAAAAGCCTCTTTCTTCCAAGTTTTTCGCCAGTTGAACAGCCTCTTCAGCAGTTTCGCCAGCCACGTAATTTGAAATTACTTTCCATGCCAACCATTTTATCATTTGCTATACTCCGAGTTACTCTGCTCTAGGTGGAAGCCCTTCTTCTTTATCTCTTTCTCCTGCGTTCCATCCTGCTCTATATTCGCCGCCCTTGCCTGCAAGCCACTGAGCAGGTGCTAACCAGTTTCCGCTGTATGCGTCTCTATAACCACGAATCCAATCTTCTGTAGCAGAGCTAGGGATGTCTTTAGGACTAGATATCTCTGGTTGTTGTAAAGGCTGCTCAAATTCTTGTTTTGGAGCAGTCGAACATCCAGAAACCAAAAGAAGTATTGCCGAAATTTTTAATATTTTACTCATGCCTTATTTATTCAAGGGCTGAGGAATTTTTAATGATCGTTCCGATCAGTTTGCCATATTTTTTCGTCATTTTCAAAACTCCACATTTCTGATAAAGGATTTCCTATGCCGCCAATCAATTCTAGTTTATTAGAATATGTTTTTAGTGGTATATGAGAATAATTCATTACGCTTGGTAAATCAGAGGACTCTGCCATTATGCTTGCAGCAGCAGCAGTCGGGAATGCTGTTGCTTTTTGCATGGCTGTCCATGTTTCGTCAGAATTAATTTTATGAGTGAACACTTTTCCGTCAACCTCTATCGCCATCAGTATGAAATCATCTTTTGTTTCTGAACATGCCCTTTTGATAAATTTACTAAACTCCTTGAAATCCATTTCACATTCTTCTAAAAGAAATTTAATAAATTCAAAATGACCGCAAAATCTTATTGTTTGGTACGTGCAATTTTCAACTCCTCTATTTTTCATTAGTTCTAAACTATGCGATAATCCTCCCTTTGTGATTGTCGCTTCATATTCTTCCAATCTTCTCCATTTGAATTTTTTCAAATCAGTGCTTAATGCTTTTTTGGTTACTACTTTTCCATCTTCTAATACTTCGCAATCTCCTGTTAATTCGTTGTAGAGTCCTCCCATGTTGAACACTAGTGAATATTTTAATTTGTTTTGAGGGTTGTTAGGTAATCCTCCGACCATCATATCAATTGATTTTATTTTTGACCCATCGGCAGTGAAGTTATTCCAAGCTGACTCGCCTAGTATGTTGATCAAACCAGGAGCTACGCCTAAATCTGTAAATGCACATCCATCGTTTTGTGTAGCTAGTCTTTGAATTTTTTCTGAAACTTGAGGGTTACCGCCCAGATCACAATAGGGAACTTTTTCTTGGAAACAGTTCCACGCTATTTTTTCATTGTAAGCGTATGGTGCAGTTGAGATCGCCACATCAACATCTGAAAAATTTGCTTCACTTTTTATTTCTAAGTTTGATATAAGCTTTGTTTCTTTTAAATGCTTATAGGCTTTGTCTCTCGATTCCGAATTTGGGTCTACCACTTGAACCTTGTATCCCAGTTTGGACATGGCATAACTTGCTGCGAGTCCCATGTCTCCTCCGCCACCAAATACTATTACTTTTTTCATACTACTACCTTTTTGTATACTCGTTCCCAAAGATGTGTGAATGAGTGGAATATGGTTGTTTTTTTGAAATTTTCTAAATCATCCTCGACCAGAGGAATCATACAGTCTTCTTTTTCGAAATATTTAAAAGAATACTTATCTTCAATTACAATTTTTGATATCGCCATCTCTTCTCTGTTCCAATCCATTCTTCCTTCTATCCATTTTTCGAGATCCTCCCCTAGGTTGTTGCAGGTAGTTGGTAGTTTTTTTAGTATTTTTTTATGCGAGTTGTTATTGTAAAGTTGAACGCCTCCATTAAAAGGGATGTTTCCATTCAGGAATCTCCAGTTTCTTCCTTCAACCCATTTGTTTTTGCATCCTGCAAAGTCGCAGTTTTCATATTTTTTAAATATATTTTCCACATCCCCGAAAATAAATGTATCTGAGTCTATGAAGAGAATTCGTTCTTCGGGGCAGTCTTTTATGAGGTATTTGTTTGAACAAAAATAGTCGTATTTTATTGGTTTTTTTACTGTTTCAATGTCGTTTGAACTACAGAATTCTAACAAATTTTTTGTGAACTTATATTTTGGAATGAATTCGTTCGACAGAATAAATACCCTTACAGGTATGTTCTTGTTATGGAAGCGAAGCATCTTGAGGCTGTTTAACGCCATCTTTACATGTTGTTTGCTTTCGTTTAAATAATATACGCAAGATCTCATATTATAAATTAGAACAAAGATTACTATTTTAAACAAGGAGTTCAAAATGAGAAGGACTTTATCAGATCTCACAGACAAAGAGTATGAGACTTTTTTAAAAAATCATGCTTTGCTAACCAATCAAGATGTTTCTCAGTTGAGAGTTGGTTTTGCTAAGTTTAGGAAAAGAAAGCTTCATCCTGCGCCTATTAGAAAAAATTATAATAAAAGTTGAAATATGAAGAAATTAGATTTTTACTCTTTGCCTTCCGAGGTTGTCTCCTTGGCGAACAAGATAGCAAAAGAAGAAATTACCCAAACTCAATTTGACTATTTGGTTCAATCAAACAAAATAGATGAAGATCAGTTGTACGACGCAGTAGACCATATAAATAATGAAATAAATAAAGGAATTTTGTTTTTTGGTCTCTTGACGATTTTTATGGTTCTTAGTGTTCTCTGTATTTTGAGAGCTTTATCCATATGAATTCTGAATACTCATATCGAACCATTTTAACTTTTTTAAGGAATAAAGGTTTTATAGAGTTGTCTGAAATTGTTGAAATTTGTAGTTCGCATGGATCTTTCGAGTTCGTAATTAAAAAGCTGAAAGAGGATTCAAATTTTGAATTCAAAAATAAGAGGATCTACAAAAAACTTGAATGGCCTGTGTTTGGGTTTTGGCCTCTTGCTGTTCCTACAAATCTTTTAGTTAAAACAGAAAATGATAAAAAAACCAGAGCAGGTCAAATCTGTGAAAAGCTTATTTTGGAAGATTTAAATTTCTTAGATTATGGATGCGGAGAAGGGCATGTTGTTTTTGAGTCAAAAAAGAATGCTAAAACTTCAATTGGTTACGATATAGAGAAACAGTGGAAACCTGGCGAAATAAACCTTTCAGACGACTTTGAGTTCGTTAAACAACATGCTCCATATGATGTTGTTCTATTGTGGGATGTTTTGGATTATATGGAGAACCCAACCGAAGAATTGTCTAAAATAAAAGAAATGCTTTCTCCTGAAGGGAAAATATACATAAAATGTTTTCCATGGTCTTCAAGATATGGATGTAAGAGTGAGTATAATTTGGCTTACATTCATTTGTGTTTTGATGATTCTCAGACTAGGTCAGATAAAAATATCCGCAGGTTAAAAGATCCTGTTTTTTCCTATGAAGACTGCATATCATCTTCAGGATTTAAAATTTTAGAAGAAGAACTTGTTGAAAAAGAGTTGCCAGAATTTTTTAGGGAAAATGATTTAATATGGGAAAAAATATGTTCTAATTGGAAATGTGAAACTAAAGCCTTTTTGTATAAAAATATTTTCTCTCATACAAATTTTAATTATGGTTCTGATAATTATGATAGTCGTAAAATTATTGCAGACAGGTGGTCTACAGAACAAGTTAAATCCCTTCAGGCCAATGGGTTTGGGCTATATGACATGCATGGCAATATTTGGGAATGGTGCCTTGATGCTGAGTGGACTAATGATCCGCCAAGATGCTTACGGCAAGAAGGTGATAAAGTAAAAGATGTAGCTGAACGCTGCGGTCTAGACTACAAACAAAAACACAGAATAATTAGAGGAGGGTCTTATAGGTCTAAACCAACAATGATTTCATCGTCTTCCCGCTATTCAAAAAGACATGACCAAAGCATGGATGATTTGGGGTTTAGATTATTGATGGAATCTGAATTAGACATGGGCATTGAATGGGTCAATTCTTTAGGGATAAATATGGTGAAAATACCTATTGGAGAATTTATGATGGCTGGTAAGAATGCAAATTCTAAAATTGTTTGTATTGAGAATTCTTTCTATATGGCAGACGCTCCAGTTACAACTTCTCAGTATGCTGAATTAACAGGTGTAAAAAAAATACCATTAAAAAATATTTCAAATTCAAGTGTTTACAAAAATTACAAAATAAAGATAAAAAACCCAATTAAAGAAGTTGATGAATTTCCGGTTACTGATGTTTCTTGGATTGATAGTGTTGAATTTTGTGATGTCTTATCTTCTAAAGAAAATAAAAAATACAGACTTCCTACAGAGGCAGAATGGGAGTATTGTTGCAGAGGAAACATTAGCGGAAAGCTAATAGATATACTGAAAATACAGTCGGCATTTTATATTTGTGGTTTGAATAATGATTCTTGAAAATTCAGGTGAACACAAAACGTTAGTAATAGTTCTGGGACACAAACATCCTGAATTCATGATCGACAATGAAGAAGCGTTTAGGTTCTTTCATCCTAATGTTGATGATTATATTTTTACATTCATTGTTGACAACAATGAATTAATGGCCAACCAATTATCAGACATTTATGGAGAAGAATTCGTATTCTTCACAGGAACAAAAAACGGATGGGGACGAGGATGCTTAAGAAGTTTCGTTGGTGGTATTGAGTATTTTGAAAAGCACCATATATTCAATGACTTAATCACCCTTGACTCAGATTGTATATGTACCGGACCATTCTTGTCGGAGTTTTCTAACAAGTGCAGAAGGGATAAAAAAATATTCTTTGGGGGAACTATTTGGCCGTTTCCAGAAATAGACTTGCAAATGCATCATTATTTTCACAATGAAGTAGGAATGCCTTTTTCTAAGAATTTCGAACCACAAAGTCAAGTAATTGCTGGACCATGTATGTTGTGGACAGAATCCTGTTTAGAATTCATGAGATCTTATGGTTGGTTTTCATTAGAAAATTTTGACAAATTTTATGATCATTTATTTTTTCCGCATGATCAAATTAGCACCTATATGAAGTCGTCCAAAAAATGCAGTTATTTAAAAATAACTGATGAAATGCTTTGTTGTAAAATTAGTCGATCTGGCGTTAAACATAAAGTTCATGAAGACTTTGGAAAAGTTCCTATAATATGTGATGCAAGAGTGTTCCACCCTACAGGAGATGAATCTCTTGAAGATGAAGAAAAAAAATACAATTTAGAGAAGGACACTAGGTCCTATCTGAAATATATACGGATACAGATTGCAAAGGGAAAAGCAAGAGAAGAGTTTGTTGAAAAAGATGTAAATGTAGAAAAAACTTTGGCAATCCCGCCTGCTGTGGTTGTCCATACGAAATTTATTAAGTCTAAAAACTGCACAGGTTGTGAAGAAGAAGTTGATGGATCTGAAATCTCCCAAGATATAGCTAAAGAGGAAAAAGGTTGCAACAAAACAACAAAATTCATTTAGATTTCGTAATAACGGGAACAGGAAGATGCGGAACTGTGTACGCAGCGAAACTGCTGACCAGTTTGGGACACCCTTGCACTCATGAATCAATATTTACACCAGAGGGAATTTTTTATGCTTTAAAGACACTTGGTTCTGGAAGTTTAAAAAATAGCAAGTGCTCAAAAAAAGAAAATTCAAATTGGTATCCAGAGGGCGTTTTGCCTGTTGGCGAAAGCAGCTATATGGCTGCTAATTTTTTAGGTCATAAAATATTAAATGGTGTTAAAATAGTACATTTGATAAGAGACCCCGCTAAAGTTATTTTTTCTTGGATTAGATTTGGATATTTTCAAAACAAAACTCATAAACTCCTGAAGCCGTGGGAAGATAACATCTCTATTGAGATTCCTGAAATATGGCATTATGATAACCCAATAGAAAGAGCCTGTTATTATTATCTTGCTTGGAATAAATTGATTGAGTTGAATGCAGATGAAAGTTTATACTTCAAGCATCGGATCGAAGATGGTAATGGATTTCTTGGATTTTTGAATATAGAAGATAAAACAGATTCCTTTTCTAACAAGCATTCAAATACGAACAATAAAAAAGGTGATAAAAGGTCATACAAAGATATACCAGAATCTCCTCTAAAAGAGGAGATTGTTAAATTTGCAATTGAACACGGATACGACACTAGCGAAAAAAACTCTAAGATATTTTAAGTTTGTAATCTATGAATGACTGTCCCATTTGATAGTTTGGGAAATTTCCGACATCTTTTCCAGCAAAATTTTTCATAATTCTTGATTTGACCAACTGATTATTTTTGAAAAAACCTTCGATTGGGTCACGATCTATATCTTGGCTTATAATTTCAAATTTAGACTTGAATAATTTTGCATAAGTGTGCAAAGGCAGTAATGCTGGATTGTTTGGTTTTTTAGAATCTTCTTTTAACTCGAATCCCATTTCGTCTAATTCTTCTTCGCTGAATACCAGATGTACAAAAGCTTTGTTGATTTTTTTGTACAAGTGAGACGCATGCCGTCCCGCCCACGGGTGAACTCTTGCAAATATTCTCGTTTCAGGTTTAGATACTTGTTTTATTTGCTCAAGAACCAATTCTTGGTCTTCAACATGATCTAATAAATCGTAAATTAAAATGGTGTCATAGGGTCCATTTTCTTTTACTTTTTCAAATTCAGTGGTTAAAATTGTAACATTTGCTACGGATGGCTTATCCCAAAATTGTTCTTTTATGTCATATCCAACAGAAACTTCAGCACCTTCTTTTTTCGCCTGAACCGCCATATGGCCTTCTCCGCATCCGAAGTCCAAGAACTTTGACCCATTAAGGCTTTGGTCTAAAACTATCGACAGAACGCCTTCTGCTCGCTCCATTTTGTCTTCTTCGGATGCAATGTCACAAATCAGATCAGGTGGAACTGCATGTGGCCACTGGTCGCTGTTTAAAAGATCTTTTAGATTTTTGAATTCTGGATTTGTTACTTCTGATTCGACAGGCTCTTCTGCTCGAACGGTCTCTGTTTGCTGATGGTTTTCAAGCTTTTCAAGCTTTTCCATGCAGGTTTCGACTAGTTTTCTTAGAGTTTGTAGCTCTTTTGACACGTCCATTTTATTTCCTCTAGAATTTTCAAAATACTATCGTTATGATAACTCTAATATAGTAGCCATTCAGAGAAAAATACATGGAAATTTCTGTAGTTCTAAACGCTCATGGAGACACGCCGCTCGTTACAGATACTATTGAGGCGGTTCAGAAGTGGGTTGGTAGTAATGTTTTAGTAGTTGTCGATGGTGCTTCTAAAGAATGGTACGAAAAAGACATTCCTGCTCATAAAATAAGTGGTTTTTGGCATGCTTGTCCAAAGAGTCCATATAGAAATATTACATTAGGATTAATGGAGGCTGTCAAAAAGTGGCCTGATTCAGATTGGTATTGCTATATGGAGTATGATGTTCTTTTTACATCTGATAGAATCAAACAACATTTAGAAAACATTGATAAAGATATTTGGTGTATTGGAAACGATTCCAGACATATTTCAAACAAATATGATCTTCCCTTGATTGAATCAATTGTCAATATGAAATTTGATTGTACAAAATATTTACTAGGTTGTTGTATTTTTCATAGAGGCGAGTTTATCAGACGGTTGCAAGAAATTAATTTTTTTGAGAAGTTTCTCTATTATACAAATGATTTTTCAAAAGGATTTTTCCCAAATTATGATGGGTATGATTTGGCAGAACATCTTTATCCCACATTGGCTCATCACATGGGCGGTAAGGTGGCGCACTTTGCTAATTGGAATCAAATCAAGAAAGAGTGGGAAGGCAGTTATAAACAATACCCTATGCGGTGGAAACCAGAGCTAGACTTGCATGAAAACTTCCCAGAGGCAGTTATTATGCATCCTTTGAAAACTGTAGATCACCCCATAAGGTTGTACCACAAACGGAGAAGAAGTGTTTTATGATAGATGAAGATTTTTATGATCCAACAATAATTGGATTCGTGTTGGTGATTGACCCTTTGCAGAACGGGGATGTCAAAGATCAGTTGGTTTCTAGTGTTAGGAACCTAGAGTCAGACGATAGATGCTACATGCATCATCAACGCAGTGACTTTATTTTAACTTCAGCAGGAAATGCAGTTAAAAGCATTGCTGATTGGAGACCAACTGCTGGGCATTTGTTGAATCTTGGCAAAGACATGCAACAAACAATGATAGTTCTCGCTAATGAAAGTGAAGAGTTAGTAAAACATATGTTTGTCGTTTTAGACAATTATCAGTCAGAATGGGACCATGATGTTTCTAAATCGTTGAACATGAATGTAAAGCTGGGATGTGGGATAAAATTTCATTTTTGCAATATGTCTAAAAAGCCTTTTAAACCTTTGAAAGAGATTGTGTCTGATTTTAAGGATGCAAGTTATAACCAATTTGATGAGTCTAAAAAATTACACAATTTTATAGTGAGCAAGTTTAGGAACGATGAAAAAAGCAAACAAGACAAACAAAGCTAGAGCGATGCGGCTCGTTCCTTTTTCTAGGTCGCCCGTATCAATTATAATTCCATTTCATGGAGAATACGAACGAGTTGGAAGACTTGTGTCAAGCATATGGAACGCAACTCGTAGTAATCCATATGAAATCTGTTTGGTTGACGATTGTTCGCCAAATTCTGATTTTATTGCTTCGATGAAAGACCAACCGCAAGTTACTAATCTAAGGACTCCTGAGAGGCTTGGTTTTGGAGGGGCTTTGAAGTATGGGTTTGATCGAACTGAGCAGCCTTGGGTTTGTTTTTTAAACTCTGACTGTGAAATTAAAGATGTTAATTGGCTCATTGCGATGGGTCAGTCGTTGCTTGATTTGAAGGAACAAGGTGTCAGAATGGTGTCCTCCAGGACAAACAATCCAGGGAATCTAGGAGACAAGAGGCTTAAAGGAAAAAAGGGCGACTTTATAAATGATGTAATCCTTGAGGACACATATCTTCCTCTTTATTGCTCTATGTGCCACAGAGATTTGTTTAACCATATAGGGGGATTTATTAAGCCTTATCCTTATGGTTGGTATGAGGACGAAGAACTTGCGTATCGCATGAGACACTACGGATTCAAACAGGCTATTTCTGGGAAAAGTTGGGTGCATCATGAAGGAAGTGTTACGGTTAAAACCGTTTTGAAAAACGATCTTAAGGCTAAGGAAATTATGATTTCTAATAGAGACAAATGTATTGCTGACATTTCTTCATTATGAACTCTAAATAATATAGTTTAACTCTTTTAAGGAGAAAAGATTATGACACTTAAATGTAAAAAGGCTGATGGAACTTATGCCAATGTTACTTGGAGATTGTTTTATCCAAATTGCCCAAAGCTGAATCAACAGTGTAATCCACTCGGCGGAGCTTATGTTGCTGCCATTACCGTTTGTAAACAACGATTATTCTAATCTTGCTTACCTCAGATACTTTCTGAGAATGATTACATATGATTTGAGACGAACAACCTGCCGCAAGGCAGGTTGTTTTTTTATGTTTGCTCTTGTACAATGCGTTGAAGGACACAAATGAACTCATTAAACGCCTATAAAATAGTTGAAGAATTTGAAAAAAGAGTCGCAGAATTTGCTGGGAGTAAATTTGCTGTGGCTGTGGACAACTGTACTAATGCGCTGTTCCTAAGTTGTAAATACTTAAAAATTGGCGAAGTCACAATTCCAAGTAGAACGTATCCTTCTGTGCCGTGTGCTATTATTAATGCAGGAGGAAAGGTTGGTTTTGAAGATGTCGAGTGGAGATTTGGCGGTTATTACAGGTTGAAACCTTATCCAATATATGATGCCGCCCATTATTTTTTAAAAGACATGTTTAACCACCCGTCGCCACTATGCCGTGGAGACGATTTGTCCAGAAAATATATGTGCATTTCTTTTAGCGCAACTAAGCCAATCAATATCGGCAAAGGAGGGATGATCTTAACGAACGATGAAAATTCCGTTGATTGGTTCAGAAAAGCTCGTTACTGCGGAAGAAACAATAAGCCTATTATGGAAGATAGCTTCGACATGCTTGGCTGGAACATGTATATGACTCCAGAGCAAGCAGCAAGAGGACTGCTGTTGATGCACGATATTAAAGGATTAAAGAAAACTCTAATTCCAGATTATCCAGATCTTTCAAAGTATGAGGTTTACAAATGAATATTGTAGTTGCGTAAGAGAACGAAATGAAAAACTTGTTTTAAAATTTGTTTTAAAATTTGGCATACTCTATTCTCATTATGGAAAACACATTTCTGATCGAAGAACTAAATGTCCGAGGCTATTCGATAATCGATGATTTTCGGCTGTCGGATGAAGAAATTGCATGGTTCAAGAACGATATGATTTTTCGAAAAAATCAAGAAATAGATCGTTTTGGAGAAGAGGAGTTGAGACGTATAGGTCGGTACGACATTGTTCGCAACTTAATTAGTTTCAAGCAGCCATATCTAGATCTCATCAAATCTGACTGGTTAAACGACATCGTCAACGCAAGTCTCAACGAACAAGCGATCATTCACGACTTTTTCGGCATGCTCAACACTGCCAATCAAGATTCAAACCTTGTCAGAAATAAATTTCATAGGGATTTCCCGTCACTCGAAAGAAGGCGTTGCTCAATTCACATCATGATTCCTTTGGTAGACGCCACAGTGAAGAGCGGCGCAACAGAGGTGGTTCCTGGAACGCATTTGTTTGAATCTCATCCAAGTCAAGAGTTCTGTGAGAAGCATGCGGTCTCTATGACAGGAGTTGCAGGGAGTGTATTTGTGATGGATTCATCTGTAATTCATCGTGCTGGCAAATCAACTTTGGATTCACGCCCAATGATGGTGATGCGATTTCAATTGGCTTTTTTGAAGCAGCCAATTGATCTGTGCAGGGCATACTCTAAGTACTTGCCCACATCGTCCGATTTGATCAATGGTAGATTTGGATGGAATTGTCGCAGCATGAATAACACAGAAGATGATCCTTCCAAGTGGCAGTCGGGACAATATAATTTGTAGAACACATTGAGGTTGTGATTATGAAGGACGTATTAGTAATTGCAGGCAGCTTGTGGCAAAAGCCACTGGTTGAATACATGTTGAAGCACTATAGTGTTCATGTCGTCAACCCTGTCGAAACAGAAACAACGAAACTAGCTCATCACATTCAAAAGGACATCTTTGATATTGAGGGAATCAAGGAAAGCATTTCTGGCCTCGATCTAGAATTTGTTGTGACTGACCAATCAGACGTTGCTGTCGTTCCTGCAACCATGCTGTCTAAAGAGCTTGGCCTTCCGTGCAATGACATTGAGGCAGTCATTCGTTTTTCTGATAAATTCAAATGCTGGGAACTTGCAAACTCACTAGGCATACCGTGCTTGAGATCGAAAGTTGCATACTCGCTCGAAGAAGCGGTCAAAGCGGCAGAAAAATTGGGATACCCTGCTGTGCTGAAGCCTGTTGATTCATCAGCGAGCAAGGGAGTATTCTTGGTTAATTCGGAAGATGAACTAAGAAGCTTTTTCGCACGGTCCTTAGCACGTTCTCGGAATAAAAAGTTGATATTGCAAGAGTATGCAAAGGGTGAATGGCAATTGGTTGTAGAGGGATTGTGTTCCAATGGAAAACACTCTAGCGTTTCTTGCGGGCTTATTCATAGATCATGGACCGCCCGACAGGTTCCAATGCTTCCTTATATACTGTGGCCGCATGATCCTCCTGAAGGTCTAATTGAGGCTAATAATAAGTTCGTTGAGAATTCTGGATTGAAATTTGGAATAACCCATGCAGAGTACGTACTGGACGACGGCAAATTCAAGTTGTTAGAGATCGGATGCAGAGGTGGTGGGTTCAAAATCTCTTCTCACATTGTTCCGTGGGTTAGCGGAATTAATCTGTATGATGCTCTTCACCGATCACTCAAAGGCGAAGTAGTGTCACTGCCAGAGCTTGTACATAAGAGAAGTGCGTTGTTGCAATTTTTTCAAGAGCACGAATATCCGACCTCGATGCCTGAATTCGAAGTTCCAGGAATTTTTGAGTGGATAAGTCACGTTTCTCAAGATTTTCACCACAACCCAGACAACCTTCGTCACAGTTACTTAATAGCACTTGCTGAAAACCGATCAAATTTGTCGAAGCTTGTTGAAGACATTAAAGGTCGATCACCATGTCGAGATATTCCAAATTTATAGGCGGCATTCATCGCCTAGCCGAGGTGGCCAGAGATCCAATCGAATTCGAAAATGCGATCTACATGGTCAACGGAAGATCGTGCATTTACGCTCTTGATAAGATGTTAAAGCCACGAAACATCTGGCTTCCACCATACCACTGTCCGAGCATGCGTGTTTCGTCAAAGGTGAAACCGCTTGTTCAAGATCATGTCCTGCCTGGAGATGTTTTCATCTTGATTTCTTACTTTGGATTTCCCATTAACGACAAGATGGTTGACTGGGCAAAGGATCGTAGAGCCATTGTGGTAGAAGATGTGAGTCATGGAATTTTTTCCGTGCGCAACGACAAAGTTGACTATAGGTTCTTCAGCTTAACAAAACAACTTGGGCTTCCAGATGGAGGCGTGTTGCAGAATTGTGATTCGCTTGATTTAGAGCCATGCGAAGAAGTGTCTTCAGTTGGATATCAAATGCGAACGGTCGAGAATTGGAGGCCCTTTTTCCAATCGTGGAAAAAAATGCAGCCGATTGGGATGTACTCAATGAGTGAAGACTCAAAAATTAGGTTGCAGAAATTTGACACAGAGAAACAAAGAAGAAATTACGAAGTCCTGTACGAAGAGCTAAGTTCTATATCGCTGATGGGTCCGCTGACCGATGGGGTTGTTCCGCTGGCATTCCCGATCATTGTAAACAACAGAGATGAACTGCAACGTCGATTGTTTGAAGAGAAAATGTACTTCCCGATTCACTGGGACAATGGCCACCCGCTTTCATCGGTGATACTCTCAGTTGTGTGCGACTACCGATATGACGAAGATGATATGAGGTCGATCACTAAAGTCATTAACGATTGGCTTCTGTGTACATCAACTACTGAAAAAGATCAGGATGCCCTCGATTTTTTACGGCGATGCTTTCTGGCGGAAAATTCATTAATATAGTTTTTGCCAATTTAGAAAAGGAAAATTTATGAAAATCGTTATTACTGGTTCTACAGGAAGTATAGGTAAAAAAGTTTGTGAAATATTAGCTGGACAGAAAAAGGAAATAATTTCATTCTCTAAGAGTGTTGGCTTAAGTGTAGAAAACCGTCCGCAGGTGAAAGAAGTTTTTAAAAACTCAGATTATGTTATTCATATGGCGGCTGAGAAAAGAGGAAGTACTATTTCAAAAATAGTTGAAACAAACATCATTGGTTCAAAAATTGTTTTAGAAGAGGCTGCTAATCTTAGAATCCCTGTAAAGCTGATTAGCAGTACAGAGGCTTTGCTTGCATGGCACAAACCATATGGGGCAAGTAAATACATGATGGAACAATTGGGGTTGGAAAAAGTAAACGACACAATTGTTAATATTGTTAGGTTTCCAACGGTTTGGGGGTCTGAGGAATCTATAGTTGAAAAATGGATAAATTCTGTAATTCGTGGCGATCCAATTGAAGTATTTTTGTTTTCTGGTGAGCCTAAGAAGAAATTTTTCATTACAATTGATGAAGCTGCAAAAGCTTGTGCAGATTTAGAGCTTAAACCGTCAGGCAACATAGATTGCTCTTATGAAAAAGTTATTGATTGCATGATCTTGGCAGAAGCAATAATTAAATTTTTTGGCAAAGGAAGCATTTCTAAAATAGAAAGAGATGGTTATCCTTACGAAATAATAGATGAAGGAATAAGTTCTGGCGATATTGATTCAATCGATGTTGACGATGCAGTAGTTATTATAAAGGAAATATATGATAGACAATTTCATTTTAATAAGATATAAAAGGGAAGTTTTTGACAATATGCCAAAACATGTGAAAGATAATTTTAGTTCGATGTGCATGGATGAATGGGACAAGGTGCAAGAACTTCTGTTTCAACAACAGATTGAACAAATTAAAAACATGTATCCTTTGGCGACTATACATCTTATAACCAATGACAAGAATCGAAAAGACGATAGGCTGCAAATACATTGTTTTTCGGACATGGAATCTAATCATGTCAGTAAGTTGAAGGTATTTGGTTTATTGTCTGAAAGTGCCATGTATGTTGATAATGATATAATTTTTTTTAAGCCATTTGGAAAGCTGCATCTTGAAACAGACCATGAATTTAATCTATATCAGAAGTCTCGGAAATATGATGTTCAATCTCTTGCAAAAGAAAAGCTACCCGTGCCGATTGATTGCCATTACAACGCTGGGATTATTTGGGTGAAAAAGCCCTCTAAAGAACTCTATGAAAGGCTTTGTGAAATTCATGAAAGGTATTTCTCTGATAGAGAATTAATTATGTCTCAAAACAGGTGGGCCGATAGCGATGAATTGCCAATTTCAGTTTATATTTCTGAAAATAAAATGAAAATGAAAACTTTTACTGATGTTTCTGTTCAAAGGGCTTCAATTTCTAAATTAGATGTGGTCAAGAAACAATCAGTTCACTATACGGGAATAGATATTAATTTTAAAAAACTTTGTTTAAGGGAAATAAAGTTTAAATCTAAGTTTAAGTTTATATGAATTAAAATAGAAGAATTACATGAATTTTTTAAAATAAGATTTTTTAGACGATCCTTTGAAAGGAAAATTTTTAATTGGCAATGTTTTAATTTCTAAAAATTTACATAATTTCACCCATCCATCTCCTTCGACTATATTCATGTTGATTAATCTTTTACTGTGGATTTTTGCTTGGAATAAATCATTGACGGTTTTTGTGTGCAATCTATACTTTTTAAGAAAGTGCTCTTCATCAAATGAAGTTCTTCCATAAACATCTTTCAGCAGCCTTTTAGTTAAAGGGTGCATTTTTTCAAAGTTCTTTCCAATTGGAGAAAGCTCGTGCCCTTTTTCCCAATGATGTTTGATAGATCTAATCCAAGATTTTTCTTCTCTAGTTGTGAGTATGAATTTAGATTCGGGGTAATGATTCGAAAGTTTTTCTATGAATGGTATGGTTGTTATATCTGTTATGCTTTGGTGAAAGTCAAAAGCATTAGTATTTTGTTTGTTTAAGCTTTCCAAGAATCTTTGGTCTATTGGAAAATGTTCACAAGGTATGTTCAAAATTCTTAATGCTTCTGTTAAACTATTGGTGCCGGTTTTGGACATGCCTATTCCATATACTCTTGGCTTAAAGTATAGGTCCTTCCTGCTTAGGTAGTCAGTATTTTTAATATGTGGTGATTCAATTAATTCGTAATATAGTTTTTCATTTTTTTTACATTGATTTATGTCTCTTTTATTTCGTTTTACATTGTAAAATTCTAAAGAATTCTTCAGGTCTAGTGTTTTGTAAATGTGCTTTGAATCCATGCTCATTTTTTGTCTTTCAAACCTCATAGACCACTCCATGTGTTCCATTCCCAATCCTTTGAATCTTGAATTAAGACCACCTACTTTTTCTAATGATTGTTTTGTTAAAGCGGTGAAACTTCCTGGTGTGTAGAAAAGTTTTGGATTTGTGTTTTTTGATGTTTTATATTCTATGAATCCTTTTTCTTTTTTTAAAATTTTCCAAAAATTCCAAGTTTCTATTGGTCCATAAGACAAGAAACTACATCCATTTTTTTTGTTTAATTCTATGAATTTTTCAATGAATTCCATGTTTTTAATACGAACATCATCTTCTAGCAAAAATATGTAATCACAATCTCTTAAGTGATAGAGTAGGCGATTTTTGTTAATTGCTACTCCCATGTTTTTGCCATGAATAATTGGAATGCCATATGTTTGTTGGTTTTCACTCGATCCATCGTCAGAAACGATTATTTTGTATTTTTTTTTAAAGTTTAGCAATGTGCGGCAACTTTCTCTTACGATGTTGCTCCTGTTGTAGCAAGATATTCCAATTCCAATTTTCATGTTAATATATACTATTTTATAGGGCAAAAAGCAAATAAGGACCATGATGTTTAGATTCAACTTGTCAAATTATGAACTACTGTTACCAGAAGTTGATTTTTTTATTGAAAAAATACAACTTAATACATCTTTTTCTTTTGCGAAATTAAATCATGCGTTTTGGCAAATGTTAAATAAAGATCAGCCTTGGTTGGGCATATTTGAAAAGATACACAAAGCTGAAACAATCGAAGAATGTGTGTCTATGTTGAAAAATTTGCCTAATGATGAAAATTTTATGTTAGGAATTTCTAGTCACGGGCCTCCAATTGTGCCTAATGTAAAAGAAGGTGTAAAAATAGGAAGTGAAAAATCAGTAATTAGTCAATTGGAGAAACATATTGACATAAACGAAAAATTATATTATGGACAAATGTGGAAATCATTTTGTATTCAAAAAAGTTTTATGAATTTCATGAAATGCATTGGCGGAAAACGTGTTGTTTTAGTTGGAATGAAGCATCTTTCTGATGTTGGAAGCTTTTGTGGGTTTAGAAATTTTAAACATATAGTTGTTGAATTGAACACCATAGAAAAATATAAAAATGACATACTTTTTGATTTGAAAAAAGAAGAAGAAAAATCAATTATAATCTTTCAATGTGGGGAAATGATGTCATTTTGGTTTATTTATAAGCTATTCGGTAAAGATATTACAATGATAGACATGGGAAGGTCATTAGATATTTTTTCAAACTCAGAAATAGATGAAAATACAAAAAATATAATTTTCGACATAGAAGATCAATTATGGATGAAGTCAGTTTCAAGCCATGCCCCCTTGCGGAAGACATTCATTTAAACGACTGTGGAAATCCCATATTTCGTATTTGATCATTTCATTGTTCGTACTATATCCATTCTTTGCGGATGCCAGCATCTGTTTCGTGTGTTTCTATTTACGTTCTTGATCGCAGCTTCGAATTTTGGGCCTCGGCCATGAACGATTTTCACTGCCCCTTTGATGTTTACGAAGAAGTCTGTTCTCATATTCCAGATGCTTGGAATGACGTAAAATCTGACTGACGAATGCATCAGTGCGTATTGAAAGCAAAGTTGTTCTGACTTGTGTTTGTTCGGGTGGTTTTTGTAGAAGCCATCTGGTGCGCATGCGTAGCTTTTTGAGACGAGTTCTAAGAAGTCTTTGGTTCTGTTTTTCGAGTACAAGATCACGCCAGTGTTGCATGGGACACACCCAGCAATTGGTTTATGAGGCGGCTTGAAGTGCTTTAGTTCAATTTCTGCGGGAGCCTGCGCCATGCAGATGTCAAAGTAATCAAGCATCTCGAATAGCTCATCGCAACTGCCGCAGATGAACGTGTCTGCATCGAGGAACAACGTCTTCTCGTATGGAGTCAGGTTCATGTACTCCACCTTGCTCTTATACCCTCCCATATTTGGCCTGTTGATTATCAGGTCAAATGGATCGAGACTGTCTTTGGAATCTGTGACAATTGTGGCGTGACTGTCCGGCTCGAACTTTTTGATGCTCTTGAGTGACTTGACAGCTTCAAGGACGTGTTTCTCTCCGTGAGCTATGTAGAAATAGCCGTTTTTTTTGTTTTTTTTCGATATCTTGATCATTGCAACAACTTAGTAGCTTTGGTTTTCGTTTGATTCCACTGAAAGTTTGTGCGATCCCTCTTGTTCGCCCACAATCTATGGTTTGAAAGGGATGCGTATTCGACTTCAAGAAATGGCAACTTCATAATGGGCTTCTGAAATTGGTTCCACACTTCGTACTTGATCGGAGCAATTGGGCCTTCTTTTCGAAAGTAACAATTCAACTCCTGTTCTTCATGCTTCCAATCAATCCTTTTCTGAGATGCCTCGATTTCTGATGTGTCTCTGATCATGAATACGACTGCTGTTGATCGGAAGTCCAAAAGATGACAGCAACAAGACAGTCGGGGTGCTTGAATGCATGTCTTTTCTGTAGAATATATGAAATCTGTTAGTTTTGAAATGCTCTGTATTCCGATGTCTTGTTCGTCAACGTACTTTCGACTTTGATCCCATGCGATGATGTTGGCTCCAATGCGTGTTCCTGACCTCTGCGGGCCGGTGACGATTATGTTTTGGTATTGCTTTATGGATTCAAACATGAGTGAATGTATTTATATTAGCTTTGGAGAGTTTAAGTATTTTTTTCTCATTTCGAAATTCTCTTTCTGACCAGTCGTTAAACTTTTCAATTCTGTGTCATTGCACAAGTGATGACTCTGGTTGAACAGGTGAATTACGTGCGAATTTGCGTTTAATGCATGCTTCATTCGGGATCGCTTCAACTGTGTAGCGAAGATGGTGTCTGAGTACCAAAACGAAACTGATTCGTCGAACCTTCCAATCTTGTCAAATACCAAGGATCTGACTGTGAAACACCATCCGGTGAACTCAAATTTGGTGCGGTATCCTTCGTAGATTCCATTCGTGAAAGAGGTGTGCTTTGAGTATTCTTCCCCATGCCAGAAGTGGCATTTTGGAGATAAAGAGTGAATATCGGGACGTTGCTTGAATACATCCAGATGGGATGATAGCCAGCCCTTCATAAAGATGAGATCGTTATTGCAAAAGGTTATGAATTCAGAGTTGCATCGTTCTAAGCCCATGTTCAGACAACGGTTGTAGTTAATCTCTCCGCTCTGTCTAAGCATCTCACAATCGTATGATACGTTTTCATTGGCTTCGATCATAAATACCCTGAAATCGATTTCTTCTGACTTCATAAGGGTGTCGATGCAGTTCTGAGTCATTGCTCTTAATCTGTCATCGTCTGTTCTTGAAACTATTACAACATCCATAAAGCACAGGTTTTTGTTAATTATTCTGGGGATTGGAAATATGATATTGAAAAAACACAAAATTCCTTCTACAGGATTGGTTGGTGGCTCGGCCCAAGTGGGAGATAAGTTTATACATGTTGTTTATCAAAAACACAATCCTAAAAATACTTCTAAAAACTATTACATTGTTTGTTTTTCTTGGTTTGCTCCCTATGTAGCCGATCAAATTAAAAATTTTCCCAATGATCGCACAATCTATTGCTGCAATTCTTTTGAAGAAGTCAATTTTGTTCGTAATCTCGGACGTAAAGCAATACTGTGTTCCGAAAGTGCCATCAATACAAGCATTGATACATTTTGCATTAAAAATCAAAACTTACAATATAACGCTATCTATAACGCAGGAATGATGAGATGGAAAAACCACTTGTTAGCCAAAGGAGTGCCGAATTTGGGAATGGTGTATTATCCAAAAATTTTATATTACGAAAAAGAGCTACGCATAGCAATGCCTGAATCAATTTGGATCAATGAACTAAATCGAAATCGGGAATATCAAAGGCTAACTCCTTCTCAAGTGGCCAAAGTTATCAACAAATCACGGGTTGGGCTATGCCTGTCAGAAGTGGAAGGGTGTAATCTTGTGAGCGTTGAGTATTTATTATGCGGCATTCCAGTTGTTAGTGTACAGAATAAAGGAGGACGAGATGTGTTTTATGATGATGCATTTGCCATCACAGTTCCTCCAAATGAGAAGAAAGTTGAAGAAGCTGTATGTCAACTAATTAATCGTAATCATGATCGGAGTTACATTCGAGAGGCCACTCTTTTAAAGTTGAAGAACCACCGAGACAGGCTGAAACAGGCGGTAGATGATATGTTAGGTATTGATGTAACCAAAATCACATTTCAAAAATTTCATAAAAAAAGTAGAATAGAATTATTTTTATGATTTCATTTTGACTTTTGTTTTGATATATTCTATTCTAATGCTAGGCTTCAAACAACATATATCTCCTTACATTAATCACCTCTAATGCTACATAATTTTTCTAAATTTGGAATAATCGCCCACGCAAGAACAGGGTCGTCTGCGCTGCTGCGAACTCTTGGCTTACACCCACGGATAGATGGCAAAATATTATGGGAGCCGTTCGGCTGGAGAAACAAACCGCCAGCGGGCACGGAACCCATCGGGCACATTACAAAATTGATGAAAAATCGATGCGGATTTAAGCACCTGTTTGGGCAAGTTACCGAACAAACGAACTACAAAATATGTGCCATGAATGGCTACAAGTTTGTTACACTCAGAAGAAGAAACTTATTGGAATCAGAAGTGTCTTTTCAATTGGCTGTTGCCACCAACCATTGGAACCGACTGAGAAAAAGCACATACTTTGAAGATCTTAAAAAATGCGAAGTCACAATAGACATTAAAGACTTGGCCAAACAGATCAAGAAAAAGAAGCGGCAACATCAACTAATGCAAGAGTTAGATGCTCATCAAATTTTCTATGAAGACTTGTACTTCGGTGACAAAGAAGGCCAACTCAAAAAGATGCTGAAGTATCTGGGCTACAGTCCTGTGGTTACTGACGAGATGCTGGAGATTCTTGACAACAAGCACAAGCTAAACAACAACGAAACTTATAAGCTGATCAAGAACATCGATGAAATAGAACAGGTGTTTGGGCCTTTGATTACATCTTAAATTATGAAAACTAAAATTTATATACCATGCGACTATCGAAACCCCATGGGTTCGTTAAAAATATTAGTGGATGGCGTAAATAGCCACGATCAACTTGAGTTAGTTGAGAATGAAGAAGAATCAGACTACATTTTTTTTGATTTTCGCAATGCGGGAAATCATGTGCAATTTCCACAGAAAACCATAATGATTGACTATTCAGACTCGCAGAAACTCCTTAAAGGTGTTTATGACAAAGTTTTTATGTATTTTAAGAGAAGCGTGTGTGATAAGTTTCCTAGCAGGTTCCATGACTATGGCGATAAAAATGTAATCCCCATTAGTTATATAGTTAAAAATGAAGCTACAAAATGGGATATCAAACCTCTTGATAAAAGGGAAATCGATGTGTCAGTTTTTTTTAAACCTTCTGGTCGTCATTATAGAAATCAAATCTCAAATGCCATAAAAAATAATTTTAGCAAAAAGTACAAAGTGCATACGGGTATTTTAGGTGAGTGCGGGGCTGCTGGAAGGGTAAGCATACAAAAAGATTATTATAATGCAATGTTAAATTCTAAAATTGTAGTCACATGCAATCCCCAAGGCTGGGAAGGTGACTGGAGGTTGTTTGAGGCTCTTAGCTGCTGTCCTTTAGTCCTGGTTGACAGAATGATAACTCCTGTAAAAAATAAATTTATAGATGGGGAACATTTGATCTATTATGATGTTGACAATTTTGAACACCTATTTAGGAGTGTCGATTACTACCTGAATCGCATCGCATATGACTCTCAATTGATAGCAACTAATGGGAAAAACCATGCCTTGCAATATCATACTGCAAAGGGTCGCATGAATGAGGTTTTGGAAGAATTAGGCAATTAAAAAAATGCAGTTGCCCTCACAGAGTTCATACACTTTTATTTTACTTCACCAACGCATAATCAATATATTCTATGTTCCTGTCTATCAGTCCTATAAATCTTTTCCAATTTTTTACTTCATTTATTTGACTTATTTTTCTTTTATTTTCTTTGAATATTTCATTTAATTCTACTCTTGGATTCAAAACTTTTTCTTTGCTAGTATAAAACGGCCAATTACGAACTTCTAAAACTTCCCTTTTGTATTTAACTTTTAGCCCACTGGTCTTTATGTAGTCGTCATATAACGAAGGATTGATTATCCCTCTATTGTATTTCTTTTTATTATTTGGAACGATCATGTCTAGCTCTTTTCCTGTGAACAACAGGTGGATGTACGCTTTGTTTAGATCATGATGCAGGTGGAGAGCATTCCTTGAGCAGAACGGATGAAATCTAACATAGATTGTTCCATTTTTCTTTAGTAGATCTTTAGCTTCTTTTAATATATCTACTGGGTCTTCTTGAATGTGATCTATGACATCATAGATCAGAATTATATCGTATGGTCCGTTTTCTTGAACGTCTTCAATATCGTTAGTCAACAAAAGGTTTTTTTTATTTTTTTTTCCCAAACGGAAGAAGCTAAATCCAACAGAAATTTCTGGGTTGTATTCCTTGCTTATTATTTTCGATACAGGATAATCTTCAAATCCAAAGTTTAGAATCCGCTTTCCAGACATTTTTTCGTCGATCATATGTTCAACAATACCTCTGGCGAAATCGCTTTTTTCTCCTTTTTTACAAATCATATTAGGATGAACAGCGCAAGGCCAGAAAGACTCTTCTAAAGTTGCTTTCATATTTGTGTATTTGTTTTTGTTGTTTTTTATTTTAAGCATTATATTGGTTTCTGATTTTTGAACATTCTTCTTTAGATAAAAACTGATCTATTTTATGTGCGCACACAGTTCCTAGCTCAAACATGCTTTCAACGGAAAAGCTTTTGCATATTTCGTATGGTGCGACGTTTGGCAAATTTCGACAAAACCAAATGTCTTCATATTGCATTGATCTAGGCTTTCTGTTTTTTGTAACCTTTAAATGAGCCTGCACATCTCTAAGGCTTATTCCTCCGTTTCCTCCTAGTGAAAGCTTGAAGTTTTTGTGGGTTTTTCCAGGAAAATTTGGACCCCATGGGGCACCATAATATGTGTAGGGATATTCTAGAAATTCATCTACTCCCAATCTCAGTATCTCAGTATCGCATTGAAAGATTAATACTTTGTCATATTTTTCAAGGCGTTTCCAAAAATTGTGAGTCATCATGTACATCTGGTATTCTTGCATCACCTCGAACTTTGTATCTCCGATATGCACAAGATCCCAGTTAGGCAAGTAGTCCATATGCCTATTAATTGTTTCTTTGAGTTCCTTCTTGCTTCTGCTGTCAATTATTACTGCCGCTTTTCTCATTAAACCACCCTCACCTGTTTCTATCTAATTTAGATTAGTAAAAACATGACTTTTTCTCATTAATAGTTTATTATGATAAAAATTAAAGGCAGTCGTTAATTGTTATGAAAGTAGAAACTTACATACTGAACACGATGCCGTCCAATCACAGATGGCATAATTTAGCCATGAGTAGCTTCTATGAATATTTTTCTAGGTTTGATGTCAAGATTAATGTTCTTGATGATAGGCACTATCTTGTTAGGCAGATGATAAAACACGAGGAATTCAATCCCCTGTTGAGAAAGGCCATAAGGTGGTATGACTTCTTGGATTCCGGTAGTGACTACGGACTTTTTCTTGATTTGGATACCGTCATTTTAAGCAAAGATAAGGATGTCAGAGATCGTTGTGATGGGAAGAATTACATAGCCTATCATAATTTGTTTAAAGATGGAGAGATTATAGAAAAATTCAAACATAGAGTTGGGGATAATTGGCTTTTGCCGAGGAAATTTATTCTAGATGAGTTTTGGAAAAGAAACCCTGTAGACAGAGATTGCTTGAAATTCAACACAGGATTTTCATTGCTGAGTAGATCTTTTGTAGAACAGCTATTAGCTAGAATAGAAAATTTAGATTTCGATCTCAGTAAAAACAGCGGTTTAGAGAACTTAAAGGAGTTCCAACTATCTGTCAATAACTCAGCAAAAGGTTCTCCTGATTGGTTGCTGCTTCGAAATGGCATTAACATACACGATGAACACATGATGGAGATTGCAACTCCTTTTTGCGATAAAGAGAATCTTGAGTTATGCCAGAACAATTCTTTTAGAAATCTTGCTGTCCATTCCTTCCACATTTCTTATAAGACCGATGGAAAATCAGTTAATCAAGACTACTTAGGGCGAGTATCAGATGTACTTCACTGTGATGTTACCCAGCTTTGCAAGGATTATAAAAATGCTATATTTTTTCATTTGCAGACTCCACATTCAGAAGAAACAATGTTGAGATATATGGAGATGTTTGGATGATACTTTATACAGGTGGCACATTTGATCTGTTTCATTACGGTCATGTGAATTTTTTAAAGAATTGCGCCAAGATATCCAGCGAGGTGGTGGTTTCACTAAATACAGATGAATTCGTATCAGAGTTTAAAAGAACTCCAATACTGTCCTACAAGGAGCGTGAGATAAGTTTGTTAGGTTGTCAGTATGTAGATCGTGTAATTACAAACACAGGATGTTCTGATAGCAAACCTGCGATTCTAGATGTTGGGCCAGACATAATAGCTATTGGCGACGACTGGGCAAAAAAAGACTACATGAAGCAAATGAACTTTACTCAAGAGTGGCTAGAAGAAAATGATATACTCTTAGTTTATTTGCAATATACGAAAGATATTTCAACTACCGATATCCTGAAAAGAATTGAGGGAAATTAAAAAATGCAGCCACTGCTTACGGGCAATGACTGCATTTAGTAGGTTGGGCTATCAAGCAAAATAGGTTTTCACCCCCTTCGTTTCGCTTTCTGATTATCCAACATGTGTAACAACACCTTTTAAAGTCATTGGGGTTGTTGATTGCCAATTTGTTAGCTTGTTACTAAGAAATGGCTTGCCTCCGTTCGCTCTATTTACTGCTACCGTAATGTGTTTGATTTGGTTGCTGCTAGGAACTAGACTCTCCACGCCAACAGCCATTACCAGTTCATCTTTTGCTAAAGAAACAACTGTTAGCGGTGCCTCTTGGCCAATTAGTTCCTCTGCCGGACCTTTGTCTGGTCTTCCCATGTTTATCGTCATATGGTGACATAGTATTTCCCATCCTTCTGGTGTTTTAAAAGCAGAAGCCAACTTGGTGTGTGATTCATTATCTAAAACTAATGCTGTATAGCTCATTTTTTCTTCCTTACATACTTCGTTTTTAGTTTAGTGTTCTTCTTGCAAATTTTTGGAGCTTCTTTTTCTTTTGGCTCCATTTCACGGCCAATCATCCTCATTCTTTCACGCCAATAAGTTGTAGAATCTTTGGTTCTTGACCCATCCTGACTGGCCCATTGTTTCCCGCCTTCACAAAACTTTTGCTTGTTATATTGAACCCAATATTCAAATACTCTGTTAGCGTCTTCATCTTCCCGATTCAGGATTTTATCTTTTTCAATTTTCCAATCGCCTTCTACACTTTCCCTTCTGATGGGAATGATTTGGGCAATTGGTGGCCATGAATCCTTCCTGATATTTATCCACTCGTTCTTCACATCTATCGAAAGATTTATCCACAAATCATATTGCATCCAATCGCTTTCTATAATCCCTTCCATTACATGATACTTTTGTGGAGCGAAATTGATGGGACTTCGAACCTGTAAGCACCATCCTGGCGGCGTTTCCAGAATGCAACCAGACCACATTTGCACTATACTTGGTTCGACAGAGCCAAAAGTAAACTTAGATCTTCCGCCATTAGCGGGGCAGAATTTTTCTACTTCTGCATCCTCATGCAACAAAGATTGAACCAACTGATGGTCAGAATTAGAATATGGTTCTAGCAATTTGTGTTCGTAGTTCTCTCCGTCCCATTTGATGTCCATATCTACTGCGGGGAATATCCACCATCCAAGAGAGTTGACTGACGAAAATGGTTTGCAGAATTTAACACCACCGGCATGCGCAGTGCCATTGAGTGTTTTTTCTGCTTTTACGAACTTCATTCCCTTTGGGTGAAGTCTCCAAATGTTTAGTTCCATCACTCAACTCTATCTGGAGGATACTTTTTCAAATTTCCTGATTGATCAGTTTCCAAACTCGTATCAGGCAAGGAATGGATGGGACGAACCCATTCGTGGCATTTTCTACAATCTTCTCCACTTGGAGAGTCGCAGTCTCTTGTTGCGATCCAGCGTTTATCGTTACATTCTTCACAGTGAAACAGCCGCCATCCGGCAACGGGCTTTCTACTTGCAAACATCTTCAAACACTTCAATTTCTTTTTGAACCTTAATCAGATCGTTCCATACGCCTTCGTATCTTGTTGCTCTAACAATGTGATTATCTATCCAATGATAGTTTCCGCCTCTTGGCTTGTTCAATAGCAAATGATGATATTTATATCCATGTTTTTCTAGCCAGTTTATTGTCACATCTCTATGTTCATCTGTTCTTGATGTGAAAAAAGTGATTATGTGACCTTCTTCATACCACTGGTTTATTTTTTCTACACTTCCTGAATACGGCAAACATGTTTCCATTCTCTCAGGCTCTTCGTTTGGAACGTCATCTGTAATCGTTCCATCAATGTCAATTAGATAGTTTTTTTGTGAATTCACTTGTGACCTTAAAAAAAAGCAGGGACTAATTTAAGTTAGTCCCTGCTTTCGGATTCTACCACTCAAATGCCTGCACTTGCAAATGATATTCTGATTCTCCTACTTTTCCTAGTTGAGTTTTTGTTTTCATGGTTGTTGAGCAACCGCATAAAAACAAGACCCCTGTAACTAGAATTGCGACCACAGAAACTTTTCTCATCGTGATTCCTTTCTTGGAAAAAAGAGTTATGCACGTTATTATACTCGATAGAAAAATGCTGTAAACTGAAATTGGAATTTACAAAACTGGTTTTTTAAAGTAAGTTCTTCGGCAGACCTCGAATAAGGACGGATAAATGAACGGAAAAGGATCTGCAAGAAGACCATCTTCGGTAAACAGGGAAACCTATGAGGAAAATTGGGAGATGATTTTTAGAAAAAAGAAAAAGTCAAAGAAAACAAAGAAGAAAAGGTCTAAGAAAGACGAAGAAAAGGATGTTGACTGAGTTCGTAACTATCTATATGATACGTTTTAGTTTCAGAGGTTCAAGCTAATCATGGAGGTGAAAAATGCTTGTTTTGTCAAGGAAGAAAGACGAGAGCATCGCAATCAGCAAGGACATTGTGGTGAAGGTGCTGTCTGTCAAGGGAAACACTGTTCGTCTTGGTATCGAGGCTCCAGAGGAAGTCAAGATCGTCAGGACTGAAATATTTGAAGACGAAGGTTAAACGCTAAATCCCACTTGAAAAAGTGGGATTTTTTTTTGGAGATAGTGATGAATATAAAGAAGATAGCTCTAGTTCAAGAGCTTGAGGCTGTGTTTGAAAACTTGAACGAGGTTGTTTTTGGAAAAAATCTAAAAATGCCAACGCATATTTTCCAGCCTAAGAAAAAAGATGTTTTTCGTTTCGTCCCAGAATCGTTTCATATGTCAATTGGAACTGGATTTATAAAAATGATCCCAGAGGATATAGAGAACGATGATAACATGAAACGTTTCAAGGAAAATTTGGTAGAAGAGTACGTCCATGAAATGTGCCATGTGAAAAATTGTCTGGACAAAAAAGAGGATTGCACATCGAATCAGTATCACAATAAGAAGTTTTTAGAAACTGCTATAAACGCTGGTTTTTATGTTGGGAGAAGAAAGAATCAAGGATACTCTATCACGAAATTATCAGTAGCTTCGGCGCACAATGGTCATCAAACTTGCGTCTATGCTCCCAAGGATGCAGACAATAAGATTCTCAAGGAGATCGCTGAAGAAATTTTTATTGACATCCAGACTCTATCTTCTGCTGTTTTAAAATTCACTCCTCAGAAGAAAAAGAAATTTTTTCTAAAATACGAGTGCGAATGCGGTTCGTCTTTTCGATCAGGTATCCGACCTACCAGCCCAAATGCGATTGATGCCATATGCAACAGGTGTAAGTCTAATTTTCAATGTATAGAGGAGTATTGATATGAAGAAGGTAGATTTATTCACTGACGGAGCATGCAGTGGAAATCCAGGACCGGGTGGTTGGGCCTTTGTTTTGCGGCATGATAAGTCCGAAGCAGAATTAGAGGGCAGTGGTGGAGAACCCGATTCGACCAACAATCGAATGGAGATGATGGCTGTTATTTGCGGCTTGGAAAAGTTGATCGAACCATGTCAAGTTTCTCTATATTCGGATAGCATCTACGTCCTAAAAGGAATGCAAGAATGGATGCCAAAATGGAAAGTACAGGGATGGCAGAGAAGAGGAGTGAAAAACAAGAAAGAGCCTGTTAAAAATATTGAGTTGTGGAAGAAGTTGGATGAGCTTAAAGAAATCCATGAAATCAGCTATCATAAAGTGAAAGGCCATTCTGGGCATCCAGAGAACGAGCGTTGCGATTTCTTGGCTGTCGAAGCTTGTGCGAAGGCTAGGGAAGATAATCGTTGTAATGACTAAAGGTGGAATTTTCCTTAAAATTTGCTTTACAGGCTTAGAAAAATCAGTATCATTTTCCTGTGCCAAGGATCATAGGAGATTTTGAAATGAAGATATTGTTCCCACCCAGACCCAAAGGACGAATTTCTCCTAATGCTTTGGGAAAATACGAATCTTCAGGCCAGTGGGTTGTGCAAAGAAAATTCAATGGAACTCGAAATTTAATACATGTTGATTGCGATGGGCGTGTAAGCATGTTCAGTCGCCATGGTGATTGCCACAAGCAATTCAGTCCTACGGAATCCATCAAGAAAGAAATTATTTCTTTAAATTTAATTAAAGGAAAAGAATACTGGATTGACAGTGAACTTCTATCCTTTAAAACAAAATCTGCTGACTACAAAAACAGAATTGTTTTGTTTGATCTCTTACAGGCTGACCGATATCTGTATCGTAAGCCTAACCAATTGGAGAGGTTAGACATGTTGGATAAAATTTGTCGTTCACCGAAAGACTTAGAGTCAGGAGGTCTGGCAAAAAGGGTGACAGAAAACATATTTTTGGCTCAAACTTTTGATTCTGATTTTTGTGGAGAGTTCAAAAAATTTATTGATCGAGATGAAATTGAAGGGCTTGTTTTGAGAAAGAAAACAAGTTTCTTAGAAAATAAAGGATTGCGGGAATACTCGGTTTCGTGGCAAATTCGTTGTCGTAAACCGAACAAAAATTACACTTTTTAGAGGAGGCTTATTGTTTTTGCGGACGCTCTCTGCCAATGGAGTCGGCGTATTTTTCTTCTACCTAGTTAAGGAATTGATCATGTCCACGAAAATCAAACAAATCAAAGGCAATTTGTACGAAATAAAATTGTCTGAACTTCAACTCGCTTGCGATTCTTCAACCGATTGGTGGAATCCAAGACGGACCCCGCTGCCAGATGGGACCGTGTGTCAAAAAGGCTTGGGAGACCAAGATATTTCAGAACTTGCTGAATCAATTAAAAAGCAAGGTCTTAACGACCCCCTTTCGGTTCGCAAATTCGAAGATGGAACTTTGCAAGTGATTGCAGGCGACCGTCGATACAATGCATTAGATTCATTGGTTTCTTCAAATGAAGAGTGCTATGATCCTGCATCTTCTGAGTGGAAGCCTGCTGAAGAAGTGTACGAGTATGTTGAAGCTCGCCTGCATCAAGATATTTCAGATGAGGAAGCTTGGGAGATTGCTTTCCAAGAAAACTCAACAAGTATCGACATTGGGGACCATGCCACTATCGCCTTGATCAAAAAGTGGCGTGATCTCGGTTGGGACGATGCGGCACTCTTGAGAATGACAGGCAAGTCGATCACATGGCTCAGGGAGACAGACCATATTATCGAACTGGATGACGATACTTTTTCTGCGTTTACAGCAGGCGAGTTAAATCGATCAGCAGCAGTTGATTTGTCAAAAATTGAGGATGTTGCTGATCGGCTGTGCAGATTGGAAAAAGCCAAATTGTATGCTCAGAAACATTTAGATGCTCTAAGGCAGCGTGCAAAGGAAGACCTAGAAAAATCAGAACTGTCTGCCGAAGTTGCTGAGGCTTACGTGGTCGAAGCAGAAATGACTGGGGAAGACGTTTCACAAGCAGAAGCTGACGCTGACATATCTGTCAAGCAAGTCGAGTCTAAAAAACAAAAGTCAGATCAACTCGAAAATAGAAATGTCGAAGTCGGCATCAAGGATGTGCGAAATGCAGCGAGGGAAGAAGGGGACGATGTTGTTATTCCTCTGACCATGTCCAAGGTCAAGAAGCATCACTTTAATCCGTGCCGTGAGTTATATGACTCAGATGGGTATCTGAATGGCGAAGAAGTCGAAAATATTCGCATGGAAGACGTAACTTTGGTAGTTCGTCTTAAAGAAGCTTGGGATGACGGCAATCGTGATATTGTTGGAATACTTCAAGATCACTATGCGTGTGTTTGTGAAGACGAAGACGTTGAAGAAGACGTTGAAGAAGACGTTGAAGAAGACGAAGACGTTGACGAAGACGTTGAAGAAGACGTTGAAGAAGACGTTGAAGACGAAACGGCGGCAGCGGAGGCTGCTGCTCAAGAGGATGCAGAGGCAGAAGAGTATGAAGAATAGCACTTGAAGCTAATTTGAAGCCACTTGGATTTTTTCCAAGTGGCTTTTTTTTTGCATTGATGTTAAATATATAATCTTGATGATTAAATTATGCCCCTTTTGTGGTCGCACATTAAGTATAGAGTTGAAGGATGGAATTACATCTTGCGACAATTGTTGTCGTCTTTTTGATTCATCTTTTTATTACAGAGTATTATCAGCATCTTGGGTAGCAAGGCGTTGGCATATCGATGATCCAGAGATGCTTAAACATAAATTTGGATTTTCAGAAGAAGAAGTGAGCTATGTTGAAAGTTATGTAATCGATCAGGGATGTTCACATGATGAATTTGTTTCTATTTTGAATTCTCTGGTTGATAAGTCTGCTTGATTGGTTTAATATGTCTTCTTAAGTAAAAGGGTTCTGGAGAGATCCATATGAAAGACGTTCGAATCTTTGGCCTGAGTGGAACAGGCGACTATGCGAAGAAAGTTGCAGACCATTTAGACCTATCAGTTTCTCCTCATACTGAGAACTTTTTTTCTGATACTGAGTCTTATCTAAAAAGCGATGTAAACGTTAGAGGCTTTGAGTGCTACGTCATTCAGTCTACCTATGGAGATGACGATCAGAGCGTGGGTGAAAAGTACTGGAATTTACTTACTTTTATTGGCTCGCTGATTGATGCGTCCTCTGGGGAAATTAGCGTAATATCTCCTTATTGGGGATTTTCAAGACAAGACAGAAAAACAGAGAGTCGTGCGCCAATTACAACAAAGTATGTTGGTCATTTGCTTAAGAGCATGGGAGTCAGGCGTGCAATCACGATGGATGTTCATAATTTAGGAGCCTATCAAAACTCTGCACCAATTGGTGACCGGCCATTAACTGTTGACAATCTAGAAATTAAAAACCTTCTTGTTGATTATTTGCTTGGTTTTGATGAAAAGAATTCTATTCCAGATCCTTTGAAAAATGATTTAGACAACTTAGTGGTGCTTGCTCCCGATTCTGGAGGCATAGGAAGGTGCCGAAGATTTAGAAATTCTTTAGAAAAAAAAATAAAGTCTTTATTGGGTGAAGACGTTAAGATTGGCCTAGCTTCTGTCGATAAAGAAAGAGTGTCTAACGCTGGCGACAATGGAAAGATGTCTTCAACGGTAACTGTTGGAGATGATATAATCGGTGATGTTAAAGACAAGAGAGTCATCATACTTGACGATATGATTTCTAGCGGGAAAACAATAAAGTCAAGCATAGATGCGATTATAAGCCACGGAGGAGAACCGTGGGCAGCATGCGCCACTCACGGACTGTTTGTTGGCGAGGCGAATGATTTTTTGAAGGAAGTCCCTCGATTAGTTATTTCAGACACAATCCCTCCATTCAGATTAAATGAATCAACTCTGAAGAATACTCACATTATCGAAACAGCTAAAATATTTGCCCAGTCAATCAGAAGGACTCATGAACATGGCTCAATTAGCGAGTTAATATCTGGAAGTTAAAAATCTTTCTGGCTGGAACCCATCCCCAGTGTTTATTCGGGTATGCTCGCTGAGTGGTCCCGGACACCATTCCCAGCTTTGCAGGTCCAGAAAGATAAATCTTTTTTTTGCTTGCTTAATCTTGACACGCAACTACAGTTATCTGGTTGCGGCAATTGACCCAATTGGGAATGTTCTTTTTGGGTCGAGTTCCTCTCTAAGAACGACAACATCTGTGTCGGCTTCGATTCCTAGTCGAACCTTGTTGTGGTTGTCAATCTTAACGATTGTGATTTCAATGTCGCAAGAATCGTCGTTTTCAAGTTCGACTAGTTTTTCTTTTGGGACCTTAATAATTATTTTCTCATCTCTTTTTCTGCTCAGTACCAACATGTTTTAATTCCTTTTTATGAAGATTGGTTGTAGCTTTAAGCTAGTGTTTACTGCTTTTTTTCGATTGCTAAAATCGAGTAATTTATGCGTTTTGTTTTTTTTGCTTTACAAACATGATAAAAGACGTATAGTTAAAGTGACAAAGATGTCGGAAGTCAAATACTAAAAATCTTACTTTACAACTTAAAAAAAGGTCGTATAGTTAGATGCAGGAAGGATTCAACAAAAGATTCTACTTTACAACTTCAAAAAAGGTCGTATAGTAGAGTTAGAGTATAAAAAGCAAGCTTTTGACCTGTAAAGGCCCGTTAGAAGTTTGTTGGTAATTTTAGGGTCTGCTCGAAGGAAAGTACTGCTATGAGTAATTCTTCAAATGTTAAAAGTCTTCGTGCGATGGTCGCTGAAGAAACACAAGGTCTTAAGGAGTGTGAAGGTCAAGTTGCGGAAATCCGTGACCGGATTGAAATCCTCAATCAGGCCATTGAGAAAATGGGTGGATCAAAGCCTGCCAAACGAGGCGGAACTGATAAGCCTGCCAAACGAGGCCGTCCTGTTGGGTCAAAGAATGGTTCTTCTACTAAGAAGCCGAAGAAGCGTTCCAAAAATGCAATGCCGCTGCATCGGCTAGTTTGTGAAGTCCTCAGTAAGGATGAGGGTGGAATGAAACTTAAAGAGGTTGTTAGGCATGTTGTCGCCAGTGGATATAAAACCGAAGCCAAAACCCCGATAGCTCAAATGGTTTCTCAAGCTCTTTGGAGTCTGAAAAAAGAAGAGAATAAAGTCGTGGTAAGGGAAAAGGAAACTGGGCTTTATAAGCTCAACATTAAAGCGGCATAGGACTTGGGCGTCTTTGTTTGGTCAGAAAAATAGCCTCATATTTTTATGAGGCTATTTTTTTACGTATCAATGATTTTTTGTAGATTCCATTAAGTCTTTTACATTGTCTTTGCAAAATCCTTGTTCTGATCTCTCTATGAACTCATATATCACACCAGTTAATTCGCTTGGCTTTGTGAAAACCTGCGTGACCCCTTCACACTTTATAGGCTCTTTTGTGGTGAATTCGGCATAGCCTTTTTCTTTCCATTCGTTCATTGTTGCTTCAACATTGATAACTTGATACGCTAGATGGTGGATGCCTCCTACTCTTCCTCTTTCTTCTACCCATTTTCCAACTATACTGTTTGATTCTCCATCACTTACAAATATTTCAGGCGATAGATGATAGTTGCAAGTTGGATAAATGTTTGTTTGGGTTGCATCTCTTGACTGATCAATCAAATCTTTATATTCATTGTTTGTTTGTTCAACTACTTGAACTCCAAATTTGAAAGGCATCCTGTGATCTAATTTTTCAGGCGGGTTCAAAGCTATGCACTTTGCGGTGCTTCCGTCTTCGAATTTGATTTCGAACTCTTCTTGCACTGTGTATCCAAATGATTCTTGGAAAAATTTAGCGGTTTTATTTCTATCAGCCACACGATAGGCTATGTGATCTAGTCTCATTTGTTGTCTCCTGAAATTATTCCTTATAACTATAATAGTTCCATGAAAGAAAATCTTAGAAAAATGACTGCTTTGCATAAAATGGAAAATTGCCAAGCTTCCATGAAGGATGAACTTTTGTGTTTGGCAAAATACGAAAAAGCAGAAAAAGATATTTTGATTGTTGTCCACAATCAGCTTGATTACATTAAAAAGTGTATAGAATCTATAAAAGAGAACACGAAAAACTACAACATATTTATATGGGATAATGCATCTGATCAGGAAACAAGAGAATACTTGGAATCTATTTCTAACAGCAGCATAATGGTTTTGAGAAGCGAAGAGAATATTGGATTTATAGAACCAAATAATAGATTGTTTGAGCTTGGTCTGTCCGATTATGTGATTCTTCTAAATTCAGACACAGAAGTTAAGCCTGATTGGGACAAGGCAATGATAGGCTGGCTGCAACAAAATGAAGACGTTGGACAAACTGGATATATGGGAGGAATATTGAATGATGAATTTAGAGGTGGAAAAATTAATTTTGGTTCAAACATAGATTATATCTGCGGTTGGTCCATGTGTGTTCGTCGTGATCTTTTAGACGGATGGTTTGATCGGCTGCACTCTCCTCTGCCTGACAAAAAGAGGTTTTTCCCAAGCACTTTCGATGAAGAACCATTTTTTAAGTTATTCGACCAGAAGAATCTTAAATTCGCATATGCAGAGGATGCTGATTTATCCCTGAGAATTAAAGAACACGGTTTTGACATATATGCTCTTCATCTTGATTTGGTGGTTCACCACGAAAACAAAACGATTAAAGCAGTAAATCAATCGCCAGATAAAGGTGGCTTAAAGATTGATTTGAAAAAAACTTTTCATGAAAACCATGAATATTTGAAAAAAAGATGGTCAAACTTTGAGGCATTGCAGAGTGGTTTGACACATTTAGAAGAACCAACCAAAACAAGATAAGATGCTGTTTCGTAAGGACTTGTGAACAATTTTTTCGATCCAAGTTTACACATGTGAGCCTTAACAGTATCATATGTTGTTAATGAAACTTGTTGATAAAAGGAGATTTCAATGCCGAAGAGTAAGAGGCCACATCAAGCGTGTGATTTTTGCAACAAAAGTTATAGAGAAGTTGGACCTTTGGTAGAGGGCACATCCAACAGACTAGCAAAAGAGTCAGACAAGTACGAAGATACGACTGTATATATTTGTAATGACTGCATCAAGCTTGCAGAGCAGGTTTATAAATCAGAGAAAAAAGAGGATGAGCAAAGCTCAAACAGCTTCGCAAAATTCCTCGACAAAGAGATTCCCGCTCCTGCCGAGATTGTGACTCACCTTGATCAATATATCATCGGACAGGATTATGCCAAAAAATCAATGGCTGTTGCTGTCGTAAATCACTACAAACGACTAATTTCTTCTATTGTTCCGAGTAAGAGTTTTAAAGATGTGGAAATTGACAAATCTAATATTCTCATGATTGGGCCAACTGGTTGCGGTAAAACTTTGATGGCTGAGACCTTGGCTAAATTTATTCATGTCCCGTTTGCAATCGGTGACGCAACTACTTTGACAGAAGCTGGATACGTAGGTGAAGATGTTGAAAATCTTTTGCTCAAGTTGATATTCAACGCAGAAGGCGATATTGAAGCTGCGCAAAGAGGGATTATTTATTTAGATGAGATCGATAAGATTGGCTCAACCAGTCGTAATGTTTCTATCACTAGAGATGTTTCTGGCGAAGGCGTGCAGCAAAGTTTGCTGAAAATGCTTGAGGGAACAGTTGCAAATGTTCCTCCACAAGGAGGCAGAAAGCATCCAGAGCAGTCATATCTTAGACTTGACACTTCAAATATTCTGTTTATTTGCGGAGGGACATTTGTTGGTCTTGAAGAGATTGTTAATAAGAGAAAAAACAAAAAATCAATTGGATTTGGACAACAAAATTTGTCAGATGTTAAAAAAGATGACAGTGAATGGATGCCATTCATCACTACAGACGACATCACGCAATTTGGTTTGATTCCTGAGTTGGTTGGTCGATTACCTGTTCTTACTCATGTGAATTCGATGACAAAAGATGCTCTTGTTAGAATTCTGTCCAAGCCAAAAAATGCTCTCGTAAAACAGTACCAGAGATTGTTTGAAATGGATGGCGTAGAGTTGAAGTTTTCCAATGGTGCATTAGAAGAAATTGCACAACAAGCAATAGAAAGAAAAACAGGTGCTCGTGCTCTTAGGGGCGTTGTTGAAGAAGTCATGAACGACATGATGTTCGACTTGCCTAACATGAAAGACACAAGTGTTTCTATTGATGCAAAATATGTCCGTAAGGAAGTTAAGCGAAAAGCAGCGTAATAATTGCTGGATTCCACTGAGAAATCCGTTGATTTAGCGATTGACGAGAAAGGGTACGTGCGAGGGCGACAACTAGACCCACCCAAGTATCGGAGAATGGAATGGACCACCAGACCCCTAATTTTAGGGCCAGAGCCGGTTTCAAATTCTGGAGAGGACCAGCATGTGTTGTAGTTGCTGGCAGCATTTATTTTAAGGACTTTTTATGAGTGTGAGTGGTTTTATTTTTCCTTGTGATGTTTCAAAAATGTCAGACGGACGTTTTAATAGACGCCAGAACGACACTGTCACGGATTTTACCCATCTGCCAGAATCGCATTTTTGTGTAGTAGGAGATGTTCATGGCAAGGGCGATCTCTATAAAAAGGTTATAGAAAAATCCAAACATTCCCTGCAAGTTGGAGACATGGGTTTTGATTATGATTTTCTATCCGATGTAGATCATAGTCGTCATGTTTTCTTTGGCGGAAATCACGATAATTATTATTCTGATTCTGAATTCGGGAACGAACACAGATTTCCTTTTCTTCCAAAAAATCATCTGGGAGATTGGGGAACTTGGGAGATACCAGAATCAAGTCCTTCTGACGACCTGCCAAACAAATTATTCTACACAAGAGGTGCGTGGTCAATTGATCAAGATCACAGGCAGCTTGGATATGATTGGTTTCCAGAAGAAGAACTGAATCACTCTGAAATGGAGAATGCAGTTCAAGACTTTGTGATTCAGCGTCCATTTTTCATGGCAAGTCATTCTGCTCCTTTGAGTGTTGTTGAATATTTTTCAGCAGCAGGAATGTTGCCATCTGGACGAGTGATCAAAACTCGTACAAACCAAGGTTTGGAAGCAATGCTTTGGTCGCACCGACCAAAGCTTTGGGTTTTTGGACATTACCACAGAGACTTTATGGCCAAGCTTAATTTTCTATTAGAAGATGGCAAGATCACCAATTTTTCATGGAACATTGATCAAGTTTTAGATTGTGCTAAAAATAAGTACGATTTGAACGATACAGATCTAAAGATTCTTGCTTGTTCTGACGATATGAGAAGCACCCAGTGCAACGATGGGGGATCTTTGAATATTCAGGGAGTTCCTGTGTCTTTAAAGATTGAATCAACTCTATTTGTGTGTTTGGATGAATTATCTTCTTTGCACTTTGACGAAAATATGAATTTGGTTAAAAACGATGCCTAAAATTTTTATTTATGGAACATTGAAAAAGGGCGAGTGCCGTGAAGAGTGCATTAGTGGAGTCTTTCTAGGGATCAGAAAAACTTTGCCCCAGTACAAACTGTTCAACGTTGGCAGCTACCCTGCTTTGATTGAAGATAGGAAAGAAGGAATAAGCATTGAGGGTGAGCTTTGGGCAGTAAACGAAGAGTGCTTGAAAAATTTAGATCTCATTGAGGGCCATCCTCACCTCTACAAGCGTCAGCCAGTTTCTTTGTATCAGACGGATGACGAGGATGTTTTGCTAACATATATCTTCCAAGGTGATGTTGACAACTTGGAAGAAATTACACATTGGCCAATCAAGGAGAGCAAATGATTAACGAAAAACCATTTTTTGGATTGATCTATTATGAACTCAACCTAGACACGATTGAGGCTCTCCAAAAATCTATTCTTGATGGCGATAGTATCACTGTTTTGGAATATTTAAACCTATCTTACCGTGTGATAAATGCTTTAGAAACAGAGGGGATCGATACTGTTGAAGATTTGCTCAATTCTACAAGAAAAGAGATTTCTCAAATCACGAATGTTGGAGAAAAAGCAGTCAGTGATATAACTGATTGCTTGAAGAGATTCGACAGCCTGAACGAAAAGAGACAAAAGGTCGATGACCCTTCGATCTTCAGGCTAAAAAGAAAGACTGATAGCAATAGGAAGAAGCCATTCGGGTATTGACACACACGTACAGTCTGATACACTGCTCCATACTATATCCTAACTTAGGGTGTACTTTCTTTTCTTGCGATGGAGCGATAGATGGTGTCTTATCAAGTTGACTCAGGAAACCAACATGAGAAAATTTTTGGTTTATCTGAAACAGAGGTGGTATCAGTTTTTTTGGAAAATTGTTCTAACAGGAAAGACGTTTGCTTAGGGTCTATCATTCAGGTTGGAAATCGGTATTTCAACACAAAAGCTGTGGCTAAGTTAAATGGATACAGCATAAACAACGGGCCTTTTCATGGGCTAAGACTTGTAAATTCAAATTTTTGATTTACAACCACAAAAATTGTCGTATAGTATTAATGTTAACCCGAAACAAGTGCTATTTAGAAAGGCGATTTTTGTGGCTAAGACAAAAACAAAGAGCAGCAAAAAAATCAAAGTAAAAATTCCCTCTGCGGATAGAGACAATAAAGAGGGTCTGGATGTTGCGTCCATGCTTGGGCAACTCGCAGGAGTTGCTACCCAGAAGAAGAAAGGTTCTTCAAAGGCTCGGCCTGAACTAAGCCTTTCAGAAAGTGCTCAAGATGCATTTCGAAATTTTGCTCCTGCTAAAGAGTTGAGCGACTATTTTAAATCGCATTTCAGTCAAACACGTAGCGAGTTTATCGATGTTGCTTGGCGTGAGTTTGTTGAGTTTATGTGGAGCCAAAAGACTCAGCCAAAAAATCCATCGCTTAGTGTCAATGGCGCAGAGAACGATGGAGACCCAGATAAGACTGATTGTTCGGGTCAGTTTGTCGTTGTATCGAAACTTTCAGTAGATGCTGAAAACGCAAGCGATGCTGTAGATACTCTGGTCGATCAAGACGTTAAGCAAGAAGATGCAGAGCGATTAGTTGACGAGGAATTAGATTTCACTCCGATGACTGGCATTAAGCCTCTTAATCATCTGTTGATTGGGAGGAAGCAAGATGGTGCTTGGATCGATGCGTCCGATCAAGAAAAAGCGGCTGCGGCTAAACTTCAGTCTATATTGATGAGCGATGAGTTTACTGATGAAGAACGTAGCCTTTTGGTTACTAGTCATGCTAATGTCACTGTCAAAAGTGGTTTTCTGAACAGAGCATGCACCTACGCCCACAGTGTAGACCAACTAGATGCGATTCTCTCTGTGGTGAAGCCACAGGTTCAGTTGCGATCTGTTAAGTTTGCAGTTAGCGATTCGCTCGATAGTGCAAATACACGAAAAATTCAAGAGGCGGCAAAAATTCTTGGAGTCGCACTTGGAGTTGACGAGTAAATTCAACGTTCATGAACGTTCATGAATATTTCTTTCATTCTTTCACTAAAGGAGACCACCTTGAAAAAAATCCTTACAATCAAAGAGTTTTCGCAAGACATCCAGACCGAGTTGAATTCAATTTGTGATTCAATTCAATCGATGCAAGGACGACTGGAAGCTTTGGGGTATACAATAAGCCTTGAACGAATTTCCAACACTTCGAAGAAGAAAAATCGGCACAACACCAGTGGCGTCGTTTCTTATTGGCGAGAAGTTAAGAAAATTTCAAAGCAAGAAAATTGCAGCATGGGCGAAGCCCGTGAGATTTATAAGAGTCGTTCAGAAATTTCAGATATTCTGACGAAACCACCCAAAAAGAAACCTGCTGATCCTGTACGTGCAGCTAAGATTCGAAAGAATCAGAAGAAGTACTGGTCTAAGGTTGAAGAAATTGCAAAAGAGCACAATGTCGATAAGGCTACTGCTCGAAAGATCTACAGGCAGCAACAAACTGCTTGAATTTTGTAAGTTAACCCCTCTCTTTTAAATTTTTAGGAAAAGAAATACATGGCTGAAGGCACAATTAAACGACTTACCGACAAAGGTTTCGGTTTCATCGACGTAGGCAGAGATAAGGACTTGTTCTTTCACTCTTCTAGCCTCGAAAACGTGAGATTCGAAGATCTTCGTGAAGGACAGCGAGTCGTTTTCAACGAAGCTCAAGGACAAAAAGGCCCATGCGCCGAAAACGTCCAAGTATCGTAGCGTCGTTAAATCGCAATTAAAAAGCTCCAGAATTCAATTTCTGGAGCTTTTTTTTTGTAGAGATATGTTGACGAGGACAAGGAAAACAAATAGGATTATGAATAATGTAAACCTAGTAATATAAAGGATTTTGAAATGTCCGGTAATCGATGGACCGATTCTGAAATTTCCAAGTTGGAAAGAATTGCAAAAGGCGAAAAATTGAATCTTGAGGGACGTTCTCAGGATTCAATTAGAAGGAAGATTTGGGAATTAAATCTAAAGCCAGATCGTCTTTATATCCCTTGGACAAAAGAAGAGATTGATCTTTTAAAGGCCGGAAAAGCAATCAGAGGCAGGTCTCAAAAGACTATTGAAAGAAAAAGGATTTCACTAGGGATTCATAAAAGGAAGTCTAGATTTGAGTGGACTCAAAGGAACGTAAAAGCATTGGAACGTCTTTGCAAACAGGGACATTCAGCCCGTGATATATTCAAAATGAATATCCTTCCTAAGAAGTTTTCCATAGATTCCATTCAAAAAAAGATGTGCAGGCTGGGGCTTGCCAAAACAAACCCAAAGAAATACCCAAGGTTTCCAGAGCATGTCAGGCTTAAGTTTGAAAGTTTTTTGAAAGAAAGATGGCGAGGCAAGCTGCCTCAAGAGTTGGCAGACCAGTGGAACATTGGGAATCATCAGTTTCAAGTAGGTCGTCGAAAGGTTATCTATTATCTTTCTAAACTTGACATCAAAGTTTCATGCTATGAAATAGGAAGAATAAAAAGACTCAGAGAAGCAGAAGAAAAAATAAAATCATCTAAGTTTAATTCTTCTAAAAAGGCGAGCGAAGAGATTCGGTCAAAAAGAGTAGAAATGATGCAAAAGAGATATCAGCAGAATAAAGATATCTGGACTGGGTATGACTTGGAAAAAACAGAAAACTCATTGCAACAAGATTTGTTTCAAGAGAATCTTTCTAAACTCCAAAAGCTTTTTTCCAAAACCGAGTGAAAACATTGATCCTCAGACGATAAACCGCCGATAAATAACATACTGGGGACTTGCTGGCTGATTCGTTGAAACTCTCGCATCGAATCAGTCAGCTTTTTTTTCTTTATGGCGGTTAAATATGAAATTTGAAGGTCATGCGAAATATGGTGTAGCGTCTTTGATTGTTGCCTCTTTGGCAACTTCGATAGATGGTGTATTTGAGCCTCTGGTGATCCCTGTTGCCTTGGCGTTCTCTTTCTTTCCAGATCTTGATACCAATTCCATCCCACAAAGATGGTTCTACAGGGCACTCACAGTTGCTTTGCTTGTGTTGAGCTACAAAGGCATGGATAAGCACGCAATTGCGTTAGCAATTGTGTGTGTGTCTCCATTGCTTCACAAGCATAGAGGGTGGACGCATGAGCTTTGGGCACCTTTTATTTTCCCGTTCTTTATTGCTATAGTTTTTGGATATATTGTTTTTGGACACACGCCCGATCAGATTGAATGGATCGATATGTTCAGAAACTATTGGAAATATATTATTGCATCAATAATTGGATGGACTGCACATTTAATTGCTGATGGAAAATTTCGTTAAAGTTATAAATTGCAATAATATATAATGCATGCTAAAACCAAAGCCAAAGCCGTTTTTATCATTGCACACGCAGATTTCCCCAAGGATCGAGACCTTCTTTCTTCGTGAGTGGATAGAGCACAACTTGATGATAGGTGTTGATAAAATTTACCTCTATAATTGGGGGGATTTTCTTGAAGGTAGAAGTGGAAAATTTTGGAACAAAAAACCATATCTAAATTATTTTCTTGAATATTCTGACCAAGAGATTATGGACTTTTTGATAGAGATTGTGAGTGACTACAAAGATGTCTCACTTATCAATTGGCGAAGGGATATAGAATGTCAGAGTGGCAGAGCTAGGTGCCAAGTTCTGGGATATAAAAACTGCATGGAGAGATACGGCTCCAAATATTGGATGCACATAGATCCAGACGAATATGTTCTTTCAGATACGTTTCTGACAATTAAAGATTTTATTAAAAGTCAAGATTCAAAATATGTAAAGTTTGTCATGGGGCAAAAAGTATTTGGAATTAGAAAAATTGGACATCAAGTAAGAGGCAATATAAGATGTGATAAAAATTTTATTCGGGGGATAAACAAATGCATAGTTAGAAACGGACATATAAACTGGAGAGGTTCTTGTGGTCGGATGATGCATAACCCCAAAATTAAAGATCCCTTCAATAAATCAGAACATGTGTTCATTTGTTCGGAAAAAGATCTTAGATACAACCATTATCGTGGCACTCCTCCAGATTGGTCACGGGAAATAAGAAAATTTAAAGGAGTTGGCCAAGAAAAATTTGAAAGAATGTCTGTGTCTAAATTAAGATGGAAAGATACTTCTATGATAAGCTTTTTAAAACGACATGGTAAAAAGTGAACCTTATCTACACTTCTTTTAAAAAATTAATTACTTGTTCCTTCCACTCATGCTTCATAGCATATTGGGTATTAATACCAGGGTTTTGGTTTTTAATAAATGGAGTATCTTTCCATAAAACCAATAGTTTCTTATTCATTGCGCCCGCAGCGTGTGCCAACCCCGTATCGTTAGCAATAACCAACTGTGCATCACGAATAATTGCCAGTGCCTTTCTGATATTATCCAATTCAACAACATCTCCTACCTCGGCCATCCATGGAGAGTTATTTACTAAGTCGGATTTACTTCCTGTGAACCAAATGGGCAAATTAGAATGTTGTTTGATAAGTCTGTGAATATGTTCTGGGGTTTCTTTTTTTTTTCGCCATGCGGCACTCGCTAAACCATTCAAAACAACCATATATTTTTGGTTAGAAAAATCGTACTCAGAGGGAGAATCGACGTATGTGTGGTATTTTGATTCCCAAATTTCTTTGTGGGCTTTTTTAAATGAATATTGGTAATCAGGCATGTTTCGATTAACCATATTACTACTCACAAATACTTGGTCTCTTAATTTTGAGACAGGGTTGATAAATGAACATTCCTTAAAACACTCCTTAACATATTGTTTAGAAAAATAAACATCTACGGGTTTATTTTGCTTTTCGGATTGTCTTCGGATTGCTGGGGTAATCATGATAAAATTACCTAGAGCAAAGGTAGGGTGTTGGTATGCCGTCTTCTGTTTATGTTTATGTTTATGTTTAAGCATGGCAAATTATCTATCAGGCACTGGAATGTAATCTAGCGGATATTGGTCTCCTGTATCTCTGTCAATTATTGGAATTCTTCTAATCAAAGCGTTGTAAAACAAAGGTTCATTTAGAATCATTTCATTCGGCAATGATTTATAATGCGGTTTTTGTCTTGTGTTTGTGTGTAAGGATGCAAATTTTTTCATAAATTCTAAAACGGTTATTTCTTCATTTGATTTCGCATTTTCAAATGCCTTTGACAATCTATAGGCAAACGCTCCACGTACAGATAAATCTTCAACTGAAGATGAAGCAATAATCAAGCACTCTTCATATGCCTCGCTGTTGAGGCTTAATTCATTTTCAAAAAGTGAAGAAGTTTTCTTGCCTTCTTTAATGATTAGCCTTGCAAGACCTGTCTTGGGATCAATTTTTATTTCTCCATCTCCAAATCCCTCTTCTATTCCTCCGCTTGCGTGACAAGTGTCAATTAGAACGATTAGTCTTTTTACTTTCCTTCCCTCTGCAATAGCATCTAGAGCTTTGCTGAATTTAAACCAGCCATCAGAGGCGGTCATTCCGAATTTTGATCCACTTCCTCCACCGTGAGAGTTCAAATAGATTAGCAGCGTTCCGTTTTCTCCAACATCTCTAGCGAGTTGTGTCATCTTTTCATAAATAAAAGTAGATGATTTGTTGTGGAACGACTTTGATTGAAACCCTAGCTTTCCATCTTCAAAGACAGACTCCATCAACTGAATGTTTCTTTTTCTTCCATTTTCATCTGTCATTGTGAAAATTGCTGCTATATTTTTGCTGTTTTTGTCCCACGTCAAACCAGTCTTCAGAGGGGGTTTTTTATCTAAGTTCCAGAAAATAGCGGTGCTGCAAAGAATTGCAAACAAAGCAATGTTTAGTTTGTTTGTAATTCTACAAAAGTTTTTAAGTTTAGGGATTTTCATTGAATTGACCTTTCTGCATTGATTTTGTAATCAAATCATGCTAAATATCTATATCTATATGATCTGTTTTTCAGATTTAACCAGTATAATATGAAACATAAAATAACAGCCACAGTCCAGTGGGAAATAGAAACGAGAGAGCCAGATGTAGTAAAAGCAGCATCTGTTCAGCTACAAAAAATGTTACCCAACTTAGTTTCTGGACGTATTTTAAAAATAGACAACCTAAAGCCCCGTCGTCAAAAGAAGATTATCGGATATTTTGAGACGGATGACGTTTTTCCATTTATAACCAACGAAGAAGAACGTAGAGACTATTTTGTTGATGGCTCCTGCTACAGCATCAGAATGAATAGCCAGAGATACTTTGCATTTAAAGCCTGCCCTAGCTGTGTATCGTGTGGCATTGTTGGGAATAAGTTTATATTAGAACAAAATCCTAACGATAAGTCGCCTCACTTTAATTTCTATGCAGTCCATTGGGATGGTTCTATGGTTCTGATGACAAAAGATCATATTAGTCCGAGATCTCATGGTGGAGAAAATATTCATTCAAATTATCAAACTATGTGTTCTATTTGTAATAACTTAAAAGGTAGTTACAACCTGAAAATTGAAGGATTAAGACAGATTAGAAATGCATATAATGAAAACAAAAAAAATCTTACAAAAAAGCAGTTGAACAATATGCTTTTGGAGATGAGACAGGAGTTGCAATTTCCTATAAAAGAAAAGAAAGATTTATGTGGGATTTGGACTGCTAAAACAGACTTGGCTATTTTAAGGATAGACAATGATCTTAAAGTTGTGCCGATCTATGAAGCATCCAATTATCCTCAGATTGCGTGTGTTAAAAAGGGTTCTGCCTTAGAAACAGACAAACCTGAACAATTTGTCTTTGATCGCTTGCCAGAATTTTCAATGCGTCAGCGTGGAATTGAATCTTGTTTTAATGACGAAAAGTTGTTTGTGCCTGAGTTTTTAGTAAAAAAAATATAACAAACGGTTAAAATTTTCACCAAAAGCATACATAATCTTGAACCTTTTTAAGGGATTATGATATGTCATGGATCGATGAATTTGAAAACAAATTGAGGCAAAGCCTCGCAGAAAATTCAAGGAATGAAAATAATACTCAAAGTGCCCCTGTATCAACAGGAGGACAAGCAGAAGTTAAGTCTAAGCCTGCTAAAAAATATAATTCTTTAAATCTATTTTTGTTTGTGTTGATTCTTGTTGTTTTCGTTGTGATTGCATTTCAGTTTCGAAAAGATAAACTACAAGATATAAACAATGCTTGGAACAATAGCTGGAATAGCTGGGAACGAGTGCAGCCGAAAGACCCTGAAATAGAACAGCCACAATTAGATATTGAAGACATAGTGATGTCTATTCAGAAAGAGCTAGATGAAATGCGGCAGAAATGCGAAAGCCTTGGTAAAGATAACGACTTGTACCAAAAAAGGATGACGCTGCTGGCAATCATACACAACAATAATACGTGCGTCCTGAGAAACAATTATTCAAAGAGAGATTTGATATACTTGAATACGGATTGGACAATCAACGAAATACCAAAGCATATTGAATTCAACAAGGACGATAAGGAATTTATAAAGCAATTTGTTCGTTGAAAATACTCAAAAGATACTGTTAAATTTTAACAGTATCTTTTTTTTGCGAGTGCCCTCCAGAAAATAGTATGTCAGTTTGATTATTGACATGCTATTTTTATTTGTGGGGAAAACATAGATATTTTATAACTTTAAATTAAGGATGATTTGATATGAAAAATATAATTTTGCCAATTATTGGCTTGTTGTTATTAACTAGTTCTGTCGAAGCTCAATTTGTTCCAAGGACGTTTTGGGGGTGTAACAGATCAGCTACAGTTGGAGAGTCTTATTTGAATGGCGCAGCGAATCTCGCTGCCGCACAAGGACTTTATCTCCAAGGTTTGGGCAACTACCAAATTCAACGACAGAGAGCGATTGACCTCTCTATAGAGAATTGGGAAAGTAGAGTTCGAACTAGGTGGGAAATTCAAGATGAATACCGAAAAAGAACCAAAACCGAAAGCTATATTGAAAAAAGACATAGATCTTTAGACTTAGCGGAACAAAGACACGCACTGAAGCAAAGAGAACAAGATTTAATTGATAAGGGAATTCTTCCTCCTAAAAAGCCTGGATATTTTATTCATAAAGGCAAAAAATTTCATTCAATTGAAGAATGGAAAAAAAGCCCTGAATACTGGGAAATGAAAAAAGAACAAGCAGAAAAAGAAATAAAACTAGAAGAAGAAAAGCGTTTAAAAGAAATTCAAAGACAAAAAGATTTGGAAGACTTGCGAAGATATCGCCAAGATCCTTACTATTTTGAGAAAAATAGAAGAGAGGAGCGAGTACGGGAAATAATGGGCGAAGAATATTGGAGAAAATTCCATGAAATGACCCCTGAAGAGTACGAGAGAGATAGGATGGATGATGTTTACAAAGACCAAATTGAATGGCTTAAAAAACAGGGAAGAGATGTAGAAGCTGAAAATTTAGATAAATTCAGAAAACGGCAACTCTAGATCGTGAAGATAAAAAGCCCGCTAAAAAGCGGGCTTTTTTTATTTAATATCTTGTATGAAAAAATATATAATGACATGAAAAAAATATTATTCATTATGCGTCATGGCGTGGGTGATACCGTTCAATTTAGCATAATTTTAAAACATGTCAAAAAGTACAGGCCCAGTTGGGAAGTCGATGTTGTCGCTCCAAGAGGAAAAAATGATTTATTAGTTGGATTATGCAATAATGTCTTAATCCCTGAAGATCCCTTTAATGAATCATCATATGATGAAATTTTTGATTTCCGATGGTGGGAAGCTTCAATGAGAACTAGTGAAGCGTGCCTGGCTTATCAGGTTCCAGCTACAAAGGTCACGAAAGCATTGGTTGAGTGTTTAAATATCGAACCTGACCGTGACCTTTTTGGATACGAGACAGTGATCCCATCGCACAATCGACTTTTGGCAAAACAGTATTTAAAAAAAATACCTTTTCAGAAATATGTCGGCTTTCACTATCAAGGGCTTACCTCTACACACAAGAAAAATGTCAACGAGGACATAATAAAGCGAATTAGTAGGGAGTTGAGCTATCTTGGTTTCGGATCAGTTGTTTTTGATTGGAACGCTACAGAAAAAATTTCAAATGGCACAACAATTTTCAGACCTGGCAAATTCGATCATGTGTGGGAAGGTAAGAAGCATGGCTCAAACTCGACATTAGCCGCTTTAATTGAACAAATGGATCTTTTTATCGGAATCGACTCAGGGCCTTTACACATTGCAGGAGCAACTAATACTCCTTCGATTGCACTATGGAAAGACCATCACCCGATTCATTATTATGATTTTTCTGATAATGTAATACATCTTTTGCCTAGAAACTCAAAACGACTTATTAATCACAACAAACAAGATGTTCGAAATGGTGTTGAAACATTTTTTAAAAATGAATATAGTTATCTCTATTATGACGACCTTGAAAAATCTATTTTTGAGGCAATAACCAAGCAGATTGAAGAAAAGTTTTTATGTGAAAGCATCATAGAAAAAAACTCTTGGTGGGAGATTAAGCCGAAATCAACTTTTAGTAAAAGAGATTAGATGATGGAGAGAGTGTCAGTTAAAGAGGGGAATATCCCTGCGTTGCTAATTGCGCCACATGGTGCTGACGATGATTTCACCGCAGAGATGACCGAGGCGATAGCAGATGAAATTGGTGCATATGCGGTAATTAATTGGGGTTGGGAACGCAGCGAAAAATTTGATTATTTTGCTGATAAGGCGAATTGCAACAATGTAAGTCATCTTTTCGAAGACGTTGTTACAGATGAATTCTTGAGTCCTATAGAAAAATATGTTTCAAGGATTTTATCTGAGCACCATGAAGCTTTTATCTATTTGATTCATGGTTGTGGCAATGATGCTCGGAAGATATCGGCTGATCCAGCACTTGACCTCATTATTGGATATGGTGGTGCAAAAAATAAAAGGTACTCATCTTACTCATCTGACAGGTGGCGTGCTGATGCCTTTGGATATCTAGCGTATGCTCAAGGTTTTGGGACATACTTTGCATCCGAGGGCGGACGTTTTGCAGGTAATAGTAAGAACAATTTAAACCAGTACTATAGAAAACATTGTCCTGACCCAAGTGTTCACTCTCTACAGGTTGAAGTTGTCAAAGATAAGAGGTTAGACGCTGACACTGCAAAGGTGACAGGCATCTGTTTATCAATGGCAATTGAAGACCATGTTGATTTCATGACAGAGGCGGTCAACGATAACGGGTCCTATAACTTGCCAATTGATTGGGATGTTGATTGGGAAATGATATCTGCTGCTCTTCCAAAATATTAACTTAACTGCTTAAATATGTTTTTAGGGGATACATGATGAAGATTTTGATAATCGGACAGCCTGGCAGTGGAAAGCAAAAAGTTTCTGAATTTATTGAACAGAATTTTGGAATTTCTCACATCTCCACAGGGGATATTTGTAGAAGTAATGATTCAATCAAAGATATTGTGGCTTCTGGTGAACTTGTACCAGACGACATTGTTTCAAATGCAGTACATGAAGTTTTATCGTCTTTGGATAGCTGGAACTTGGATGGTTATCCAAGAAAAACCACTCAGATGGACATAGTCCCCGATTTTATCATTCAGCTTATATGCCCTGAAGAAGTCTCGTTTAACAGAATTCTAATTTCTTCAGATCGCAACGGCAGAGAAGACGATAATACTGAAGTGATTAAAAAAAGATTCAGAGTTTATAGAGACGAAACAATGCCTGTAATTGAAAAATATAAAGAGCAAGGCGTTCCGCATTATTGTGTTTTTTCTGGTGGGACGTTTGATGAGACAAATGATATTATAGATATGATCTTAAAAGTTAAAGGTATGGAATGATTGATAAAATTAAAAAAGCATTGGATGAAGTCGCTAATTTAAACCTAAATCTCGGTTCAGAATCAGCGAGGGATTTTCTGGCTCAAAAAATCAATGATGTGATAAAAAAAGAAACCAATTGCAACGACTTCAGAGTTGCAGATTGGATAGATGTTGAATATTATGATTTTTTTACTAGCACAGACAACATTGGCAGCAATACTAGCTCAGATAAATATTATATGTGTTCTTGCCCTCAGATTGAAGACTTTTATAGCGTTTGGGAAGAATCTTTAAGCAAGACGATGAAGAAGAATGATGAGTCTTTAGATAAACGCTTGAAGAAAAACGATAATTCATCATATACGCTTAAAAAGTTGAATGAACAAAATGAATGAATTTTCCACCATTGTCATCATGAGTGCTGCTGGTTCTGCCTTTGCAATTTGGTTTGTTGTCTTTCTATGGCGTTTCATGGGTTTTTTACAACGGCAAATAGAGGATGTTCATAAGAAATGTAATCTCTGCAAACTAGAGACTCAGGAGCTAAAAGAAAAACTCTATTTGAGGGAAGAAGAAATTAAGAGTTTAAATAAAAAGCAGCGACAACTTCGAAAAGAAGTAAGAAAAACAGGTGACTAACCCTTACAAAGCATCAAGTCTAGAATTTAAAAGAGATAAGAAATCTATTGTCGAGATAGTTTTTAGATTGTTTTTGTTTATCGCATTTTCTTTTTTAATCTTTATGTTTACAATGTTGACTTATTCATTTTTACTTGGAATTGTTTTAAGAGAAATTTAAACAATGGAAGAGAATGAGCAGTCAGATTTGTGGGTGTTTCCCACGGAATCTGGATTAGTCGATTACTTGGGCACAGATAATCTCGTAACGATTGTCAACTTTTATGACGAACTGCCTAAAAAAACCAGCGATTTTGCTGTGTGCGTTATACCGTTTAATGAGTCCGAAATGGAGTTACTGGACGTAAGTGGGGATTCAATTAAATCTTACGCCAAGAAATGCGGTGCTGATTACATAGAGCTTTCCGGTGATCAATCGTTCAACGGAGAGTGGCCTATTGGCAATAAGTTCAGGCTGCACCAAGTAACCAGCGTATACAAGAAAACTGTATTCTTTGATTGTGACGTAATAGTAAAACGTAACGCACCAGATCTTTTTGAAACCACTCCTGATGACGAAATTTCTGCATACGACGAATACCATGACTGGAAAGACAAAGAGTGGATAACAAGGCAGTATCAAACTATAAATAAATTTTTTGGTAAACTATTTGATTACAATATCCCAAGATTCATGATAAACAGTGGTGTTATGGTAATACCAAACTCTTGCTGCGAATATTATAAGCAGCCCACTGAGCCTTACCCAACAATATATTGTTTTGATCAGCAGTATCTCTCTATGCGTCTCCCGGACAGAAAGTTCTTTCAGTTAGACAGGCGATGGAATAACTCTTTTGCAACGATAGATTTTTGGGACTACATAAAAGACTCTTATGTGCAACATATAAATGATTCTCGCCCTATTTCGCAAGATGAGTTCTGCAATAGGACGGATTTAATGAAATATTTCTCTAACACCAAGAATCCAACAGAATACGACTGTAAAACGAGGCACATAGACTTGCCTGACTCGTACATTATACCAGACAATATGGACGAGGTAGAAATAATAACATACCATTATAATTTAACCCAGTCTAAGAATTTGACGAGAACCTATAAAGTTTGGATCGAATCACTAAAAAATATAGCACCGTATATAAAATGCTACGAGGTGGTATTTGATGACAGAGAGCCTGAAATAGAGGGATCTATTGTAATACCAGCAGACTCTAAAAGGAATTGCATGTGGCAAAAAGAGTCTCTAATGAACTTGTCCATAAAAAACGTACCTGACCATAAAAAATATTTCTTTTGGATAGATCATGACCAATGCTATGCTGACTCAAACTGGTTGAACGAATGCGTAGAGAAGATAAATAATGGTTTTGATTTTGTCCAACTTTTTAAGATAAACCACTATCTGGGTAAAACTTTCAACATTACAGAATCTAGCCATAGTAGGGCATACATGTGCCATGATCAGCCTGTTACGGGTTCTAGGAATGTACGTGGGGCACCAGGTCTTGGCTGGGCTTGTAACATTGGGTCATTAAAAAAAATATTACCGTTGCCAAACACGATGGTTGGAAGTGGTGATGAGTATTTAGCGGCGGGAGTATTAAGGCAAGTAGATTGGATTAAACATCTCAGACTAGACGTTCACTCATTCGATAGTTGCATGAGTGAGGAAATGAATCAATATACGGAGAGGGTGAGAAACCATATATTGCAACACGTTGAACTGACAATGGGGAAATATTTTAACACTTCCTACTGCGATGCAGCATCGTTTCACCTTTGGCACGGGGATTTTTCCAATAGACAGTACAATTCTAGGTACAGTATTATTTCGGAATGTGATATAAACATTGATGAAGATATTTTTATAAACGAAAACGGTCTTTTAGAGTTTGAGGAACATAAACTGGACGCTAGTGAAAGGCTTTATAAATTCTTCTTAGACAGAAAAGAGGATGATTAGGATTTACAGATAATCTATATTTCATTTTCTTGCCACCTCATAATTACACTATATTTTCCAACACTCTCAAAAATAGTCGGATACAATCTCTCCAAACTTGGTAGGAATTATTATGGATAAATCCATCTTATATTTTTCTCATATAACTAATTACTTCTTTTACAGATTCTTCTAAATTAATTTCTGTTTCAAAATTTAAAAGATTTCTAGCTTTTGAAACATCTGGACTTCTCAATTGTACATCATAATCATATGGTTTGTGTTGTTTAAAAACTGGGTCACAACCATGAATCTCATTCCATATCAAAGTAGCCAACTCAGTTACGCTAGTTGCCCTATCTGATGAGATATTAAAATCCTCATTTATAATACTATTATCATGCTCCACGACATAGCGAATTCCACGAGCAATATCTTTACCATTAGTATAATGCCTTACTTGGCTACCGTCACCTAGTATAGCACACAAATCATTAGGCTTAGAATTAATTGCCCTATGTATTAAATCGGGTAACACATGTGACATCATCATTTTATGGTTTCCAATTAAAATCTTTTCTTCTTTAATAGATTCATCCTCTCCAACACCAACACAATTAAAAGGTCTAATAATATTATACGGCAGACCATATTGTTCGTTTGCGCCTTGACAAAAATATTCACATGCCAATTTTTGAAAACCATATGTTGAACTAGGGGGTTTACAATTTCTAACTTCATGTTCGGGGGTGGGGTATAAACTTGTATTCTCAAATACCATACTGCTTGATAAAACAACAATCTTATTTAAATTATGTTCCTTATAGAGTTTAATAGCTAAATCAAAAGTGTTAGCCATAATTCTTTCATTGGTGGATAAAAGATCATAAGCATATTTATGAAAATAAGAAATTCCCCCAATCATCGCCGCACCAGCAATAATAACATCAACAGAATCGAAATTTTCAATTTCTAAAGGTTTAGTTACATCTTGCTCGTAAAAAGAAAAATTATCAAAGTCATCATGAGGTCTAGAAACTTTTCCATACTTAGAATAATTATCTAGACCAATTACTTCATGACCTCTATTTAATAGTTCTTGACAAAGATAACTACCAATAAAACCTTGCGACCCGGTTAGTAAAATATTCAATAGTTCTCCCTAGTTCCTTTAAAAGGAGTGGATTTGTACAGATGATTAGCTTCTAATGTCTGTTTCATAATTGGCATATCTACATTTAAACTATCAGCCAAACTTAAAAGCGCAGGAAGATCTTTATTCCAACAGATCGAACTCCAACCTCTCACGTTAGAGTTTACATCAAAGTATTGGTCAGGAAGAGACCCCGATTTTAACAAACCTCTTTTTACAGGCACATATTCTTCACCTAAAGAAGTACACAGTTCATAAAACTCATTCGCAACTGTAACACGTAAAGCACCAAAACAATTATGACAGTATTTAATAAGTTCGGCCTGAGTTGGAGTCACCTTGATAGACTCATGAGGAAAATCTCCGTGACAATCTTTCACTAACTCATACACATCATCATTCTTGCACCCAACCACAAGCAGCCTGTTTAACTCCACAAAATCAATGATAGCGCATCTTTCACGGAGGAACTCAGGAACAAATATAATTTCCCTAAACATTGGACAATCAAAATTCTTAGTAGTACCAGGGGGTACTGTAGATTTTATTGACACGACCCCACAGTACGAAATATCACACAAGTTTTGTACTGCCTGTTCCACAATTGAGATATCACATGACCCATCATCATTCATGGGTGTAGGAACACAGATATAAACAATCTCCGTATCTTCTAAAGAAGAAAGATCATTATGTCCTTTTGCCGGATCGTAAGGCTGTACAACATGCCCATTCTTCTCAAAGCCAAACTTACACGCATCTCCCACAACACCTAAACCGATTATACCTATTCTCATTTATTATCGCCTATATAAAATTAATTTGACCATCTAAGTTAGATCCTACTGTTCCACTCTTGCCTGTTATTAAAATACTCATTATAGATCCCCCATAAAACTTATATCAGAAACGTTTGAACCGCACTTTGTACGGTTTTAATTGCTCAAATTGTAAAATCTTAGTTTTAGAAATCACACCAGGAAAAATAGTATATTTATTATTGATCATATCAATAATTCTTATACTTAGTCCTGAATTCAATGAAGGAATAAACATTGTAGAGTTAAGAATATTATATACATCTTGTAAACATTCATACATTTGTTTTTTAGAATCAGGAGCAGTGTAGTGAAGATTTTCTATACCAGCAGGAGGATGTGTTTTTCTAATCATTTTAATATGTTTAAACATTTTAGAGAAGTTGTCATAGAATGCTGAATCATCCGAAGCAATATAAACAGTATCAATATCATAAGTTTTTAAAGTGGTTTTTATTTTATCAAAAAATAATGATTCATCATTGAGGAAGGAAAGTCTCTTTAAATCTGTATTTCTAAAATGTACAGATAAATACTTTTTATCTATGTTGTTCTCACTTTTAATTTTATTAAAAATAAGATTAGATACTTTTATATCTTGAATCGGATGGTGGTATACAGTTCCCAGCAAATGTTTCTCGAAGTGGGCATAGGCGTCCAACTCCCCGGAGTATCTGGTCTTCCACTTGCCGCAACCATAAAGAATGTTTAATTGCTGTCCGTGATTTATGGTATACTGTTTTTTCATATAACCAAAATTACTGGCCTGTTTATCTTTTATATCTTCAATTAATTCGTGGGGAATATTTTCATAATCATCATAGTACTTTAATTTATCATTATTAATTGTAAAATAATCACTGAATTTACCTCCAAATATTCTGTGACTTTGCATGTCTATAATTAAAATAGCATTGTGTTTTATTGCTAATTCAATACTTTCTGCTAATCCACTTAAATTGTGAAATAAACCACCCGTGCCTTTGTATATAAAATATTTTTCACTATCCATGTTCTATTACATCGTTGATCTTTTCAGTGATGTCCTCGTCTTTCTTGATTCCCTTTGTATATATTTAAGATGTCTTAGAAAATGTTCCATCAAAGTTTTTCGTGTGAGTAACTCTATTAGTAGATGATTCCATTGGTGCCATTAAGAGTTGTTTTTTGTTTAACCTTGATGACATTATTTTTTGGATTATCATTTTTGTTGATTTTAATTCCTGTGAGTTGGAATTTTTTAAGCGTAACTAGAAACCACCTCGCTATAGCCACCTCGCTATAGCCACCTCGCTATAGCCACCTCGCTATAGCGAGATTTGTATACAGAGATAAAAAACATGAAAGCATTAGTAACAGGCGGCGCAGGTTTTGTTGGAAGCAACCTTGTTGATCTTTTAATTGAAAAAGGTCACGAAGTAACAGTGATTGACGATCTCAGCACGGGATTTGTCGAAAATGTTAATTTAAAGGCGAGTTATGTTGCTGCCGACATCAATGATGAATTTTTCTTCCCAAACATTGATGTATGCTTCCACCTTGCCGGATTTGCGAGGATACAGCCTTCTTTTGAAAGACCTATGGATGCTTTTGAAACAAATGTAAAAGGTACAATGAATGTCTTAGAATCGTTGAGAAAAACAAATCCAGACGTTAAATTCATCTACGCTGGAACTTCGTCTTATTACCATGATCCGTATGCTCAACCATATACGTTTACTAAATGGCAAGGTGAAGAAGCCTGCCTTCTATACAACAAAGCCTATGGGATTTCTGTAGCTATTGCGAGATTTTTCAACGTCTACGGTCCACGCCAAATTGAAGACGGCGCATTTGCAACTGTTGTGGGAATCTTCGAAAAACAAAAAAGAAACAATCAAAACCTGACGGTCACTGGCGATGGTCAAAAACGTCGAGACTTCACTCACGTCAGGGATATTTGTGAAGGCTTGCTTGCGATGTCTGAAAAACGCTGGAATGGCGAAGTCTTCAATTTAGGCACTGGGGTAAACCATTCAATCAAAGAAGTGGCCGATATGTTTGAACCAGTTGCTGTTGACTGGCTGCCGAATCGTGATGGGGAGGCACAAGAGACTAAGGCTGACCTTGAATTCACTCTTAAGAACTTGAATTGGAAACCACAGAAGGATCTTCAAAATTATGTCATTGATTTCATGAATGAGCATTTTTTAGTCCACAAGTATAACGAAAAAGAGCATCTGGACAGGATTGAAGAAAAGTCTGAAAAGTCTGAAAAGTCTGAAACTGCCCATTTCACCTATCAGATGAAATTTTCTCCCCAAATTAGGATTTCCAAGAAAAATCCTAGTAATGCTGAATAAATAACCTTTCATATGCAAGAACAAAAAAATTCTATAGATTTTTCAAAAGCCTCAAAGAAAGAATTGTGCGAGTTGATTTCTTGCATTTTATCTCTAAAATCTGACTTAAGGTCTGAAGGCGTTATTCTAAAAACTAAATTCAAAAAAGACACGAATTTAAAAAGGGCTGAATTTAAAAAGGGCTGAATTTAAAAAGGGCTGAATTTAAAAAGGGCTGAATTTAAAAAGGGCTGAATTTAAAAAGGGCTGAATTTAAAAAGGGCTGAATTTAAAAAGGGCTGAATTTAAAAAGGGCTGAATTTAAAAAGGGCTGAATTTAAAAAGGGCTGAATTTAAAAAGGGCTGAATTTAAAAAGGGCTGAATTTAAAAAGGGCTGAATTTAAAAAGGGCTGAATTTAAAAAGGGCTGAATTTAAAAAGGGCTGAATTTAAAAAGGGCTGAATTTAGATCCTTGGTTTCCTAGAGTCCACATCTTAAGAAAGAAGATAAGGTTTACTTATTTGCGTGATGGGACACGTTGGCAATTTGTACCCTGAAAGGAGTTGACAAATGATTGATGGTTTTATGGATGAGTACGGAATCTTAGTGATTTTTTCGACCGTTTATATCACACAGTGCTTTGTGTTTGTAGCCCTTATATGGTTAGCTTTTTTTCTTGCAATCTTAATAAGGTCAATGCTGAAGGGAGAGAAGAATGAGTAAAGAATTAGAACAGTCAGAGAAACTATTCGAAGCTATCAAAATACTGATGGAACTAGGTGAGAAAGATTTAGCTTTTCAGTTGCGAGTTGCTCACGATACCCATCTGGGTGTACGAAGCCACTTTTTTTATGGGTTGACACCACAATCCCTGATCGCTATACTTGTCCCTCAAGACTCGCATCCAGAAATGGCGAAAAGAGAGAGGGTGGTTTCCTGTAAAGGAAGTGATTAATAGATCGTTTCGACAAGGAAAGATAACCTTCGACGAAAGATAAGGTCTACTTTAGACGATGCAGAGAACAACTGCATCGTCTTTTTTCTCACTGTGCATAACAAATAATTTAAGGAGTTAGAATGAAATCTCACCTTTTTAAGAAGTGTCCAGAAGAAGCCCATGAAGAGGATTTAAAATCTCGTGCGTCTGTAGAAGAATCCATATCCTCAACCACACAGCCACAAGCCATCGAAACAAGCCATGAAGACCTTAGAAAAACATTTGCTCCAGAACCTAAAGTAGAAGACCCCGAAGCGAGGTGGGAAAGAAAAGTTAAAGAGTTTAACTCATTAACTCCACATGAAAGCGAGTGGGGTCGCATCTGGGCAGAGCAGACCAATGGCGTAATGTTTGGTTATATGCAATACAGACTCGAATCCGGTTTGACGGTTACATATACGAAGTCGAATTGCTTTCCGCTTCCAGTCACATCGGCTGAACTTGCGTTTTTGAAAGGATGCTTAAATAACAACTTCAAAGGAGACGGCAGCGACACGGACCCAAGGGACAAGAACAAGAGAGAAGAAGTTTTGGATTCTCTTATTAGTTTTAGAATTAACATGGCTTCCGGCGGACGCTCGGTCGGTCGTCTGTTAAGAGTTGGAGGAGATGCAAGTGGAGAAGTGCGAGAACCAGTAGAATCAAACGACAGAAGAATGGAGGAAATTCTCGACGGACTTAAAAGCATCACTCACCAATGGAGGGGGTAAATGAAATTCAATTACAACGATGGTGGCAGAGAAGTCGCAGGATATAAAGGCAAGACAGGCGATTGCGTGGTAAGATCCATTGCAATCGCTACAGGTAAGTCATATCAGGAAGTTTATGATACTTTGTTTAAGTTAAATGAAGAATACTCTCTCAATCGAAGGGATTACGTTGCCAAAAAACTAAAGTCTAAATCAAAGACTCCAAGAAACGGAAACTACAAGAACATCTACAAGCCATATCTTGAAGATATTCTTGGATGGAGTTGGACTCCTACGATGTTCGTGGGACAAGGTTGCAAAGTTCATTTAGATGAAGAAGAACTCCCATCGGGCATCATCGTCTGCAAACTAAGCAGGCATATTGCATGTGTTGTCGATGGTGTTTTAAATGATACTTACGATTGCACCAGAGATGGCAAGCGATGTGTCTATGGGTATTGGAGAAAAAATGAGTAGAGAAGTACGTTGTACGCAACAACATCTTGACAACATTAAGGTTGAAGTTCAATTATCACTACTCGATCTGGCTTGGATACGCAACAAACTACCAGATGATGAGATAAAGTACAAATTGTCTGCAATCATTGATCAAGAATTGGAAAGAATTCGAGAAGAGTGTGAAACTGTCTCTTAATTTAGATTTTTGATTTACAACTCTAAATTTTTCGGTATGATCTTTAGTATAACCAGATTCTAAATGTAGCTTGGAGATATAAATGTCAACTGTTGATGCGGTAATTTGCGGAATCGAAGTTAAAGGTCTTCGCTTGATGGAATCTCGTTATGATGGGTTTGACATTCATCATAAGCAAAGATTTTCTCAAGGTGCTCAAATTGCCTATCTAAATTCTAGCTCGTTGAACGATGAGCAAAAGAAAGAAATCTTTGGTGAAAAGAAAGTTTACAATCTCGCTATTCAGTGGCCGATTAAATTTGATAACTACCAAGATTCTAAAGAAGAAGAAAAGCTAGAAAAGCAGTATGCGCCAGACTGGTTGACTGGGGATGACAGCGATTTATCTTCTGATAAAGTCGAAGAAGAAGAATGGGAACCATCCAGCTATCAGCAAGAGATTCTTGAGTCTTTGCTAGATGGTGAAGATCACATGCTGGTTGAAGCATTGGCAGGTAGCGGAAAAACAACCACACTTGTGTGGTTGTTGAAGTCTCTGTCTAAACTTAATTTAATTAAAAATAAAAAGATCATCTACCTCGCTTTTAACAAGAACATTCAAGAAGAACTATCAGATAAATTAGTTGGCACGACTGTGCCAGCACAAACTACTCATTCATTCGGCTTTGGTTGCGTTAAGGCTGCATTTGGAAACTCTATAAATCTGAATGGTCGATTGCTCAATGATGCTTTTGTCAAAGCTATTTGCGACGACAATGGATGGAGGTACACAAAAGCAGGATTTAAGAACGCAAGGCAGGAACCAGAGTATTCTTTGCGGTCAGCATTAATGGAACTGGTTGGATATGTGAAAAGCATGGCGATCTTTCCTTCGCTCAACAAGACATGGCAATTCAGCGATGAACAGAAGGAAGAAATTCAAGAACTTATCTCCATTTATCAAATTGAGGTAGATGAAAAGTTTGATCCGTATGAGCTAGTAGATTTTGCTTGCCGCATCATTACATCTGCGTTGCCCCATCATGGTGACACGTTGTCTGAAATCACCTTTGATGACATGTTGTATCTTCCATTATGTTTAGATTTACCTGTCCCAAAGTATGATTTAGTTTTGACAGATGAATCACAAGATTTCAATCGGTGTCAAATTCTTTTAATAGAAAAAATGATCAAGGAGTAAAATGTGCAATTACGAGATTCCCCAGCAGCAGCGGTTTTGGCAGCAATCCAAAGAGAAAGCGAAGTAGGTGAAGTAGGATACTCAGAAATCCAAAAGGCACTTAAACAGAAAGGTGTCAAGGCGAACATAATGAGTCTTAGGGTTTACGTCCAACGTCTGAGAGACAGAAAACTTCTTGGGACAACATACTACAGCTATCAAGGTTATCAGGCTACAAAGCAATCTAACAAATATGCGTATTTCCATTTGACTCAAAAAGGTCAAAGACTTTTAGAAAAGTGGCAAGATATTCTTCAAACTAGGCGATAAAGATGCAATTTTATGATTACCCAGATGCTTGGGCTGTGTTTAAGAAGAGCGGTCTTTGCGAACAGGCTGGATTAAAGAATAGAGACGACCTCTATAAGTTCTTTTCTAAAGTTGGAGACTTAAACCATAATCCTCTAGCTTTAAGACACTACATCTTTGACAAGACTTGGTATGAACAAAAATGTCCTTACTACAATGTTTATCCATCAATCATTCCAATCTTGACAAAGATTAGTTTAGACATTGCAGGCGATTCGATTGTGAAGACGTTTGTCGATGAGTCATTTGATGAATTTCTTCCTTATTGGGAAGCTGGTGCTCAAAGAGTCAACTCGCACGCTTCTTCTGGTAAAATTACAGCAGGAGGACCGAGGAAGCTTAGGAATTCGCTTTCATTCCAATTGGAAGATGACTCAAGCAGACCTGATGGTTTTTATAGTGATGATGGAATCATAAAGGAAATGAATAAGCGATCTTATCTTCCTCATCTTTTAATCAGGCTTCCCAAAGAAAGTAATGAGTTTAAGTTTAATTCCAATAATGAAGAAATCGAAGTGAAGACTGTTTTCATGAGTTTTCAGCCAGTCAATCAAGGGGTTGGAAACGAGTTGGGATATGGTTTGGTAATCGGAATGGACATTGGTGAAACAGTAGGTGGCATGCCGACTCATACGATGAAGATATTTCCTTTAAACTGTTCATCTGTAGAAGAGACTATCCACAAGCTTCCTGTTCATGGTTCAATGGAAGAAGGAATCCAAGTTCCTGAAAGTATTATATCTAAGTGTGTCAAGCTATGCCTCACTCTCAGACTCATTGGTGACGATCCCGATCTCATCCAGCCTGATGTGTTGTCTAAGGACAGAATTAGATGGATGGCAGGCGATGATGAGCTTAAACGCAGACTTGAGGAAAAGGCTCGCAGGAGGGGGAAGAATGGGTTCATGATTGGAAGTATTCTTGGGTCTGCTGGCGTTAGTCCTCATATTCGCAAGCCCCATCTTTCACTCTACTGGACGGGAGAAGGAAGGAAAATTCCGAAAATCTTGATGAGGAAAGGTTCTGTCGTTCATCGAGACAAGATAGAGAAGATTCCTACCGGATACGACAAAAGATAAGGTTTACTTAACAAGGCAGTTTGGCTTTGGATTGATCGAATCTACACTAGAGTATTGGAGTTAGAAATGAAAGTTGGAGATTCAGCAGTTTTTCGTGGTCGTCTCGTTGTAGTCGAGAGTGTTCATGAAGATGGAAGTTATTGGGTTGTTGACCAAAACGGTGAAGGATATGATGCGAAGCCGGACGAATTTGAACATGTTTATTGAACATGTTTATTGAACATGTTTATTGAACATGTTTATTGAACATGTTTATTGAATAGGTTTATGAATGAAAGTATCGAAATACAAAGAATGATCTTCCTCTACTTGAACAAGGATTCAAATGTTTAACACAGAAAGCTATAAAGACAAAGTTCCATTGAATCTTTTAGAATCTTTGGTTGCTTATGGCAAAAAAGAACGCAGCGTAGGAAGTTTTTTGGGGCACGTGTTGGAAAACAATTTGTTTGAGGCACTTTGTCGTGCCGACTCAGAGTCTCTGGCTGCAATCAAAGAGATTTGTATGTTTGTTCATTGGGAGTTGCCTTCTAAATGTCACGGTTCAAAAGAGAATGTGAGAAGTTGGATTCAGGAAATACATTCAAAGTAGATAAGGTCTACTTATTCAGGCAAACAAACACAACATTTTTGGAGATTTAAAAATGGGAAGAGCAATTGTAGTCGGAGACCCGAATCAGAGTCTGTATCGCTTTCGTGGCGCAGACTCAAAGGCTTTTCCTCGAATTGCCAAAATGCTGGAAGGCACTAATCGTTCGCTAAGAATTTTAAATCTTCCGGTGAATTACCGTTGCGATAATTTCATCATCGAACATAACCAGCAATGGGTTCCTGAACTTGAAGGCGTCAAGCCTGCAAATGGTGTTGTTGATTCAATTGCATTTTATGATTCGATTGAAAGAGCAAATAACGAAGGAACTGACATTCCTCTTTTTGATGGAGTTGACGGTTCTTTGAGAGAATTGGAAGAGTGTTCATATGCATACCTTTGCAGGATCAATCTTCCTTTGGTTATCACCGCTTATCAGTTGATTGGGCTTGGCAAGAGAGTTTGCATTATTGGGCGGAATCAAATTGGCCAACCTTTGAAAAACATTATCACTGATCTTTGCGGAAACAAACCAAATACAAAAGATTACACAAATCGCATCACAGACAAGATGGGCCAGCATGGTGAAGTTTTTGAAGAAGGACTTCTGAGCAGGCTCTCAAACTATCATAGAGTGCAAGCCGCTAAGTTTAGAGAAGAAAAGTTTGAACAAAAACTTGAGGCTTTGGATCAAAACATCCAATGTATTGAAGTCATCTGCGAACGTGTAAAGGATGATAAGGTCTCTAGTGTATTGGAAGAGATTGACAACTTATTCACAGAAGAACCTACAGCGGGAGTTATCAGTCTTTCTACAGTTCATCGTGCCAAGGGTTTAGAGTTTGATGTTGTAATGGTGCTGAGACCTGATTTGATGCCTCATCCTTTGGCAAAGGCAAATGAAGACGGATCGTGGTCAGATGAACAACAACAAGAACAAAATGCGCAGTATGTTGCTGCTACAAGGGCTAAATCTCGGCTTTACTACATTAGCGATTGGCCTTTTGATCAAAAGACTAAGTATTTAAGCTATGAAGAACCAGATGAAAAGTTTATGGCAAAGTCGCCTGAAGATGGATTCCTTACTTCCTTAGATTGTCCACCGACAGAAGAAGTGACAATGGAAGATTCTAGCCAACATTGGAAAGTTGAAGAAGATAACCCGTTCGAAGATAATGGAGAGGCGTTTTAATGTCTGATCATGAAATGGCGTTCTCTGTCTTGACGAAAATGATTCGTGATGACAAGAGTTTGTTAGAAAATCAGCCTTTTATGAAGGCTTGGGAACAGTCAGGGCAAGATTTTATCAATTTTGCTGTTTCAATCAACACAGGAAACGAATCTGGAAATTTCAGAGGAATGGGTCGATCCATTGACAGGATTCACGAATTCATCCTTGTTGTGATTCATGAAAGTGTTAGGGACGAATGTTCCATCTATTATGGCGAAGAGTTGTCGTGGGAGAATTTTGCGAGTGATGTTGATCATATGTCCAAACTTATTGTTTTCGAGTACAACAATAATATGATTCACATCACACCAGATAATCATTTTATGTTTGAAAAGATGGGTAGAGAATATAAGTGGAGTTTTAATAATGTCTGATTTAAGAGATAAGCTTTCAATCAAAGTGTATTCCAGCGATCCAGAAGTTGTAAACACTAAGATAGAATCGGGAATTAATTATAAAACGCCAAAAAACCGTATAATTTCTTCTGCATGGTTTGAACAAGTAACAGACAATGTGGTAGTTGTTCAAATTGATCTTCATAAAAAGTACCAAGAACCAGATGGTTACATGGGGAAAGGGGTTTGGCTGGGAAAAGAGTTTCTTTTTGTCGATGGACTAGATTGGAAGCACTACACGGCATTTTCAGAAACGTCCCGATACAGTTGCTTTTTCTGTTTGGTTAAAGAGCCTGAAGATGCTCTTGATCGTAGCATTCCACCCTCGAAAACAGACTACGAAGACACAGATGGATGTTTACCTTTTTCTGACTATTTTACTATTTTACAAAAGAGGACGAATGACCAAATCTGAACACATCAACCTTTGGTCTGCAATGACAAGTCTCGAAGGAAAAGATTTGTCTCAATCAGATGCCGCTGAGAAAGTGGTAAAGATGGCAGATACAACTTGTGGATTCGCTTCTGAACTTAGTTTGGAAGTGGACGAACACGGCACTTGGCGTGTTCGTTTGTTCAGTCACGATGATGACAATCATGGCTTCGTAGAGCTTGCTCTAAATCGTCATGGGTCGGTTACAGTGACTAGAGATATGTCTTTAAGTTCAGGCGTTAGTGAGAAGCGTTCTATAAACATGGCATAAGATAAGGTTTACTTATAACAGCAGATGGAATACCAGATAGTTTATTTTGGGAGATAAAATTGAGTAACCTAAGCAGCAAAAGATGGGCAGAAGTTGAAAAAATCATGTCTGATGGAAACGCCCTGTTGAAGTCTATGCACGAAGAACAGTCTTCAACACTCCCTTATAGAAATTTTAGAGAAAAAGTAATTTCAATGGGTGTTTACCCAAAAGAAGTTGCCAACGTCAACGAAATTGAGGAAGAAGTAGTAATAGGTTGTCAGAATTTGGTCAACAAACTTGCTTGGGGATACTCAAGATATGGAATTGGCAACCAACAAGATTTTGAGGACGCATCTTCGGAAGCCAATGTCGCACTTTTGCATGCTGTTCGTGGTTATCTGGGAGGTGTAAAATTTATAACCTATGCTCACAACACGATTTCAAATGCTCTAAAAACATTTAGTGGAGCTAAAAATTATAAACTAAAAAATGCTTATAAAAAAATGAAACTTGAACTAGAAAACGAAAAATCAAGGATGTTTGGCTTCGATGAAGTGTGTGAAAACATGCTTCTTACCGATAAGGAAAAAAATATTTTAGCGAAGTGTCAGTCTGTCACCCTCATCGGCATTGATCTCTCCGAGATGGATTGTTCTGACGATTCTCGAAGTCCTTATGACCAACTGATTCAATCAGAACTTTCAGAAGTTGTCGAAAGAGTAAATCTCGACGATTGGGAAAAAACTGTTCTAAATGCATTCCTCACCAGTTCGTCTAATAAATCAGGTTGGCAGACTGAGATCGCAAACAACACAATTAACCCAAAAACAAATAAGCCGTATTCTCGCCGTGCTCCCCATCTTGCGATGGAGCGAATCAAAGAAAAAATTAGAGAAGCGGCATAAGATAAGCTCTACTTTTAAGAGTGGTTGAACTTATCGACTTAGTTAAAACGAAATGAGGAACACTATGCGTAATATCAATAAAATTCCAAAAAAAGTGTTGCGGCATAAGCTCGGATTTTTTGAGAAGGTTGATCCTTCCAGAATTGGAACTTATCCTCTTGTCGGTCAGGATAACGATGGATATCTCGGTCCTTGGGATCACTTTGTCGTAAAATACATGGAGAAAAGGACTCGTAATAGCTGGGCCGATAAGAGCGATGAATTTCGAAGGTGGTTGCTTAACGGTCCAGAATCTCCGTTTGCTAAATTTGTAGGAAATGAAGAATCCATTAGAAGGTTGAAACGCTCTTTATTCTCAGCCTTGGGAAATGCTGATCATTCTTGTCCCGATAATATTGCATTTTTAGGACCGGCATCTGCTGGCAAGACTGTCCTTAACAAGATTTGCGCTGATGTTTTACAAATTCCTTTTATAGAGATTCATCCTAGATCGGTTACTACAGGAACTGATCTTCTTGTGGCAATCGCAGAGGGGTTGGAAAACTTTATTTTGCCTTGCGATCCAGAACACGGTGTCAAGCATGCTATTATACATACAGCCAATGACTGTTTCGGCAATAGAGAATACAAGTCAGTTGTCACGCTTGAGGTTCTTCCAGAAGGAAATAAAATAGTTCTTCCCCCATGTTGGATACTTTTTGATGAAGTTCATGCTTTGAAAAAGAATGTTGAACAAATGTTGCTTAAAGCAACGGAAAAGGGAGACAGAAGCCTCCGCACAGAGAATGGTTGGGTAGTTGATCTTTCGAACGTTACTTTTGCGATTGCAACTACTGATCGTGGTCTTTTGTTTGATGCTTTTGATACAAGATTCAGAAAGATTAACCTTCGATATTATTCTAAGGCAGAGATTGCAGAGATTGTGAAAATTGCGAATCCAGAATGGGATGATGATATTTGTAAATTGGTTTCTCGATATGGTGGGCTTGTGCCTCGTGAGGCGTTGTCGTTTGCTCATGAAATGAAACTTGAGAGAGAAATGAGTCCTAATTCATCTTGGAAAGATATTGCTTGGGTTATTGCTCAAGATCATGAAATCGACAAGTTGGGAATGTCTATACAACGTCTTAACATTTTGAAAACCTTGTCTGTTGAATCTGTCTCTAAGAGCAGGATGGCAGACGTTGCGGGGTGCAAAGAGGAAGAACTTATCAAGTTTATCATGCCTCCATTGATGGCCAAGACTCCCGACCAAGAGCCTATGGTTACAATCACTAGCAAAGGATATACAATCACCGATAGTGGCTTGTGTCAACTTGAAATTCGTAAACAAGGATGTGAAGAATGAGTGTAAACAGGGAAGTTAAAGTTTTAGTAGGCGATGTGGTTTTTCAGATTATATCTGAGCCTCATATGCTTTTCAGAGTTCTAAAAGGTCTGGAAATTCAAGGCGTGGTCGCAAAGGTCAGTTATTTTGACGAAGAAATAAATGATTGGACATGTTTTCAAGGTTTGCTTGAGACTGCATAAGATGAGGTTTACTTTGTAGAGTGTAAGCAAGTATATTCTATTCCTGCATGAAATAAAGAAATGAGGCAAAATATGGCTGACGAATGGGAAATTATAAAAACTGCTGGGAACGAAGACATACAGCTAAATTTTAAAGGGTATGCCAACAAATCAGAATATAGCGGCGACTCTTACTTTTCTGGAAATTCAGACAATGGAATTGCGTTAGCGAATTGGAATCATATAGATGAATCTGTTGCTGAGAATCTCTCAAGAATGGGGGTTTGTTTGGAAAGCAATAATGATTTCAATGTTTGTTGTGAGTGCGGAAAAGTCATTAGGATGCTTAGGCCGAGTTCGATAGAATTGGAAGAAAGTTGGTTTAAGGATGCTGCGGAAGTTGGATGCAATGACGAAAAAGATGTTTTCTGCGGAAGCTGTATAGTTAGTGATGACCAGTGTTTAAATATGCTTGTTGATGAAGTTTTGTCTGACTCAGGTCGTTGTATTACCGTTGAAAATATTGACTTTTCTAAGATTGGGTTTAAAAAGGTTCTGTCAAACCTGAAAAGAGGCATGGACGAAGGGCATGACGCTGACCCCAAAAGAGTGTCAATCTCTTTGCAAAGCATGGGAGTAAAACGATTTTTGTTTGTTATGGAACACGCTTCATCTGTGGCTATTTCGTTTGGTGTTTATGTTGATGTTGATGAAATAGGTTTGATTGACGATCCAAGCGACATAATGACGAGTGGCAATTCTTTACAGTCACAAATTGATGAAATTATGGACAAGGTTCGCTCGGATGCTGTCGCCGCCGATGACGATGGAAGTGGTGGTCTTCACTTCGCAGCACATGCCGCTTTGGGGCATGAGAATGAGGAACCAATCATGATGACTCACGAAGAAGCTTGTTGCGTTACAACAATGCCTGACATGGGCATGGATTATTTGAAAGAAATAAAAAGAATTGTCAACGCAGAGAACGAAGATTCAGATGAAGATTCAGATGAAATTTGGAACAGTTACCAATTCAGAAAAGTTGTTTTCAAAAATGTTGGATCAAATCGTGAAAGTGAAATTGATCGTTTGAGGCGTGATTCAAAAGAAGATTTTTATTCTCTCAACAACATTCGAAAATTCTATCGAAGAATTTTGCCTTCTCTTCTTCAATAGCTTTACAATGTTCGTATTTATTCGTATCATATAGATGTGCAAGTGGTGAAAATTGACGAACTTCATGTTTTATTGTTTAGAAATAATTCATACATACTTGTAAAGGGAGCAAGAAAAAATGTATTAGTTAGACGTTTTTGAATCTTCTAGAAGTGCCGTAGTAAAAATTACGGGATCTACTTGACAGTTAATTTCAGAAATTAACTTTCTTATTTAAAGGAATTATAAATGTATCCACGAAGTAGCACACCATTTGATGTTGACGACAGAGTTCACATTAAAGTTGATTTTGATTTGGCCATGAGAGTTGCAGAAGTCCTATTACAGTCAGGTTCTGTTGATAAGCAAGTTCTTGCTTTGGGGCATAACCTAAAAAATCTTGATGAAGATTCTGTTCATCGCCCACGTAGGGAATTAAAACCAGAAGACCAACGCAATTATCTCTCCAATCCTAACTATACCCAAGATCACTTTCACAACAGTGATCGACAAGATCGTGCATGAGTTTTCAACGTTGAGAAGGGGTTTGGTCAGTACGAAATACTGAAGGTTGATGAACCCTGAGCAGACAGTGGCAAACATCCTACGGCCACATCATCTGGAATGGGCTGCTCCACCCTTTTTCATTTTTTTTATGAGTCACTAATGAAAACATGGCTATGCAAAGGTTGCAATGAACCGCTGAAAGAAGGGCAGGTTGTCCGTCTGAATGGGTGCATTGGCGAGTACCAAGGCAACGGTCGTGCTGGAAGTTTTGACGCTGAACTTTTGAATGAATACAGCATAATAGCTTGGCATGAAGAATGTTTTAAAAATGCTAAGGTTAATCAAAAGCTAGATGATTCCGCCTCAATTATGGAAGATCATGACAAAATATAATTTAAAAATAATTGACGACAAATGGGAATACTTTGATCTAGAAACTTCTGTTTTAACAGGTGATCTAAAATCTTGTATAAAAGTTTTCAACTGTCTTTCAGGTGGCGACGACAAAGTTGAAATAGTTAATTGCTCCAACGGAGAAGTAATGCACTCTTGGAAGCCACCCCGACGATTACTAAAATAAAACCAGCGACCACTCGGTAGCGAATCTGAGTGGCCGCTGCAAATCTAACAAGTCAGATTCAGTTTATTTATCTTCCGAATTAGAAGATTTTGCTGCGCCATTAAAGGTATGGCGTAAAAATTTTTAATCTTTTAAGGGATCGCAAGATGAAAAGCTACAAAAGACCGCAGCAAGGCACAAGCTCTATTCGCAATTTTGAAAAAACTGAGCGACTTGTGGAGCATGGTGCTAACAGGGTTCTATCGGGGATTTCTGCATACTATTGTGTCCGTTGTGATGAAGATTGGGATTGTATTGCAAGGAGTCAACCTGATCCTGAAATCTGGAAGAAACTCGTTGAAAAGTACGGAAAGCAGACAGTTGCCGAAGTCCATCGTTTCTGGAATCGAAATGCAAGATTCCTGCCTGAGAAAGATGTTTTTTGAATTTTTGAAATCTGCTTTACAACATGATTTTTTTCGGTATCATATTCAATGAAAGGACAATACAAAATGACAAAAACACAGTTAATCAATGAATTATCCGACCAAACAGGTCTCTCTCGACAACAAATTGCCTCTGTTCTGGAAGAACTTTCAGGAGTTATCAGTCGGCAACTTGCGACAGAAGGTAATTTCACTCTTCCTTCACTTTTGAAGATTACAAAAAAGCATGTTCCTGAAAAGCCAGAGCGTGTAGGGAAAAACCCATTTACTGGCGAGCAGACTGTTTTCAAAGCAAAGCCTGCGCATGACAAGATACAAATTCGTGCTTTGAAAGCACTCAAGGAAATGGCTTAAGTTTCTAGTTTCTAATTTCTAATTTGGAGGTGTTTGCTATGGGTACGGATATTTATCAAAACAGTGGCGTGCTTTGCGGAATAGACGATATTGTAAAATTCATCAATGGCAAAAATAAAAAAATTGTCATAGAAATCTGCACAGAATTTTACGATAATTTGAAATCGGAGGCCGAAGGTAAAGACACAGATTCTTGTAGTCAGCGGCGAGCGTTCAAACACTTTGAGCCTTTGGCAGCTTTTCGGTCTAATACAAAAATGACTATTAGCGATGTTCGAGAAGTTGCGGCAAGTGTGGTCAAGGTCAGTGGCGAACCTGCTAAGTATGACTTGGATACGCATGTTGTTCAGAGTGAAGAAGTCTTAGAATTGTTTGGTAAGATTGTTAATTCTTATCGAGATGCTACAAGCATTGATATCCCTTTGCTTGAAGAAGTCAATGCTTGGGGTTCTTCACGATACAACGGTTGGGATGTTCCGATTGGCGAAGCTTGTTTCGTATTTAACGAAGATGAATGTTATACAAAGCAAGTTTCTGATGAAGGAAAGAATCTGAAAAAGGTGATTGGCCACTGCGATGTGACCGAGTGGACTACGTATTCCTGTTAAGTGGCATTCTACTCTTGTTAATTTGTTTTCTTTTAAGGAAAAATTAAATGAAGTCTGTTTTTTGTTTGGTTGTTGATTTGTCGATGTTTCTCGCTTTAGTTGTGTTTCTTTCTGGTTGCGATGGAGGAAGTTCGACGAGTTATTCGCCTCCATCCAGTTCATCTAGTTCAACAACAAGTGATGGATATATTGACTACAATAGCTCTGATTTCCAAAATGCGTCTGATGAAGTGCAACAAGACGCAATGATTTACAACATGCTTAGAGATCAAGGGTTTAGCGAATCTGAATCGAGAGACGCTGTGATTAACACGATTGATTAGTAACAACATCCTTCAAGGAGCCTAAAAATGAATTGTTGTATCTGTAATGAAAAAATTGAAACTCAGTCAAATGGTTGGGATAAAGGACACAATGCGGAGCCGTTGGTAGAGGGTGGCCGTTGTTGCGATTCTTGCAACTCTATAAAGGTAATTCCGCATAGGATGAGCCTAATAAGTAATAGAAACAAGGATAAGGTTGAGTAGTAAAAGATAAGATAAGATAAGATAAGATAAGATAAGATAAGATAAGGTTTACTTTTAACATTGCTTCACACGTATTGTCGTGTGAAGCATTTTTATTACATTCTTACAAAGAGGCACACAATGGGCTGGGAAATTAAAAACAATCAGTTTTTCTGTAACACAAGCGATACGTTTTTTGGACCATATCTGGACGAAAGCGTTTGGCCAGAACATGATTCTTGGTGTGCAAGTGGCGAAAGATGTCGAACGACTTGGGACAAAGATAAATTATTTCATCGGATGTTCTTAGCGTATTTGCACGACAATCCTCAAAAACGCAAAGGTAGTTCGCCAGAAACTGACCCACGAGGCATGACCAAGGGCTACCTTGAAAAGATCGTGGGAGATTTTGAAGACCAGTGGAACAAACTTGATTGTGCAGCAGAAGATTTGGTGCATGTTGCTAGAGAAGGCAATTACGATGCTGTTGAACTGTTGAAGAATCTTCAGTCTGAAACTGATTTCACGAAAGCTGTCAAGAAAAAAACTCCAAAGAAAAAGGCCGCTATAAAAAAAGCTGTCAAGAAAAAGGCTGTTAAGAAAAAGGCTGTTAAGAAAAATAAATTCAAAAAGAAAGTTCCGATTTCAAGCTGGAGCAGGTATGAGTTTTCTAATGGAAAGTCTGCTAAGTTTTGGGAAGTAAAAAAGCTTGGACTGAAATACAGCATTCGGTACGGTCGCATTGGCACACGAGGAAAGTTGGTGAATACGCTCATGAAAACAAGTGAGGAAGCTTATGCACAAGTGGAAAAGATGAAAAAGTCAAAGATTAAAAAAGGCTATCAGTGGGTAAGATAAGGTCTACTTATCACCACAAATCAACAGTTATGAGGAAAAAATATGAGTAACGATTCAACCTATGGTTGTGGCACTTTGATTGCAGGATTCTTCGCTTTTTCGCTTTTGATAGGTGTATTAGAAACTGCTGGATGCGGTGGCAGCGGAGGAAGCGGAGGAAGCTATAGTTCTTCTGATAAAGAGATTGATGACATTATCGCCGCAAAAGCTTATGTAAAAAGTCAGCTTAACTATCCTGACACAGCAAGCTTTCACAATATGTCTACAAGAGTAACGTCTACTCATGTTCATCTAAAAGTAACAGCCAAGAATGCTTTTGGTGTTCCAAGCACCCGTGAGTTTTCGGTTCCACGTTAGTGAGATAAGGTTTACTTTTATAAGAGTGCGAAAGGATTCGTGATGGAAATTTTGTTTATTGATTTTTTGTTGATAACCATCGGATGGTTTGTCTTGATTGTCTCTTTTAACATTATGGCTTTAGATGCAAGGAAGGATTCGAAATGAAAATTAAAGTTCCAGTTGAGTTTAAAGGCGAGATTGTTTTAGACTGCCCTGACAGGATAAATGACTATAACAAGGCTCTCTTGGTTAAGACCTTTTTAGAAAACATTCTTGTTGATTTGGATATTAACGAAGCCAAAGAATGTCCTAAATCATATTTGGACGAGGCTGATTACTCTAATTTTCCAATAAAAATTCCGTTCGTTGATAAATTTGCGTGCATGCAGTCATTGAACAAGTTAATGAAGATAAACCCGCACGAGAATCCAGATTGCAAAGATTGGGAAGAATTAAAGTTTGAAGTTTCGGAATCCATGTGGAATTTTGGAACCATAAAACTTCCAAAAAAATACTCTGATCCCAACTTAAAACATGTGAGTCAGTAATAACTATGGAAATCCGAACACAACGTAGCGTTGACGTTTCCCTTGACGAAAAGCTAAAAGAAGTCCGTTCCAAATACGGCATGCTGATGCGTGAAGAATGTCTTTCCTTGGAGTCGGAACATTATGGCTTCAAAAATGTTCAAGTGCTATTCGATAGTCATCAAAAACTAAGCACAACATACGTTGTTGATGACTATCGAATGTCGTACAGCAAAGACCAATATTCCAATATGAGTTGTGAGTTCAACATTCTTCCTACTGTTGAAGTTTTCAATGTTTTTGCAGATAAGATACACAGATCGGAACAAATAGGGAAACAAAGAGGATATAGGGATCGAGCGGTTCAAGGAATCTTTATCGCTTTGGCAAAACAATTCGGAAGACAAATGACAGGAAAGGAATTGTATGAAGTTCTCAGGCTATCAGACAAATTCCCTGTTGAACGAAATGATCGATCTCGTCATGGTTTTCGCTCTTGGCTGCTCACCAGAAGTTATTCTTGCGATGATAATGGACAATTTTCAGCAGCAGGTACGTTTGGTCAATGGTTGGGGAAAATCGATTTCTTTGATTTGTTAGATGGAGATCAAGATATAAAGGTTCTAGGCGGAACAGTTAGAGAAAATTCAAAAGGATAGTTTAATCATATATAAACATTATGAGTAGATTAAACAATTTTATTGGATCATCTTTGGAAAATCATCCAAACATTTTGGACGAAATAAATTCTATTTCAATAGAAGTGCCTGATGATCTAAAGCCTTATTTAGATAGATCATCTTTTGTCGTTGATATGAAACCTGCGAGTAAAAAAGAAAAAGATTATATTTCATCTTGGAGAAACGATGGCTTTGTGGTTCTTGATGATTTCATACCTGATGATCTTATAGACAACTATAGAGAAGAATGGATTCAGCACAATAGAACAAACCATGATAGGGCAGGAGGATACCCAATGGGGACTCCTTATATGCACGTTCCTAGTTTGATGGATCTTTCTACATACAAACCTCTACAAGACGTTATGAAGCTTCTCATTGGCGACGATGTTGGAGTACATCTAAACTTAACAGGATGGAAGTCTTCAAGGCGAGACTGGCATCAGGACGGATATCTTAATCCCAATTCAACTCATGATCACTATCTGGCAGCATGGATAGCGTTAGATGACATTCATGAAGATTCTGGTCCTTTTGAGTATGTTCGTGGATCGCACGTTTTGCCAATCATTTCTCAAGAAAAAACATTAAACCGATTGGAAAAGAAAGAAAGAAATGATCCAAATTGGCCAAAGTATTCTGAGAGATTTTTAACACCTCTTTTTGAAAACATAATTGATAAAGCTGATTTGCCTGTTGAAAAGTTTTTGCCAAAAAAAGGCGATGTGATGATCTGGCACGCTCGTCTAATGCACCGTGGAACGAATCCTGTTGATCCAAAGCTGTGGAGGGAATCAATGATTATGCACCTGTCTGCAATCAACCACAGGCCAGATATGCCACCAGCAAAGAAAAACTCTCGTACTGGTGGATGGTATTTCCCGTTCAATCAGAGCCTTGAGCTATAAGATAAGGTTTACTTATCGAGGTGTTGAAACACATTGAAGATTCATCGAAAAGGCGGCAAAAGTGAAAAAAAGTTGCGATTACTGCGGTCGGAAACGAGTAGGCGATCCAAGTGATTATTATCATGAGAAATCTTGTGAGGCAAAGCATCTTTCAAGGATGATATCGGAAAATAAATATGCAGATGAATCGGAGTTGCGTAAACTCCAAAGTCGATTAAAAATGGCACTTTATGTTGGAGATTAACTGTGAACGCCTACGATAAAGAAAAAGTATCTGATATTTTAGCTGGTCATGGGGATTGGTTTACGGCAAAGCTGATGAGACTAATTGCTTCTGCTGATATGTCGAATCGAGAAAAACTGTATCTATCATATCCAGAAGAAGTTGATTGTGTGAGAAGGTTTCAAACGGGCGGAAGGGAATGGGCGGGGGTCGAAAATGAATGATGCAAATTATAGAAAACACAATGATAGAACACTCAATAGTAGCACGTATCACAAAAAAGATGGCACGCCTGTTCGTGGCATCTTGAAACAGGAAGCGGAAAAAGAAATTCAAGCCCACTTGAGTGAACGCATTCCTTGGAACGCTGTTGTCAGAGTGACTCCCAGTGATGATCTCAGCCCTGAGCAGGAAATACTGCTTGAAGAAGTCGTTGCTCAAGGAGTCTACCCTGATCTTGATGGGTATTGGGATGGTGAAAGTTGGATTCTTAGGCAAATGTCAATAATTCGTGATCCCAATTGGGAACTACATCGATCCTGCATCGAACGTGCAGGAGGGATTTTCGAGATTATAGATTGAAAATACCATCCTTGAGACACGGATTAAGATAAGGTCTACTTTTAGAGGTAGAATGACGTTTAGATTAAAAACTTAAGGAGAAAAATATGGACAACGAAAAATTCGTATCGGTTACAGTAAGGGTCGAAATTTTTAGGCCAACCACAGAATCTAGCCTTGAATTTTTTATGAAGGTTAGAGAGTCAAATGTAGATAGAGTCCCAGAGTATGTTGAGATACAATATCCAGATTGGATTTTGCAAAGCGTTCTAGTAAATCCACCAGCTTAAAGGAAAGTCAAATGACAGAAACACCAGAAACACCAGTTAAAACACCTACAAAGACTCCCACTGAAACACCAACCGAGCCTTTCAACCCGCCCAAACCTGAGCAAGTTCCTGAGCCTAAAAATTAGGATTTTACAAAGCAAATGAAAGTTGACAGCATCTATTGGGATCATAATGGAAATTTTTGGCGTGTCGTTAGAAGATGGCCTGAAAGAATCCATAATTACGAAACACTTGAAGAAGATTTTGCTGGCCAGTTGTGTAACTCGAAACATTGGGAACTGTTTGACAACGCAGGGCAAGCTAAATTCAGCGATACGAAATTGATTTTACTACAAGCGAGTCAAAAATGATCCCACAAGTCAATAGGTCTAAGCTGGTAAAGATGGAAGTGAATGAGAGTTCAATTTTTCGTGAAGCAGAAAGCACAACTAATGTTGGGGGACAAGTCCAAAGTTACGCTGGTCGTGCTGGCATTCAAGTGAGCACTGAGAAGTGTTTTATTGTCTACCCTAAAGCGAATAAGATGGTTCAAGCGGTGGTAGTCACTCGTTTACCAAACAAGATAAGGTTTACTTATTAGGGTAACTTGAGCCAAAAATCAGGTGTACAAGATAAGGTTTACTTATCAAGGTGACAACACTGAGTTAAGTTTTTGTTGGATAAACTACAAGGAAACGCTATGAGCTATAAAGATACAAATCCAGTTGTGCGAAATTTTTGGGAAAACATCAGAAGTACGGACACTGATTTCCATATCTTTAAGAAAAATTGGCCTTTGGTTTTCTTTGGAAACAAGCTTGCCAATCAATCTTACGATCATATCGTAGATCGAATGAATCATCTTGAAATTGAGTATAACCATGCTGCCGTGTGCGGCAGTATGGTGGAGATCACCACAAGAGAAGCAGGACATACAAAGGAACTAGAGGAACTTGCTGTCAAAGCTGTTTCGGAAGCCTTCTCTGTTCCAGTGGATTTACTTCGTCCAAATCTGAATGAAGATTCAGAAGTTTCTCTTAATGAGAATGAGAATGAGAATGAGGAAAATGGAGAGTATGACTATGAATCTTTGAGTCAAGAGATCAAGGGCCAAATCAATAAAAGAATTTTGCTTAATTGCCTGATTCAAGGTTCAAGCATTCATTCTTTTTACACTTTGCACCATTTGGTCAAAGATGAAATTGAAGAAATCGATCCAGAATTAATCGAACATTATGACATGTTCTCAGTCGGCGCAGTCAGGTCGTATTTTGACATGGATTATTCAAGCATGCTTGAAGATTCAGGCATGGCGAGAGGCACTGCAATGGGGAGTGCAGAAGTGGTTTTTGATGAAGAAACCGATCAGGCAGAAGTGGTTGCAAATGCTGTATCCTTTCCGGTTCTTTGTCAAGAATTAACAAAGGGCGCAATTGAATTGGTTGCTATGCATGGCCTGAAAGACCTTTCAAAAGAGGAACTTAAACAGATTTATTACTTTGCAGATCAAAGAGTGGATGAACCAAAGTATATTCAAATTGGTTCGGAAATTTGGAGAAATATTCTTGAGCTTAACAAGATTTGCAAGAAAGACATTCCAGAACTAATTATGGAAATTAGTTTGATGCCCCCAGATGAAATTTGCAGGTTTTTCGACAAGTTGTTTGAAAAAGGTTTTGATTCTGTTGCATACGATTTCCTTGGACATAGAGATTTGCGATGAATACCATGAATGAACTAAATGAAGCTATCGAAGAAAATTTGAAGGAACGATACCATGAGTTTCCGGTTCCAGCGGGAAAGCACGCTGCTGCGGCCTATCAGCTATGTGTAAGATCGCCTGATATTGGAAAACTTTATTTCATCAATGTCTACGTTTATGATCATACTAAATTTGGAGATTTCAAAGATCCTCATTCTGGCGATTACTTTTCGCTTGGAATTGGATACCAAGCAGAGTGTCAATTCGTAGACGAGAATGGTTTTACATTTGATGTGATTCTGCACAATTGCCCCAGCGTCAATTGGAAGACCATTGAAGAAATGGAAGGCTTTTTTGAAAAGATGTATGAAAGTATGGATTGCGTTCCATACGATAATTGATTTTTACAATTGGGCATCTTCCAAGTTAATTGCACCAAGCTCTATCAACTGTCTGCGCAGAGTTGATATTCTTGCTCTGCAAACCTCTGGAAGATGTTTTTGTATAAGATAAGGTTTACTTTTAAAGGTGAATGATAACATAAATCTGAAAGTTGAAACAATGAATCAAAAAATGAAAACAGTTTTAAACCAAGTTGTAAACGCACTCGCAGATGCGACAACAGTTCCAGAACCTGAACCAGTTAATGACCGCTTGAATCTGGGGCTGGATTTGGATGGAACGATTACTGAGTCTCCAGCATATTTTCGTGCTTTAAAAACAGTATGGATGATGGCGGGTATGAAAGTTTATGTAATTTCGTACAGAATTGATTACGAAAAGGCCAAAAAAGACGTAGATCGTCTTATTGGGGAAGTTGAAGAAATCATACTGGTAGACTCTTTTGATGCTAAAGCAGCGGTGATAAAAGAGAAGAACATTGGAGTTTATTACGACGATCAGCCAGAAATGATGCACAACATTCCTGAAGGAGTGCAAGTATTTCTAGTCAGAAATGGCGGGAACTTTGATTATGAAGACCAACGTTGGGTGATGAGTGACAAAACGGCAAAGCTAATTTAATCCTAGTTTAGCTTTATTTTGTTTGGAGGTGGCCGGATTCGAACCGGCATAGATTTCTTACTTTAAATAATGAATTAGTGCTTATACACGAAAATCTTGGCCTTGTTGTTGCTGAAATTGTGGATCTATTTGTTGGCAAAGTTTTTGTAATTCTGCGGCTTCACCTTTTAAAGAATTGATGCTGCCCTGAAACGCACCATGGTCTTCTAGTTGTGATGCAGCTTGTATTAGCACAGATATCGTATGTGATTTAATTCGTCCTGTTAGATGTAACACCGAATCTGGCATTTGTCCCTGTTGAGGCATTCCCTGTTGAGGCATTCCCTGTTCCTGTTCGTTGAGTGTTTTATCTTTACGCCATTCGATGAATTCTTTCATTGCTAATCCTTATTGCTAAAACTTAATAG